>KB659958.1_pt106 | contig 61504 bp, 63 predicted proteins | sample 558768 | NCBI scaffold set KB644980.1 | reverse complement strand
TGTCGGAGATAACAACGACGGTACAGTGCGGAATGCAACGGCTTCTGGGAGGTGACTGGCGGCATTTTGTTGGTGGACTTGTCGGTAATAATAAAGATGGAATTATACTGGGTGCGAGTGCCTCTGGAAGTGTAACTGGAGATAACTCTGTAGGCGGACTCGTTGGAGTCAATGGAGTCATCAAAAATACATTCGCTGTTGGACCTGTCACCGGCAATAGAAATGTGGGAGGACTTATTGGATTGACCGAGTCAGGACGCGGTTCTGAGTTAGTCGAGTCGTCGTACTTTGATACACAAACTACCGGTCAAGATACCTCTGCTAGTCCTGCAATTGGATTAACAACCAGCGAGATGCAAGGAGACGCAGCTATCGAGAATATGCCTGGACTGGAGTTTGGTGAAATCTGGCGAACCGTTTCTGGCGACTATCCAAAGCTGGTCGCGTCATCCAACTCAGACGCAGGCGGAGGTTCGGAATCCCCGACATCGGTTGTAGAAGAATTCGATGAGGATGGGAATGATAACATTGAGATCACTGAACTCGGACAAGCAGCTCAAGCCCTTGCTAGCGGTGAGTTGACGTTTTCTGAGTTCGGACAGATCGGGGTTGAATTCATCATGTAGCCGTCTGTGCATATTCATATTTTTATTGTATGCTATTGTGAGAATTCACGAGAAAATCAAAACACGTACATCCAAGATCCCTATGACATGTCATCATCATATCCCAACTTACTGAAGATAGTCTAGATGTTCGGTCTAATAATCGACACGAATGACACGGCGCTGTCGAGCACAGACCCACAAGTGAACTTCCTGAAATCGGACAGTGTAGTCTGTGACAAAGTCAGCGAGGTGGTGGAAGCGGATGTTGTATCTGCTATCGACGATCGCATACAGGCTACACTAACTTGGGTTATAGGTCCGTTTAGTATCTACAACTTGCCACATCCCGTCGCCTGGCTTACGTCACATGATAGGGGACAACACTGGATGACTTTTGATTACAAATACACACTAGTTATATAGGGAAAATCATCAAGAATAGATTTAATTGCCGTTTCCCGTGTATCTACCCTGGAAATCATATGTGTCATCGTCTTCTTTGAGACAACCACTTACTTGAGATACTCTCTAAGATATCCGATAGCAGGAGGCTGTTCCATAGACGACTCAGTCGCTATGAGTACAGATATCTAATCGCAATTACGAAACTAACGCTCATTTCTAGAGAAAGTATCATATACCGATCTTCCGTAGTGCTTGAATACGAGCGGTGTATATCTGCATTCACTATGGCGAACAGCAATGACGAGAAACTGTTCAGCATTGAGTGGCTCGGCATCGCTTTCGCTCTAGGGCTAATAGTGCAGACACTCGGGTGGATTATTGGCGTCGGACTCTTGACTGGGCTTCCAGCGTATTTCATCGTCGGAGCATTAACTGCGTGGGGCAGTCCGGGCGATACTCTCATTGAGCCTGCTGTCGCGGCATTTTTGATCGCAACACTTGGATTCATGATTGATCATCTGTTCCTTACCCTCCTTGTTGTCGGGATTCCCGTTGCGCTGCTGTATGGAGCCGCCGGATTCGGCATCTCGATTGGTGGCGCATACCTCGGCGAGCGAATACTCGATTAATTGAGTCGGTATAAAATCAGTATAAACAGATGAATCGATCTGAATACGACAATCGAGCATAACCGGAATATCGCTGAATAAATGACCATGCAGATTCACCTGCTCAATCAGACCTTCTCCTAGTCTGGAGTGATAATCGGGTTGAACCTGTCAATCATGTTAGCAAATTTTTACGATAGCTCCTGCGTGAGATTGCCAATGTTGATTTGAAATCCGTCACACGCTCAACTAAAAATACGATATATCTAATTTTAATCTAATCGTCTGCGATTGAGACGCTCTCGTCGCTGCTGACGAACCCATCGTCCGTTGCTCGGGAAGCAACTGTTGGCTGGAATACCCAGGCTGTCAACAACAGAATCGGCACCATCGACAAAGCGACGACTGAGTAACCGATATGTAGATTTGGTAAGAACGGTGCCGCGTACACGAGAGGATATACAATCCCACCAACAGTTCCTACCCCTCCGACAACACCAGCGACCGCACCGGAACTGTCCGGGAACATTGCTGGCACCTGTGCGAAAATTGCTCCCTCGGCGAACGCACACCCCATCCCAACGAGGAACCCAACACCAACAGCGATCAGCACCTCTCCGCTCAAGCCTGCGACTGTCATACCGAACATTGCCACGACAACGAAACACAGCGACACGAATGTCCACTGTTCACGGTACCGTCCTTTGAACACTGGGAGGATATTTCGCTCATTACGAGCTAGCACATCGCTAATATACCCCCCGAACGGTCGTAACAACCCAGCCGCAATGGAGAACGTCGCTGCAAACGTTGAGGCTAACACGAGATTGCTGGTATTGAATCCTTCTCGATAATATGTCGCCAACCATCCGTTCATCGATAATTCGAGACCGAACGTCATCACGTACGCGAACGCTAACACAACTGTTCCGTATCGTGTCGCGGTAAAGAGCCATTCCTTGATCGTTGCCTTGCTCTTCGTTGCAACCCGCTTTTCCTCGTTCTTTGCGGCTTCGCCGAAGGCGTAATAGACTCCAGCAAGCAGGATCGATACAATGCCAGTATAAAAGAACGCAGCACGCCAGTTAGTGGAGAATATCGGTCCGCTCCACCCCGTGGTAAACACGCGTGGAAGTATGAGCGCCCCACCAGCTGCACCTGCGTTACCGATGCCAGCGTAGATTCCCTCCGCTGTACCCAACTCTTCGGCTTCAAACCACTCTGAGACATGCTGGATACCTATCACGAACGTGATACCAGCAGTTGCCACGATGAGCCGGGTGAAAAAGAACACCGAGTACGATTCAGCAAATGCACTCCAGATCGAGAACACGCCAACATACGCGAGTACGATAGCGAAGATTACTGGCGCACCAAATCGATCAGATAGCCACCCGGTGAGGATTCGCCCAAATGGGGCAAGCCAGATTGCTGCGCTTGCTAGTACTCCAATTTCAGCGAGCGAGAGCCCAAATTCCTCAGCCATTGGACCGGTGAAGGGTGCAAACGAAAACCAGATGAGAAATGAAAAATTGAATCCAATCGTCGCGAGAAGGAGGGTTCGGTACTTCGTCATCTGTATCGGACTATTCATGCGATATGTGCCTCCATATCGTTTTGATCGTCTGTATCTACTGTTTTTGAGAGATATAATTCAATAGATAAGCGTTCACTCATAGGAGACAATTGGGCATGATTGCATAGATCATTCATCTGCACATGTGTATCGTTCCAATTGATGATCTGTGAGGACTGCACGTTTTCTCGATCAATAGTTTCGTATTTGCAGTTTTTCACAGTAAGACACAATATTGCCAAAGTTAATAAACAGTTCTATTGACAAATAGTTGACTATGACGAAAATATCCTTATCTTCAAAAGTAGTTATCGTCATCAATATAATTACACACTCGTAAGCATAAAAATAATAATATTCACACAATATTCCTGATTCTGAAAAATCGTGTTATTCAGCCGATATTAATTATTATATTCCGTCGAGAATGTCCACCTGATTCCCTGAGATGCTGGATATATAATAATCTGTAACTACTGATTTCCTCTGAAAGAATCAATCAAGAATAACGAAAGTAGAGGATTATCGAACTCTCAGCTACCCTTCGGCGGCGACAGTCGCACCGCACACTGTTTGAGATTTGGCTCTGCGGAATCCGGGTCTACGGCTGCAAGTGTTAGTTCGTTGATTGCGGAATGATGGATCGGGAGCCATACCATACCTGGTGGGACATTATCACTTGGGCTGACATCGACAGTGACGCCACCACGGCGAGATTCAATCTTGGCTTGTCCACGGTTGAGCGCGGTGAGTGACTCCAAAATTGTATCTGGATTGATCCGGGCTCTCGGGACGGTTTCTGTATTCCCCGATCGCATACCAGTGTTGTACATACCACCAACACGACCGGTTGTCAGTGTAAGCGGGTAAGATTCATCGGCGGGCTCTGGCACGCGGCTGTGCGTGACTGTTGAGAACTGAGCCTTGTCGGAATCTGTGTGGAATGCCCACTCGCCGTCGTTGTAATATCGGTATCCACCCTGTGTTTCGGCGTTCGGTGCAGGCCAACGAACTGCCAGTTCACGATCCAGTCGTTCATAGCTTATTCCTGAGAGATCAGCACTCGTTCCTGCAGTCATTGTTCGTATCTCATCAAACACTGATTTAGGATTAACCGATGGTGCATCGAATACTCTTGAGTCGAGTTGATTTCCGATTGCTGCAATAATATCGAGATCTTGCCGTGCTTTTCCAGGAGGGTCAGTCGCAGCCGTAACGCGGGAAACACGACGCTCCATGTTTGTTGTCGTTCCCTGTGACTCTCCCCATGTTGCTGCCGGCAGAACGACATCAGCACATGCTACCGTATCTGAATGAAATGCGTCTTGGACGATAACGAAAGCATCTTTCAGCGCTCGCTTCACGTGGCTTGCATCTGGCATCCCCGCAACAGGATTTGTCGCCACTGTCCAGCAAATATCGATATTATCACGTGCAAGTTCATCAACGATACGAATAAATCCTGGACCAGACGACGTGGGAAGTCGGGTTAATGGAACTTCCCACGTGTCTGCTACTATGCGTCTGCTCGCTGCATCATCGAACGGTCGGTGACCAGGCCATGTATTTTTCGAGGCGCATACTCGATTACCCATGGAATTGGCTTGACCAGTCAGCGAGAACGGACCGCTGCCCGGTCCCATATTTCCCGTTGCTAAACACAGGTCAATGAGTGCTCTGGCAGTCTCCGTTCCCTGGATGCTCTGATTAACTCCCATTCCCCAGTAAATGAGCGTCTTATCGGTGAGCGCTGTTGCGATCTTATGAACTGTCTCAAGTGAAACTCCGGCTGTCGATGCGGCGGTGGTAAGCTCTGGTAGCGACGCACACATCTCCTCATAGCCGTCGGTATGTTCCTTAACGAATTCAGTGTCGACATCACCTGATGAAAGGACCGAACGCAACACAGCCCGTGCGAGCGCGAGATCAGTGCCAGGTTCGGGTCGTGCGTGTACATCGGCATTGCCCGCTGTTTGCGTCTCAACTGGGTCTATGACATATAATGAGCTATCATCTTTATCCGCACTTGTTTCGATCCAGCGCGATAAGACTGGATGTGCAACTGCTGGATTAGCACCCCATACAATGTGGGTCTGTGCATCTGGTACATCATCATAAGTCGGCGGGGGTGCATCACTGGCAAACGCTTGATGATATGCCGAGACGGCACTTGCCATACACAGCGTGGTATTAGCGTCATAATGTTGGGTTCCAATAACGCCTCGCGCCATCTTGCCGAGCGCGTACGCTGCTTCATTTGTCTGTTGACCACTCCCTAAAATCGCAACACTGTCAGGATCAGTGCGGATAGTATCGATAAGACGCGTCGTGATGGCGCCAAGCGCAGTATCCCAATCAGTTGGTTGTAATGTGTTTCCGTGACGAATCAGTGGTTGTGTTAATCGATTCCCACTTGGTCGTGCTGTTTCGTTCATTCCTCGCTGACATGCCTCCCCACCGGTTGCTGGATGTGCTGGGTTCTCCGTTACCGCAACGAGTTCTGAATCGACTTCACTAGATTGTTGTAGATAACCGCATCCGACCGCACACCGCATACATGTCGTTGGTTGTTCGTTAGTCGTATCTTGTTGATCTGACCTACTCATCTCATTTGTTCAGTCACATCAAACTGACTCAGCGTTATAATAGTTGTTTATCATTAATATTGTGATTAATGTGTTATTTTTCAGTAGTAATAACCCAGAACAGTGTACATATGATATTTGTATAAACACATTATAGAGATATTGTGGATTTTTACTACTAATTGTGATTTTACAGTGATTCGATAATAAAAATATAAGAAATAATATTCACTGTCATAAACGAGAAATTATCCGTCGGCAGACCCGGTAGTACTATCTTTTCCATACAAAGTCAATATTTCTTTATTTGTTAAATAGCCAGCATTTTATGCCAGTATATCAATTTGTAACTGAAACAATGACATATCTCAAAGCAAAATACCGGAATCGATTGCGATATACAATTATGAGGTTTAAGCATGGCAAATAAGAAAGAGCAATGGAAAGACGAGTTGTATGGTGACGAGGTACGTCAGAAGATCCTTGAATTCGCAGATCAAGGATGGGAGTCAATTCCTGAAGACGAGCGGGATGCTTGGTTTTCGCGATTCAAATTCTGGGGTGTCTTTCATCAGCGTTCTGGTCAAGAAAGCTACTTTATGATGCGATTGGCGAACACAAACGGTGTGCTTACTGCCTCTCAGTTGCGTGCTATTGGTGAAGTAGCAGCGGAGTACGCGGTTGGACCTGTCGAAAATCCAGAATTCGGTGATTCGTGGATTGACTTCACTACAAGACAATCCGTCCAACTTCACTGGATTAAACTTGAAGATGTCCCAGCTATTTGGGACCGACTCGAAGCTGTTGGTCTCTCCTCTCGGTCATCAGGCGGCGATACAATGCGAAATATCGCTGGGTGCCCGGTTGCTGGTCGGGACAAACACGAATTTGTTGACGCCCAACCAGTGCTCGATGAAATCGCTGAGACAATCCGAGCAGATGATGATCTCGCCAACATGCCTCGGAAGTTCAACATCAGCGTCACTGGCTGTCGTGAGGGTTGCGCACAGGATTCAATCAACGGGATTGGGCTTGAACCTGCAGAGAAGCTCATCGACGACAAACCTACACGGGGGTTTAATGTGCGTGTCGGCGGGGGGCTCGGGGGACGGGAGCCACGCCGAGCACGGAGTCTCGATGTCTTTGTCAAACCTGAGAATGCCTGTGCGGTAGTCAGAGGGTTCGTTGAACTTTACTTCGAACATGGCGACCGTTCAAATCGGCAAAAGAACCGAAGTCGATTCTTTATCGATGAGTGGGGCACAGAAGAGGTCCGAGATCTGCTTGAATCGTCATACGTGGACTTCCCGCTTCATCATGAGGGTGCGAATCTGCGCGATGAATACACATACAATGCCGGAAAAACCCCAGCAGAGGGCAAACACGATCACATCGGTGTCCATGAGCAATCTGATGGACGCCACTACGTTGGACTTTCCGTGCCAATCGGTCGGTTAACTGCCACGGAGACAGTTGAATTGGCAGACCTTGCGGATACATACGGCTCAGGGGCAATTCGGCTTACACGGCGACAAAATCCGCTTATTATGGATATTCCAGAGTCAGCGCTTGATGATATCCTTGCAGCTGACCTCCTTGAGACACACAGCCCTACTCCGAACGTATTCACTCGAGGCTCGATGGCATGCACGGGAAGTGAATTCTGTTCGCTGGCGCTTACTGAGACAAAGGCTCGGATGGCTACATTACTCCGGTGGCTCCGCACAAACGTTGACGTCCCTGCTGACGTTGAACAACTCAAAATTCATTACTCAGGCTGTACGGCAGACTGTGGTCAAGCAACGACCGCTGACATCGGACTGCAAGGAATGCGTGCACGTAAGAATGGTGAGATGGTTGAGGCAATTGACGTTGGTGTTGGTGGAGGAGTTGGTCCTGACCCGAGCTTTGTTGAGTGGATCCGTCAGCGTGTTCCCGCCGATGAGATACCTGGATTGCTGGGGAACCTTCTTACCGCGTTCAGTGAACAGCGTGATGAGGGACAGACATTCCGAGAGTGGGTCGCCGCGACCGAGCAGTCCTCGCTGACTGAGTTTGCAGAGCCTGAAGAAGTCGATGATTACACTGACCCATGTCTCAACGACGCAAAACAGTCGTGGTATCCGTTTGCAGATGGAGAGAGCCCAGCACCAACGACAGCTAACGGTACGCCTATTACGAGTCAGAGTGATGACTGATCAGCACACTGCCGACGTTGATACCAGGTCAGAGGACGTATCAGTACCTGACTCAGTCGCTCCGATAGATGTTGCACCGGAACTAGTCGCAGCATTTGAATCGCATGATAATCTAACTTCAGTAAGTAAATAATGAACGACTCCGTCCCAACCACATGTATGCGATGTGCAGTCGGCTGTGGTCACATTACCGAGCGCACCGACTCTGGGTACGGTATCGATAGTGTTCGTGGTGATATTGCACACCCAGCAAGTCGAGGACAGGCATGTGCTCGCGGTATCAACGAAACACAGAATCCAGATGGAGATCGACTAACGCAGCCGCATGTTCGGCGGAATGGCAGCCTCCAGTCAACCACCTGGGATGTTGCACTTTCGGAAGCAGTCTCCGCATTCTCAGAGACGCTGTCGCGTACACGTGATGGCGTCGCCGTGCTGGGTAGTGGTCAACAGACAAATGAAGCGGCATACGCGCTCGGCAAGGTCGCCCGTGGTGGGTTTGGTACCCAGTATTATGATGCTAACACCACTTTATGTATGGCGAGTGCGGTCACTGCATACTTTGATGCATTTGGTAATGATGCACCCCCGCCAACGTACGACGACATTGATGATGCGAAAACACATCTCGTCTGGGGAGCGAATCCTGCCGTCGCACATCCGGTGATGTTCCGCTGGATCAACTCGAGTGCCGACGTCGATGATAGTCGTCTCATTGTCGTTGACCCGGTGAAGACCCAGACCGCTGCCAAGGGTGACGAGCACATCTCTCCTGCGCCTGGCACTGACCTCGCACTTGCACGAGCTGTGATTGCACGTGTTATTGAGCGTGGTGACATCGACGACACGTTCATTCAACAGGCAACGACTGGATTTGAGACGCTTACAGAGGCACTTCCTGATGTCGGCGATGCAGCCGCTACCGCGGGTGTTTCGGTATCAACAGTCGACCGTCTCGCTGCTGCACTCGCCGATAAGACGCTTCTTTACTGGGGAATGGGTGTTAATCAGAGCACTCAAGGAACCGCCACCGCTGGTGCGCTCATTGACCTATGCTTAGCAACGGGGAATATGGGGCCGGGTAGTGGTCCATTCTCCTTAACTGGGCAGGCTAACTCTATGGGAGCGCGCGTTTGTTCTTCGAAAGGAACATGGCCTGGAATGCGGTCATTCACTGATCCAATAGAGCGTCAAACGATTGCGGACGCCTGGGATATCCCTCCCGAGCGGCTTCCGGATACTTCTGGTCCCGGTCCAGTCGAGACCATCACAGCAATAGCAGATGGTCCGGTAGAGACGGTGTGGACCGTCGCAACGAATCCGGCAGCTGGACTCCCGAATGCTTCGACCGCCAAATCCCGCCTTTCGGATGCATTTCTCATCGTTCAAGATGCCTTTCATACGGAGACGACTGAGTTAGCGGATATCGTCCTCCCGGCTGCGACATGGGGCGAAACAGATGGGACAGCAACTAACATGGAACGACGTGTCTCTCGAGTACGTTCGGCGTCAGCACTCAAACCGATGGTCCGCACAGATCTCGACATCATTACCACAATCGGTGGGTCGATTGCTCCTGGTTTGTTTGAAACGACCACTCCATCAGCTATCTTCGACGAACTTGCCGCGCTCACCGCGGGAACACCAGCTGATCTCTCGGGAATCAGTTACGAACGGCTTGATGATGAACGGGCTGTGCGGTGGCCAGCACCTTCGGCTGTTTCACAGGGAAGCTATCAGTACTATGCAGATGGGACGTGGGATTTCGAAACCCCCTCAGGTCGGGCTCGCTTCTCAACGGCAACACATGCCGGCGTTCCAGAGCCTATTGATGAATCATACCCACTCACACTTACGACTGGACGCGAACCAGACGGGTACAACACCGGTATCCGATCGCGAGACGTAGACGCGGAATCGCACCCAGTCGCCAGAGTCAATCCACGCACAGCCGACACTCTCTCAGCAAACAGCGCATCGCATGAATCACAGGAGCTTGAACCGGGAGCACTGGCACAGATTTCCTCACGGCGTGCAACGGTAACCGTTGAACTTGCCCTTGATACTGACATTCCGACGGGAATGGTGTGGCTCTCGATTCACCACCCTGAGACGAACACGCTCACACTTCCGGCAACAGACCCGCGCTCAAACGAGCCAAACCTCAAACAATGTGCGGTTGCGATCAAACCAGTCATGAGTGAGTACGCTGAACACCCTCCGACATCTTCGGCTTTAGACGATTAATACCAATGTCACATCGAATTCTTTCTGTCACTGCATATACGACACTTGATTTGGTCACAGCAGACATTGAGACGGCTGAAAAATCACTCCGTACAGACGGCGTAGTGAACGTTTCTGTCGCGGATGACCATCCAGATCAGGTCACGCTTGGCGTCGAACTCGATCTTGTCGAAACCAATGAGGTAGCCACGCACGCCGACCGCGTTCGGTTATCGCCTACTCAGGCTCGTTCGCTTGCAGATGATCTTCAGCAATACGCAGATGAGGCGGATACGGACTGATGCTTGCTGACAACATAATAAAAAGTGATCAAATTAACACGGAACGTGGAACGCGGAGATGGTGATTTAATATCATATTTTGATGATATCTCATAGTTGGATTAAGCACTGAGTCGTTTCCGTGGAAAATCAAATTCATAAGACACTCACCCTGTATCTGTAGAAGTTAACCACAGTAACTACCAAATGTGATAAATCCTTACCTCCCTAATAAGGGACTATTGATGCATAAGAAGGGTCATTATGGGGCTGCGTTAACGGCGTATGCCCCCATTGGAATGGGTGCGCTTATTCTTGGATTTGACGTAGCCGCCATCAGTGGTGGGGTCGTTGCCATCGGGTTAGCGATGTTCCCAGATATAGATATGAACCTTCCAAATCTATCCCACCGTGGACTGACACACACTGTTCACTTTATGCTGGGTGTCGCTGCCGCAGCAGGCATCCTTGGGGGGATACTCGGACTTATTTTCGGCTCACAGTTACTTTTTGCTGTTGGATCTAGTCTATATCTTGCTCTTGTCAGCGGTCTCACTATCGGCTCACACATTGCTGCGGATGCACTCACACCGATGGGAGTCACACCGTTCGGTGATGAGCGACATTACTCCTATGACCTCTGGAACGCTGATAGTGTGATTGGAAACTATGGATTACTCGGGCTTGGGGTCCTTTCGACGACGGCGGCACTCGTTATCGGTGCTAAAATTAGCGAGTTTTTGTCCATTTATTTATAACAGACTGATGAGTCATCTGCAGATAGCGAGGCGAGGCGAGTGCCTCGGGGTCGGGGCTTTGATACTGTACTGATGTGACTCAAAAGGGTGAAGCCGACATACACTGTTATGATGTCGTCTGATAGATAGACACAGACAGCCAGAGACCCTCACAGACGAATTCCCACTCTTCAGTCAATGCTGGCTACGAGAGCGTGGGCTTGGAAATGCGACTCCTCTCACAATGGTCACTGGCAGTGCGACGGGGACGGGAGTTGTCGGGGTCGGGGTCGGGGTCGGAGTTGTAGTCATAGTCATGATGATGGAGCGACCGACTTCGACTCCCATTCCCACGGACACAGCACAGCGGCTGTTCGGGTGTCAAGTCAACTTACTTCCAGCCGACTCCTCACCGAAAAGCGAAAGAAAAATTAAAACGACAAGGTCGGGAGGACTGAAACTCGCCCACGCCTGCGGGTGTGGTGTGAAATGGTGTTGACCCCAAAACGGTGAAGCCTCGGCTTGGGGCTTGTCCCCGAGGCACTTCACAATTCAACTAGCAATATTTGGTATATCGCCCTAATACTGATACAATGCCTGATATCACTTAGAGGATTGATTACGATCGCGAATCGTCGAGACTGCTCTTTGAACCCTGACAATTATACTTCTGTGATGAGGCAACTGTTGAGGAGTAACCTGTCTGATAGCATCACACAGTTTAATCCAGTATTGGCGTCGTAAGTTTATTCTAATACAAATATCGTATTAATTTTCGTGTTAACTGCCCTTCAAGAGACGATTCAGGTTCTCCACGTTGATGATGAGCCGGAGTTCGCAGATCTCACCGCCACGTTTCTTGAGCGCGAAAATAATCACTTCGCCGTCGAGACCGAGACTAAGCCCAGTAGGGGATTAGAGAGAATCATCAATCGCCCACCTGATTGTGTGGTTTCGGACTACAATATGCCCAACATGGACGGCATCGAGTTTCTTGAGGCTGTCCGAGACGACTACTCGGAGTTACCATTCATTCTATTCACTGGCAAGGGTAGCGAGGATGTTGCCAGCGACGCGCTTAGGGCAGATGCAACCGATTATATTCAGAAGCAATCTGGGTCTGAACGATACGAATTACTTGCGAACCGTATTGAAAACGCTGTCACGCAGTATCGGTCACAGCAACGACTCCGCGAAACACGTGAAGAGTATGCTGCTGTCTTCGAGAACGCCCAAAATGCTCTGATACTGGTTCAGGTCGAAGACAATGGGTTCCGTTATCAGCAGTGTAATCCACAGACAATCGAACTTATTGGTCAGAATAAAGCCGAAATCGTTGGCAGTACTCCATGCGAACTGTTTGGACCTGAGGACGCAAAGAAGTTGATTGGCGCATACCGCACATGCGTTGCCCAACGCGAACCTGTTGCATACACAGTCACACTTGATCTTCCGACGGGAGAAGTTATTCGAGAATGTGAGGTTGCACCCGTATCTCCGGAGGGTGAGATAAATCAGCTTGTCGTTGAATTTCGGGACATCACCGAGCAATGTCACCGCCAACGGGAATTTCAACAGCACGCAAGTATCATCGATGTGCTGAGTGATGCGGTATATGTGCTCAATGAGGACGGGCAGTTCACATACGTCAACGACGAGTTCATTGAGTTGGTCGGTTACGACCGAAAAACAGTTCTCGGGAGCACGCAATCGCTGATCAAGGACGAACCGACAATCGAACAAGCAGAACAACAGTTGAGGCGATTATTGTCAGATGACGGTCCGGAGACTGTCTCCTCTGAGATAACAGTATACCCCCGCGAGGGTGACCCAGTCGTTTGTGAGGATCATATGGGCGTCCTTGATGAAGGAAATCAACTCAACGGCTCGGTTGGGACACTTCGAGATATTACTGATCAGAAAGAAAACGAGCAGGAGCTTCGGGAGGAACGCACATTTGTTAAACAAGCCCTAAATACACTTACAGATATCTTCTATGTTGCGAGCCCGGATGGTGAGTTACGTCGGTGGAATGACCGACTCAGGAGAGTTAGCGGGTATACTGATGAAACAATAACGGAAATGAACGTTGCCGAGTTCTTTTCTAGTGACGATCAAGGGCAGATCGCTGATGCAATTGAGGATACATTAACAACCGGCAAAGCGACCGTCGAAGCCGGGTTGGTGACAACTGATGGTGAGCATATTCCATACGAGTTTACAGGAGCGCGGCTGACAGATGCTGATAATAACGTCACCGGATTCGCTGGGGTTGGGCGTGACATCACTGACCGGAGACGGCGAGTGAACACTCTCCGGAAACTTCACGAAAGGACACAGACATTTATAACAGCACCGGACAGACAAGCGGTTGCTGACCACGCAGTTGAGACAGCACGAACTGTATTGAATCATACACTCAATACAATCTGGTTCTATGACGAGACTGAAAAGACACTCTGTCCAGTCGCTGCAACAGACGAAGCTCGTAATCTGTTTGGTGAACTCCCGACATACACCGGTGGTGAAAGCCTCTCATGGCAAGCATTTGAGACTGGTGAAGTCCGTGTAGACAATAATCTTCAGACTACTCCAGGACGATACAATCCGGATACACCGGTCGAAAGCGAGATTTTACTTCCGTTGGGTGAACATGGCGTGATGAACTTTGGTGCGACAGAGCCAAACGCGTTCGATGAGTTCGACACCTACTTAGCGCATATTCTCGGCGACGTAGTTCATGCCGCGCTGGTTCGTGCTGATCGTGAACAGAATCTTCAGAGTCAACGAGAACAGCTCAAACATCAAAATGAACGACTTGATGAGTTTGTCAGTGTTGTTTCTCACGACTTGCAGAGTCCACTTCAGGTGGCAAATGGACGGTTGGAGCTTGTTCAGGATGATTGTGACAGTGAGCATCTCGACAATGTCGCACGAGCACTTGATCGGATGGATGCGTTAATTGAAGATGTTCTAACACTAGCACGAGAGGGCGATCGGATTGGGGAAGTAGAGCCAGTTATGTTTGCTAATATTGTCGATGATTGTTGGCAGACCGTCGCAGCACCCGAGGCTGAGATCATGATTGATGATGAGTGGACGATCCAAGCTGACCGGAGTCGTCTTCGGCAACTCCTTGAGAATCTACTACGAAATGCTGTTGAACACGGTGGTGAAAATGTAAGTGTTAAAACCGGAAAATTAGAGACGGGATTTTATCTAGAAGACGATGGACCCGGCATTTCAGAGGGGAATCGCGACGATGTCTTTGAGGCAGGATACACAACAACCAGGCAAGGAACCGGATTCGGTTTGCGGATTGTCAAACAAGTTGTTGACGCGCATGGATGGGAGATCGTCATAACCAATAGCGAACAGGGTGGGGCACGATTCGAGATTACCGGGATCAATGTCATCGAAGATTAGCTGACTCTCACTAGGCAGGTGACCACAGACACGCTGTCAGAATCTGGGGTGACACATGTCGGTAGTTCTCAGCTCTTTAGCAAAACTGCAATAATCATATTACTCCGTGACTTCTCAGTTATAAAGTATCAGATAAGTGTGCATCGTTGTTTCCGTTCAGTCAATACATGCGCATAAAACGAGCGTAGCGCCTCAATTAACTGAGCGCAGCAGGGTATCATTACTGAGAGTCGAGGAGAAAGCCCCGTGCTTTAGCGCGGGGAGGATGTCAAATAGCACCGTTCTCTTCGAGTTTCTTATTAACGAATCATTCTAATAAGTGAGTTTTTGAAATCACATAAAAAGTATCAGAATGTCCGGAATCAATCTAATTAGCCATCTATTAATTCGTCAATGCTGAATCTGAAGTCTGAGTGTTTCAGAGAGTGTCACAGCACAGTATAAATAAACTATAGAAAACTCAATCACGGATATGCATCGTCGTGAGGTGCTTTCGCTCATCAGTACAGCTGGTCTCTGCACAGTCGGTGGCGGGTGTCTTAGCAACGACAATGGAGATTCGCACTCTGATAAAAACGACTCTGTCTCAAGCTCATCGCCTCCGGATGCGCCCGATAACTCAGCACAGATAGTCTCACAGTCTCCCTCTTCGAACCCTGACACAACAGAGCAACAACGGCGACATCAACTTTCTATCGGGGAAACAGCGTACCTATCAACTGGGACAGTCTCTGTGAATAACCTAACCATTCAGGGCTCAGTCATTTATTGGAATAATGTTTTCTACTCGTTAATGGGGTCAGGTGAACCTACTCAGCAGTTCATCGTTGTCGGGATCGAGGGAACATTTGAGGTGGACACAACTGAGTTTGCTTTCAGACGGAACGGACGAGTAATTGATCCAAATCCTCGTCCGCAGGAGATTGTCTCAATCACCCGAAACTGCTCTACACCGTGCATTGGAATTCCTGTCGACACTCGCGCAGCCGACACTGCTGCAGTGGTGTATCAACCATCTTACTCTAGCTCTGATAGCGTTCGTGCAGCATGGAATTTGGACGAAAACACACTGAAACTATTGAGTATACAACCTAACTGCCAACTCCAGAAAGCGGAAATGACTAATTTCGATAATAAACTCGCTCTCGAACTGACTGTAGCAAATGCTAGCCCCAGAGACGCTGGATTTCGAGCACTTATTAAACCCGATTACGCCTCTGACGTGAGTGAACCAGTTGGGTTTCTCGTACCTGAGGGACAAACCGTAACACGAACAATTGTGCCGTCTGAAATCCAAGTGTACGATACTGAAGAGGCGACATTCACACGCCCTATCAATGAAGACACGCGATTTTTTACGATAGGAAGAGAAAATTGATTTTACTCTTGAGATCTTATCAATGGTCTGCACAATAGAGCAAATATTGAGCTATTCCGTGTGATCAAATGAAGTGATGCCAAGACGCTCCTAGATTGAATTGTGAATCATCACGATACTCACGGACTATAGAAAGAGGGAGATGTCTAAAGACAGAATCAACAATAGTTTGTCCGGTAAATACCTAACTTAGTCATGAGTGAGAATGAGTGCGTCTACTGCGGTGCTGTTGACGAGCAAGAACAAATCTATTATGATGTTCACGTCCGGGTTGTGACACACTCTGATGGATCCCAAAAATCAGTCTGCAATATCTGCGTTCCTGACCTAGAAACGGTTCAGTGACTCATAGGTGACATCCTCCCACGGCTAAAGTCGTGGGTTCTCTGCTACAATCTCTATAATAGCACTGTCCACCGTTGCAGCGGAGGATCGCTTTCCGAATTCATCATGTGCCATATCCCATATCTGACATCGTTGCAACGATAACAAAACCTCGTGAGTCACGTCTAAAAAGGTCCAGATGATTATGTTATCGTTGAAAATTCTTTACGTTTGAATCCAATATAATATAGTATGTTAACCGTCCACACTGATGCAAGTGTTGACCCAGCTGAGCAGGAGGCAGGCATCGGATGGATACTCACAGATAACACAGGCGAAGAGATAACACACAACTCACGGATTGGGTATAGAGAGTCAACAAGTGCTGAGTGGGTTGGAGTGATACACGCCCTCTCATGGATTGCCACAAACAAAGACACTGATGCGGTCATGGTTAACACAGATAGTAACAGTGTTGCGGAAGTGGCAGACGGGAAAAGTACACCAACAGCAAAGAGCACACAAAGATGGTACGCGAGATTCCGAAAATTGACAACATATTTTGAAACAGTAATAGTAAATTATATTCCAAGTGCCAGAAATGGGAAGGCAGATAGACTTGCAAGAACGGCATACAGGAAGTGAACTTTGAGGTCAAGCGAGCCGATAGCACGCCCGTCTGTGTCATGAACGTGCTTGAGGATACCAATATCAGTGCCGACATGACGGTCAGAATTAGCTGGGTTTGCTGGTTCTTTTTTATCCTCAACGGCGAACGAAGCGTACCACTCACCGGTCCGTTCTTTCTTGATACAGACTTCTTTGACGGTGACATTCTTGGGAATCTCACGATAGTAACTAATTGGAATATCTGCGAGTTTCGAAAGTGAGAGAACGGTCTGACTGTTCCTGTTGACAAACTCGAAGCCAGACTGCACGCAGGTGAGACTCCGAAACTCGCTGGGTGCTTTCCGGTTAAGATTCCCGACGTTGTAGCCGTTCTGTTTGAGCCCCGAGGGGCTTTGATACTCTCTGCAATGCGCATCACGGCGGCTTGAATTCTCTATAATGACGGCTCTGCATCCCCTACTGCGCTACTCGCTTCGCTTCGCCTCGCCGCGTTGCTCCTTGAGGACGGGGGCGGGGGATTAGCGCCCACAAACTGCTAAATCCGCAATTTCCATGGCTGGTGATGAGTCCCATCTGACTGTCTCGCTGATGACGACCGATTTATCTCTCAGGCAAGTATTCAAATTATGTGTTGATATGAACTCCTTCGGTTCAACATTACCCTCCAATCTCCCGGTCATTGGCGTCCTCGTCGACATCCGAACGTACAAACACCTATTATATCTCGTGATCGCGCTCCCGGCTATATTCGTTTACTCAGCGCTATTCTCAATGATCGTCTTGGGGATTATACTCAGTGTGGTGGGAATCGGATTCATCATTCTGTTAGCGGCACTGTTTGCCACTCGGGTTGTGGTCAGATTTGAGCGATGGCTTGCAAACCAACTACTAGACACGGATCTTGAGGAGTACGGTGATGTGGCTGGGGATACCGATGGCATGCTCGGAAGTGTCAAGAAATATATCGAAGCAGGTTCAACGTGGCGCGGTGTTGGTTTTCTCTCGTTGAAATCTTTCATTGCCGGGTTTGCGTTCGTCCCATTGTTCGTGCTTGCAAACGGACTCCCGCTGCTCACTGCTCCACTCCGATATCCACTTTCGACAGGTTTTGGTGAGGTCAACGGCGAGCCGGTACGGTGGTCAATCGAAACGCTCCCTGAGGCGTTTTTCGCGGTCGCAATCGGTGTTGCCGGTATTGTTATTACGCTCCACATGGCGAATCTCAGTGCCTACGTCACTCAGCAGATGACGACTGCGCTGCTTGGAGTTGGGAAGTCGACCGAAGACGACGGGAATAAAAATCACTCAGAGATTTCTGAGTAATCTTAGCTAATAGTCGACTCATCACCGTTGGATAAGATTGAGAGAAAGCATCGTACGTACATGATCAAGATCAATAATCTGTATGGGTACAGCATGAACTTTTGACTCCGAATCTCACCCGCCTGGAAGGTTAGCACCGGTGAGATCTGCATCAGAGAGATTGATACTTTGATGAATATTTGTTGATAAGACTGTGTGGCTATTGGGAATCAAGAATTCGGTGTCAGTCATTATTTGATGGATGTGGCTATATTGTCGGTTGAGCTCGTGATTATGCTGTTGGACTCAATGCGGATCGCAGTGTGTTTGGATTAAGCCTACAAGAAGGGTAAAAAATCTTCATTAGGTTATGAAGCAGTTGACACTCACACTGTGTCTGTGATCCAAACTCACAAACTATATATCTCGGCTTCATACTAAAATATACGTTTTCTGTACGGCTTCGACAGAAGCCCAACACAGCATCTATCTCAATTCACTGCCTGATATCATATTTAGATGAGATCTCGACTCATCTAGGCAAAATATCAAATTAGATGTTAAGTCGGACTTACATGATAATATAATTTTATGGATTGAGCGAATATTGGGAGAAAGGATTAATATCCAGAGAAAAGTTAATTAATTAGGTTGTAAGGGTAAGTCTCAGAATTACTCGAGAGACACAACAGCTCCTGAGCGAGTTTCGGATGATTCTGAGGAAATAAGGTAGCCGCCTCTGACATCTCAGTGTTCCCTTGCTCTTCAACCATTTCTCAGATATCACACTAACGAAAATGTAGCTGGATGGCAACTACGATGCAGTCTATATATCTCATGTCATGTCTCAGTGATCCACACAAAGGGCGCTTCAGTGCAGTCTCGTCCTCAATATTTGCTTGTGAACGAATGGTCATTTAATATTTCAGTGTATTACTTTCCACGGGTGACATCTCCAATAGTGAGCAACTCATTTGATGCTCTGTCCATGACTTCGTCATAGCGTCTCGTTCAATATCGGTAATGAGTGTATCCCACTGACTAGGGATTATTATGATGACGCAGCGGGTGTGGACTGTGTTTTGTCGGGTGATAATTCACAGAGTTAATGAACACCTGATTTAATTAATTTCCTCAGCTATGCCACGAACTGTTCCGCGGTCAAGTGGTTCGATTGTAACTTGCTCATCATCTGCAGTATAGAAAACAGTGGGTCTAATATCTTTGTCTGGGTACCACTCATCGGCGATATGGTAATACACACTCAGTTGCTTTCGATACTCCGGTTCAGCATGACGACTCCGATCGGTCTTGTAGTCGATGATTTCGATACGATTCTCTGTTTCAACGAGTAGATCCACAATCCCAACGAGCGTGATCTGTGACGGTCCACTGAGTGGGAGGATCGCGGTGATCTCGGTGATGAACTCTCCGGACAATGAGTCCAACAACGCAGCCACATGGTCTTCATCGGCTGACTGTGGCGTGACTGATTGACCGTTGGCGTATTCCTCGGCAAAATCGTGGACCTGATTACCGAACTCGGTCCCGCGACCGTCCTCGACATCCTGATAGATACTGTCATCCATGATATTATGAACAGATAAACGAACTGAACGGTCTTCTTCCGGTAGTGTAATCGAAAACTCGTCAGTCGCTGCTGTGGAAGCAGTTTTGGGTTGGATATTCGGTTTGATCTCCTCTGGTTCAAGCGAAAATTCCGTAAAGAACTGACTCGGTGTCTCTCCGGCGGTCAACAGCAGATGTCGCTTGGCTCGAGTCACAGCAACATAGAACAATCGACGTTCCTCATCATACTCGGAGGGCAGGCAGCCCGAGAGTACATCATATGGCCAGTGTGAATAAACATGTGCTTGACCGCTTGCTGTACTGTATTTGTTGCGCTGTCGAAGCCCAAGTAGGTCTGAATACTGTATGTCACTCGAGGATGGGTTACTCGCGTTAGGGAATCCATGGCGATTTATATTCCCCAGGATCACAATTGGATACTCCAGTCCCTTTGCGGAATGAATCGTTTGAAGAGTGACTGAATCTTCCCCAGATTCAGTGTCGATCTCAACCGTAGTTTCAGCCTCCAGACTGTCCTCAATAAACGTGATTGCCTCACCTCGGGTGTTCAGTGTCGTCTCGTGCATTCCGGTGAGTTCTGCGAGCAACCCATCGGCGTAAGCTCCATCGTATCCATAGGCATCAAATACATGGCGTCCAAATCCACCGAGTGTGTCGTACTCACCGAGTTCGTCGTGAAAACTCACCATTTCAGGTGGAAAATTACCGCTCTCAAGAGTCGCCTTGGCTTCGGGGAGGGTATACCCAGCTTCCTCTAGAACGGTCGCCCAGCCACGATCACTATCGGTCTCAACGATACGAAGCCATGCCAACAGAAGTTTAGCCTGGTCAGTATCGAATAGTTCGACGCCACCTTCGTAGGTAACCGGGATATTATAATCCCTGGCGGTTTCAAGCAGGTCTCTGGCAAACGCTCGCGTGCGTGTGAAGACGGCGATATCATCGTATGAGGGCTTGCCAAGTCGCTCTTGTTCGGCGGCTTCAGCCGCCAAGTCGGTCATCCCAGGATCTTCTGCGGGTTCATCAGCTACTTCAACGCTATATTCGGGGTTTTCGACGATGTGTTCAATCCGATCAAGGATCAATTCGAGTTCGTCCTCGTGAGTGTAGGCATGGCATTCGCTATTATCGACATGATTTGTTGCTTCCAGTTGGGTAAGATCGCTCCTAATCGCATCGCTATCAATGTCTTCTTTCTGTGTCCCTGCAATAGTCAGCGTTTCCCTGGCGAGTGATAGAATCGAAGCTGTCGAACGGTAGTTCTTCTGGAGCGGAATCTTATTTATATCGTCAACTGAATAAGAAATACGCTGTCGGTCAGTGTTAAGTTCGGTTTTGAACCGTTCCAGTCGCCGGTCAAAAAATTGGATATTCTCCACCTCGGTATACTGGAAGCCATAGATACTCTGTTTCCAGTCACCAACCGCACAGAAATTATTCTTGCTGGTCAATAAGAGACTCAGTTTGAACTGCAGTTCGTTGGTATCCTGAAATTCATCAACCATCACGTACTGATGGGTGAGTTGTTGTCTGATCGACTCCTCTTCACAGAGCATCACGAAAGCCATCGCCAGCATTAGACTCTGGGTCAGGTAGTTGCGTCCAATGGCATACTCTAGATACTCAAAATACAGATCATGGACAAACCCAACCAGTTGTGTTCGATCCTCATCAAAGGCGGCTGTGATGACGGCGGGATCAACAGTGTGCTCATCTAAAAATGAGTCACTAACTGGGGCATCGGGAACATATTCCGCATCTTTCCAGTCACCAAGTGAACTCCTGGCATCCGACTGTGTGGGACCATATACACCTTCATTAGGTTGATTTTGGATCTCGAAAACTTCGAAAAAATCCTCTCGGTCTCCCTGTAACACAGCTCCGGTGTCTCGATACCAGCCTTCTTTATTCGGGATAACACCCTTCGAGGCCAATTCGGCGATCAAAGTACGGAGAGCCGCTGGATCATTCAGTGCCGTTAAGAGCTCTTTATACTCCGGGTGAGCGTCCTCGAACCGTGACATAAACCCTCGAAAAAGCGCCTGTTCGCGGATATCGTCTTCGATGAGGTCTAATGACTCCGGCAGCTGTTCATCAATGCCCAACTTCGAGGGCGAGTCATAGCCGTACCGCTGCAACAAATGATGACAGTACGAATGAAAGGTACTAATCGGAGCATCCTGTAACTGGACCGGGTCATACTCGGAGTATCGGGAGACGCGGTCAGCCATTTCTGCGGCGGCGTTCCGGGTGAAGGTGAGTAAAAGAATATCGTTGGGCTTGATGGCTCGCTGATCAAGGATTTCGACATACCGCCGAGTGATAGTGAACGTCTTGCCTGTCCCAGCCCCGGCGTTGACGAGATAAATGCCATCTATGCTAGTGATGAGTCGTTCTTGATTGTCGTTTGGGTCAAATGTAGTCATCGGTCTGTGAGAATGAGGTCGCGATGGTCAACACGATTCCATGTCGGACCATCTTCGCGGAATTTGATTGGGAATCGATCAGTACGATACTCGTTGAGCTTGGTTAATTGCTCATCGACGAAGTCCTCGAAGGTATCCAAATCAGATTTGAGAACATAGCCGGTTGGCGTCGTCTCCAGATCATCGAAAATCTTCTGACATCCTTTGATCACGTATTTATATTCCCCAACGACCGACTCTGCAAGGGTTCTAAAACCCTTGATGATAGTTGTTCGCTGTGTTGGATCCTCGTCTACTGGGGGGAGTTCGTGATTTTTGAAAAACTCCCGGTAGCGCTCATAGCCAAGTGAGTTCAAAACCTTACAACGGTCATTCGAGTCAGCATAGTCTGTGAGTTGTCTGAAAGTATCCTCACTGGCGACAAACTCAGGGAAGGTTAATGGGACGTAGGTGATTGTCGAAACAAGATCAGCCGGCGTTGGTGGCTCACCAGCGATTGCAGCATCAATATCGTGTAATAGATGAACAAACCGGATTTCGAGACGTTCGTTTGGTCGTTCCTCGCGGTGTTTACTTAGATATGCTAGTGGCTGAAAATTGGGCTTCTCGGCGACCGGATCGATCGCGGCGGCATCAAGTAGTTTTGATGGGCTATTTTTATCACCAGTTTTGTAGTCGACGACGGTCTCGGGATGCTGGAGGAGATCGACATACCCACGCAGACCGACAGCCTCCGAGGCAAACCAGCGTTCGGTAAGCTCTGAATCGTAGGGGAGATTAACTAAGGCTGCGAGACTATTGTCACGGTCACGATTAGCGTATGTGCTGTGGGTAGCAGGCTGTGGAGGGTACGCCTCAAGATAACGAGTGATGGCAGTCAGTCCTACATTGAGTTTTGTTCGTTCAATAGTCCGTTTGGTATCACTGAGATAAGGGTCAAGTAACTCACACATTCCGTCTAATACAGATTGGCGATTAGATTCGAATACCAAAGGGTCAGCCTCGTAGATCTCGGCAGCTTCATGCAGTAGATTGCCTCTAGCCATAGCGAGGTTGGATGGGCTCTCAACCAGTTGGTGAAAATATGTATCGCGCGGACAGTTGGTCAGTCGGTTGAGTCCGGATTGGCTGATGGTCATTTCGGGTGACGACAGTGACGATGATGATGATGATGCAGTAGCGGGAGCAGAAAATGGAGATTCAAGACTCGTCTCTCTATTAGTACGATACTTGCTATGTGGGAGGTCCTCGAAAGATTCAATCGAGTCATCATATAATTGCCTGAGATACACACAAGGTGGTACCTCGCTTCCAGCGTGTGTTTCTTGCACGAAGTAGTGCCGTTGCTCACCGTTCTGCAGAAGCCGTTCAAATCGATCTAGATCTTTTTTGAGGTACTCCTCTTTGTCGACCCACGGATACTCGGGTGGACTGTTGGCCCATTCAGGACCAAGCCCGGCGTAGAACACCACCGGTCGATCAACATACGCAGTTGAGGTCGCTCCGGCTAGCAAGACGCCATCGTTGGTGTCAGTGTCGCTTGGAACATTAATAGTATCCAGATAGTACTGAAATCGGGTAAGACGCGATTCAGTGACAGCTTTATCAAGAAGATTCAACTGCTCGAATTCATTTCGTAGATCCGAGAGCTCGACAGTTTCAATCTCTTCATATACGGCAACTAGATCTCGAAACGTGCCCGATTCTACTGTCTCTCGGACCCGACTATATGGTCCAAGCTGTGATGAGGAAAGCGAGTCCACACGTTGTTCGGCAAGGTCACTCGGAACGTCGATTCCAATCGCAGAGAGCACCCCCTCGATTTCACCAAGTCGTTGATTTGAGCCTCCGAAACTCACGTCGAGTAGTCGAAGAAACGACCGAATGTCACGGTCGTCTTCAAATCCTGGTCCACCGCTGAAGGGGATACCTTGAGCTTCAAGTGCGGATTCGACCAATGTGCTGTAGTGACTGTTTTCGACAAGAACGATCCCAAACTGGTCGGCTATTTCGGGGTCTATTTGATCGACGATGGTAGAAACGATAGCCGTCGCCGACGGGAATATATCGATCTCTGGGAAAGGAATCTCCTCAGAATCGAATGAACTGACCGAGTTATACGCTCCTGAAGCGGGGAGCATGGTCTCAGCAAGTGCGGAGAGCTGGTGTTCGTCAATGACAGCAATATCATCGTCTGGCGAGGGTGTCATCGTCATCTCTTTGACAGCTCGATATGAGCTATCGAGTTCACCGAGCAGTTCAATTATCGTCCGGATGGCTTCGGTATCGAACTCCTCATATTCAACAATGGCTTCACAATCGCCGGTGGCTGTCCAGCAATCGATGGCGCGTTCGAGGGCTCTGACCACCTGCTTCCATGGGAGGTCAGTGGCTTCGAGAATATCAAAAAACAGCGGACGAACGTCCTCAGGAAACATCTCGTTGGCAGCGTGACTCCGTGGAGTTGCTGCGAGACGACCGATGCGAGGCGAGCGAACACGATTGTCAAGAGCGAGCGCAAGTGGTGCTTCATCGGTGAGTGCGATGTCGCAGCCGGTGACTTCTGAATGAAGGGCATCAATTGATTTTGCCTTTCGCAGTGGCACATTTGTGAGAGCAACGGGAATGACTTGAAGCTATTGCTAGTCAAAATTTCATCAAAGTACAAACTCACTGTGAATAAACTGATCCCACGTGAAACTGAAGGCTGAATCCAGTTATCGACAGGTTCCGTATCGACACTTCTGAGCTAGTTGAAAAAATGGATCGCGCGGCTATTGTATGTGTATATATTTGGTATTATTTCAGCTCTAGCTACTATATGCCTCATATTAGGATTCTTACAGTATTGATATACACTCATCTCAGCGGTATTTCAAAATATTTGATAGATTATTCCAGGAGGGTGACTGTTATCAGTTCTAAGACAAGCACAATATCAGGAGGGTCACAATCACGAAACACCAATCAGGGATTCTGCGGAGTCATAAGCGTCGTCAAAGAAAGCAATCTCATGTGTAACCGTACGCTCAAACAAGCGAGCGACACGGCGTTGTCGACGAGATGAGAGCGTCGGACCAACTGTGTCAAGTTGTTCTCGTAGCCACATCACAAACGTATTGAATCTCTCATTGGCGTGGAGGTCAATCCACTCAGTAAAATAAAACGCCTCTGGTGGGTTCTCAGACTCACGAGTCGCCCACGAGAGATAGACCCACTCTGCGGGCACCAACACAGCGAGCGTCTCAGCGTATCCACCCTGTTGTTTTGCGAGTTCAAGAAAATCGATGAAAGACTCAGTTGTCTCCGTTCGCGCTGGGTCATCTCGGTGTCTCTCGGAGATACTGAGAGCTTCAAACGAACGTTCGAAGTAATCGTTTTCATCGTCAGTGACAAGATCAAGAAACTCAACAAACTGCCGTTTTTCAGTCATCGTCGGTGCCTGTCCAACCGCGTAACCGAAGACGCCTACCAGCGTGTCAAGGAAGACATAATCCTGAACAAGATACTGTGCCATCACGGCTTCTTCCAGTATGCCCGCACCCAACTCTTGTGTCATTTGATGATTTGTCGCCTCGGTCCAGGCTGGTTCGGCTTGCTTGCGAAGCCAACTGGTGAACCGCGGATTATCGCACTTCTCGGCATATGCAGTGAAACTATCAGCAACCTCGCCAGTCGTATGTGAATCGCTGTTCATATCTCATATTGCTCGTTGTGGTTATTATACGATGCGTATGCTCGTACTAGCGAGTGATCACAACTGAGTATACTCCTGCGAACGATAGTCCTAATTTACCCAGCATTTAGATTCTCTGCGATTGAGCGTGCCGCCGACGTTTTTATTGACGAGCGGGTATTGTTTTGAGGCTGCTAAATTAATGTGCCTAAATTGAGGGCGTGATCACTACTATCGAGCCTATCAAACATTGTTGCTAGTAGTGTGCAAACGACTAATGTAATCAAATTCGCTCTCACTTTGTCTATGTGAGATTCATCAGATAGCACTTTGTGACACTTCTCTCAGAAATCAAGTCCAGTCAACTTGCTCCTACATAATTATGCTGAACTGATAACTGAGAGTATGCGTTACCTGTCGTCTGTTGCAGTGTAAGAAACACCACAGCCACATTGATATTCCAATCATGTTTTAGAGAAGGTATGGATATGAATCAGTTCGCTTCCGAGCATAGCTCAACCGATACGATTGAGATGTTTGAGTTGGAAAATTCATATACACTTGATATCGATGTTGACGGGACCATCATGGCGAAAGCCGGTTCGATGGTCGCTTACAACGGAGATATCTCATTTACCGGTCAGGCTTCGGCTGAGGGTGGGATTACCGGATTCCTCAAAGAGGCGGCAAGTAGCGAGGAGGCTCCGGTGATGCGGGTCGAAGGCAACGGACACGTGTATCTTGCTGATCAGCAAAAGAAGGTCCAACTACTGAACCTTGATGCGGATGAATCAATTACCGTCAACGGTGAGGATATTCTCGCCTTTGAGAACCGCGTATCATTCGAGATTAGCACAATCGATAGCCTTGCCGGCTCCTTTGCCGGGGGTCTTACTAATGTATACCTCCAGGGTCCAGGTTATATCGCAATCACCACCTATGGCGATCCACTTGTGTTAGATCGACCCGTTTCAACTGACCCGAGCGCAACGGTAGCCTGGAGCGGTACCGACCCGACCGTCGAAGTGAACAAGAATCTCTCGGATATGGTTGGTCAAGAATCAGGAGAGCGCTTACAGATGGACTTTGACAATTCCGATGGCTTCGTTATCGTCCAGCCATACGAGGAACTTGCATAGACGGGGTCATTATTATCAATGTGACATCCTCCCACGGCTAAAGTCGTGGGTTTTCTGCCACAATCTCTATAATCCATAAGTTCCGCTACATTGCTATAGCTGATGAAACAGCTTTGAAACCATCTTAAGAGAGATATCTCAATCACTGACAAAAATATCTAGCTAAGGAGTAACAGCCATATCAATCATATGGCTAATACCGAATTTGATGATGGCAAGAACACAGCTAATGTTCGCATCTAGCTGCAAAATATCACATATATCCTATCAATTCTCAGTAGTGCTTGAATTTGTTAGTATTTATAAAGATGTTATAACAACCGTACTTCTATTATAATCTCAACCATCTTATTTATATTAGAAAATAATATCTAGTACTCAGCTACGATTTATCGAATTAAATAAATTTGTCACGTGTTGAGTGTGGCGGGCTGATAATAATGAAGTTGCCACAAAGTGAAGCATACAGCAACACCAGTTTTCTATCAGTAAATAGTGAACTGCGTCGGGATCAAGTCCCGAAGCACTCTGCCTCGCTATCTGTAGATTTATTCAATCGAATTGAGTCGCAATTAAATCAGTCCCAATCCACCGCTAACTAGACGAATTCCAACGATAGTGAGGAGCCCTAAAACGACGAGTCTGCGAGAACGCTCGCTAGCAGTAACTCGGAGGCGCTTCCCGACAGCGACACCAATTGTGGCTGGGACAGCAGCGACAATAGACACAAACAAGATTCCCCAACTTGGATACAGTCCAAGCAGACCCGCCACAATAACCCGAATTCCATTAACTCCTAAGAATACAAGCGCAACGACACCGACAAATAGCCCATGAGAGAGCTGAAAGCTCCGAAGATACGCAACAAGTTGAATACCAACGTTCGTCCCACCGAATAATAGTCCTGAGATACCACCCACACCAAGCATACCAATTTGCGTTCGTGCAAACGTCCCAGTCCCTCCGGTCGACCACTCTGGGATGGAAATGCGTTGTTGAGCAGTCGCGACGAATCCAAGAGTCAATAATCCAAGGCCAACACGCAGTGGGGCAGTTGGAATTCTATTGAGGATTACCATCCCAATAACCGTACCAATCAGCGCTGCAGTAATAAGTGGTCCAAATCGTCTACTACAACTTCGAAGTTCCTCTTGAGAGAGATCACGGACCAATGAGACATTCACTGCGAGAATTGGGATTATCATGAAAACGACTGCTGTCGCTGGGTTGATTGTTGTTGCAAGTGCCATCGTCCCGACAAGGGCAAACCCGAAACCAGCGAGTCCATTGGTCGTCCCGGCAATCAACATAACAATTGTCATTCCCACGATTACTGGTCCCTCAAACGCTAAGATCATCTATTAGCACTCGTCAATTCTTCATCATAATCTATATCCATGCTGTAATTGATACCGACTTGAATCAGATCTTCAAGTGCTGGGGACTCCTTATTCGCATACATCAACTGGATAGGAAAGCCAGAATTGATCACTAAACTCATACCATGTCGAAGCATTTCGTCGTCACTACTAGTTGATTTCTCTCCGTACGTCCGCTCGTCGGCATCATTGTTTTGAGCCGGGCTATTCTGTGTGTTGTAACTAATAAGTATCTTAACAAATTCGAATAGCTCACTGCGGCTGGACCTGAGGTATTTGATGATGGTCATGGAGAAATTAGACATGTATATTATGATATCGGGCGTTGATTAATTCCGCCCTTACACCTCCCTCAGCGTGAATTCACTGTGGAGTGCAGTCGATAGCGACCCTTATGATCGTATCTTATCGCTGAAAGTAGCGAAAAGTCACCTCAGACGTAAGCTTCAAATTCTTCGCCGAAAGCGAGAAAATAACCAGTCCCGGCAACACCGATCACCGCCGCGATTGTAAACGCGATTTCTGGACTCACAAACTCCCAGAGATAGCCACCAAGTGCAGCACTTGGAATAACGATGGTGTTTCGAAGTAAATAGTACGTACCGGTTACACGCCCTCCAGTACCTTTCTCCGCAGGACCAACGATCAACGCCTTATGAGAGGGTAAGCCAGCGAACCGAAGCCCAGAAAACGCAAAGATGAGTATCAGCGTCAACGATAGTGGCATCACCGGAGCAAGAACCGCGGGACCACTAATAAGTACGACGGGAAAGATGGCATACACCGCAAATCCAAGAGCAACAATTGGTTTAAGTCCGACGCGCTCAGCAACCTTTGCAGCTGGAGCCATGAAAACAAGCGCAATAACCATCTCGACACCAAGCAGATACCCGAAGAACGCCTCCGGCGAGAGATCGACGCCGTATGAAAAGCCTGCCAGTGAAATTGTTGTTTCGAATCCAACTTGATAGAGCTGCGTGATTACCAGTACAAAAAACACATACACCATCCCATTCGCGAATCGGACAAGCGTATCACCCACAAGCAATGGACGAAGCGGCTTTGGCATCTCACGTAGGTCGTGTTTAATTTGTTCAATTCCTTCAAATGAGTCGCCCATAGAGTCCTCACTGGCGTCATAAAGAATATGTTGGGCAACAGTTCCGATGACTCCAAAGACGATCGCCATCAAAAGAACATACCGGAAGCTCACCGTGAATTCCGGGTGAAAGCCAATAAGAACAGCCGCAAGCACCGGACCAATAAGAAATGCAGTGCGGCGAAATGTTTCGGTGCTAGCGAAGCCGGCGGCTAATTGTGAGGGATCAGTTGCCTGTTTCACGATCGCAAACGTCGCCCCCAGACCAAACGACTTCCAGCCCTGTGCGAGCAACAGACCGACGAAAATCCAGATCCACGGCTGAATCGTGATACCGACAACAGTAATCGTACCGAGATCCGGTGCAATCAGCCAAACCCCGAAGCCAAGTGTTGAGACTACTCCGAATACGGTTAGGGCATATCGCGACCCAATCCGGTCTGAAATCGCACCACCAGGATATGGAAACACCGCCGATATGATGTTGCCGACAGTTCCGAAGATACCGACGACGAATCCTGACGCTCCGAGTGCGACGATATACTCTGGGAGGAATCGATTTGTCATCTGGAAACCAAGACTGAACGCGAACATCGACAGCGAGAGTACCAACACATCCTGCTCTAGCGCAAAGAACTGGCGGAATGTGTCCAGTGGTCCTGACTCCTCCGACTCAATAGTGATCTGTTCCTGACTCATTGGTGAGGTGAGAAAATTCCCATGCCGGTCGCAATATGTTCCACTTGGTCATTTGCCATCATATCGATTGGTCCTATAGACTGCTCTGGTGGCGGTGTTGGCATTGATTTCAAGTATGGAATCACAAATGATGCACATATGATTCTCTCAGCACGTAATAAATAATATTTCTATACCTGTACGAACAACTCTCCTTATCTTTGCAGTAACAGACACGACATAAGGGATCTTAGTTATGATCCAAAGTTGAAGCATACCAGATGGGTTCAAGAATAATCACCACCACTCCCCCCACGACAGCTAAAGAGTGCGATCATAAGATGGTGACAGCTCACACATAATATCACGGTAGATTGTGATGAACCACATCGAAAATGGTGAAACAGGTAAATATCATATCATTATCGCAGACCTTGCTGTGACATCCTCCTCGCCGGAAACGGCGAGGCTTCCCGTACCGCAACCGCAGGTGGGATATTTGCCGGTGCCGGTCTCCGACACGACCTGCCCTCTCGTGTGAAACATCCCGCTCTCGCGGTCACACAGGTATGTCGATGGCTGTGCCACACAGCCGTTACTCCTCTCCTATCCTCTCCATGAGGACTCGGAGTTATCTTCTGGCGCATATTCTCCGCCCCGTTACAGTCCGCGTTGGCTATCAACTCGCACGACGAGCAGACGTCCAAGCCACGTTCGACACGGTTCGATTTCGTGTCGTCTCCACATCGTGACCACGTTTTCGAGGTGAGGTGTTCCACTCGTTTGCTTTCAGTACCTCGACACCGCACATCTCGCCTTTGTAGTCGAGGGACTGGTAGATGCGGTCGAACGCCCACGAGTGGAGTTTCTTATTCCCGGGTTTGCCCCAGTCTGACTCGCGCACGTCTTCAGGCCAACTCACCGCGAGCGTGCCGACACCACGTTCAACACATTCTGTGATGATGGCGTCCGTTAGCGTGTGGTAGTGGTAGTACTGTGTCTCACGGTCGGAGAGGGAGAGTTTCCGACGCGCCCACATCGACCGCTCTGACGGGTCGTTCTCTCCCGCAGTGTCGTACTCAACTCAGCTCTGGTGACATAGTGTTTGTCTTCTTCTTCTTTGAGCGAGTTGCCGGGGTACAACACGTATTGATCCGGGAACGCGACCGTGGCGATATTTGTCATTCCGAGGTCGATTCCTGCCACGCCGTCGCCTGGTGGGTCGGCAGATTCGATCTCGAGTTTACAAACGAAGACGAAGTGGAGTTCCCATTCGTCACCGTTCCAGACGGCACGAACGTTCTGTACGCTGGTGACTTGCAAGAGGTCACCGTCTGGCCGAGTCTGGTACTCCCAAAGCAGGAACTCCGAGAAGTGTTCTGTCAGATGTGAGCCTTTTGAGAGTCGGACGCGGTTGTTCTCGGGATCGTGTCTGAACCCGTCTTCTGTGAACGTCACCGTGGAACGTGGCCGGGTGTCACCGTGTTTGCGGTAACCGGGAGGATTGGCCTCATCGAAGTTGTGTCGCAGATCGACCCACGACTGGAAAGCGTCAGAAAGTGCTTCAATGACTGTCTGAGTTGATTGTGCGTTCAGTTCAGGTCTTTCCAGCACGGCTGGTTCTTCATATACGATTTGAGCACACTCCCGTTCGGGATCTCACCGGTTGCGTCCCAGATACGGTCGGCTGTCCATCGTGCGACGTTCCAGATTTTGATTGTCGAGGCGGAGTCTCCGAGCGAATCAAGACCATCACAGACCTGTTCTGTTGGTGGTTCTGGATGGAACCAACGTAGGTACGTGTGGCCTTAGTCGCCATATAGAGACTCTGTAGACAAACTAATTTAATTGACTAGTGTTGATGTGCGTGGGCGTGGAATATCCAACCTCCCATCTGTAAGGGATTGGGTCAGCGTTGTCGGATTCACTCCCGCCGTGAACGGCGGGATTCTCTCCTTGTTACAGATAGAACATATCAGTCCCCACGTAATTTCTCTACATATCTCTATTTGTAAGTGATGTTCCAGTGAATCTTCAGTCAAAGTCTGTTCACTGTATTATATTCGATTCATTTGGTTTACGTGAAGAGAATTATTCTATGGAGCGAGAATAAAACAAAATATATCAACAAGTACTTGTCTCTGTGCTTATTTATAATAATATCAATGGATAAGTCACGGCGTGAGTTACTTCGGCGGACTGGCGCTATTGCTGCGGGTGGTGGAATAGCGACGCTCGCGGGTTGTTCGGGGCAGCGCAGTTCAGGCGAAACAGAGACTACAGACGAACCTCTGCGCCTTGCTTTTCAGGCACCAGCTGAGACAACGGATGTAAACACATGGGTAGGTGCACAAGAATTTGCCTCTGATCAGGGTATATCCGTTGAGATTGATGTATTCGAGGGTGTTGACCTCGCGGTACAGTCTGTACTATCTGGTGAGGCAGACATCGCACGGGGATCAGTGACCGCTGTTGCCTCAGTTATCGAGGCTGGACGACCATTCGAATTTATTATTACGCCTATCAGAAGCACGGATTATGTACTCACAACTCAGCCAGGCATCGAGTCGCTTGCAGATATTGTCGAGCAGGATGCCGCTATTGGCATGTCTGCACCAACTGGACTCGATGCTGTGCAGGTTGCAGCTGTAATGTTTCAGGCAGGTGTTATCGACAGTGTTGATGAGCTCAATTACCAGCGTATTGGATACTCTGGTGCGCGTCGAGAGGCAATTCTTAGTGGAGGTATCGATGTCTCACCCCAGCATTACGCTCAGTGGCTCGATATGCGCGAGCAAAACAGTGATTTGAATAATATCCTCCGGTTTGGGGAGACGCTGGATAACTGGATTCAGGAGGTATTTATGATTCCGACTGACGTATTGGAGGCAAGACGGGCAGATGTTGTATCATTTGTCGCAGCACAGCTGCAGGGCTATCGTGCACTATACGATGGATATGACCGCTATGAACAGGCTATCCGAGAGTATGTCCCTGGAGGTGGACCAGATAGCAACATCCTTTCACCAACATATGATTTCCTCACCGATATCGGGATCTGGCCGCAGAACGGCGATCTTCAGCAACAAAATGTAGATTATATGCTTGACCTTTCGGAGCGCGTTGGATTGACTGATGAGCGAATCCCGACTGACGACCCGCTCAACCGCGGTCCGCTTGAGGACGCCATTGCGAGTGTTGGTGATGATGGATGAGTGCCCTCACCGCGGTTGATGTTGTTAAACAATACGGCGAGGCGCGTGATGTTCGCGCCCTCGATCAAATATCGTTTACTGTCGATGATAGTGAGTTCGTCGTTATTGTTGGACCCTCTGGATGTGGAAAATCAACACTTTTACGCCTGTTTGCGGGACTTATTGAGCCAACATCCGGTGATGTGTTGTACGACAATGAGTCAGTTACGGGTCCAAGTCGTGAACGTGCAATGGTTTTTCAAGAATTCAATCTCTTTCCATGGCGAACCGTAATAAAAAATGTCACATTTGGGTTAGAGATGGCTGGTGTTGACCATTCTGAGTGTCATGAACGCGCTGATGAGGCACTTAGTTTAGTCGGGTTGACTGATGATGCTGAGCGTTATCCAGATGCGCTTTCTGGTGGAATGCGTCAGCGTGTTGGGTTAGCTCGAGCACTTGCTGTTGAACCCGGTGTGTTGCTCATGGACGAACCCTTCGGTGCTCTTGATGCACGCACACGTGCAACACTTCAGCGTGAGCTACTTTCTATCCATTCTCGTGAACAGACAACCGTACTATTTGTCACCCACGACATTGATGAAGCATTACTTCTTGCCGACCGTGTGTTGGTGATGGTCGATGATCCAAATCGAATCGCTGACCAAATCAATATTCCGTTCGACCGACCGCGCGATAGTCACACACTTGAAACATCATCAACATTCATCGAACTCAAACGTCGTGTTCGGACCACTTTCGAAGACAGCACTGCTGCAATATCATAATGAGGCTGTCGGCACGACGTCAACACCAGTTGGCTGGCCTGGTCTTTGGAGTTGTTATTTGGAGTCTTTTCGCACGATGGACCGGTCCGACGCTGCCACGCCCTGTTGTGCTTGGATCTGCTACCGTTGAGCTCTATCGCTCGGGGGCGCTTGTGGATGCACTCGCAGAAACACTTCTTCGGGTAATGTTTGGGTATGGATTAGCAATAGTTATTGCCTTTCCAGTCGGCGCGGTAATGGGGCTATCGTCGTTTCTTAATATCTTTATTGGAACATATGTAACCGCACTGTTCGTCACGAGCGTGGCAAGTTTACTTCCGTTTCTCATTCTTGTTGCTGGAACTGATATCAATTTTTATACAGCGGTCGTGTTTCTCTTTGCCGTTTTTCATATGATACTGATCGTTCGAGCAGGCGTTGCGACTGTTGAGCAGGGCATACGTGACGCTGGATACGTGTTTGGTGCGACTGGATGGCGAGCATATCGGTATATTCTCTTGCCAGCAGCACTTCCACACGTCGTTGCTGCTCTCCGCATCGGATATAACCGTGCGGTCAAAGGAGCAGTCGTTGCTGAGTTATGGATTTATGCGGGCATTGGAGAGCTCTTGCACAGCTATCAACGATTTTCACAGACTCCAGAAGTACTTGCTGTCGTTTTACACGTTATGTTACTTGCTGTTTTTGGCGTTCGGCTGCTTCGAGTGATTGAACGACGGTATACAGGTTGGCGTGAGGTGTCGGTCTGATGGCTATACTTGGAGACAAACACTCGACTCCGTCGCTCAAACCCGTTGTGCGATGGGTAGTTCGGATACTCGCAGCATCACTTGCGATAGCTGGCTGGCACGGTCTTGTTCTTACACAGAATATACTTCTTGCATCGCCAGGCGCTGTTGCAGAAGCCTTTGTGACTGATATGTTCCTGACTCGCGTCTTATCTGAAGCAATTCTTATTGCCTTACGAAATGCAATCGCGGGATATGCTATCGCACTCGTTATTGGTATTCCAACCGGAGTGCTCATAGGACTGTCATCACCGGTTCGGCATGTGCTTGACCCAGCACTGGATGCGCTTTACTCAACGCCCATGGTTGCGCTTGCACCGTTATTTATAATCTTATTTGGGCTCTCGCCAATCGGTAAGATCACGCTTGTCGTTACCTTTGCGGTGTTCGTTATTATTATTAATACAAAGGCAGGGCTAGCCGACACACCGCAAGGACTACTAGACGCTGCTGCTGTTTACAGCGGAAATAGTCAGTTTACCGGGATTCGTGTCCGAATAAGATATGCACTTCCAAGCATACTGACCGGTGCCCGACTGGGTGCGGGAAGAGCCATCAGAGGTGCAGTTGCCGCAGAACTGTTTTTATATGCAGATGCGCTTGGACAGTATCTCATCGACAGTGGGGCAGCATTTGAGACTGACCGACTCCTTGCAGGCGTTATTGCTCTCATGCTTGTCGGCATTCTTGCGGTTGAGAGTGTTAGAGCTGTTGAGGCGCGCGTCCGTTATTCTAGCTGACGCTATCCAGCAAGATCTGGGTGTTGCATGAGAGTAAGTCCTCAGACACTAACCATGCGACCTCTCAGAGAAACTAATATGTTGTCGTCCTGATTGATTTCTGCAAATGTATTCGCCGGGTTGATATCATTCGCGCCTCCGAGAATAAATCTATATCACAAGTTTCTATTGATCATCAGCTTTACTAGATAACTTCATGACCGGCAGAATGTCGCCATGCGTGTGTCATCATAATAGTCATCGCAGTGGTTAGCCGCTTCATCGACATTGTTGGTATTGCCAGAACCCAAGCGAGCGTGCAAATCAATTCATGTCGAAACATAATATGGTTTCTATGTTAATACTGCAATTATAAAGCGGGTAAATAGTGAAGAGTCCATGCATCAGAGTGTGCAATATTGATAAGTTGAAAAAAGCATGCGCTAACTGCGGTCGGACACTTGATCAAATCGCAACCCGGTCGGGGGTGACTTCATCTAATCGGCAGAAGATCATGGAGAGATTAGAAGAGATGGGCTACCCGAAGCGGATGTGTAAGAAATGATCCAGATTATACTCACACTGGAGTCATGCCAGAGTATACATACCAAAATACGGATTGAGCATCGTACACGTCAACGATAACCACATAATCGGGAAGCGTTCATACTCATTGTTTCTCATCGCGTAACAGTGAGTTGGAACTCATATACTATTATCCGGATTCATATAGCATGGCTCAAAGCCAACATACCCAGACAGACGCCACAGACGGGCGATCACTCATCAGTCGCGTTCTCGGTGTCGGGACTCGCCAGCAAACATATCTGAATGTTGTGTATCTACTTGCTAGATTCCCACTCGGGATGGTATATTTTACTATATTCGTGACTGGACTCGCTCTTGGAGTCAGTTTAGTTCCAGTGGTGGTCGGACTCCCGATACTCGCTGGTGTCATCGGACTAGCCGGCTACGTCGGGGTCATCGAGACTAAACTGTTAAATAAACTCTATGGACGGGATATGTCTCATACCATTGCGGATCCTCAAGCGTTATCGATCACAGAGTATCTGAAAGCTATCGTGACTGCACCGTGTAACTACCTGCTAATTCTGTTCGCGTTTGGGTCATTTGTGATTGGTCTCCAGATGTTCGTTGCTATCATCGTGGTGTTCACGTTAGCACTGACGCTCGCTGTAGCCCCGCTTGTTTATTGGATACCTGGAATTGAATACGAGCTGACACAGGCGAGCGGGACGGTCGATGTCGGATCAGTGGCAATTGATCTCGGTTCGATGACTGGTGCCAGCATTAACACGCTTCCAGAGGCACTGGTCGTTTCGGCACTGGGCATCATCTGTTGTTTTGTCGGTCTGCACGTCATCAACCTGATTGCATGGGCATTCAGGACGCTAACACTGCGACTCCTCAAATTCGGGACTACACCGGAGTGATATTCATACATAGTTAGTTTGGGTTACTGACGGGGCGGATAATAAATATAGAGAGTCCAGCCAGTCCCATCAGTATCGCACCCAACAAAAAAGCGGTTGACCACCCGACTCTCGTAATGAGGATGCTAGCAATTGAACCGGCAAACAAGCTCCCCCAGAGCTTTGCCGTATAGAGAGTCGCATAGTTCCCTGATGAGTACCTACGCCCGTAATACTCCCCAATTAGTGTCGGAAAAATGGCAAACACTGGACTTCTGAAGAACCCAGCTACTGCAACACAGATAATAAAAACTGAGACAGTACCTTCTGCCCCACTGATAACAGCACCGGCAATTCCAACCGCACTGAGCAATAAAGAACTCCCGGCTGTTCGGATCGGTCCGAATCGATCTGAGAGCCCTCCAACAATGAGAACTCCGGAGCCGTCCGCGATAGCAATAATAGATGCAGCAGCGGTTGCAATACCAGTTGATAATCCCATCGCATCACTGAATGCAATGAGCTTGCCGATCAACATGAGACCAACACCATTCACGATTACAAAGGCACCATAGAGGACCCAAAACTGCCACGTCTGAACTACATCAGTCCAATTGTACTCCTTTGTCACTGTAGTTGTCTCTTCGATCAGTTTAGTTGTGTTATGATCGCTTTGTGGATCACGAAGAACAATCACAGCGAGTAAGCAGGTCAGCGCTGCGAGAACCCCAAAAAACAGTAATGTTCGCTGGAAGGTCCCAAGAATACTTCCACGTGTGACTGGAATAAGTCCAAAGCTCAGAACTGCATATGACATTGTAATAACACCAGTTGCAAGACCACGATACTCATCAAACCATTTGACTGGCGTATTCACCGCAACTGTATAGATTGCCCCGGCACCACTCCCGCCTGCAATGACTGCAATACCAGCAGTAATCGGCGATGAAGCGACTGAGAGTCCAATGTATCCACTCGTGATGAGAATCGTCCCAACAAGTGCTGGGATCCGTGGACCATACCGATCTCGGACCCATCCTGCTGGGAACTGAACGATTGTCTGGACTGCAATCACCAGTGTAAATAATGTGCCCAATGTCGCCTCCGTCGTGCCGATTTGTACCCCAAGTGGTCCACGGATGGATGACCACACAAACTGGAAAGTACCTGCCATTCCCATTGCTAGCGCAGCGGCTGCGATGAGCCACCACCGGGAAAATGGAAGCGACCGTCGTTGCTCACTCATCATCTCGGGACACCAAATGATATTGATCTTTTATCAAGTGTGAGAATTGCTTCGTCGTGCTAATGTTGGTATTACTCGGGCAGTTCCTGTTCACTAAATTCAATGTATGATTTGATTGTCTTGATATGCACAAATCCATCCACCATGTTTCAAGAAGATTAGACTGCACAGTCCGGGCTCACAAATCTGGACAATTTTGTTTCTTCAGAGACGAGGAATTGATACAGTTTGATACCGCTGGCATGAAGTTGTATTTAATGTATGTCGGGTTCTCGCCATTCAAATCCGTATATTTTCAATCTGATTCAGTTAGTGTATACTTCTCTTGGACACGTATACACAAATCGAATTATCCAATATACTATCAGCTGTATATAACCAACTCAAATAAATCTCGTTGTGAGTATCGAGTCTAGCGTCTCAGTATCCGAATTCGAGTATGACTTCGGGAACAAACAAGCTCATTACTGCAAGTGACAAAAACATGAATATTGCCCCGAGACGGAGCACACCAGCGATTTGTCGGTGATCTGCTGGAAGTGACTCTGCAATACCGGTAATGGTGACCCCAATCAGCATCACAACGCTTCCTCCGCTGATCGAATGTCCTGTGATCCATGTATATATTATGAGTGCAGAGAGAGTAACCGAACCACCAAAGTGGATAAGTGATATTGGATACCCACGTGGTTCGTCAAATAATATATCAACAACAACAGAATACATGACATGTGGATATGATTCAAAAGATAAATACTACTGTTACGGTATGCAGTGTCTGAAACATATCAACAACTGTTGACACACTCAAATAAAGATAATTTACTCGGGGTATTATATATCTTTAATCTCATCACCAATTTATGACCTTAGTATTGGATAAATTTGTCTTACTGCAGAGTGACTTATTAACTCAGAATCCGGTTTTAAGCTTCCAATTAATCCTGTATGTCGGAATTGCTGCAGGAATGTGGGGAGCATTTAGCAAGGCTGGTGAACCCGCTTGGGCTGCCATTATTCCGATATACAATGTCTATGTGGTTCTCAAAATTAGTGAGAATGCTTGGTGGTGGTTACTGCTGATTACTTTTATCCCGGTAATCAACCTCATTGCTCTTGCGAAGGTAAGTGTTGATTTCGCCAATAAATTCAATAAGGGGATGTTGTTCGGTCTTGGACTTGCGTTTATACCGTTCGTATTTTATCCAATTCTTGGCTTCGGAGGATATCGGTATCAAGGATCAGTCTAAGAATTGATATTTGATTGACTGATCTCTTTGGAATTATTTTTCATTCTCACGCTCAAGTTCACATTTAAATTTAGGCTCACTGTGAGAGCTAACACCAGATTCCGTCTCAATTAATCTTTAAACCTAAGTGTCAAGGTCTTTATTTTTCAAGTCCACGTTTAGGTATCTCTATCGAAACGTAATCATTGGGTCTCCATTTTGTGTTTGATTACTCACGTCATCACTTTTTGGATAGAAGTACGCGACCCCGACCCCGATCATCAATGCGAGCACTCCGACAAACCTCGGTGGGAAGACAACCCGAAGATAGAATTCTGAACAGAGGGTGTGGTTACTCACTGTGGAATCGACGGTTGCTGTTCAGGAGACGGTACTGTGGCTCGAGTAAGCCTAAGTTCAAAAACAGTTCCATCAGAATCTGTTTCAGCTATTTTGATTGAGCCATCATAGCTATTGATGATCGTCTGGGTAAGTGCAAGCCCTAATCCATGATTACTATCATGTCGAACATTCTGGTCAAAGACCGTATCCAATCTATCATCGGGAATTCCTGGTCCATTGTCCGAAATTTCTATAATAATATCATTTGGTTCCATCTCGACCGCCACCGAAATCTGCGGCGTCTCTGCATTGTTGTGCTCGACGGCATTATGAAACAAATTGGCGAATACTCGCCGGAGAGGTTGGTCCGCTTCTGCGACTGCGTGCTCTGGGAGTGAAGTCTCAATTACCACTTCAGAATACGTGTTTTGGATCGTTTCAATCTCTTCAGTTAATAATTCGATGAGGTCAATCGGTTGTGTATCAGCTTCGTTCTTCGATGCCTCTAATAGTAAACGCACGTCTTCGATCACACCTTCCATCTCTTGAGTATGCGATTTGATTATTGATAATTTATTAGAGATTGATTCATTCGTGTCTTGCTCGGAGAGGGCAAGATCTGCATAACCAGTGATGATGCTGGTGGAATTAAGAATCTCGTGACGAAGTGTCGCATTAAGATACTTGAGCATCTCATTTTTATTCTCCGCTTCTTCAGCGCGAACACGCTCTCGTTCTGCTTCAATCGCCTTTTTGACACTGCGGGCTTCAAACACCCCAATCAAAAGTCCGATTCCTGCACCGATTGTCATTGCCCACCGTCCCCACGAGAGGAACTCAAATCCGCTGTCAGGCGTAATTGTGACCATGATAATGAGGTTGATGATCAAAAAGATACTCAGACCTCCCACGTACCATAATCCAACACGCTGATATCGACGGGGGGAGACGAAACTTGTTGGAAGCCAGACTCCCTGATAAATAACAATAAAAATAAATGGTACACTTGTGACGAGACCTGCTATCCACGCATCTCCAAGCGGATTTGAGACAAATAAGACATATACCATCTCGATGACGACTATACAAAGATACAGTATTCCTGATCCGAGGATAATAGGAGGGATTAATCTCCGATTCCACTTCTGCGTCATGGCTCTTTCTGTTTTGTCACTGATCTAATATGAGGTATTCTGTATTCAATACACTGATACTCCTTACACATGACAGCAGACGGTAATATTAAAAATTTGAAATTTTTTACTCCGCATATATTGACATCTTCAGTAGTTACTAAATCAATCAGTTTACTTAGTATGGTTGGTAATGTATCTAAGACAGTTAATTTAAGAAATTTCATCACTGTACTTCACAGTGCACATTTTTATAATCTAATGAAATATTACTGTCAGTAGGATTTAGCATAATCTGTTCATATTGTTGATTATCTCTTAATTTTCCATTCTCGTGCGTGCTTATGAATAATGATAATTGAATTGTCTCATGAGGGTATCTGCCTGTTCTGAATAGATTATGTATGCAAACAACCAGAGACACAGGGAGTTCTCACACATCAATGCATATTTACTCGCCATCTTCATGTGTGCTGACAATGTGGCTGGAACTCACCGATATCATCACGACGGATTTCGATGACACATTTACATTTCAATGTGGGGTTAGCTCCGTTTCAAATGAACACACAACTCCCAACCGTGAGTTTCCACTCACGATCCGGTTTCTAGACGATCAGACACTCAAAATCCTTTTTCGACCGAATCCTGAAGCATCTCCAACAGATTGCTCCCCACTTTCCCTCCCATATGATGTATATGACCAACATCCAGATGTAAGCGTCAATTTAGATGATAGCGTTATCGAACTTGCTACTGGTGAAATGTCATTCAGTATCAATACAAAGACAGCTAGCTTTAGCGTTACCCACGATAATAAACAACTCATCGATACAGATGTTGATGTCACGAACAATCGCGGTGAGTTGAACGTTCCTTCAATTGGATATGAAGAGACGGTCGTCGAAAATTATCCATTGGAAGTGACTCGGACAGGGTTCACAACACGGTCATATCCCACGGAATCGTTCTTTGGACTTGGCGAGCAGTTTAGTCGATTTGAAAAGCGCGGTCAGCGGATAACAACCTCAGTAACACAGGCACATGGTGTGAACAGCAGTGATACGTATGCCCCGATTCCATTCTTTATTTCTGATCGGGGATATGGAATGCTCGTCGAAACAGCAGCAGATACTACCTTTGATTTTGGGCATACAACGCCTGACGTAACAGCCATCGATGTTGAGTCGCCAGTGCTTTCGATTGTTCTCTTTGTTGGGTCGTCATTCAAGGATATTATCTCATCATACACTCGATTGAGTGGACGAGCGCCTTCGCTTCCCGCATGGACATACGGTGTCTGGATGTCGCGTAATTCGTATCAAACACAAACTGAAGTGCTCGACACTGCAGCCAAACTTCGAGAGCGCTCAGTGCCATGTGATGTCATTCATATTGACCCAGAATGGATGGATATTGACTCTCCAGAGATGACCTTTGATTCAGAGTCATTCCCAGACCCTGAGGAGATGTGTACACGTCTTGATGAGGACGGGTTCAAACTCTCGCTATGGGAGTATCCATATATTAATACGGATACAGACTTGTTCCAGACGGCTCAGCAAAATGGATATTTGATGCGTAATCATGAGGGTCGGACGTATATTTTCAGACGACCGAGTCACGCACAGACACGCGCTGGAATTATTGATTTTTCAAATCCCGAAGCAGTCGAGTGGTGGCAAGATCTTCACCGCGAATTGATCGACACTGGTGTTGATGTGTTCAAAACCGATTTTGGTGAATATCTTCCACCGCAGACAACAACAGACGGTCGACGCACAGGAACAGGCGCGAAGAATGCATATCCACTTGTGTACCAACAGGCTGTTGCAGGAGGCTTTGAGAAAACAGATAAACCACCGGTGCTGTGGTCTCGATCTGCGTGGGCTGGTGCTCAACAGTATCCAGTCCATTGGGGTGGTGACGCACGGTCGACATTCGATGGGTTTCGGGCAAGTGTTCGTGGCGGATTGAGTTTAGTTATGTCAGGATTCCAGTTTTGGAGTTGTGATATTGGGGGCTACAAGCCTACTCCATCGAAGATACTATACATCCGGTGGGCACAGTGGGGACTACTTGCCCTTTCACATCCCCGATTTCACGGAAAGAGTCCGCGGGAACCATGGGAATTTGGCGACACGGCAGCTGAAATCGTTACAAAGTTTGCCAATCTTCGGTATCGGTTACTTCCGTATTATATTAGCTATGGATGTGAGGCTGCTTCGAGCGGCATCCCGGTGATGCGACCGATGGCAGTTGAATTCGAAGACTGGATAGATTCATCAATGTCAGCGACACAGCATATGGTGGGTGAAGAGTTTCTTCTTGCACCGGTTCTCTCAGAAGATGGGTCTGTGAGTATCACCCTCCCACCTGGCGAGTGGATTGATTATTGGAGTAAGACATATTATACCGGTCCAGATCATCAGAAACGCACCGTTGATGCGTCGAAACTTCCATTCTTCATTCGAGCTGGTAGCATCATCCCAGAATATCCATCAACACGGTCACATACTGATGGGCTACCAACAGAACTCCAGTATCACATATATCCAAGACAAAATACACAGACATCCGCTCAGTTCACATTCCAACATCCCGAAATTCCTGAAGCCGAAACTATCACCGCGGTTATTGATGATTCACACAATGAGGTTACGATCAAGTGTTCAGAGGGTCTGCCATCGGGAAGTGTGATCATTGAAGAGATATACTCACTCCCAGAGCGTATCACGGTCAACGAAACGATGATTGAACCAGCTGCGGTGGCTCATAATAGCGATACTGAGACACTCCAGTTCGATCTTGAGCGGTGAAGTCAATCGATTATGCTGTGAAATCAAAATAGTTTCACTGTATCATCATAAACTATCTTGATTTTGATTTCCGATATTTGATAACACAATCTCTGTGTATGGTATTATAGAATACGAGGAGAATACCCACGTCTTCAGGCGCGGGAGGATGTCAAACATGCTCATACAGTAGCTAAATTCAGCAACACAATGCAACAACTCGTTAAATCAATGCGTGTCTTCTACGTGCCACCGTAATCGCTACCGAATTAATTATTCGATCCTTTTGCAGGTGCGTAAAGGACTGACATGACTAGCTCATCCTCAAATTCGAGGAACTGATGATCGGTGCCCGGTTCGAGATGGATCACATCACCTTGGGAGACCGGACTGACATCTCCTTCAACATTGATTTTTCCGGCACCAGATGTGACATGGTAGATTTCTTCTTCTGCGTGTGCGTGCAATGGATCCTCATCGCCTGGTTCAAATCGCATCACTTCAAGACTGAATGAGTCTGTCCGAATAGATTCGACAGACTCCTCGCTTTCTTCTTCCAGTTCAGCAGCTTGCTCGGCGACTTCAATTGCGTTCATTTACATCCTAATATAGGAGTGCGAGTAGTTTGTATGTTTTGGTAACTCCAATTTAGGTAGTACCATATTGGGTATATATGAGAGTAAAGGCTACCTACAATCAGATGCTGCGCGGCGAGTAGCAATGAATATGCTAACTTCTGATGTGTATAATCGCGAATTTATGATTGATCTATTTGCATAGAGTGCGTTCCTGAGTGCAATGTGTATTTTTTGTCTAATAAATAGTTTAATTAACTGTCAAACATCGAAACTCAATCATTAACTCGACAAGATGAAAATGATACGTTTGTATTCATATCTGAATGGTAAACTGTCACATACTATAGACATGCAGTTATCGAATCGAAGACTCACGTTCAATATTACTAACTATTGCTGTATTATTTTTGAAGCTGAGACAGTATCAGGGCAGGCACGTAGGGTGAATTGACATCTGTAGTAAGCGTACTTGATACGTAATTAATTATTAGACCCTGACTTGTTTCATAAGCGAAAAGATTAGGTGAGTACTAGACTGACGCCCGTTTGATGACACGTGATATTGAATCTGTCGAGCAGGTCGGCGTCGTTGGAGCAGGAACAATGGGTAGTGGGATCGCACAGGTTGCAGCAGCGACAGGATATGACGTGATCCTGCGAGATATTGAAACTAAATACGTTGAAGATGGACTTGCAGCAATCGCTGATCGAGTTGACCGGGATGTCGAAGCTGAGCGCCGGAGCGAAAATGAGGCAGCAATGATACAAGAGCGCATCAGTGGGACGACGACACTCGATGATCTTACAGCATGTGATCTCATTGTTGAGGCAGCCGTCGAAGATATGGATATTAAACAGGATATCTTCAGTGATCTTGATGCAATGACAAGTGAGGATGCCATTCTTGCGACAAATACAAGCACGCTATCGATTACCAGTATCGCGAGTGTGACGAAATACCCTGAGCGTGTTATTGGTATTCATTTTATGAATCCCGTTCCTGTGATGGATGGTGTTGAACTCGTTGCAGGGGAGAAGACTGCTGATGATGTTTTGACACTCGCTCGCTCATTTACGGAAACGCTTGGAAAAGAAGCATGGGTTTCTGATGATAAGCCAGGTTTCGTGACAAATCGAATTCTCATGCCATGGATCAATGAGGGGATTCGTGCGTATAATGAAGATGTTGCCACGAAAGAAGACATAGATAAGGGGATGACACTCGGAACGAACGCCCCGATGGGACCGCTGACGCTCGCAGATCACATCGGATTGGATGTCTGTTTGCATGCAACAGAAACGCTATATAACGAATTTGGTGACCGATATAAACCAGCATACCTGCTTAAGCGGAAGGTCGAAGCTGGTGACCTTGGAAAGAAGACTGGTAAAGGCTTCTATGAGTATGAATGATTGGACCGAAGATATGAAAAATAGCCTATCTGGCTGGAAAGTATCCTGTTTGTGTTGAGTTCGTGATAATTGATTTTCAGATATCATAAGTAATATGATAGGTGGAAGCCTGTGATACATTTCATATACTTGACTGGATTGACTAGCTTATATTATGTCATATCCACCGTCAGATTCTGTTTCAATAGCTCACGATCATCTTCGTCCACACAAGCATAACGGTGCATGGGACAGGAAAGATGTCGATATTGACATCCTCCCGCACCTGAAAATGCGGGAATCCCACGGCACCACACCGCTAGGTTAGGATATTGTGGTTTACGACGTGACCTGTCCTTGAGGTGCGAACACACCAGTTTCGGTCTCAAACAAGAACGTCGAAGGCTGTGCCAACCAGCCGTTACTTCTATTCACCGACAGACTCGGTGAACTCGAAGATACTTTCTGCCGAATGTTCTCAGCACCATTCACGTCTGCGTTCGCTACTGTGTCACAGTCATCACACATGTACAGACCGCGTTCCACACGGTTCGCGTCACGCTTGCGACCACAACATGAACACGACTTTGATGTATCACGTTCAGACACTTTTGTGACCGTGATTCCTTCCATTTCAGCCTTATATTCGAGCAAGTCGGTGAAACGGTCGAACGCCCATGAGTGAAGGTCGAGATTACCGTGTTTACCCCAGTTTTTCGACTCACCATTCTCTTCATCCTCACGGATGCCGGAGAGATTACCCACCACAATTGTTCCAATACCTTCCTCAACGCATCGCTGAACGATGTGTTTCGAGAGGGTATGGAAGTAGTGGGTGCGACGACCCGATTTCGTTTGATTCAACCGGGTAGCTTGCTTGGAGTTTGAGTCGTCGCACTGGGCAATGCACTTGCTAAAGTAGTAGTCATCTTGTTTCAGACAGTTCAGTGGGTAGAGTTCGCTATGCCCATCTTCGTAAGCGAGTGCGGCGAAGTTCTTGATGCCAAGGTCAACGCCCACAGTCTTCTCACCGGGTGCTTCAGCAGCTTCGATTGCGACTTTACAGACGATGTGTAGTTTCCACTCGTCATCAGTCCAGACGGCTCTAACTTGTTGGACGCTCTCCACGGTCGAGAGGTCAACATCGGGACAACTTTTGTACTTGCAAAGGATGAAGTCCGACCGGTAGTCCTTGGTGTTGTCACCTTGTGAGAGGCGAACACGCTGGTACTCCGTGTCGAGTTTAAAACCAGCAGCTTTGAACGTGACCGTACTTCGTAGGTGTTTGTCACCGCGTTTGCGGTAGCCAGGTGGGTTAGCTCTCATATCTCCGTTTCGTCGTTTACCGTACCAACCGTTGAACGCTTCAGCGAGTTCTTGAAGGACTCGCTGACTTGACTTGACTGAGAGTGTAGGTCACCATAGCGTTCGTGATTCTTGAGGTAGGCGGTGAGTTCGTCATGTTTTGGAATGTAGTTGATTTCATCCCAGACGCGACTGCACGTCCACCGTCCGACGTTCCAGAGTGTTGAAGCGGCGAACCCGAGCGAATCAAGGTCGTCTTGCACCTGTTGCTGATTCCGTATGGAAGCAGTATAGGTACGGGTAACGACCTGTTTCACCATACATAAACTACGTTGATAAGGCTAATTACTAATTTGCATTAATTTGGAATATCCGAACCTGCTATCGGTGACTGACTGCAAAAATAATGTCGAATTCATCCTGACCCTACAGGGTCAGGCATTCTTCTTGAATATGTGTAAATTCACTCACAGCAATTAAACGCCTTTGATACTACACAACATATCGGAAGAAAACAGTATACGAAGCGGTCAGTCGATACTGGTATTATCCAGTGATTCTGTGTGAGTCGTCTCAGACGGGCGAGTGCGATCAGAAAATACTGTAACAAGATCAGCCTCTGTGACCGGCTGAACAGCGGAATCAACGCCAACATCACGCGCTACACGGACCGCTGTTGGTGGACGAAGATTTGCTCGTTCTAATAGCTCATCATCATAGAACGCTGTCTGTGGTGTGCCACTCCCGATGATATTACCATCAGCCATCACACAGACACGATTGGCAATTTCGGCGGCGAACTCTAAGTCATGAGTTGATACTACAACACTGATTCCCTCCTCATGGATCTGGTGGATTCGCTCAGCAACTAACCGTGACCGCTCAGGATCAAGACCAGCCAGCGGTTCATCAAGTACGACCACACTAGGATCTAAGACCAATACGCCGGCAAGACCGATGAGTCGCTTCTCACCGCCGCTGAGATAATGTGGAACACGGTCTTCAAGATGTGATGCATCAACCGTCGCCAGTGCTTCCCGAGCCCGGCGCTCAGCTTCCTTTCCGGTTACTCCGTAGTTTTGGAGACCGAACACGACATCATCTAACACTGTGGGCGCCACTAACTGTGTATCGGCATTTTGGAAAACGAATCCGACTGCCTTCCGGGCATATCCTTTGTTATCTTCGGTGATTTCGGTACCATCAACGACCAACTCGCCATCATCTGGAACGAGGGTAGCGTTCAAGTGCTCTAATAATGTCGATTTACCGGCTCCATTACCGCCAACGAACGCAACGACCTCATCAGGATACACTGAGAAGTCAACATCATGCATCCCAACAGTCCCGTCGGGGTATGTGTGAGCTCCACACTGGAGGTCAATCAGTGGTGTCTGCCTCTCAGAACGGTCCGTACTCATATTGAGACCACCTCATAAACGGCAGTCAGCGCGTAAACGACGACACTAATATAACAGACACCAACGCCGATAATTTCACGAGCAGGCGGTCGTGAAACATCACCGTACAGCGTAATATCACCATTATATCCGCGAGCCTCCATCGACTTGACTAACCGTTCAGATCGCTCAATAGCGGTCAATAATGTCATTCCAAGTATTCGGGCATAGATCCGGCGGTTCGCCCAGAACTCAGAAAGAGATGCCCCACGAGCGAGGACACCTTTCACCAGATCCTCAAGTGTCTCAATCATGACGAATGTGAATCGATAGGTAAGTAATGCGACTTGGTCGATTGGTCGGGGCAGCAAGCGACCAAGCAAATAAGCGATATCAGCGTATCGAGTACTCATTGTTGCGGTCAGTGTGAACGTTACGACACTGAGTGACCGACAAGTTAATTCGCCGAACAGCGAGGCACCTGCCCAGGTTACCGAGAGTTCACCAACGGGAGTGTCGAGTGCTCCACCAACTGCTACCCCTGGTTCAAGAAAGGCTAGCGGTCCCGCCACTGAAACGACAAATAACAGTGGTAGCGTATACCAATGCATAAGTCGACCATATGGGAATCCGGCGACACCATATGTCAATAGTGTCGCAGCATAGAGCCCTGCAAGAATAAAGAGGCTGTCAATAACGGTCACTGCGAGGACGAGGGCGCCTACTACGCCGACCTTTGTCCAGGGATTCACGCGGTGTAGGGGTCCTTCTTGATGTTCGGCATACGCAGTAATGAGCCGTGGGTCTGGAACGTGGTTTGAAAGCGTTGTCACGATTACTGAGCTGTGCGTTCAGAGTCCTCGAGTTCACGATACCGACTCGCATATACATATAACCCAATAGCAAAGACAATCATCAACACAACAACGCCGAAGAACTCGAGCATCATACCACCTTTGCGGATCGGACCAGCGACAAGTACTCCCCGACTAAGATCAATGAGTGCACCGCTGCCCTCTCGTGCACCGCGTTGGAGTGCCTGTGCAGAGCGTTTAGCCCACGGAAGTGAGCCACCAGTTGAAGTAAACCCCCACAGACCAGCAACAAGGCAAAATGCACATAATCCAGCAAGCCCACCATACTGTTTCCAGCGGTTCATTAGGCTGTCACCCCAGCGGATTCCTCAGTCGTAGTGCGGTCGGCAAGACCAATGAGATCAGGTCGGACCGAGGCAAGAAATTGGGTAATAAATCCTGTTAAAACCCCTTCGACGACTGCCACACCAAGATTGAGACCGACCAGCCCACCGACTGCGATTGTTAGGTCACTGCGCGGTAATGTGCTCCCGTTGACGCCGCTAATAATAATAATTACGCCCATCAGGATTGCTCCAGCTGAAAGACCGATAGTTGCTGCGCTGGCACTGGCAGGGAAGCTATCCCAATCCATCCGAAGCAACGTCCTGAATATGTAGTATGCAACGATAGCCTCAGAAGCGTTGATCAGCGTATTTGCTCCGAGCAGGCCGACAGCACCGTGACCCAACGCTGCCGAGAAAATATTGACGACAAGAGCAATGAGTGTGCCAAGCAGTGGTCCGGCAAGAATACCGACGAGACCGGTGAGGTTCATATGGATACCACCCCATACAGGGATGTTCAGTTGAAAAATTGCGAAACTTGCTGCTGCTCCAATTCCAGCAAGAGCGATCTGATGAGTCTTTATTCCACCCTTACGAATCCGATAGACAACTAGACTGACTAATGTTACGCCAAGTGTTGTCCATACGATCAGTGCCCACAGGGGGAATGAGCCCTCGCCAAGATGGATATGTGCCATATCTGATTTAGTAATCTTGTGCTTGGATATAATAATTTTACCATTTTTGAGGAAGTAAACTAACAACTATTCAATAGCAACGGAGTCTCGTTGATAATGCATTTTGTCTGTGATATGGAATCAAGCGGCTAACTTCTACTTTCTGTGATTTATTAGCATGTATCGATATGAATCGAAACAATCGCAGAATAATTAATCAAGGAGCAGCAGATAAAATGTATTATATGTATCAAATGTCACTAAATTAAAGCTATTCATATCTCACCGATAGCATCATTCAGATAATAAAGAAGTAAAATTTACGCAGTCTTTTTATCGAATCTCAATAATATGTTTATTATGGGTCATCCACAGGTCGCAGGCGTCGGACTCACACACTTTGGGAAGCATCCTGAACGCACAACTCGAGACATGTTTGCGGAAGCCGGTCTCACGGCTCTTGATGACGCCGGAGTTGACTCGGACGATATTGAGAGTGTTTTTTATGGGAATTTCATCGGTGAGGTCTCTGAGGATCAAGGTCATATGGGACCAATCTCAGCAGAGGCGCTCGGTATTGATGCCCCTGCAACACGGATTGAAAGTGCGTGTGCATCTTCAGGTGTTGCTGTGCGTGAAGCTGTCAAGAACGTTCGCTCTGGTGAGTCCGACGCAGTGATCGTCGGTGGTGCCGAGCGAATGAATAATCTTGGGACTGCCGAGACGACGGCATCACTCGCGCTCGCCGCGGATGATTTGTATGAGGTTCGTGTTGGAATGACTTTCCCTGGTGCGTATGCCCTGATGGCAGATGCGTATTTTGAGGAATATGGTGGGTCAAGAGAAGATCTAGCGTATATCGCACAGAAGAATCACGCAAATGCCGTTGATAATGAATTTGCACAGTTCCAATATGAAATTGATATTGATGACGCTCTCGACGCGCCACCGGTAGCAGAACCGTTACATCTCTATGATGCGTGTCCAGTGACCGATGGAGCCGCGGCAGCGGTCATTGTCAGTGAGGAGTATGCTGCAAATAATAATCTCGATATTGACGTCCGCGTGACAGGATCCGGGCAGGGTTCAGATAATCTCGCACTTCAGGACCGCGAGTATCTTACACAGACGCCAGCGGCAACGAACGCCGCAAATGAAGCCTTTGACGATGCAGCGATTGGACCTGCTGATGTTGATCTCGCAGAGGTACATGATTGCTTCACAATTGCAGAGGTCCTTGCACTCGAATCAATGGGAATCTTTGATCACGGCGATGGAATCAACGCTGCACGTCGTGGTGATACACTTCCTGAGGGCGACATCCCAGTCAACCTCTCTGGTGGACTTAAAGCAAAAGGACATCCTGTCGGAGCAACAGGTGCCGCACAGATTGCGGAAATGACACGACTGTTACGCGGTGATCATCATAACAGCGAGTATGTCTCAGATTCATCTGTCGGAATAACACATAATGCTGGTGGAACCGTAGCAAGTACTGTTGTTCATGTCTTGGAGGTGGACCAATGAGTGATGTTGGCGATGCTGGATACGATGAATTACTTGAGGCAATTGATGCGGGTGATGGCTACTATCTCGAGTGCGAAAATGAGCATGGGTCATTGCCACCACGACGTGTATGCCCACACTGTGGTTCAACTGATATCGAAGAAGTGTCACTCCCCGATGCAGGGGAAGTCGTTGCACACACAAAGGTCCATGTCCCGACTCCACGGTTCAGCGAAGACGCTCCGTATAATGTCGTGATCGTCGATTATGGACAGGTGCAGTTGACGGGACAACTCGTTGGTATTGATGATAATGATATCACGCACGGGCTTGATGTTACAGTCCAACTCGGTGACGCGACAAAAACAGGCGAACCGGTCGTGACGTTCGTTCCGGCTGGAAAATAATACGTCATCATTACTTGCAGGAATTGTTTCATTTTCATCTTTTAAGATTTGAGACGAACGGTTAAATACGTGATATTAGGAATCAAGACGGCAGGCAGAAATACGGAATAATGAATCACCTCTGGGTCAAAACCCGTGGTATTCGCCGTCACCGCTGGTGAATAAAGTATATTTATTCAGTTAATGCTCATCATCAAGAGGAGCGTATGGTGTCAATTGAACTAAAGATCCATAGCACCGTTCACATCGATAACCTCACCTGAGATATATGATGCTTCTCCACTTGCGAGGAACTTCACCACGTGCGAGATATCTTGAACATCACCAAACCGACTCATTGGGATATCATCTCGAATTGAATCTTTGACAGTATCAGGCACATCTGCAAGCATATCGGTTTTCGTAAACCCTGGTGCAACTGAATTTGCTGTTGACCCTGATGGCGCAAGTTCAAGTGCGAGCGTGCGCGTGAATCCAAAAATGCCCGACTTTGAGGTTGCATAGTTTGCCTGCCCAAAGTTACCCTGTTTTCCGACGATTGAAGAGATATTGATTAATCGTCCTTGGTCTGATGATTTGATATCGCTGAAGAAAGCTTTTGTTGCATTAAACGTCCCGTTGAGGTTCACATCAATGACCGACTTCCACTGATCGGGCGTCATCTTCTCAAATGTCGTGTCCTTGGTAATGCCGGCATTATTAATCAAAATATCAATTGACCCAAATTCATCATGGACATGGTCCCGCATAGATTTGATTGCTGAAAAATCGGTGACATCTGCCTGAGCGGTAATCGCAGTACCACCGGCATCACGAATCGTCTCAACGACATCATTTGCTTCTGCCTGTGATGATCGGTAGTTAACCGCTACATTGACCTCCTCACCAGCCAGTTCCTCAGCAATGCCACGACCAATGCCCCGCGATGCACCTGTAATAACGCAGGTTCTATTTTCGAGGTTCATCATTGTGATAGTCCTGCTGTTCAGTGATTTGCCCAGCAGATAATCTATATTATGATACTACATTCATAATATTTTGGTAGGTATAGAAAGATTTGCTGATAATCACATATCGATATATTATACCATATTAGGATTATTTTCCACTTATACAGATGCTCGAGTAGTTAGTATCTATCGTGATTGAGATTATTGCCCGGTCACCTCACTCGCACGCTCACTCCACTCACGAAGCCGTGACGCACTAACCTCGATTGTCTCAGCAAGCGTGTCAGGATCAGCTGCGGCAAGACCGGCAACCGTCTCAATGCCTGCATCCTCCAACTGCTCACTGTATGCCGGTCCAATGCCCTGAATTGATTCTAATTCAGGTTTTTCTGCAGACTCAGTCGTCGTGTCTGCTTGCTCTGTGCTCCTCTCACCCTCATTAGAGTCGGTATCGTCACCAACAGGAATCTCAACAGCAGTATCATCAACAACTTCCGTTGCCCCATCTGTTGAGAGACTTGAAGCTGACTCAACGGCTGAACGCTCAGCAAACCATCCAGCAACATCTGGCCAAAGTTCGGCGTGTGAGCTACTTGAGACAGATAATCCGATATGTCCGGTTGATGCCTCCATAATTTCGGTATCCGAACTCGGAATGACGTCATTAAACGGTCGAGACGCTTCCGGTGGGATGAGATGGTCATACTCGCCCATCACTTGCAACACTGGCATATCCAATTCAGATAATTCGACTGACTCGCCACCGAGTTCAAGTGTATCACGATAGAGTTGATTTTCCTGGTAGATCTTTTCAAGAAACTCGACATATGCCGTTCCTGCAACATCAATTCCATCAGAGAGCCACCGTTCCATTCGTGAGAAATTCTCAACGAAGTCCTGATCATCGAGTTTGTCGTACAGCGTCGTGTATTTTGTAATATAATTATTAACAGGATCCATCAGAGCAAATCCAGTATCAAGGAACTCTGCGGGGACATTCCCGAAGGCATCAGTGACGTCCTGTGGGGAATAATACTCATCATCGCCCCATTCTTCAAGAATGCCACCAGTTCCAGCAAAGCAAAGTCCTGCTGCCATCAATCCAAGATTGCGAACTTTCTCGGGATTAATGGCACTGTACATGACACTCATTGTCCCGCCCATACAGTATCCCAGTAGATTAATTGAATCTACGTTTGATTGATCAGTGACTGCGTCAACACAGTTGTCGATATATCGGTTGACATAATCATCAAGAGATAATGCCTGATCAAGTAGCGATGGCTCACCCCAATCAATCAGATACACATCAAAACCTGCTTCAAGTAGCCGCCGAACAACAGATCGATCAGCTTGAAGATCGAGAATATATGGTCGATTGATCAACGCATAAACAATAAGAATTGGTACGTCGTGGTTTTCTTCTGCGTCGATGCCTGCTGCTTCAGCATCATATCGAAGTAATTCAAGCTTATTTTCCTCATAGACGACGTTACTTGGCGTTTCACCAACCTCGATAGTTGCCATCGTCTCCAGGCTTTCTGGAAGTGCTTGCATCGACTCAGTTGTCTCAGTCATTGAGTTGATGAAGTTTCGTTGTGCGTCAAGTGGGTATGTGAACGGATTCATGTCTGATCAATAAGCTGATCTAGTTTTGATTCAATTGATTGCTGTCGTCGTTCAACCTCCACAAGTCGTTCACCGACCTCACGAATATCGCCGGTTGTCGCAAATCCCATCCCGTGAAGCGTGTCCTCAGCCGTGTCATTCATCTGTTGTTGGAAATCAAGAACGCTATCGAGATTTTGACCGGTCATTGCTGCAAATGCGGTTGTTGACATCGACTCTTTGAACGCCTCATTTGCGGTATTCAGCCAAATATCACGGAATTCTGTCGGGTCGACGTCTTCACCCTCAATTATATCTCCCATCCGTTCATATGAGGATTCTGCAGCCTCCATCCAGGACTCATACGCTTGTGCAGCACCTTCTGAGGCATCATCGAATTGCTCCTCAGAAAACATCTCATCGGCTGAATCCAACATCATGTCCGCAAACTCAGACTGTGCGTCCATGTTACGTTTGAGTGTGTCGGTGTATGCTTCTGAAAACTGTTCGAACATCGATTCCATCATTTCGGTCCCCATCATCTCTGCGGGATCTCCTGTATTATTGCTCATTGTTATTTATGTATGTTATCGTACCCACGTAGTGTCAGTGTTTGGGTTTCGTTTCGGATCTCCATAATAGATTGAAAAATAGCGTTATAAAATATATAATAATTTTCGCACTATCTACATGAGTCGTATTATCACATAGACAGTGTAGTAGTAATGAATATAAATCCGAGTCTTACTCGTCCATGGAGATCGGCACCGGTGTGCCGTCACTCATTGACTCTGCGTTTGTCATCGCCTGAGACATCATCTCATACATCTCATCGACCATCTCCGCCTGTGTCTCAGCGAGTTCATCATAGCCGTCAATTGCGTCTTCTGCCGAATCCTCGAGTGACTCCCACGTTTCACCGTGCACATCAACTAATGCATCGTATTGATCATCGATAGCACTTCGAAGTTCCTCAGTGGTGTCGTCTGGAAGTCCAGGCTCCATTCCATCAATAGCAGTGTGAAATGCACGACGAGTCATCTCAACACTATCTTGCTGAGCACTTGCAGTTGGTTCAAAACTTTCAATAACTGCCTCGGCAGCTTCTTTCTGAAATTCAATCGACTGGGTTACCGCTTCGCGACTTGCTTCCATGTACGTGCGTTGCATCTCGAACATACTGCTGAGTGGATTTTGATCTGTATTCATTGTAAATCACCGATTTCGTTTGATTGGGATGACAACCGTTTGGACAATGTCGCCCTCCTCAATGTCAAGTGCTTCTCGCTCCGCATCGGGGATCGAAATACGCCCACCGCTTTGGACGCGTGTTTTGAACATCGCTGTTCCCATACTCATGGCACTCAACTGTGAGAAATCACCGAGTCCGCCAGCGTTCATATTACTCTGCATGAACTGCTCGAATAGTTCCTGCTGGCTCTGTGTCGCATTCTGTGTTGCTTCCTGAAACTGTTTTGCAACAGCCGCCGGCGACCAGATGGGCGTCTCATCATCCGAATCGTCTGTCATCTCAGTTTCACATACTCGGCTTGAGATAATAAATCTTGTTATTATTACCATTTGTTACCACTGAGTACCATTTGTTGGTTTTGTATGTTTCAGATATACTTTCAGTTCCGTCGATTGGCATTTTATGATTAATTCACAACTGCTATCAATGATGATTACATCTAGCCTGATATGGCATCTGATCAGTCATCAATGACTGACTCATTCGAAGGAATAGCGACTGCGTGGTTAGAGTCATCAACAGCTGTTTCAAAGAATATGGCTCAAATGTACTCAAATATTGCTGAAGCCAATCGTGAGTTGTGGTCACAATCGATGGATCCAGCAGAATCGACTGATCGAGAGTCCGGTGATGACTCAATCGCTTACAGTAAGTCTTCATGGACAACGGTTCAATCAGTTGACACAGTTGAAGAACTCGGCGTTGGTAGTGAGGTAGTATTCAGAAAAGAATTGACTGATAGTGATGTTCACGCATTTGCAGATATCAGTGGTGACACGAATCGACTTCATCTTGATGATGAATTCGCCTCAGATACCCGGTTTGGTCGCCGAATTGTCCATGGCACATTGGCGTCTGGATTAATTAGCTCTGCACTTGCGCGTCTCCCCGGGATGATCGTATACCTGTCACAGGATCTTGATTTTGAGCGCCCTGTCGATATTGGAACGACTGTTGAGGCAACTGTTAGGATTATTGAAACGCTTGACGGTGATCGATATCGACTCAACACGACAGTGCAAACAGCGGAGGGGACTACTGTCATTGATGGTGAGGCGGTTGTCCTTATCGATTCACCACCAGCAACCGAGACAGGCACAGACACGAGTGAGTAAGTTTAGTTACTATCGTTATTATGATCCCAGATAATGACGAGCGGTCGCATCAACTATTGCGCTCGTCTCTAAACATATAGATAGCTATGCATGTTGGTGTCTCGATTGGTCCATATCTTGACCGCATCGAAACTATTCCAGACGCTTTTGAGTACGTCGAAATCGGACTTGGTGAGGGTGAACAACCGATTGGAGAAATTAATGTTAATTCGGTTTCAGAACGGCTTCACAAACGAAATCTTGATCTCACCGTACATCTCCCGTATTATCAGCCGCTTGCAACCGCCGTAGATACAATTGACTCTGCGACACTCTCATATCTTGATTCTGTGTTAGAGGCAGCAAGTGCTCTTGGCGCAACAACCGCTGTAGCACATCCGACACGTCGTGGAATTGCTCCGAGTTCGGAGCAATTTCATGAGCAACTACGTAGCCTCGTTGAAATTGGACATACGCATGATGTCACCGTCTGTTTTGAAACAACTGGGTATGCTGGTGACCTCGCACTTGACCGCGTGGGAGCGACAATTGATGATGTCGATGGTGCAATTTGTCTTGATCTTGGGTACGCATATCTCGAAGCAGGGGTAAGTGGCATACGAACACTGCTCACACAGTATGGTGATATTGTTGAACACCTCCACGTTCACGATGGTCGACATCGTGGCGATACACATATTCCAATCGGTAGCGGTGACGTTGCAATGGCTGACATTGGGTCGCTTCTGCAGGAATTCGTTCCTGAAGCAACAGCAACAATTGAAGTGTTCACTAATGACGCCGCACATCTCACAGACTCACGACAACGATTTATTGAACTGATTGAAGATGTCGACAGTCAGTAACATGCCCTAGGGTGCGGCTGTGCACTACCACATAGGCAGATAGAAATCCAGGATAAGGACATACTAATACTACTCATCGATATCAATCGCCGGACGACCAGGTTCAGCTTGTCGTGCGACATCTGCCGGGGCATCTTCGGCATGGACGACAGTAACAGGGGCCTCAAACTCGCGCTCAATGAGCCATGTTGCCGCATGGAGTGTTTCATACTCACGCTCTGGTGGGAGCGTTGTCGCCAATGCCTCACGCTCATTTTGTAACTGCTGTCCATACTCAGCAGCTGCATCACCCTGTTCACGCATAGTTGGATTTTGCATCAATTCCGATATGAGATTTTCAGCATCGCTTTCGATTGCGGTTGTCAGTGCGGTGTATTTCCATGCTGGTGAAACAACGATTGTGATTGCCTCTGGATCATCGATATCAGCAACGGTGATGATTTGACGAACATCCTCTCGGGTATCCTCAACAAGTGCACGTCGTTTTGTAACGACGTCATACTCAACATCCGTCTGTGGCCATGATGCATCGGTAATAAACTCATCATGATCAAGTGCTGAGTACAGTTCTTCGGTTAGATGTGGTGCGACCGGGGCGAGCAGTCGAATAACAGTCTCAATGCCACGGCGATATGTGTCAGCATGTGGTGTCGTATAATTACGGTACTGTCTCAGGGTTTGTACAAGATCCCGTGCCTCCCGCAGAGCAACACTAAAAGATAGCTCATCATACTCTTGAGTCGTAATCGCAATAGCGGCATCAATTTCAGCGTCAATGTATGATGCAATCGGTGTGCGTTCATCCGCAAATGCGGTTTCAGTGTTCAATGTCGACAACTGAGTGGACGTATCGTCGCGCGCAAGCACTGCTCTGTCGGGTTTTGTCTCAGCGATTGCATCAACAAGCTCAATAAGTCGTGTCAAAAGCTGATTGGTCGAACGAACACCCTCTTCTGACCAATCAAAATCACGCTCAGGTTGTGCTGCTTGCATCATGAATAATCGAGCGGTGTCAGCACCGTATTCTTCAACGATTCGCTGTGGTGAGACAGTATTACCCTTTGATTTTGACATTTTCTCACCATTTAGTTGAACCATTCCCTGAGCTAATAAGTTATCAAACGGTTCGGTGGCTTCGAGACCATCGTTCTCAGCTAACACCTTCGTAAAGAATCGTGAGTACAACAGATGCATGACCGCATGTTCAATCCCACCAACGTACTGATCGACCGGCATCCATTGATTCGCTCGCTCGAGATCGAAAGGTTCAGTCTCGACATCTGGTGAAATATATCGGAGGAAATACCATGAAGAGTCAACGAAGGTGTCCATCGTATCTGTTTCTCGAGTCGCTGCAGCATCACACTCAGGACAGGTTGTCTCCTTCCAGTCAGTTGCAGCCTCAAGTGGGTTTCCAGTTGTATTAATAAACGATGGAAGCTCAACAGGAAGGTTCTCTTCGGGAACAAGCACTGGACCGCACTCATCACAGTAGACAACCGGAATCGGCGTCCCCCAGTATCGTTGTCGAGAGATACCCCAATCACGAAGTCGATACTGTGTATCTAATTCAGCTCCAGTGGTGTCGGTTGTAATCTCTTCGCGTGCGGTCTCACTGTCGAGTCCTGTGTACTGCCCAGAATTAATAACGACGCCGTCGTCGGTATATGCCGTTTCAGAAATATCCGGAGTACTTGGAGTATTATCATCAGTTGTGTCGGGAGCGACAACTGGTGTGATATCAATGTCCATCGCTGTTGCAAACGCATGATCGCGTTCATCATGTGCTGGAACACCCATCAATGCGCCCGTTCCAACATCGGAAAGAACAAAATCAGCAATATACACTGGAATTTCATCACCAGTAACGGGGTTTGTGGCGGTCAATCCGGTTGCAACACCGTTTGGCTCATCACCATCAGGATCAGCCTCATCTGTGATGAATGTCTCAATAGATGGGTCCTCTGCCCGTAGATCATCTGCAATCGGGTGATCGGTCGCAACTGCAAAGAATGTCGCACCATGAATCGTGTCTGCACGCGTGGTAAATGCCTCGATCGTGCCGTACCCATCGATTTCAAACGGCAGCAACGTCCCGTATTGTCGACCGATCCAATTTCGTTGCATCTGTTTTACATTGTTCGGCCACCCCTCAAGCCGGTCAATGTCATCAATAAGCTCATCAGCCCACTCAGTGATTTTTAGAAACCACTGTGCCAACTCACGCTGTTCAACCGCGGTATCACATCGCCAGCACAACTCAGCCTCGCCTTCGACTTGTTCATCGGCAAGGACGGTTTCACACGATGGACACCAATTGACATCGGCATCTCGTCGCTCAACGATTCCAGCGTCATAGAACTCACGGAAGAAATATTGATTCCACTGGTAGTACTCTGGATCACAGGTCGTGATTTCGCGATCCCAGTCATATCCAAATCCCATGGAGTCCATCTGCTCACGCATCGTCTCAATACAATCATACGTCCAATCACGAGGGTTGGTATCGCGCTCTTTTGCAGCGTTTTCTGCAGGAAGACCAAATGCGTCCCATCCCATCGGGTGAAGAACATCATCTCCACGCATCCGGCGATATCGAGCGTATGCATCGGTAATGGTGTAATTTCGGACATGCCCCATATGTAATTTTCCGGAAGGATATGGATACATACCCAAGACGTAGGTGAGGTCTGATGGATCATCTGGTGTCCGGTAGGTGTCTGCGTCATCCCACGCGGCTTGCCAGTGTGTTTCAACGGCAGCGTGATCGTAGTTTCCCTTCGTCATCAGTTGATACTGAATATCTTTTAGCGACGCCATATTTTCAACTTGGCGCAACAAACTCAGTAGACGCGATTCATATGATTCATTATTGATAGAAATCTGAAGACAATAGCTATCAGATACAACCGGGCATCGAGAATAACGGAATGAAGTGAAGTGTTGATTCATTTTGACTTCAATGGTATAATCCAGATAATCAATATACGTGCTCAATCACATGGTGTATCAGCTTAGCTATATCTGCCTAGACCTCATTTGCCGGTCTACGAGTCTGAAATAAACCCTCATCTCTCATCTGCTTCAATTGCTGCACACAGCGAGTTGGTTGAACAATATTTGATTGACAATGAACAAAGCATTGTCATTTTGGAGTAATAATTAAGCCAGTATCAACATTCATGAGAAATATCTGAATTCACACACTTCGTGCGGTTTTAGTGACTGGTGAGCGTAGATATGGATATGTCACACCGAGTCCTTGTTCCGCTTGAACTACCAGATGCCGACTCGGTTCCAGCGGCGTTAGCAAAAGCATCACATCGATGCAAGTGGTGTTACTTGGTCACTATGGACTGCCAGGAACAGACACCACCATCAGCGGCC
>KB659956.1_pt100 | contig 64883 bp, 59 predicted proteins | sample 558768 | NCBI scaffold set KB644980.1 | reverse complement strand
TGTCAGGTTTGGGTTGACAGACTCCCAATACCAAGCCAACACACCGCTCGAATCGGTATGGAGCCGGTCGTGGGCAGTCTCTTGGGAGTGCCACATCTCAGCCCCCGGTACTCCTATCCATTCTCATGTTCGGGCTCCCGAAGTTGTTTGTGCCTCGGGGAGTCCGGCAGATTTCGACAGATACGGACTCGGAGTTACTTTCACTGCGAGCTTCGCCCGGTGCTTGTTGTTTGACGCATCGGGGCGCACTCTGTTTCCAGAGTGGGCGGACACTCGAACCGCCAATTTTCGGGCGCTCGGTCACACTGGGTTCGTAACCAGTGTGCCGACACTAGTATATCTGCCATTTTGGAACAAAAACGTGTGGGAATTGCCGCTGTGATGGTGCGTATCCACGCCGCGCGTAGGATTGCACCTGCTCCACATATAAAAGCACCTGCTACTGATCAAGAGCCGAATGCGGAGTAGTGATATTCATGATCTTGCTTGAAGAAACCCTCCGAGTTGACACCACGTATATCGTGAACCTACCTCGGGGTCAGGCCTCAAAGGCTTCCTAGTTCAACGGCGTTGTCAGACTGCGTCTGACAGCCCACCAGACGAAGTCTGGTGAACGCGCTTTGCACTCACAGCCTCCCGGTGAGGCGTGAGCGGAGCGAGCGCAGTCTGCACAGACGCTGATTCGGAGCGTCCCACCCCTGGCTTCTTTAATCCACGAGAGAGAATATTCTTCGCTGCATTCAGATCACAGTCTTCAGTATGACCGTACGCTGGACAGGAACGTTCTCGTACCCAGATTAGCTTGGCTGTTTCGACACCACACACAGCGCATTCTTTCGTCGTCCCTACTGGATTCATCGTGCGACTTAGCGTTGCACTCCAGCACTTCAAGAAGCCGTGACCATGCCTTGCTTGTTTGTGGCGTTCTGGCTGTCCTCCAGCATCGGCTTCACATCTAGGTCTTCGACCGCGACAACATCGAACTCTATCACCAGCCATGCCGTGAGTTTCTGCTGGTAGTCTCGCACCTTCCGCTTGATAGTTCGCTTCGATCGGGCGATGCTTTCACTGCCTCTCCGAGTCAGGAGAGCCGTTATTCTTTCCGGTTGAGCTTTGCCTGTTCACGGGCACAGCGGTCGTACTCATCAGACATATCAAGCGTGTCCACGGACAGGTTCTCTAAGGTGTGGATGTAGCTGGTTATATTACAGTCAACGCCCACACAGTCTTGCGGTTCAATCTCACTGAGTGGCGGTTCCTCTGGTGCGTCTTCGACAGTTGTGACGAGTGAGACATACCACTCGCCGGTTGTCTCTTGTTTCAGGATAACCTCATCAATCTCGTCTGCTGGTGGCACGTTGCGGTCAGCTCGAATCTCGAACCAGCTAATCTTCCTGAGTCGGAGTCGCACGAATCCCTCGTCGCCCGTGTTGTGATCTACGTTGAAGCCACAGGGTTGATTGTACGACACCGACCAAAATTCGCCTATATATTGTCACCGCAACCGCCCAATATCGGAGTCTTTATTCTGTCGTCGTTGAATTGTATCCAGGTCGTTGTGAATCTGGCTAATGACTTGTTGCGCGACGTGTTATGAGGGCTTTGAAAACGTCGACCACTTGTCAGTCCACTCTGTGAGTCGCTCTCGGTTGTGTTGATCGTAGGCAGATGACCGGTCGTTGTAGTCACTCCGGCAGTAGTCCCGGACGGCGTGATTGCGAACCTGTCTGAGAATGTCGATGCGATGCCACGCTTCGCTTGCCACGTCATCGGACAGGCACGCACGGCAGCGAAGGGTGTGTTTCACCGTCGTTAATCGAGTTTTTGGACGGTGAGTCTCAACTGGTCGCCTTCTTCCAGATTAAGCGCCTCACGCACTTCTTCTGGAATTGTGACCTCCCCGCGTTCTCTAAGATTCGGGGAGCATTCCACCGAATACACCATAATTTATTCATACTCAATCGTCATAGAGATTATGTGTTGTCGGCTCCAACCCCGGGGAGTCGTCCTGACCGCCTGTACATTTATATCGGTGTGAGATGACAGCAAATCTGGTTGTTGCTTACTCGTGTGGTGTTGTCACGATTGAATTGATAGATACTGTTCAACGACTGAGCAAAGAGCAGCCGGAAGGGTTGACCGTGTTGCTTCAGTCACTGACTGGACAACATCACCATCGACCCGTAATGCAAGGAGTCGGGCTTGACCCTCCGTATTACTGAAATGATACAGATACCGACGACGACGTTCATCAATCGCTAAGACAGTAACCGTAGATGTTGTTCCCTCAGTTGATACCTCAACAGTCGTTAAGATGCTTACTTTGCCGGCTGGGCTGACGCAATGTGAATTACATGCTGGACATTCTCCTGGATGATGCTGACGACCAAGATATCGATATGATTCGCCACAGTCATAACATTGGATTCTCTCTGAACCAACACTCACGGGCTGGTCACTTCCTCTGCGGCTTGAAGTATCTCGCGGTACCGATTTCGTATCGTTACCTCACTCACATCAGCTGCGTCGGATATCTCAGATTGTGTTAATCTGTCATTGCAAAGTTGCCCCGCTGCATAAAGACCGCTTGCGGCAATGCCAACTGGGTGTTTTCCGCTATGAACGCCTCTCTCAGTTGCTTGGTGAATCAGCGCCCGAGCGCGTCGTTCGGTTTCGGCATTGCACCCAACCGCGGATGCAAATCGACCAATATATCCAATTGGATTAGTCGGTGGAATCTGTAGCTCTAGTTCCCGGATAACATATCGATATGTCCGCTTTATTTCAAGTGCTGGGACTCGACTGACTGTGGCAATTTCATCAATACTCCGTGCAACCCCGTCAATACGCGAGGCAGCGTACAGAACTGCTGTTGCAACGCCTTCTATTGATCGACCGGGTAATAGATTCGCTTTGAGCGCCTGGCGATATATTATGCCTGCGGTCTCACGTGTTGTCTCATGAATCCCTAATGCTGAGGACATCCGATCAATCTCGCCAAGAGCATGCTTCAGATTTCGATCCTTCGAATCCTGCGTTCGAATCCGCTCATTCCACGTCCGGAGTCGCTTGAGCTTCCGGCGCTTCTCTGCGGAGACTGTCTGCCCATATGCATCTTTGTTCTGCCATCCAATATTTGTTGACAACCCTTTATCATGCATCAACGCTGTTGTTGGTGCCCCGACACGTGATTTTTCATCACGCTCCTTCGCGTCAAACCCCCGCCATTCGGGTCCCCGATCAATCTCATCTTCCGTGATGACGAGTCCACACGCTGAGCAAATTGTCTCAGGGCTATCGGCGCTTGCGACGATATCACCACCACACTCCGGACACACCATCCGCCCGTCGACCATCTCTCCGCCTGTCGAGTTGTCTTCGCTCTCCTTGTGACTGACAGTCATTTGAGTGTCATCTTTTATTCTTGTCACTGTAGACATCGCGGATATATCATCTTCACCACCCTGCTCATCCTCGCTCTCATTCTCTTGGAGTACTTTTTTGTCCTTTTCCTCCCCCTCAGTATCAACCTTCATTTCGGCTTCTGTCTGATTCGTAAACGCTGTGTTATTTGTGTACATGTGACTGCCTCCCTCGGAGTAAGCTTTTGAAACTACTAAAAATTTCTGTAGCGACAATAAGTAACCAATAGTAATTACATGACGCCGTTACTCATCAAAAGACCCCATCGCGGACAGAACGATAATCACGTCTGATACGTACAGAAGAGTATGTACTATCTTGAACTCGCCGGAGAAGCGAGTGATGAGGCTCTTGGTATCGCTGAGGCTGAGCGTGCGGCCGCCTCAGCGGTCACCCAGGTAGCTCCTGGACTTGCGACAGCAGATGACATCAGATATGACCGTATTCAGACACTTGCATATACACATCATATCTCCACCCTCATTGGGCAGACTGATGCAACACAACAAAGCGCTGTTGCTCTGCTGCGGGCGACATTCTTCGATACCGAGTATGGTAATCACGAAGCGAAAACAGACATTAATAGCACTGAGATGGCTTCGACAAACAACCAGTCCCCTCAAACGGTCGCTGTTCGTGCGAGAAACGTTCGATCAACGGCTGACATCAGCACTGCCTCAATTGAACGTGCGCTTGGTGATGTGCTTGTCACTCATGGGTATGAGATTGATCTTGAAAATCCGACATACGAACTCCGGGCGTGTTTCGCTGATGATACCTGCCTTCTTGGCTGGGCAGTCGACCGTCAGGAGACAACATTTGGATCGCGTACTCCGACAAATCGTCCGTTTTTCCAGCCAGGAAGTATGGCGCCAAGAGATGCTCGCGCATATGTCAATCTCGCTGCTGGTCCAACGCTCCCAGAGGCAACGGTGTTTGACCCGATGGTAGGGACTGGTGGAATACTCATTGAGGCTGGTCTGATCGGAGCAACCGTCATTGGATCTGATGTGCAATCAAAAATGGCAGTTGGTGCAACACAGAACCTTGCAGAGTATCTTTCGACACAACCGTGGCATATATTCGAAGCAGATGCAACTGAACTCCCGGTTTTGAATAACAGTATTGACGCTGTCATTTTTGATGCACCATATGGTCGTCAATCGAAGATTGCAGCAGACAGACTCAGTGAACTTATCGCTGGTGCACTCACAGAGACGATTCGAATCGCTCCTCGGTGTGTCATTATTGCTGATCGCTCATATACCGACATCGCGACTAAGGTGGGATGGACAGTCACAACACAGTTTGAGCGACGTGTTCACCGATCTCTCACCCGATATGTCCACATACTCAGACGCGTGAACGATGATACTACTTCTGAGCATGATATCGAAGGGAGTAATCATCACTCACTCTCGTCGTGCAACGATTGATTCACCTGCGCGCACTTTCTGACCATCTGTCACAAGAAGGTCATCCGCAGTATATTTCGGCGGGAGCAACACATCGACGCGTGATCCGAAGTCAATATGTCCAATTCGCTGTGCACGATCAATGGACATTCCATCATGAACATATGGATAAATTCGCCGCGCGACGGCACCGGCAATAAGTGATATTTCAACCGGTCCATCGGGGGTAGTAACTGCAATATCGACGCGCTCGTTTCTGGGTGATTCTTTCATGAACGCTGGACGGTGAGCCCCCTCTCGATGAGTGCACTGTGTGACCTCCCCAGCGATTGGTGCGCGTGCAACATGGACATCGGTCACATTCAAGAAGATACCAATTCGAATCTGTTCGCCTTCCTCTCGAATAACAGTCACATGACCCTCACCGGGGGCTACAATACCTGGACCGGATGGTTGTCGAGAGGGGTCACGGAAAAACCACAAAATCGCGCCACCAACTAATAATGCGAGCACACCAATAGGTGGGGCAATTCCACCAGCTACGCCCGCAAAGACAAACACTGGGACAGCATACCGACGAACACCAGGAGCGAACCGATTCGGGATTACTGAGAGTATCAACACGGAAATAAAATTATGCTCGCTTTCCTGATGTCTGAGCCTCGGGCATCTCTGCTGTTTCATCAAGCGTTGATTGTCCACTCGCCCATGCAGCCAACAGATGTGTCAGATGGAGTCTGTCCTCACCACCCTCTGCAAGGTCACAATCAACGGCGCCAGCCAATCGATGTAGTCGGATAACATTTGCACTTCCGTATGTCTCAGGATAGGTATTTGCAACAGAGAGCAGTTCCTGGAGAACCTCTTGTCCGCTGAATCCCTCCTCATCAAGCAGGGTGGTCACCAGATCCCGGGCGTCATCGATTTCTTGGGCGGCAGCAGTATCGAGGATTTCTTGAAACATATCCTCATACCCGACATCCGCGAGCGCCTCCTGTGCAGTATCTGTTGTGATTGCTCCATCACCCTCGATTGCAGCGTGTTGTGCTGCTAAGATTGCATATCGAAGATCACCATCAGCTTTTGAGGCAATGAGTGTCATCGCCATCTCATCAATCTCAACTTCTTCAGCAGCGGCGATATCAGTTATGACTGATTCAATCTCATCGACTGTCGGTGCTCGAATAGGGACTGGAAAACATCGTGATCGGATTGGTGGAATGAGTGTTGTTGGCTGGCGCGTGGCAATAACAAACTGTGTACTTTGATGATATCGCTCCATCACCCGACGGAGTGCTTGTTGGAAGTCTTCACGAATCGTCTCGGCATTATCCAAAAGGACGGTTTTGTAACTACCGGAGGCTGGTTGATATGATGCGAGTTCCTGCATGACATGTGAGATCATATCTCGCTTCGACCAATCACGCTTGTATTTATTGCCTTTGTTCCCACGACGATATTGCTTTGAAAAGGCAGTCTGCCCCTGTAGAAACCGTTCAAACCGCGGATCCTCTCGAATCTGCTTTTTTGTTCGATTAAAGAAATCTGCAACATTAATCTCGATCAGATCGGCGTCTGGATCTGTATGCACCTCATGTGTGAATGCTCGAACAGCGGCTGTCTTTCCAACGCCCGACGGTCCTTGAACAACGAGATTCATTGGTTCATCCGCTATTCTCGTTAGTCGGTCTCGCGCACTTGCCTGCGGTAACTCGGTGAGTGTGGGGGCATGGCGCTCTATCCACAGTGGTGCCTGCATCAGATATTCATTTGGCGTCGTGAGTTATGAAACCCGCTATTCTCCGCGTACGCGATACCATACACGCTCTCCAATAGCGTTGTCTAGCGCAGATTCAGTTATATCGTCGACATCAATGCCGACATCAAGCCGACGCAGGAATAAATCACGAACCGCTATCGTCACCGTTAGCTTTTGTTTTTGCTCCGTTTCCTGCGCTGTTCGCACGGTCACGATGCAGTGTCCATCTTGTGTTTCAATTGATTCAATCGTGCCGACAGACCATCGGTCAGTATCATGCGAGGGCGGTTGTGCATGGATCCGGTCATGTTCCATGCTGAGAGATACTCACCGAGTTCATGATAAACAACAAGAAAAACACCTGTATTTTGATCTGATTCTGCGATTCGCCGTCGATTGCTGATCTTGATATTCCATCATAGGCAATCTCAACTACTGATAGAGAACTCAACATTAGGGCTTGTCGACATCCGGCAGACGAGAACGAAAATATATATACTGAGTCGAAGACCGAAAGTCGATATAGCAGTCTCACTCCGCATGGCGATCGTTTATTCGCTTTGTGAGCGCCCTCAAATACGACAGTAACTGTGATTTCTGCGTCTGGAGCTATGATACGGCGCTCAACGCCAATATGAATGTGACGGAGAATATCGGTGCTGTGATGACTCAGCTAAGCTCACGTTTCTGATAGCTGTCTGAATACACGAGTACGAGCTGTAACTGGTTAGCAACGGCAAACAATCTCGGAAGCGAGACTATCCTTTGAATACCGAGTTCAAACACACATAAGATTCCGTCGAGTCTTGTGTGGCTTCTCTGGTGTATCACAGCTAGAGACCATGAGCAGAAACTGCGTTGCATCTGAGGAACAGGAAACTCCACCCGCAAACAAAAGGAGCCGACGACTGCTGGTGATTAAACTATGATAAGGGGAGTTCACCTAACAAGAAGGTAATTCATCGACCTGAGTGAGCACCGATTCGACACGGGTTTACTTTGCCAGCCGATATTGAATGTAACTGATGCGTGTGACGTTCCTCGGGACCGGTGGAGCTGTGCCAACGACAGAACGGGGACCGAGTGCGTTCTTCGTTGAGCGCGATGGTGAGCGATTGCTATTTGACTGTGGTGAGGGCACACAGCGACAAATGATGCGATTCGGGACTGGATTCAATCTCTCACATATCTTTGTGACTCATCTTCATGGCGATCATATCCTTGGAATTCCTGGTCTCATCCAAACGCTTGATTTTAACGACCGGACAGATGCACTGGCGATTCATGGACCTCCTGGGTCAAAGCCACATCTTCGTCATCTCGTCGAAACTGCTGGGTACCGTCCTGGATATCCCATCAATATCCGTGAGATTCGACCAGGAGGTGTGGCTGTTGATGCCGATGAGTACATAATTCGCACTTTCGAGACATCACATCGTGGTGTTACGTCCATTGGATATGCACTTATCGAGTCAGATCGGAAGGGTCGATTTAATCGCGAACGAGCAGAGGCACTGGGCGTACCTGTCGGTCCGAAATTTGGTCGGCTCCATGATGGTGAGTCTGTTGAATTAGCCGATGGAAGTACCGTTCATCCTGAACAGGTTGTCGGTGACCCTCGACCAGGTCGTCGCGTTGTCTACACTGGGGATACACGCCCAACTGAGACAACTATCGAGGCTGCGAGTGATGCAGATTTACTCGTTCATGATGCTACCTTTGCTGCTGATCGAGCAACCCGAGCGAAGCAGACAGGTCACTCAACAGCACAGGAGGCAGCACAGATTGCAGCGCGTGCAGATGCACGACAACTCGCACTTACACACATCTCATCGCGGTATGCCGGGGATGCAACGCCACTTGAAACGGATGCAGCGGCTACATTTGATGGACACCGAGCGTTTGTCCCTGATGATGGGCACACGGTTGATGTCCCATTTCCCGATGCTGATGATATAGAGTAATATCATTTCCAGTGTTTACTGTCTGTAATATGATATAATCCATGTTAGCATTGTAGTTCATCTGTACACGGAGAAAACTGAATCACACCTGAACAGTTGCCGATTGTATTCGGTTCACTCATCTCCTTGAGAGAGATCATTGATTCTGAGACTCACCTCGATGGACAATCGCCCGTAACTCCAGTGTGTATGTGTTTTCTCGTTTATTATTGCTGATCAGCGTCCGTTCAACACATTGGATAGACCACCAGCAGACACAGCATCAACGTCCTGTCCAAGTATCCACTCCGCTGCATGTCTCATGACTACATAGCGAACGCTCAAAGTTCGCATCTTCAGGTATATGAGAGGGACAAAGCAGCATTACGGCTGTCATCATACTCTTGAAATCACTTCGGATATGCCGGAGGAGTTTCTCGTATTTGGTATCGGACACCGGATATCGGATATTTGTCCTCAACTACTCCCAATCATGGGAGAAATTCACAATGTGAGTAGTATCCAAAAACTGCCCATACTTGGGGCGACATCAAATCACTGTCTGATCAGTGGTGATGGTAATAGCGAACGTTGGAGTGTATGCTTCGAGTTAGATGTCATCTTAACCTGTTTTGCGGAGAGTTCCATAGATTACTTGACCCATAGTGATTCAGTTTCGCTCTCATTATGGGCGTGGCATATATATCTGCACGCGATGAATTACGTTTGTGAACGACCGGACGAGCGCACTCGACTCACTCGTCTTCGGCGTGGACATCCAAAGCGGCGATGTTCGCGGCGATGCGCCTTCATACGCTGTCGTTGCTTTCGATGGCGAGCATGTTGACCGTGATGTTGTTTCATATCGAAAACTATCTCGGCTTATTGACCGTGAGGAACCAGCTATTATTGCGACCGACAACATGTACGAGTTGGCGGCCGACAAGGATGAACTGGTTCACTTCTTACGGTCATTGCCTCCCGAGACAACGCTCGTGCAGGTAACTGGCGCAGAGCGACCTGAGCCTTTGTCTCGTGTTGCGTCGCGTCATGGCGTTACATACGGCAAAAAACCGATGAAAGAGGCTGAAGCAGCGGCTCGTCTTGCAGCCGCAAACGTTGGTCACGAGGTTTCAGCATTCGGTGATACAACAAAGGTGAAAATCTCCCGTGGTCGCTCCACCGGAAAAGGTGGGTGGAGTCAGGATCGATATACGCGTCGGATTCATGGCTCTGTTAAGCGACGTTCCCGTGAGGTTCAAAACCGACTTCAACAGGCGAATCTTGAGTTTGAGTCTGAGGTAACAGAAAAATACGGTGGGTACGCAAATGCTGTATTTACTGTGTCAGCTCCGCCTGAGGACATTCCCGTCTCTGCCGGGCGGTCCGGTGACACGCGTATCGAGATTGAGCGAGAGCGTCAGGATGGAATTGAATTTGACCCACTTGCTGAGCGTCGTGATCCTGTCGTTGTTGGGATTGATCCCGGGACGACGACTGCTGCTGCGGTTGTTGGTCTTGATGGGACAATATTTGATGTGTACTCATCACGAACAGCCGACACTGCTGCGGTGATTGAGTGGCTTATTGAACGCGGTCGTCCAATTGTCGTTGCCGCAGATGTCACACCAATGCCTGAGACCGTTGAGAAATTTCGCCGTAGCTTCGATGCTGCGGCGTGGACACCAGCAACTGACCTGCCGGTCGATGAAAAACTTCATCGGACACGAGATGCCGTCTATGACGACGATCATCAGCGGGATGCTCTTGCTGCAGCATTGTTTGCAGCTGATGAGCACGCTGATCAGTTCGAACGCATTACACAAAAAACACCGCGTGATGTCGATCGTAGTGAGGTAATCGCTCGCGTTGTTGCCGGTGAGGAGTCTGTTGAGGCTGTCTTACGTGATCTTGATGAAGATGATACGGTTGATGAGGATGATACCGATCAAGAGACGCGTGAACTGACTGAAGAGGAGCGTGAAATCAAACGTCTCCGTCGGCGCGTCGACCGGCTTGAGTCGCACGTTGAGAGTCTTGAGGACACGATTGATGAGCGAGATGCGACAATTGAGTCGTATGAAGAGGAGCTGTCGGAAGCAAAGCGTGAAGAGCGACGACAGGCCCGAGAACGTCGTGAGGTCAAGCGACTTGAACGTGAAAATGATCGTCTTGAGCGCCGCATTGAAACGGTCGAATCAGAAAAGGAGGATCTCAATCAAAAATTAAAACGTCTCAAGCATCTTTGGAAACTTGATCACTCGAACTTCACTGATGTCGATACCGATGGCGATCTTGTTCCAGTGAAGATTATCGAACAGTTCACCACTGATGCAGTTATTCAGACGGATGAACAATACGGACTTGCATCAGGTGATGTGGTGTATCTTCGTGATGCGTCTGGTGCCGGTCAGTCGACTGCTGAACGGTTAGTGGCGACCGATCCCCGTATTGTGCTTCGCTCTGGCGGCAACCTCTCTGAAGTAGCTGATCGTGTGCTCTTCGAAAATGAAATCCCAGTTGCCCCTGTGGATGATGTTGCAATCCAGGAGGTTGATGAACTTGCGGTCGCTCGCGAGTCAGATATCGAAACGGCAATTGAAGACTGGGAGCGCCGCGCAGCGGAACGGCGTCGCGAGCGAAAAGCATCGATGGTTGACCAGATTATCTCTGAGCACCGCGCAGAAACGCAGAGCGGTCAGTAACAGTTCTTCGGATTAGTTACTCGATAAAAAATAACGAATTTACTCAGATTGACTTTCCTCGCATATCTCACGTTGGTTCCGTAGAAGGAATACAGGACTGTGCGTTTCCTCAGTTGATACCGGTGCTTTCGGGTGCATTCAGTGAGGCAGTTACATTGACATTCAGTCATGGTCTTTTATTTTCGTATCTGTCCCGTATCCAGCCCTGTTTCGATCACACGACTATTCCACACAACCCAGACACGCAAACGCTAGGCGCTTTGACAAGAGGAATGCTGTTTTCCACAATCGGGGCTCAACTGACTGGCTACCAGTGTTGACACCGCAATTATACTCGTTCAAGAAGAAAGCCAACGGCTTGAGCCGTGGAATGAATCCGACAACACTGAAGTAGTCACTTCGGTTGGAGCCGTTAATTATGATACCGAGTCCGAGGAAAGGATATGCACGCCACCGTGGCGGTAGATGAAGCCCGCTATCTCGGTCGGGGGGCGTACTGGCACAGCCCACAACCCTACTGAATGGTGCGAGTGGGGAACCTCTCCGTCGTGGGCACGGTCTGTGGAACCCAACGGCTTTATCGGTTGGAGTATGTCAATGCCACCATGATCGGCGTTACTGGGGTATGGGTTCGGAGGATTGACTCTCTGGATCTCCCAATCGTGAATACAACGCATTCATAGCGTCGACATTCTGACTTTGATCAGTCCTGATCCTGATTTTGACTACACGACATATCCAACGACGGTATTCTACAGAGAAAGCAAGACGAGTGCCTCGGAGCCTGTGGACGGTTCGATCGTGACCGACCGCACCGTTGAAGATTATCAAACCGATGGTGTGTCGGGCGTGTCTGACCAATACACGGAAAGAAACTCCGAGCGTTTGAGGTAGATGTGACCCAGGGCAGTTCACCGCTTGACACTGGCATCTGTTCCGTTTGTCTCAACTCGGTGTGGAGCATCTGGCTGCCCGAGCATGTAGTAGCATACAAATCCAATAACTGGCAGAATAAATGCGGTGATCGTCCAGGTGAGTGCCGCATCACTTTCTCGACCATTGGCATCAAGATAGACCCACCCGGGAAGGGCGATATGTGCAATCAGGAAGTACAGTGCAAATCCAATGAAATACAGCAGTGACCGAAGGTTAGTGGTGACAGTCCACAGTATTATAAGCGGAAAGAATGCGGCGATTACCATCACACCAAGTATGAGCATTGGTGACCGAGTTGTTGCCATGAATTATCATTCTATGCCTCAGGATATTCGAAGTTACGAAACTGCAAGGAGAATCCAACGAATCCAAACACACACAGCATTGGTCGCCTAATCTATGGGAGTTCAGCTGAATCGCTCGGGTTCGACTCAAAGCCCTGAGATGTTCAGCCTGCTCCACCTGTAGACACTTGAGTGATGTCTGCAGGAAACGTAGTCTCGACACCATACGACGCATATCCTTTCGTCGTCCCTTCGGATTAAGCTGTATGATATGTCAACCGCACAACTCAGCCTTGTAATGAGGGATATCATGAACAATCACCACACTCCGTCCTGCTTGTTCTAAGTGTTGTGTGACCGTTTGAGCATCCCTTCACGTTTAGCTCCTCACCGAACACACCACCGTGTGGTTATGAGCCGCGTCGTCATCTTGTGTTGAGAGTACAATACCTCCTGCCGAGTGAGACTTTACTCTCGTCACTTCTCTGCGTGGCTCTCGTAGTTGCTCGACCCTCGCTGCTTACGAGACAACCTGCGCCGTCCGTAGCGGAGACTCTCAGAGTCGCTTCGAAGACCGAGCCAGCCCAGTCAGCAGTCTTAGCATCCGACGCGTGGATACTGAGGTCAATTATATGACCGAGTACTTGTAAGAGCCAACATCGGCATCAGAACGCATATATCGATATCACAATACCGAATATGTATGGATGCGGACGCATACGAATCAATTACACGAAATACCGCCGAGGTGGTCACAGACGAAGAGATACATGCACTTGCGAAATCGCCAGAGACAAAACGCGCGTATGTCGGCTATGAGCCTTCCGGCGTTCTTCATGTTGGTCATATGCTTACCGCGAATAAGCTCATTGAGCTTCAATCAGTTGGATTTGATATTGTTGTTCTTCTTGCAGATGTCCACGCTTACCTCAATGGGAAAGGAACATTTGCGGAGATACGAGAGACCGCATCTCAGATGCGCGAGCAATTCATTGCATATGGACTTGACCCAGACCACACTGAATTCATTTTGGGGTCATCGTTCCAATTTGATGAGGAGTATGTTTTAGACCTCCATGCAGTCGAGGCTGAAACCTCACTTGCACGCTCAAAGCGAGCAATGGCAGCAATCAAAGGCGATGAAACAGCAACAGTCGCACATGCAGTGTATCCGCTCATGCAAGCGCTTGACATCGTATATTTAGATGTCGATCTCGCGATTGGTGGGACTGAACAACGGAAAGTGCACATGCTGGCTCGTGATGTGCTTCCAAGCATTGATGCGGACGCTCCAACATGTCTTCATACCCCACTTATTGCAGATCTGACGACCGGAATCGGTAAAATGTCTTCCTCGTCTGGTGTTTCAATCTCGATGGAGGATGATACAACGACGCTTACGGAGAAGATTGAGAGTGCATACTGCCCACCTACTGCTACTCCTGATCCAACTGGTGAGGGTGAGTCACGATATAATCCTGTGCTTCAATTATTCAAATATCATGTATTCCCCCGATTCGGCGATGTGACCATTGAGCGGCAAGAAAAACATGGTGGAGATCTTAGCTACGATGCGTATGATCCGCTTGAGGCAGATCTCGAATCTGGTGATCTTCATCCTGCAGATGCGAAGGGAGCACTTGCTGCATATCTCGATAGGCTCATTGAACCTGGGCGGAAACAAATACGCGATCAATAAGTATACGTAGTCGCTGTGGTATCATCTCTCATGATCCGACCTTTCAGACTCGCACTCGCACTCGCAGTCGTACTCAGATATTCAACGCGTGACCTCGCATAGTTTAAACCGAGCCGTACCAAACTGTCGATTATGAGCGACGACGAAAATAGGGGGAGTCATGACCTCCGAATGCCTGACGACGACGAGGTATTCGCCGTCGTCACCAACATGCTTGGGGCGAATCGCGTTACCGTCCGCTGTGCTGACGGCAATGAACGGACAGCTCGAATCCCTGGTCGCATGCAGAAACGAATCTGGATCCGTGAAGATGATGTGGTACTTGTTGAACCATGGGAATGGCAAGATGAAAAAGGTGATATCACGTGGCGGTATGAAAAATCTGAGGCAGACCAGCTTCGTGAAGAGGGTCGTATCCGGTGACTGACCACGATCGTGACAAACAGTCTGCAAACGATGATTCTCGTAGCGATGTAGATGACGCCGGAACTAACTCGGAGGCGACCGACGCAAATCAAGACCCAGGATTTGTTGCACCTGATGTCGTTGAAACTCCTGGTGATGAATGGGCAGAAATCGATGTGAGCGATACGGAAGCGGACCGTATTGCTCGCCGCCGCGATCGCGAATTTAATACTTTCCGTGAACGTCTCACTGATGCAGACCAGTTCAAAGTTGAACAGTCTGTATTTGATGATGCAACGTTTGCTGCAATCTATAAACTTGTTCAAGACGGTCATATTGCTGCTTTTGGCGGACCAATCTCAACTGGAAAAGAGGCAAACGTCTATGAAGCACGTGGAACAGATGCTGCTGATGTTGCCGTTAAGATATATCGCATTAATGCATCAGACTTCCAACAGATGCGCAGTTATCTTGAGGGTGATCCTCGATTTGATGGACTTGGGCAGGATAAAAAGGCAATCGTGCTCGCATGGACGCAAAAAGAGTTTGCCAACCTTCGACGAGCAATGCGAGCGGGTGTCCGTGTCCCCGAGCCGATTGCTGTTGAACGGAACGCTCTTGTCATGGAACTTGTTGGGCTTGTCGAAGAGCGTGCCCGTCGACTTGCCGAGGTAGATATTGAGAACCCACAGACAGCATACGAGGTCGTCCAGGAATACATGCAGCGACTCTACAGTGCTGGACTTATCCACGGCGATCTTTCTGAGTACAATATGATTATTCACAGCGGTGAACTCGTTGTCATTGACCTTGGACAAGCAGTGACAGTTCACCACCCGAACGCTGAAATGTTTCTTCGGCGCGATTGTGAAAACGTCGCCGCATTCTTCTCTCGACAGGGAATCGAAACTGACCCAGAAGCGCTCATCGAAACTGTCACTGAGCCGGATCCAGACCCCTCAGGTACACTCACTCAGCCTGAGCACTCAGTTCAGACAACGGATGATAACTCATAGCTGAGTGTGTCCGCTGTGACGGTCACACCTGATATCTGATTGCCAGCAAAATAACAACATATATTAGCCATTCACTCTCATTAAGAATTAATACGGGTTTTAGATATAGCCACTGTTATGAGCAGTGCAGCCATCACCAATGGTAATAAGGGTTAAATGGATGCCTATCAAATCAGACTGTAGTATCCCGTGATAGTTTCTCCCCCACGCGACACTCACTAATTTACTCAGCTATGGTAGATGTAAATCAACACACACTCGTTCCAGAACACACACTAGTTGATGAGGACGATATCGAGGCGATATTAACAGAATACGACATTCGCCGTGCTGATCTTCCACAGATAAAGCGTCGCGACCCGGCATTGCCGGATGACGCAGAGCCAGGCGATGTTGTCAAGATAGTACGTGACTCACGAACGACCGACAGAGCCGTTTCATACCGATTGGTGATTGAATGAATCGAGAAGACCGCCGAGCCGTTTCACGAGAGTATTTCTCAGAGGACCGACTTGCTGAACATCACTTCCGCTCGTTCAACAATTTTCTTGAACGAGGAATGCAGGATGTCGTCACCGAGAAAGAACGTATCGAAACTGATATCGGTGATAAAGAGGGAGAAGAGCCGGTTTTTGTCGAACTTGGTGATGTTCGGATTGAAACACCGCGTGTCCGCGAGGCTGATGGATCCGAAGAATTGCTGTTCCCGCAGGAAGCGCGGCTCCGGAATATCACCTATGCCGCACCGGTCTTCATGGAAATGTCAATCGTCCGTGGCGGCGATGAGGAACAGGAAGTCGTTGTTGATACGACCGAAACAAAGGTTGGTCGGATGCCAATTATGGTCGGTTCAACAAAATGTAATATTGCTGGGCTGACTGATGAGGAGCTCATCGATATCGGTGAAGACCCTGTCGACCCAGGCGGGTACTTCATCGTCAATGGATCCGAGCGTGTATTGATGACCTCTGAGGATCTGGCACCGAATAAGATTCTTGCAGAATACGACAGCAAGTACGGTGATGAAATCCAGGTTGCAAAGACATTCTCACAGCGACGTGGATATCGCGCGCTCGTCCTCTGCGAGCGGAACCGTGAAGGGCTCCTTGAGGTCTCCTTCCCGTCTGTTTCCGGGAGCGTTGAGTTTGTCACGCTCGTTCGCGCGCTCGGGCTTGAATCCGATGAGGAAATTGTCCACCGTGTTTCTGATGACCCTGAGATTGTGAAGTTTATGTTGGAAAATCTTGAGGAGGCATCAGTACAAACCGAAGAGGAAGCGATTGAAACGCTTGGAAAGCGCGTTGCAAGTGGACAGGGTAAAAATTATCAATTAAAACGAGCAAACTACGTCATCGATCGATATCTCCTCCCGCATCTGCATGAAGACGGTATTGAGGAAGAAGCTGTTCGGATCAACAAAGCATATTACCTCTGCCGAATGGCTGAGGCGTGTTTCGAACTTGCACTTGACCGTCGTGAATCCGATGATAAAGACCACTATGCAAATAAACGCCTGAAAGTGTCTGGTGACCTGATGAAGGACCTGTTCCGAACGGCATTGAATAAACTTGCTCGTGACGTGAAATATCAACTTGAGCGAGCGAATATGCGAAATCGTCAGCTCACAGTCAATACGGTTGTTCGGTCAGACGTTCTCACTGAACGGCTTGAACATCCAATTGCAACTGGCAACTGGGTCGGCGGACGGTCCGGTGTCTCACAGCTTGTTGATCGGACAGATTACATGGGTGTGTTATCACATCTCCGCCGACTTCGGAGCCCACTTTCCCGAAGCCAACCACACTTTGAGGCACGCGATTTGCATGCCACACAGTGGGGGCGTATCTGCCCATCAGAGACACCTGAGGGACCAAACTGCGGACTCGTGAAGAACTTTGCACAGGCGATGGAACTTTCACAGAATGTTGAGGATGAACAATCACTCAAACGAGAACTTGCATCAATGGGCGTCGATATCTTCCACGCAAACACGAATACCGATGACACAGACGCTCGGAGTCCAGCTGACGACTGACGCTGACAACGACTCCAAGTTGTGACCCGAAGTGGTATCAATCCAATATACGATGCGCAGCCTCCACCCATGCACGGATTTGAGGGAAACACAAACAAAGTGACATTTCGTTTCAATTCACAGACGAAAGCACTGCCCGATATTGGCATCGTCCAGGACGGCCTTCCCGTTTCACTCGGCGCTTGTCCTGGTTTGATGTTTGATCACAACTTCAATTTCAACCCCGGTCGGAGTACAGTATCGTTCACCGTAACCATCATATCAGATCACACAATCGAACTCAGCAACATCATAACTCATGGCTCAGACCCCAAAACAAAGAGAAGCGAAAGTATACGTCAACGGTAGTCTTGTCGGGACGCATGAAAGTCCTGAGGCACTTGCAAACAATATCCGCGAGGCACGTCGTCGTGGTGAGGTTAGCGACATGGTCAATGTCTCAGTAAAAGAACGGACCCGCGAGGTCATTATAAACGCAGACGCTGGTCGTGCACGGCGACCACTGATTGTCGTTGAAGATGGCAATCCGCGTCTTGGTGATAAAGAAATCGAAGCGGTCAGAAACGGCGATCTTAGCTTTGAGGACCTCGTCAATCGTGGATATATCGAATTTATCGACGCTGAGGAGGAAGAAGACATCTATGTTGCCGTTGATGAGGATGAACTAGAGGAAGCACACACGCATCTTGAGATTGATCCACAACTCATTTTCGGCATTGGTGCTGGCATGATTCCATATCCAGAACACAATGCTTCGCCGCGGATCACGATGGGTGCAGGAATGATGAAACAATCGCTCGGACTGCCAGCTGCAAATTACCGCATCCGTCCTGATACGCGGCAGCATCTCCTGCATTATCCACAGTTGTCAATGGTAAAGACCCAGACAACAGAACAGATTGGCTTTGATGAACGACCAGCAGCACAGAACTTTGTGGTTGCGGTCATGTCATATGAAGGATTCAACATTGAGGATGCGCTCGTAATGAATCAAGGTTCTGTCGACCGCGCGATGGCTCGTTCGCACTTCTTCAGGACATATGAAGGTGAGGAGCGACGATATCCCGGTGGACAAGAAGATCGATTTGAGATCCCAAGCCAAGATGTTCGTGGCGCACGCGGTGAAGATGCATACACGCATCTCGATGAGGATGGATTGGTGAATCCTGAAACGCGCGTCGATGAAAATTCGGTGCTTCTTGGAAAGACATCCCCACCTCGATTCCTCGAGGAGCCAGACGACATGGGTGGACTCTCTCCACAAAAACGACGTGAGACATCAGTGACGATGCGTTCTGGTGAGTCTGGTGTTGTTGATACTGTCACACTGATGGAAGGCGAAGATGGATCAAAGCTGGCAAAAGTGTCCGTTCGTGACCAGCGCGTCCCTGAATTAGGTGATAAGTTTGCCTCACGACACGGACAGAAAGGTGTTGTTGGTCATCTCGCACCACAGGAAGATATGCCGTTCACCGAAGAGGGCGTTGTTCCCGATCTTGTCCTCAATCCACATGCGCTCCCCTCACGGATGACAGTCGGACACGTTCTTGAGATGCTTGGTGGAAAGGTTGGATCGCTTCAGGGGCGTCGTGTTGATGGAACAGCTTTCCAGGGTGAGGATGAAGAGGACCTCCGAGAGGCACTTGAAGAATATGGGTTTAATTCCTCCGGAAAGGAAGTTATGTACTCTGGCATCACTGGCGAGAAGATTGATGCGGAGATTTTCGTTGGAACAATCTTCTATCATAAATTATATCATATGGTGAGTAACAAGCTCCACGCGCGATCGCGTGGTCCAGTACAGGTGCTCACCCGCCAGCCAACCGAAGGACGCGCTCGCGAGGGCGGACTTCGGCTCGGTGAAATGGAACGTGATACCGTGATTGGTCATGGGGCAGCAATGGTGCTGCAGGAACGTCTTCTTGATTCATCAGATAAAGAAGAAGTCTACGTGTCCGCAGAGACCGGGATGGTCGCCGTCGAGGACCGTGGTCAGCGACGGATATACGATCCCGTGACGGGCGATGAAGACGATATTCATGAAATTGAGATTAGCTATGCATTCAAGTTACTCTTAGATGAGATGATTGCTCTCGGTATTCGACCGCGACTTGATCTCCAAGATGCAGTATAGTCCTGTATTCAAATCAGTATACTCACTCTCATGACAGACGAGCTACCGACTCGATAACACACGAACGCGACACGAATACAAACATAAACACACTTTCGATATATATCATGTCAACGCAAACTCCAAAAGAAATCGGCGCTATCCAGTTCGGATTGATGGACCCAGAGACGTATCGCGATATGTCCGCAACAAAGGTGATTACTGCAGACACCTACGATGACGACGGCTATCCTATTGATATGGGACTGATGGACCCTCGACTTGGTGTCATCGACCCTGGACTTGAATGTAAGACTTGTGGGTCACATTCAGGATCCTGTAACGGTCACTTCGGGCATATTGAACTTGCTGCCCCGGTGATCCACGTTGGATTCACGAAGCTCATCCGTCGATTGCTTCGGTCGACGTGTCGTAACTGTGGACATCTTGCACTCACCGAAAGCGAGCGTGAGGAGTTCCGTGAAGGACTCCAGCGTAATGAAGAACTTGGTGAGGATTGGACAGATGTACTCAAATCAGCCGTCCGACAGGCACGAAAGACAAACGTCTGTCCAAATTGTGGCGAAACTCAGCACGATATTAAACACGAGAAGCCAACCACGTACTACGAGGTCCAAGACGTTCTCGCAGGAGACTATCCAGAAAAAATCGCTTCAGCGATGCAGCCAGATCCTGAGGATGATACTGACAGCGGTCTCTCACCGAACGCGCTCGCTGAAGCAACGGGTATCAATGTTGAACGTATCAACAATATTCTCTCTGGAGAGTTCCGTCCGGTTGGAGACGATCGCGAGGAACTCGAAAGTGCACTGGATATCGACCTAACAGAAGAGGACATGAACAAACTCATGGCCTCTGATATTCGCGATTGGTTCGAGAGTATTCCAGATGAAGATATTAAGACACTCGGAATTGACCCGAGTCGAGCCCGTCCAGAGTGGATGGTCATGACTGTCCTGCCGGTCCCACCAGTGACCGCTCGACCATCGATTACGCTCGATAATGGGCAACGCTCTGAGGACGACCTCACTCATAAACTTGTTGATATTATTCGAATCAATCAACGATTTATGGAAAATCGTGAGGCTGGTGCCCCACAACTCATCATCGAGGACCTGTGGGAACTGCTCCAGTATCACGTGACGACATTCATTGATAATGAAATCTCAGGAACACCCCCTGCCCGACATCGATCTGGACGACCGCTTAAGACACTGAGTCAGCGACTGAAAGGAAAGGAGGGTCGATTCCGTGGATCACTCTCAGGCAAGCGGGTGAACTTCTCGGCGCGAACAGTTATTTCGCCGGATCCAACACTCTCACTCAATGAGGTCGGTGTCCCAGAGCGTGTTGCCCGTGAAATGACACAGACGATGAACGTCACAGCGCGGAATGTCGATCGCGCACAGCAGTATGTTCGAAATGGTCCAGAGGGACATCCTGGTGCAAATTATGTCAAGCGACCGGATGGACGACGGCTCAAAGTCACAGAAAAAAATTGTGAAAAACTCGCAGAGAAGATCAGTGCTGGTTGGGAGGTAAATCGCCATCTCATTGATGGTGATATTGTGATCTTCAATCGACAGCCGTCACTCCATCGGATGTCGATCATGGCACATGAAGTTGTTGTAATGCCATATAAGACGTTCCGACTCAATACGGTTGTGTGTCCGCCGTATAATGCTGATTTCGATGGCGATGAGATGAATATGCACGCATTACAAACCGAGGAATCGCGCGCGGAAGCGCGGGTGTTGATGCGTGTTCAAGAACAGCTCTTAAGCCCTCGATTCGGCGAAAACATCATCGGAGCAATTCAAGATCACATATCGGGAACGTATCTTCTCACGAACGGAAACCCACAATTTAGTGAAACTCAAGCACTCGACCTGCTCCGGGCAACGAGTATTGACACGCTTCCGGAAGCTGCGGGTCAAACCGAAGAGGGCAACCCATACTGGAGTGGTCGGCAGCTATTTAGTGAATTACTCCCGACTAATCTGAATCTTGCATTTACCTCTGCTGCAGGTGACACCGTCGAGATTGTTGATGGTGAACTCATATCCGGAACAATCGATGAAAACGCCGTTGGGGCGTTCGGTGGTGAGGTTGTTGATACGCTTGCGAAGGTGCACTCGAAGACGCGAGCCCGTGTTTTTGTCAATGAAGTTGCATCACTGGCAATGCGGGCGATCATGCACTTTGGATTCTCGATTGGAATCGATGATGAATCGATCCCACCAGCCGCAAATGAACAGGTTGATGAAGCGATTGAAAATGCGTATGATCAAGTCAATCAGTTCATTGATGTGTATGAAAACGGCGAACTCGAATCACTTCCGGGACGGACAGTCGATGAGACACTCGAAATGAAGATTATGCAGCAACTCGGAAAGGCACGTGATTCCGCTGGTGAAATTGCTGAGGATCACTTTGAGGATGACAACCCCGCTGTCGTAATGGCACGATCTGGTGCTCGCGGGTCGATGTTGAATCTCACACAGATGGCTGGCTGTGTCGGTCAGCAGGCGGTCCGTGGCGAGCGGATCAATCGTGGATATGAGGGTCGAACACTCAGCCATTACCAGCCCGATGATCTCTCAGCGGAAGCACATGGCTTTGTCGAAAACAGCTATCGTGGTGGATTGACGCCACGAGAGTTCTTCTTCCATGCAATGGGTGGTCGCGAGGGACTTGTCGATACGGCTGTTCGGACGTCCAAGTCTGGATATCTTCAGCGACGGTTGATCAACGCTCTGTCAGAGTTAGAAGCACAATATGACGGCACAGTTCGGGATACGTCTGGTAATGTCGTCCAGTTTGAGTTCGGTGAGGATGGAACCTCACCAGTGAAGATATCCTCAAACAAAGACACGCCGATTGATGTCGAGAGCGTTGCTGACCGTATTCTCGACTCAGAGTTTGAATCACAAGAGGAGAAAGCACAGTTCCTTGGTCGGCAGGAACGACCAACGAATATCTCAGAATACGCCGGTCCAGGGCTTGATAAGGCGCGGAATCTGGGGGTGGAATCTGATGACTGAAACAATTACTGATCCGTCCGAATACGAGCACATAACTGACGATATCGTTGCTATCGTTGATGATTACAATCTTCCGGAAAGTCTCCAACATCGCATTTATGAGACAATCGAAGACCGGGGAGAAGTTCCAATTGACAAGGTTGACGACATTGCACAGGCAATTGCCTCCCGATATGAGGACTCCCGTGTCGACGCTCACGACCCTGTTGGAACGGTCTCAGCACAATCAATCGGGGAGCCTGGTACACAGATGTCAATTGAAGCCGACGAATCGATTGTCATTCGCCGGAATGGCGACACAGAACTTGTTGAAATCGGGTCATTCGTCGACACTGTTCTCACCGCTGATAACCGAGAGACTCGGACGACTGATGGTCATGAGGTTGCACTCGCTCCAAGCGGTCTTGCGGTTCCAAGCCTTGACACTGATGAGCAAGTCAAATGGAAACATGTCGAAGCTGTGAGTCGACATGAAAGCCCGAATGAAATCCTCTCGATTGAACTTGAATCAGGGCGGTCAATCCGGGCGACAAAAGCACACTCATTTGTTACTCGCCGTGATGGTGATATTGTCCCAGTTGCGGGAGAAACGCTCACTGTGGGCGATGTGCTCCCGACAGTCGGTTCGTATGACCGCACACGCGATTGTATTTCGCTCCCGCTCCCATCGCAATCCGTCGCCGCTGACGGTGGCACAGTCAACGCCGAAATGAACACGGGCGTTGGGGCTGAAAAAAACACTACCTCAACAACAGTCTCCTCTGGAATCATCGAATCAGCAACGTGGGAGCGAATTAGCTCCATTGAGACTGTCAGACCGGAACACGAGTATGTGTATGACCTTTCGGTACGTGGGCTTGAGACATTCACGACCGGTGAGGGAGTTGTGACGCATAACACCATGAACACGTTCCACTATGCTGGTGTTGCAGAGATTGACGTGACACAGGGACTTCCGCGTCTGATTGAACTTGTTGACGCTCGAAAAACACCAGATACCCCGATGATGACCGTGTATCTCGAAGAGGAGTATGCAAATGAGCGATCACGTGCTCATGAGGTTGTCTGGCAGATGGAGGCGACAAAAATCCTTGCACTGGGTGATATCTCAACGAATGTTGCCGATATGCTTGTGCAAGTTGATCTGAACGCAGAAACACTGAGTGAGCGTTGGCCAACCATCGGTGATGCGAATCTTATCGCCGAAGAAATTGCTGAGACAATCGAGAGTAATCTTGGTGTCTCAACACGACGGGATGGAATGCTTATTGAGTTTGGTCCAGGTGAACCAAGCTATCGGCGATTACTTCAGCTCGTTGAGGAACTCCGTGATATTGTATTTAAAGGACTCGAGGATATCTCCCGAGTCGTCATCCGCAAAGAGGATAACGAACAGACTGAGGGTGAGGAATTTGTTCTGTATACCGAGGGATCAGCCTTCGGGGATGTCTTACCGATTGAGGGTGTCGACGCCTCACGAACGACCAGTAACAATATTCATGAGGTCCATCGGAATCTTGGTATTGAGGCGGCTCGTGAAGCAATTATCAATGAAACGATGGAAACGCTTCGTGAGCAGGGACTCGATGATGTGAACGTTCGACATCTGATGCTTGTTGCGGATATTATGACAAACCGTGGTGAGATCGAGTCGATTGGTCGACATGGTATCTCCGGGTCGAAAGACTCAGTTCTCGCGCGTGCGGCATTCGAGGTGACAGTGAATCATCTCCTTGATGCCGCTGTTCACGGCGAAGAAGACGATCTTGAGGGCGTAATCGAAAATGTGATCGTTGGCAAACCAGTTGCGATTGGGACTGGTGACGTTGACCTTCGAATGGGTTCAATTGATGCTGATGGTGGGAGCGGGAGCAGTGCCAACTCGGGTGGAGCTCCAGAGCTTTCTGACGATTGATGTGAAATCGTTAGTGCCTGCATTGCATCTATAAGAAACTTTCTATTGTTCTGTCAGGCGATTAATCAATATGAGTTTCTTCGAAGAGCATTATCTGATGTGTGACACCTGAAAGACGGTAGTTTTATTTCAATTACTACGCGTAATCTATCCCATAGCAATATCGCTCAGTGGCGAGCGTTCGATAACAAATATCGATTTCACTCTTCCAAGAATAATACATGCATGTTACACTTTCTGATGAGGCACGACAGTATATTGCATATTTTGAGTCAGTGACGGATGCAACCGCCCGTGATTGTTTGCTGTTCGATGAGCGGGTCGTTCTCCTCATCGCTGCTGGTGAGATGGGAACAGCAATCGGTCCGGGCGGAAAGCATGTCCGCGCGGTCGAAGACGATATTGGAACGACCGTCGAACTTGTTGAGGATGCTGAGACACCACGTGCGTTTGTTGAGAACGCATTAGCACCTGCGGCAGTCCGCCATGTGACCCTCTCGGAACAAGGCGGTGAATGCGTTGCATACGTTGAAATTCCAGATCCAGACCGTGGTATTGCAATTGGTGCGGATGGAAAGAATATCCAAACTGCGCGGAGGCTCGCCCGCCGTCATTATGACATCGACGACATCCAGCTCACCTGATCGAGTCGACTCTCAGTGAACGACTGACATCCCCCTCCGCGTGAACGCGGAGAAATCCCAAGCGTGAGGGATTGCAGGTTTCACAGTAACAGTCCCAGTCCCAGTCTCACCGAACACCCAACGCAATCAGTGCGAATCTGACGGTGTGTTCATCGGCTGCCGCAGGTGGGACTGGGACCGGGACTGCTGGCGGTGTCAACAGGACTCCGATTATCGGTTGTATGTGGTGTCCCAGTGTTGTTTGTGCCACGGGAACACCACTACAGTGTTACTACACTCAGAGTTACCTGCTCAGTTGAGCAGTCACCCACCGCGTTATGAGAGAAACCGACCGTTCACCAGACTGGCTCCGATGATTGTCTGATTGCTTGGGGCGGACAGGCCGCCATCGTCGGACTGGCAGGAATCACTTTGTTTCCCGCTCAATTCATATCACTGGGATAGACTTCCTGTCACAGAAATCTTGCTGTGGAAATTCGAGACTGCGTCTCTGTGGTTTATCACACTCCGTGACGGCGCGTATCCACGCCGGAAACGGCGTTGGATTGGACCTATTTAGCATGTAACTGAACCGTCTTGTGTCTGTGCGGCACCGTCCTCTGCTAGTCTCAAGTAGAGTCTGACTTTCCTCTCATGGGTCGAAACAGCCTCAAAAACGCGCTCAGGGTATAATACTCGTTGCTGTGTCCGTCTTATGATATCTGAAAAGAGACTCTTAAGTGTCTTCATCGGGTATCAGTTGACACTATGGCAAACGGCAAGTATGCCGCGCGAAAACTCAAACAAGACCGACAGCAGCGGCGATGGTCTGACTCAGAGTACGCGCGTCGTGAACGCGGTCTTGGTGCAAAATCGGATCCACTTGAAGGAGCCCCACAGGGTCGTGGGATTGTGCTTGAGAAGGTTGGAATCGAGGCAAAGCAGCCAAATTCAGCAATCCGAAAATGTGTTCGGGTTCAGTTGATTAAAAATGGCAAGCAAGTGACTGCATTCTGTCCGGGCGATGGGGCGATCTCCTTTATTGATGAACACGATGAGGTCACAATTGCTGGTATCGGCGGTGCAAAGGGTCGTGCAATGGGTGACCTCTCTGGTGTCAACTATAAGGTTGAGAAAGTGAATGGCGTCTCGCTTATCGAATTGGTCCGCGGAAACGCAGAAAAGCCGGTGCGATAAGATGTCTGGATCCGATACTGACCCCGATATTACTGATTCTGATTCTGATTCTGATTCTGATGTTGATGTCGATGTCATTGCAGATGAGGATGAGTCGATAGAGACGGAAACAGAAACAGAAACACCGGAGAAGACCGATACCGCAAGCGCGAATGCAAAATTATTCGGTGAATGGGATGTCTCCGAAATTGAGTACGAAGACCCCTCGACACAGCGATATATTACGGTGACCCCGATTGCACATACGATGGGTCGACACGCTGCGAAACAATTTGAGAAATCGAAAATCAGTGTCGTCGAGCGGCTTATTAACCGATTGATGCAGACTGAGGATAACACCGGTCATAAGCAAAAAACGATGAATATCGTCGAAGATGCGTTCGATATCATCTACAACCGGACTGAGGAGAATCCTGTGCAGGTCCTTGTCCGCGGTGTTGAGAATGCCGCCCCACGTGAGGAGACTGTTCGTCTAAAATATGGTGGCATTTCGGTTCCACAGGCTGTCGATGTTGCCCCTCAGCGCCGGGTTGACCAGGCTCTGAAGTTCATTGCTGATGGGACCCAGCGTGGGTCATACAAATCGGCACGAAGTGCTGCTGACTCGCTTGCACAGGTGATTATCGGTGCAGCAAACTACGATGTTCAATCGTATGCCGTCGGACAAAAAGAGGAGTCTGAACGCGTTGCTGAGGCAGCCCGATAGTCTAAGATTAAGATTAGAGTTAGAGTTAGAGTTGGATTCGAAGTCGCGTTATATGTCATCTTTCGCGCGTTGTCTTGCCAACACGCTCGATTTGTATCCAATCCTGTGATACCAGTGAGTACTATTTCGCTCAATTATATACCGTAATTTCTCGACAATCCGTAGATTTCACACAACAGTAATCATCGGACAGGAGAAAACCCTTTTTTCATTTCATCACTCGTTATGTTGTGAACAGATGTCTAATCTGAGGCTGGACCGAATTGGAACTGAGACTGCGAGATTGTTTTCTCATTGGAATCTACGTTCTGTCTGTACTCTTGTTGTTCATCAACGGTGTTAGACAAATCAACTCCAGACTCATCCAGAGCATACGCCCGAGTTGCATCAACGAGTGCACTTCTATACTCACTTGTTGTTGGATTTGCCCCGAGCGATCGGAAATGATCGGTGAATGATTTCATATCGACAGTCGGAGCATCATCTGCTGCTGCGTGAGCAAGGTCATACAGTCGGTGATCAGCCTCAATAAGATCATGACGTTCAACGAGGGCAAGCGCAAACGCTGCGTTAACAGCCGTGATTTCTGGGTCTGTATCAACGGTGACACGTCGTGAGTCCGGCCATGGAGATGATGCTGATGCGGATGCCGAAGCAATGGCTCGCGCCAACTCAGATTCAAGAAAGTCGATAAGTTTCGTTGGTGCGGTGACCGCGAGTGTAATGTCATCAGCATAGATATCCTTCATATGATTCGCAATCTGATAGCAATGTGCAATTTTATGTCGTTCAACTGACTCGCCAGCGAGAGCAAGATAGAGTGCTTCCTCAGTTGCTAGGTGATGTGAAACATGTCCTTCCTCATTCCGTGCCATATGTGCTAGCTCATGAACCACCAACTCACGAGCCATTGCACTTGTCGCTGCTTTCTGTGAAATATTCAATACATGATGGTCCTCATAGTGGGCTGCCCAGGTCCGCTCGTCGGGGCTTTCACGCACATCAACATATACCGGACTGTTGAGATCATACTCTGTCTCAAAGAGTTCCGCTGCACTAAGAAACGGTTCCGCCGGGGCAGCTCCGCGGACTCGCACATCCATGTTTATTATTATCATGATGTGCCCGAGTAAAAGTGTTACAGATTACAGACAACAGACTGTAGACTCTATTCTATTGAGACGTAACAGAAACTCTCTGAGGCGATTCAGAATGTGACTGCTGTCTCAGTGATGCCTCTCTACTGTCCAGTCGGTCTGAGTAACAGACAATCAACTCACGAATATGACTGGTGTTTATTATAGAATATGTGATAGTATCGATCAGTCATTTCCATTCGAAATTATCTTTTGCGTAACATCTGGGAGTTCCCTCTCACTCTCATGTAACCGGTGAGTATGTCACAGATAGCACCTGTCATATCATCAAAACACTACCCTTTTGCCCCTCCTACCGATACAGACTGCTATAATGGGCCGACGAAAGAAGATCGTCCAAGAGTGTGAGCAACTGATGGACGCACCGGGGCAGATCCGGAACATCGCCATCGCTGCTCACGTTGATCACGGCAAGACGACCCTTACTGATAATCTCCTTGCTGGGGCGGGGATGATCGCCGATGAGGGTGAGGCGACCCGATTGATGATGGACACTGAGGAGGACGAACAGGAACGTGGAATTACAATCGACGCGGCGAATGTATCGATGACACATACGTATGAGAATACGAATCATCTCATCAATCTTATCGATACTCCTGGTCACGTTGACTTTGGTGGCGACGTTACTCGAGCGATGCGTGCTGTCGACGGTGCGCTTGTCGTTGTTGATGCGGTTGAAGGAGCGATGCCACAGACAGAGACCGTCGTTCGACAGGCACTTCGAGAGGGCGTGAAACCCGCGCTATTTATCAATAAGGTTGACCGTCTCATCTCTGAGCTTCAAGAAGGCCCACAAGAGATGCAGGAGCGACTGCAGACCGTGATTGCTGATGTGAATGAGTTGATTCGCGGGATGACCGAAAACCGTGATGATATCGATGACTGGACAGTTTCGGTCGAAGACGGGACCGTTGCCTTTGGGTCAGCACTGTACAAGTGGGGTGTGTCTGCGCCGTCAATGATCGAAACCGGCATCGGATTCCCTGAAATCATCGAAATGGAACAAGCCGGCAAGCGAAAACAACTCCATAAGGAAACACCATTATCAGATGTCGTGCTCGATATGGTTGCTGAGCACTTCCCAGATCCACTTGACGCGCAACCACGACGTATTCCCCGTGTCTGGCGTGGTGATGACACCTCAAATCTCGCAACGCAGATGCGTGATGTCACGGATGATGGGGATGTTGTGTTCATGGTGACCGATATTTCGATGGATCCTCATGCGGGTGAGATTGCTACCGGACGATTATTTAGCGGGACACTGGAGAAAGGTCAAGAACTGTATGTCTCCGGAACAGTCGGGACAAATCGCGTTCAGTCAGTTGGAATCTTCATGGGTGGTGAACGAGAAGAGCTCGACCGCGGTGTTCCCGCAGGAAATATTGCAGCCGTGACTGGACTCCGTGATGCAATTGCCGGTTCGACGGTCTCGTCAGTCGAGATGACGCCGTTCGAGTCGATTGAGCATATCTCTGAGCCGGTCATTACAAAATCTGTTGAGGCAACGAATATGGATGATCTGCCGAAGCTTATCGAAACGCTCCAGCAGGTCGCAAAAGAAGACCCAACGATTCGTGTCGAGATTAACGAAGATACAGGTGAACATCTCATCAGTGGACAAGGTGAGCTGCATCTTGAAGTGATTACCAAACGCATCCAATCGAATCAAGGAATTCCTGTCCAGACGGGTGAACCGATTGTTGTCTATCGTGAGTCACCACAGAGCGCTTCCCGCGAGGTCGAAGGCGTATCACCAAATCGTCATAATAAGTTCTATATCACGGTTGAGCAACTCAGCGATGACATTGTTGATGCGATTCAACTTGGCGAGGTGTCAATGGATATGCCTGAACTGGAGCGACGCGAAGCACTTCAAGAGGCTGGCATGGACAAGGACACCTCTCAAGAGGTCGAGCATATCCATGGGACAAATATTCTCATTGATGACACAAAAGGAATTCAACATCTCAATGAGACGATGGAACTCGTCATTGAGGGGCTTGAGGAGGCGCTTGATGATGGACCACTAGCAGCAGAACCAACCCAGGGTGCACTGCTCCGATTGCATGATGCAAAGTTACATGAAGATACGATTCACCGTGGTCCAGCACAGGTGATTCCAGCGATCCGTGATGCTGTTCACAGAGCACTCATTGACGGCGATATTAAATTACTTGAGCCGATTCAGGATGTGCGTATTGATGTTCCTTCCGCACATATGGGCTCAGCCTCTGGTGAAATTCAGGGACGACGTGGTCGTGTCGATGATATGTTCCAAGAGGGTGATCTGATGGTTATCGAAGGGATTGCCCCAGTCGAGGAAATGATTGGATTCTCCTCTGATATTCGCTCAGCAACAGAGGGTCGTGCCTCATGGAACACCGAAAATGCTGGATTCCGCGTGCTCTCAGATAATCTTCAGCGTGAGAAGATCATGGAGATTCGTGAGCGGAAAGGGATGAAGCTCGAACTTCCAGGTTCTGTCGATCAATTCTGACCCAACTGTTCGTCCTGACACACAACATGGGTGTCGATACCTCTTTTATACGGTTAGATACTCGCTGTGCTCCCGACTGATCGAGAAGCACATGTTTTTGACATGAATCGTTTGAAGATCACATCCAAGGACAACCCCCCAATCCTGAGACAGTTAATCTATTTTGCTATCGATCACTCATATCGAAAGTAGAGGACACGATTCCCCAGAAGTGAACTAAACAAACGAGTGAGAAGATGATCAACAACACGTTTGTTTTGATATCTTACCCCGATTGGAAACACGCTGCATCGTTGGGGGCGAAAACATATTGATTCTATTTTATATTTTGGACACTCTTATGAGCATACAGTCCATCGACGAAGACTTATGTCACCTCGTATCTTGAACGTGAGGTATGCGTACGGGCACAGTATGTGAATCTCAACGCGTCGACGCGGAACAAAACTGTTCGATTATTGCGTCGCGCACAATACCGACACAAACCCCATTGTCGGAGGTGCCCCGGCAGTGACATCGCCTGAGCGAAGATCGTCGGATACTCATCCGAATAACGAATTAAAAAGCGAGCATAATCATGAGCATACACAGACACAGACAGAACCGCAGCGTGAAGTCGACACCGACACCGACAGCGAGGCTGATGACACACCCGCATCTCTCCCCGATTTCACAGCGAGCAATGACAGTGACACAGTGACTGGGAGAGATACGAAACCAGATTGTGATATCATCGCAACACCAGTTGACCATTCGGCAAATAAAACACAGACTGAGACTCGGATTGAGGCTGATGGTGGAAATAGCACACAGCCACATACCGTGCGACTTGAACTTACTGATGAGCCGGGACAACTGCTCGCTGCGCTTCAGCCAATCGCTGAGAATGGCGGCAACCTCTTATCGATCTTTCATGAGCGTGGTAACCTCACGCCTCGCGGGCGTATTCCCGTTGAAGTTGATCTTGAGTGTCCTCCCGAACGGTTCGATATCATTGTCGACGCACTCCGTGCTGAGGGTGTCAATATTATTCAGGCGGGTGCAGAACGCTACGCGGAGGAAGTTATTGTGATGCTTATGGGTGATCTTGTTGAAACAGACCTATCAGATACACTTGAACGTATTGAGGAGTGTGGGTCAGCCTCAGTGGCAGATGTTGCATTGAGTGCACCCGAAGGACGCGATGATGTCTCGAGTGCGCGCTTGCGGTTAGCAACTCGCGCTGGAAAGACAGCAGACGCAATTGCCTCGGTACGCGATGTTGCTGCAGATAAAAACCTCCATCTTGTTGAACCTCTCACCGAGGAGGCAATCTAATATGACTGATACCCACTCTGAATCTGAATCTGAATCTGAACCTGAGCCTGGAACAGCAGGAAAGCGACTCGCCGTCGTCGGTGCTGGTGCTGTTGGTGGTGCTGTTGTTGATCTTGCTTCAGAATATGGACATACAGTCACAGCTTTCGCTGATTCGACTTCTGCAGCTATCGACCCGAACGGGATTGATACAGACGCAGTCCTTGCACGCAAGGACAGGACGGGGACAGTTGGGGAGGCAGACTCAAATGTCGCGGTTAATGCGACATATGATGTTCTTATTGAAGCGACCCCAACGACACTTGGTGATGCGCAACCAGGATTTTCACACCTTCGAACAGCACTTGAGCGCGACCGAGATGTAGTGCTTGCCAACAAGGGACCAGTCGCGGAGCGGTATGCGGATGTCCAACGGGTTGCTCGCGATAGCAATGGTTCGATTCGGTTTGAGGCAACAGTCGGCGGTGCCATCCCGGTCCTCTCAACGCTTGAGGATATTTCCCCAACACAGGTCACGGCTGTCCGTGGCGTCCTGAATGGAACAGCGAACTTTATTCTCTCACGTATGGCAACTGAAGGTATCGATTATGAGCACGTCCTTGCAGAGGCGCAGGACCTTGGGGTTGCAGAGGCTGACCCAACCTTCGACGTTGAGGGAACGGATGCAGCATTGAAATGTGTTATCTTGGCAAATGTTTTGTCAGCGGATGGTCGTGAGTATACGCTCTCCGACGCGACAGTTGAAGGAATTACGAACATCCCTGGAAGCGCACTTGAGTTAGCCGCTGAGGAGGGTCGAACAATCCGGCTTGTTGGTGAAGCAACGCCAGCAGGTGTTCATGTCGGACCACGACTTATTCCACAGAATACCGCATTAGCTGTGACCGGGACGCGAAATATTGTCCAATTGGAGACGACGAATGCAGGGCAATTGAATCTCAGTGGTCGTGGTGCAGGTGGTCCTGAGACAGCATCAGCGATTCTTGCGGATGTGAGTCGGTTATAATTGGAAGTGTGAATGTGGACATGGATATGAATATGAGCGTGAACTTCCGATTTCACAGATAATTCCAATCCTCAGACACGCACTGTGATTACCGTTGTTGGGACTGTGATTTCTGTCTCCGAAGTTGCAACCGAACGCGTGACCGGGCGTTCCAGGTGAACTCAGTCTGAGATGTGGGTTCGGAGAGAAACAGTGGTCAGATTGCCACCGACTGATACAGAAGAGACGCCAGTCTTCTGAGTACTATCATTGATCCACACACGGTTTTGGAATCAAACACTGTCTTGCGGTTCGCTGTGAGAGGGAGTGTCACAAAAACCGCGATACGCCGGCGCGCTGACCCATGTACGTATCGAAATCGTTTTAGGTCTTTCAAGTTAATCTAACCGTTACAGAGCGCCTTTGTGCGCACCATACATATGAGTGATAAACCGCATCAAAACTTGGCTATTATTGGTCACGTTGACCATGGAAAAAGCACGCTCGTTGGGCGACTCCTGTTCGAGACAGGATCTGTACCAGAGCATGTCATCGAACAGCATCGTGAGGAAGCCGAAGAAAAGGGTAAGGGTGGATTTGAGTTTGCCTATGTGATGGATAATCTCGCTGAGGAGCGAGAGCGTGGTGTCACAATCGACATTGCACATCAAGAGTTCGACACTGACGATTACTACTTCACAATTGTCGACTGTCCAGGGCATCGCGACTTTGTGAAGAATATGATTACGGGCGCCTCCCAGGCTGACAACGCTGTGCTCGTCGTCGCAGCGGACGACGGCGTTGCACCGCAGACACGAGAACACGTGTTCCTCGCACGAACGCTTGGAATTAATGAGCTCATTATTGGCGTCAACAAGATGGATATTGTTGATTACAGCGAGGATACGTATGAGGAGGTAAAGACCGAGGTTAACAAACTCCTCAAGCAGGTTCAATTCAACGCTAACGACGCAACATACATTCCTATCTCCGCATTTGAGGGCGATAACGTTGCTGAATCCTCTGATAATACATCGTGGTACAGTGGTCCATCGCTGCTTGAAGCGCTGAATAATCTGCCAGAGCCACAGCCACCGACTGATGCGCCACTTCGACTCCCAATCCAGGACGTATACACGATCTCCGGTATTGGAACAGTGCCTGTCGGTCGTGTCGAAACCGGTACTGTGAGTCCCGGTGATGATGTATCATTCCAGCCGTCAGACGTTGGTGGTGAGGTCAAAACCGTCGAGATGCATCATGAAGAGGTTGATCAGGCTGGTCCTGGCGACAATGTTGGATTTAATGTTCGTGGCATCGGTAAGGACGATATCCGACGTGGTGATGTTTGTGGTCCATCATCAAACGCGCCAACCGTTGCTGAAACGTTCAAAGCACAGGTTGTCGTGATGCAACATCCTTCGGTGATTACTGCTGGATACACGCCTGTCTTCCATGCACACACCGCACAGGTTGCCTGCACCATTGAATCAATTGACCAGAAACTCGATCCTGCCTCTGGTGAGGTTGCTGAGGAAGACCCAGACTTTATTAAATCGGGTGACGCTGCTGTCGTGACGGTTCGACCGCAGAAACCACTCAGCATTGAGCCGTCGAATGAAATTCCTGAACTTGGATCTTTCGCAGTTCGCGACATGGGACAGACCATCGCAGCCGGAAAGGTCCTTGAGGTCGACGAGCGATAAATGCAGCAGGCACGCGTTCGTCTTGCTGGCACAAGCCCAGACGACCTTGACGACATCTGTGATGATGTTCGCGATATCGCAGACACAACAGGAGTTAATCTTAGCGGACCAATCCCGCTTCCAACAAAAACACTTGAAATCCCGACTCGAAAATCGCCCGACGGCGAAGGAACGGCTACGTGGGAACACTGGGAAATGCGTGTCCACAAGCGGCTTATCGATATAGATGCCGACGAACGCGCTCTCCGGCAGCTGATGCGTATTCAGGTGCCAAATGATGTCAGCATCGAAATTGTCCTCGAAGACTGATAATTGACTAATATTTGAGGGTAATAAACCCGAGATTAATCTGACGAGAGTCCCGACCGCAAACGGTGACTGTGTTATATTGTATTGTATTTCATTTCATCTTCTCTGTTCCTCTGCTCTGAGGAAACGCGTGCATGAGCTCCCTACGACTGAAGCCGTGGGATTCAGACTCAACGTGAACTCTCATTCCAGCCGATTCCTCGCCAGGAGAATAGCCCCCATTCAGGTTCCACATCCTGCTGTTCAAGCGCACGCATGAAGGAGCGCTCAGTTTGGTTGCGAGAGAAATATCATGCCGATATTCTTCGCGGCGTTCGCGGCGTCGTAATCTGCGTGATTCTCGTACCCACACTTCAGACGGTCAAATTTCTTACCGTTGCGGTTGTCAGGGTGTGTGACTCCGCGCGAGCAACGACGTGGTTCTTGAGATCAACCTGCTCGACTGTGATGTCGTGTTTCTCAGCCTTGTACTTGAGTGCTCAGACGGGCGGTCAAACGCCAATTTATGCCCCCACGGCGAATCAGTCCGTTCACGAATATCGATAAATCCTCGAACGCAATGACTGTACACCTGCTTTCGGGCTTCAGCGACGAGCTCGCTGCTGATACGATGAGCCATTAGCTTGAGTCGACCTTCCTGTTTCCGTCCGATTGACTGGATGTTCTGGCGTGCCCCAGCGCGTCCTGCATTGTTAGAATGAGTCACGTCGGTTCTCGCATTCACGCCGCCAGTGGTTGAACTCGCTGCCCGTCCAGAACGCACCCGGTTGATGACGGTGAGGATATTCACGCCGAGGTCGACCCTGAGAACCGTTCCGGTTCCGTTCTCAGCTGTTGCCCGTTTCGACGTGTTGGACTCCACTTCCTCCTTGCAGTGGATATAAACTACCCAGTTGTCGTCGTAGTGTAGTTCCGTACCCGGATTGTGGATTCGGCTGATAATAGGTAATCCAACTGCAGCGTCGTCGCTGTTCGTATCGCAAAGATATGACTTTCATAAAACAGAAACTACAAATGAACTGGCAGTTAATAAATTACCGAAGGGCTCGTAGATCAGTGGTAGATCGCTTCCTTCGCAAGGAAGAGGCCCCGGGTTCGAATCCCGGCGAGTCCATCCCACTCAGCGTGATGGATTCTTTCACCGATTAGTGGGGTTTTATAACTCAGCCCTCTTCTGGTGAGTGTCGATTGAACGGGAGGCAATATAGCATCGCATGGCTCTCATGCCCGTGACCTCAGCGCGACGAAGAATATTCTCTACAGAGAAAGTAAGGCGAGTGCCTCGGGGCTTGACCCCGAGGCGGTTCACTCAGATTTGCACTAATTAGGCAATCAGATCGCGAAATCTGTTATTCCCGTTGATCGGGGGGTCCACCATCTTCACAGAGAGGAGAAGATCGGGTTATGACACAAGCAGGTGAAATACTTATCCGACGTAAAATAAATATATATCTAGATTTTATATATCATAACAATGGATAAATCACGGCGAGGATTCCTCGCGGGCGTTGGTGCCGCTGCAACGACCAGTCTCGCAGGGTGTGCTGGGATTGGATCGGGGTCACAAACGCTCACTATGATTGATTGGGGATATGTCTATAATGATGGTGTTATTGAGGAATTCGAAGATCGTCATGGGGTAACAGTCGAACGACAAGCCGCACAGGGGTCTGCAGAAACGCTTGCTGCATTGCGTGCTGGAAGAGCTGATTATGACTTAGTCCCGCTCGGAAACTATGCTGTGAAACCAGCGATGGACGAGGGATACATTCAACCGCTTGATATTGATCAAATCCCAGCATATGATAATATATTTGACTTTCTGAAGAAACCATATTTCGAAACTGACGGCGATATCTATGGAGCGCCGCGAAGTTTCGGACAAACGCCGCTCGCGGTAAATGTAGACCTCGTTGACACTGAGATCACTGCATTGGCTGATCTGTGGTCAGAGTCGATCGAGGGGCTCTCAGGTGGTCGTGACGATGCACGGCTACAGGTACTTTACCGCAATGCAGCTTTTGATGCACCGCTCAATCCAGGTTCGGCATCTGAGGTTGACTTCGATGCTTTGCGATCAGATTTGATTGAGCGTCTTGAGGTGACCGGTGGACTCTGGAACAATGGTGGTGAGTCTGAGAGTCTGCTACGTAATGAGGAAGTCGGAGTCCAGCCGGTATGGAATTATGTCATCCAGACAATGCAGGATGATGGGCTCCCAGTCGAACGTGTTTATCCAACTGAGGGAACAAAAGCATGGTTTATTCAGCATACGATTCACGCAGAGGCTGAAAATCCAGAACTCGCACACACATTTATTCAGGAATGGCATACCATGATGGGATATCGCTCGCTCATGGAGCCAAACAACATCGCTGTGCCGAATGATCAGGTCTTCTCTGAGCAAGAGACAACCCGAGAAGCATATGGACTCGATAATCCTGATCGATTTATCTATGAAGAACCGAAACCACCTGAGCTTATCGAACAATACGCCAATACGTGGAGTCAGGCGAAGACGGAGGCGAGTTAAGTGTGGCTGCACTCGAAGCCACTGGACTTGTCAAATCATTTGGCTCGACGCGAGCAGTTGATAAGATTAATCTCGCCGTTGAATCAGGGGAATTTTTTGCACTCATCGGTCCCTCCGGATGTGGAAAAACAACAACACTTCGGCTGTTAGCCGGACTGACAACGCCTGATGCAGGAACGGTTCGTCTCGGTGACTCGATAATCACAAACCAACCGGCGCGAACACGCGAGACAAATATGGTATTTCAGGATTTAGTGTTGTTCCCACATTTCACAGTCGCAGAGAACGTCGGGTATGCCCTTGCTCGGAAGGGGATTGCTAACCCAGAACGAAAAAATCGTGTGACGAGGGCTTTGGAGTTGGTCAATCTTGGTGGATTTGGTGACCGAGATCCAGCATCGCTTTCAGGTGGACAACAACAGCGGGTTGCACTCGCACGTGCACTCATCAACAATCCTGCTGTATTATTATTAGATGAACCCCTCGCATCACTGGATCGGTCGCTCAGAGAAAGTCTGCAATCAGAATTTCAACAAATCCAACGTGAGTCAGAAACAACATTTCTGTATGTCACACATAATCAAGCGAGCGCAATCAGCATGGCCGACCGCATAGCAGTGATGCGGGATGGGGCGATTGTTGATGTTGGCTCGCCGCGTCGACTCTACACTCGCCCAGCAACTCGATTTGTCGCCACATTCCTTGGGGATGCAACAATCCTTCGCGGAACAGTCACCGAGTGTAGCACAGAAGAATCAATAGTTACTGTTGATACGCCAATTGGAATAATCAAACCGGCACTGAACAGTCTTAATCCTGATGTTGGAGAAACTGTGACTGTTGCATTGCGACCAGACGCATTCACGATTGCCGATGAAGGCATCGATGGAACAGTACTGACAAGCGCTTATAAAGGATTCTATCAGGAAGCGACGGTGGAAATCGCTGATAGTATCAGCGTAACTATACGAACAGATACACGTATTAACATGAGTAATCCCGTGGAATCGAATATAGAGAAATCCACACCACCACCCGGCACAGCAACAACAGTCACGCCAGACACACCTGAGACAACAGTGGATGAGTCATCTCTCGAAGAGCATGAAGAAACACCACTCAATCTCAACCCAGAACTCCAAATCGGTGACTCTGTGACACTTCAGGTCAACGGTGGTGTATTAGTCACTGATATTCATCACGATCGCGAATCGACGGCTGATGACCGTGAGGATGGCACTGTTGACAGCAATAACAAGAATCCAACCGCAGAAAAACAAGAGCCAGACCTGATTTCGTAGCCGTGAGCACAACAGATATTGGCGGTGATGATACTGATGCGGATGGTAGCTCTGCGAGATCAGAAACAAACGTTCATGTCTCAAATCAGCGTCGTGATCAAACGCAACGTTCTCAGTGGTATGAGAGAATCCGGAGTGAACTGATTGCAAGTGGTCCGACCACATTGGCTATTATGCTCGGTGTCTTACCGCTGGTTTTACTCTTTTTCGAGAGTATTGGACCAACTCTCACAGTATCAAATTATGCAACGGCGATGGAACCACTGTATCGACAGACGCTCACGTACTCACTCGGTATTGGAATTATCGTTACAGTGACCTGTATTATTATTGCATACCCAGTAACATATTGGCTCACACACTGCTGTCCCCAGCGGTACCGACTTCTTGGGCTTCTTGCGGTGACTCTTCCTCTCTGGTTAAATTATGTTGTATTGAACTATACGTGGGTATGGATTCTCGCACGAGGAGGATTACTGAATACGATTCTTACCGGAATTGGAATTATTTCGACTCCAATAGAGGTACTATACACCGAAGTCTCAATATTCCTTGGATTCATTTATATTTATTTGCCATATGTCATATTGACATTGTTTGTTTCGATGGAGCAACTTGATTATCGATTGATTGAGGTTGCCCGTGATCTTGGCGCGACAAATACACGGGTTATCTGGGATGTAGTTATCCCACAGACATATGCCGGTGCTTTTGCTGGAGCGTTAATTGTCTATGCACGAATTGCTGGCGCGTATGCAACACCAGAGATCCTCGGTGGACCGGGTGACGTGATGATTGCAACACTCATTGTTGATGCATTTCAGACGTACTTTGAATATGGCTTTGCGGCAGCGCTGTCATTCATTTTCCTTGCGATTGTCATTGTCGGTACCTTCCTTGGTGTGGCAGTCCCACAAATTCGAACGGAACTACGACAGTGGTAACTCACATATCCTCATTATGATCGATGGAAAAATCCATTATTTAATATATCCACAGACAGTGAGACGAGTGCAAAAATATCCGCTTCGACAGTCAATCTCAGTTCATGAGTGAATCTGATCGTTTCGATCATCTCCGTCGACTGATTGAACGTGGAGCGGGAACGCTTCCGAGTGTGGTTGTCATACTGACGCTTCTATTCCTCTATATACCGGTTCTTGTTGTTGCGTATCTCTCTTTGTCCCCGAGTGGGCAGCCAACGATACCGATTGAGGACTTCTCATTACGATGGTATATTGATGTTCTAACAGACCAACGATTCACTCGCGCACTCATGACAAGTATCGGACTTGGGATTTTCTCCGCGATTGGTGGGACGACTCTTGGACTCGCCGGAGCATACAGTCTGACGTGGAGTGATCTCTCACGACCGGTACAGCAGGCTATTGGTGTCATTATTTCACTGCCGTTATTTATTCCAACAGTTGTCCTTGCATTTGGGATCGGAGTTACTGCTGGTCGTGTTGGCATTGGGTTTGGTCTTATGCCTGTTGCTGTTGGACACTTGTTCTGGGTTCTCCCCTTTACGACATTTTTGCTTGCCGCCCGGTACGCTGAATTGGATGCGCAGTTACAATCAGCAGCACGTGATCTCGGCGCGACTGAGTGGACTGTCTTCCGAACGGTCACACTGCCACTGCTTCGTCCGGCGATTATCGCGAGTGCACTCTTCGCGTTTGCACTCTCATTCAATGAATTTCTCATCACGTTCTTTCTTGCTGGCTCCGGAGTGACGACAGTCCCACTTGAGATCTTCGGGAAAGTTCGAGTCGGGGCTGTTGCATTCCTCAACGCAGCCAGCGTCCTTGTTCTTGCTGTTAGCGCCGTGCTTGCGGGCGTTGCCTCAACATTCCGTCGACCAGTCTAAGATAATCAATAACGCTGATAAAACAGTCTTTCGTGTGTGAGATATCACAGGCATGATGACACCGAGCGTGAGCGTCCGTATCTTTCAGCTCCATTGTTACCGATAGTCTCCAATTCTCTTGGACTCACGGTCTCTGTATTACTTATCTCTGCCATGAGACCATCTCACTCCTATCCATGAGGTGGATCAGCAATCGGGGGTCGGAGTCGGGCGGTTTCGTACCACCCGAACAGTCCAAGTTATCCTGTGGGGTGACTGCAGGCGCTCAGCCGCTTCGCTTTTGATTCCTCACGGAACGACCGAGACGAGTGAGTAGGAACAACCAGGGATATGATCACCTGAGATTGATACCTTGGATGTATACTATCAACCAAGCTCGTCAGTGGATAACACCTGATAGTGAATTGGCTTGAACTCAATAGAAAACACCCGGTTCGCAGCAGTCATGCACTACACAACTGCGGCTGCGGTTGCCGCGATAGTTGAAAGGATAATAAAGAATACGACGAACGCCTTGATTTGATCACTTTGATCATCTGCATCCGGTCCAATCCCCAGAAAGGGTAATATCCCAATTGCCCCAAATCCACCACTGGTCATCACCAAGAGTAACCCAATCCATCCAAATTCAAACGTTGCCATCAACGAATATTATTGTTCATGATAATAAAAAGTTGTATCGTCATATCTTACTCGGTCATCTGCTGATGCTTATATATCGAGCCATATCTTTCGGTATGTTAACCCTCAGCGTCTCCTCCCTGATTGGAAACATCTGTCTCGAAGTCAATATTGATAACGATGATAAAATTGCTCTGGGTTTGTATCCACCTCGGACAGCAATAGCAGTTGTCGTGACTGTGAATTTTATTCTGCGAAATTGAATCAAAGCGCGAAGACGGGCGTTCCAGTTGAACTGTGTCTGCGTCCGCGTCTGAATCTGAGTGTGGGTTCAAATATAACTGGTGCGCAGAGTGCCACCGACTGAGATGACTCGGCTAATTGATCTCTCTGTGGTCTTTCTATCTTCTTTTGAGGATCACTCAAGAACAAAGAGAAAATAGATCGTCATCTCATAGCCTGATGATATGATATTGCGAAATTCACTCGCGTTCGCACAAACGAGAGTATCAATGGTTTATAAAGAGCAATGAGAATACCTGACCCTTGAGCGTCAGGATGAATCCGACACTACCCTGCACCAATCACCACTCGATTGCGCGACTGGATGTTTAACGCCTCAATACGAATATTTAGGATAGAAGGCTACATGATAAATTATGGAAGTGTTCCATGATGCACATCCACCAAACCCACCGAGCGAAAATCCTCAACCACAGCCAAGTGGCTGAGATGCTCGACGGGCACGGGTGGAGTACGTCGAAATTCTGGAACGTTCTCAGACTCTGTCTCAGAGCTCGTGAGACGGAGTTTCACAACGTCACGAACTACCATTCTCGCCAACTGTGACGATTCAGGCGGACAACAAGCAACTCGATTGCACGCGAAGTGGTCGGAGCGCCGCACTCACTTCTTTCACAGCCTCGCGACACACATCGTTACGGGGTGTCTCGAGCGGGGTGTGAGGAGAATCAACGTCGGGAAACTCGCGGGTGTCCGTGAGGACGAGAACGGCAACTCGAAGAACTGGGGGAAGCACGGCAATCTTGACTTACATGGGCGTTCGACCGCTTTAGGGACATCCTCACGTACAAAGCGCGGGTCGAGGGCATCGAAGTCGTGGAAGTGTCTGAGCGCGACACGAGCAAGACTGTTGCGTCTGCGGTAGAGAAAACGACAGTCAGCGCGTTGAACGCGGTCTGTACGTCTGCGGGGAGTGTGATGCGGCATTCAACGCTGACGTGAGCAGAGCGAAGAACATCCGTCTTGACATCAACAACGCAGAAAATAACTCCGAGCCTGTACCCGATTTGGGTGGAAATAGGAGTACCGGTTGGTTGGCACAGCCCGGAGTCTCCCTATATGAGTTGTCCCGCGGATTCTCACCGCAGGAACAAGTGGTAAACTGCAGACCCTCAGATCCTAATCCAGCGGTGCGGTGCCGTGGGATCCCGGCGTTGACGAGACCGAGGGTCTCGTTCGCACACCAGAAATCGGCGATTTCTGGGGGCGTCTTCAGGCGCGGGAGGATGTCAATCATACAGATAATCAAATATTAGATTAGTGTCAACACAACGGCAAAAAGCAAAAGCATTCATAATATAATCGATAAAAAAACAGACTGTGGTGACGCGGCAGTAAAGTCATAAATCGTTTGAGACTGTGGTTCCTATGCATTTCTATGGGTCAGGAGACACTCACCGGAAATAACCTCTCTGAGCTTCGCGAAGAATACAATCAGAAGGTAAACAAAACACTCCCGAATAATGCACAAAATAGTAACGGATGGCCAATCCACCTGAATCATTGCTTCGGTCGTGTTGTTCTTGATAATGTATTTGAAGATGAGTGGTACGACTATGTTGATGGACGCCCTGCTTACGAACATCTCTCTGAGGAAGAACTGCAGAAAGCAATCGACATTGCAGATACAATGATTGAGGAAGGAAAATCAGCCGTCGAAGAATTGAATGAAAACTCACTTCGATGGCGTGATAAGCTCTGAATATGAGTTAGATATTGATTATCATGAAGGGAATCCTGTGTCTATTGAAGATGTTGTCAGTACGTTATCTGTCTGAGTTTATTGAGACAGTCACAATCCAAGATCAGATGTAAATTGCTGTGATGATTGTTAACTCACCCACGTCACTAGTAGTCTCAAATCGCACTCAATAATCAGCCATGATTGATACACAATTCGACTCGTTTGCTCATGAAGCACACATGCGAGAGGCATTGAAACTCGCACGTGAGGCTATTGCACGTGGTGATGAGCCATTTGGGTCCGTTCTTGTTCGGGATGATACGATTATCATGCGCGAATCAAATCATGAAATCACAACATCTGATATCCGACGTCATCCCGAGCTTCATCTTGCATACCGTGCTTGTCGGACGTACGACTCTGATGAACGCGCTGAAATGGTTATGTATACGAGTACTGAGCCCTGCCCGATGTGTGCCGGTGGTATGATGACAGCCGGCTTTGGGTCCACCATCTACAGTGTTGGGAGTGATGAAATTGCAGAGTTTACTGGTAATGAATCCCATATTCGCTCTGCGGATGTTCTTGATGGAACCACTGAGGTCGCCGGACCTCTATTAAATGATAAGGGTCGGCAGATTCACCAAGAGTACGGCTGGTGACCCAGTTTGAATTAAACTCACAGTCAGGCATATTCCTCTAAGACTCTCGTCCCCCTAATTATCGAGCATTTGTGTCCCTTCTCGATACCAGATGATTCGAAAATACACTCAAAGTCACCATCGCACGAGACACGACGATCATAATTTAATCGTCGCGTACCCAGGTTGATTGTCAGTGAGGAGCCACTGCGAGGATGTAGTCGAACATTCGCTCAACGGTCATAGAGAGTACACAATTAGATCCTTCAAATAATGGTGAACTGCCTCGGGGTCATATCTCCGCTCAACCCCAAGCCACTCTGCCTGCTTTCTCTGTAGATATGTATCCCTACAATGTCTGTCTCATATCTGCAGAGCATTGGGATCAGTTCAACTATGTATCTATAAGAGAAACTAGCACGAGTACTATGGATCATCGTGCCCGTGAGTAATACGTCACAGTCTGAGCCGTTATATATGATAAACAGTGCAAAAATATGGTGCAGTCGCGTGAACTTCCCCGCCCTGCTCGCGCTGACGCGCTCGCTGGGGGCGGGGATTGGGCTTCTGCTTCCACGACGTTGTCAGACTGCGTCTGACAGCCCACCAGACGGAGTCTGGTGAACGCGCTTTGCGGATGCAAGTGAAGTGTCTCCACAGCGAGCGCAGTCTCCACAGGCGTGACGAGAGCTTCGCTCTCGGTCGCACATCAGAATCGAGAATCGAATCGGTCCGCGATTCTGAGGACGTTCCTTTGGAGTGTCCCACTCTTCCTCTTCCTCTTCCTCCTCCTCGGGTCGTTGCTCGAGGGGCGACGGGCAACGGGCAACGGGGAAGTTCCGTGGGACAGCGCACGCTTTGTGTCGCGGTTGAACGCTGTCGGTGTCCGTGTCCGTCACCTTCGCACGGAGCGAGTCGTTCTGAATGGACCGACGAGTGAGCCGAAGCCGACAGCTCGGAACGCCCATCTTGACAGTTCGTCCGGCGTTCATCTGGATATGGATAACTGCTTGTGTGGACCTGTGAGTCAGCAACAGCAACAGGACGTGCGAGCCAACATGATGACGATGACGGCGCTGTATCCCACCCCACCCCAACCCTACTCTCCTTCGTCGCTCGTCCGCTGGCGCGGACTGCGGGATTCGCTGAGGGAGGGGAGGGGGCTGAGCACCTGTATTAAGCTAAATTTGCTCACACAGTGTCATTACAACGAGACATTCACACGGTACGGGGAGTGGCGACTCCACATCACCGTCACTCACGAGAACCATAGAGTCGCCAGCAACCACGATGCAGACATGATTATCGTGTGAATGTGAACAAAGACTGCATTGCACTCGTTGCAATGGACCGAAGCGGTTCCGTGAAAGATACCGTGGGATTTGAGTTTCCGTCAGTGAAATGACAGCGCCACGGGTGTTTCACCAGGGTAAACGGATGTCAAAAGCCAAGCAGACAACGTTTGAATCGGTTGTGCCGATCGAAGAACGAAGAATGCGATTACGTTTACAAGTGCCTGCACAGGGTGTCGTTCACGTTCGGTGTGATTTTAATCGTATGAATGTTTGAACTCCCAGTGATATCGACAGGAGTTACAAGTCGCCCATTCGACAATATCGAATGCCTCTGGATGACGCTGACCATGCACCATTTCATCGCGACAGACTGGACAAGTGAGACCTCTCAACTCCAACTCAGAAAACTCATCTGCATCGAATGAGGCAATACATCGCGGGCAGTCAATATCATCGTATGCGTTGTGCTGGAGGATATCACTTCCACATCGTGGACAACCAACAGTTGCGGGCGGACGCTTCGCCCATCCATCATCACCATCATGGGTTGTCGTTGCGGTATCGACAGCCGATAATCGAAACTTGTTCGGTCCATTTCCGCTGCGCAATGGGGCGACAATCGCCTCACCCGCTCGTCGCATTCCCGTATAAATTGACTCCAGCGTGTCCCTCACTGTAATAACCGGTATGCGCTCCTGAGTCATAACGGTTATTCCGCGTTCAACACAGCTATCGGGACTGTGAGTTTCGTCATCCAAAACGGAACGCGCAAATGAGCGTTCCAAGTCGAATGAGTGTGGCGGGTAATCTCTGGAAAAAAGCCCGGAGGTTGAGTGTGATCCCGACGCGGTTCCCGTATATATCCTTTCCCGAGGACTCCACTCTCGGATACGAGCGGGAGATTGCGACTGCTCATATTTCTCTCAGCGACGCGGTGTCGTTGAATTTCCCAACTAAAGCCACAAGAATGTGTCAAATGAGCCCTGAGACGATAGAGCAGTCGCTATCTTCAACAGTGTCTCGAAACTACCTCGTCTCAATGACAGTGCGTGGAATTATCTTTGACGTTGACGGGACGGTAGTGCGAGGTGCAGAGCCATTGCCCGGTGCGATGACTGGAGTAACGACTGTCGCCGACCGTGGACTTCAGCGGCTATTCGTCTCCAATAATCCAACGAAACCACCGACAGCGTACGAACACCGACTCGAAAAGGCCGGGTTCGCTGTTGATGCAACAGAGGTCTTGACCGCTGGCATGGTGACAAAACGGTATCTCATTGAGTATCACAATACCGACACCATCGCTGTTGTTGGCGAGACAGGTCTTGTTGAGCTACTCGCTGCTGATGGATTATCAGTTGCAGATATTCAGACATATGATGGCGGAAAGAGAACGTCGCCTGATGTCCTCGTCGCGTCAATTGATCGCTCATTTAATTATGATACGCTCTGTTTATGTCTCGAAATCCTTGCAGATGATGCTGTAACATTTCTTGGAACCGATCCGGACGTTGTTATTCCCGCTGCGGAGGGGAATGTGCCTGGGTCCGGAGCTGTTATTGATGCCATTGCGAACGTTACCGGTCGCGACCCAGTTGCTATTCTCGGGAAGCCAAGTAAAATTGCCCGCGAAATGGCAATTGACCGACTGGGACTCCCGCCAGATGATATTCTTGTCGTCGGTGATCGACTTGATACTGATATTGCTCTTGGCAATGAGGCTGGAATGCAAACAGTGCTCGTTGAGACTGGTGTCACTGACGCTGCAGATGTTAGCAACTCCTCAATCGACCCAAATCATATTATTCCGTCACTGGGCGAACTCGAATCAGTATTGGAGTCACTCTCGTGAATCGCCTCGGAGTCACAGATTCAAAGCCCCGAGGCTTCCCGTTTCAACGACGTGACCTGCAGACGCACGCTGGAGATCAGCGGTGTCCATCGCGGTTACGGTCTCCATATGCGTGCCTTCGGGTCATCCCAACCCTCGTTTCGAAAAGCCGCGTGTGAGAACGGTTATTGCCGCGTTCGCATCCCAGTCACACTCAAACCCACACGACGGGCAGGAATGTTCTCTGACTCGATGGGCTTCGCTGTCTCCACACCGCAAGACGCACACTCCTTCGTCAGTCTGGGCTTCGACCTGCTTGACGTGACAACCGGAGAGGTCAGCTTTGTATTCGAACGGTTGGGTGAATTACCGCTACGCCGCATCCTGCTTGTTCTGAGCGTTCTGCTCTGTTGAATAGCGGTGCTGACCGAGGGTGAGGGGGAGACGGAATTTGAGTCGGCTTGCTAGCGATTGTTGTGAGTAATCTCAAGATTAGTCTCGTCTCACGTGGCTCAGAGACCGCTTTTCAACACGGCAGAGCGTTCTGCGACTGTTCGAACATCCTCTTCACATCTAGTCTTCGACGAATACGACGTCGTATTTGGAGACAAGCCACGTCGGAATCCTGTGCTGAGAGTCCAACACTTCGACCGGATACGACGCTTGAGTTTCGCTACTTCCTGACGTTGCTTCTCGGAGTTGTTCGCGGTGAAGACGCTCGTACTCGTTTTTGAGTTCAAGCCAGCCCACGGTCTTGCCGTCCGACATATGGATATGATTCAGGATGCCGAGGTCAATTCCGACACTGTTGCTCGCGTCAGGCAATTCAACATTGGCTTCTCCGACAGGTCAGCGTCGCTGGTTTCAATACCAAAGGAGACGAACTACATGCTGGTTGTTCTTTTCTTCATCGTAACTTCCTTTATATCGGTTTCGTCTGTGATTTCGCGGCGGTGGCGGATTTTGATGTCTCCGATTGTGGAGAGCCAAAGTGTCGTGTGTCGGTCACTCATGTTTGTGAGTTCGAAGCCGTCATCAGAGACCGCCGATTTCTGATTGCCAATCAGATGTCGTCTGATGACCGGAGTGTGAAAATGTCAGACTCTGGTACTCGATCGGAGACTTTCACTTCAGTATCCCGACTTTGTATCCCTTCTCTTTGTTTTTCTGAAGGTTCGAGAGATTTTGGGAGAACCGCGTGACGGTCCATGGTAGGGTCTTCGAATTAACTTCCGAGAACACAGGGAACTCGTCTTTTTAATTGGGGAGTCAAGAGTGGTGTTTGTACACAGAACCGATGGTGTCGGCATTCTTGTGCTGGTACCCGTCCTGCGTGTGGCTGTACGCTTGTCGATGGATGTCGATGTTGACGGTCCAGTTCAGCCGCTCCCTGTCGTGTCGGATATGTGAGGTAGTGGTGACTGTACTCTATCGCTGTCTTCGTATTATCGGTGTGTCTCGTTAATGATTTATTTCAAGAGTTGTCGGATCCAACCCCGGGGTCACATCAATATCAACATCAAAGCCCCGGGGCATTCTCCTCGTACTTTTGTAAACGTGGACGGTTCCAGTTCAGCTTGATTCGGTATCACAGTGAAATAAGTTATTGGTAATTTAACTTTTGTATCCGAAGTTGCAGCGGAACGCGTCACCGGGCGTCCCAGTTGAACTCAGTGTGGGTTCGGATATACACGGCGGTCATATTGCCGACGACTGATAGAACAGCAGTCAACTACTTCAATCGTAATAAAAAGGCACTGTCACTCGCTGGCGGGACAACTTTTGTGTTCACCCAAGAACACACACCGGACCCGTTCTGAGAATGATTGATGGCATATGACAGATGAATTCGTGCTTATAATGGCTCATGTACCAATCGTGTGACGCAGATTCATGTGCTGTTTTTCACTTGTGGGTGCCTCATTGAACGAAACATTCACAGAACGAATGTCTCGTCGCCGTCGAGCACGTGTACTGTTGCGTCGGCATCGCTCGCAGCAACCTCTTCAATGAGTTCATCGGTATCGATCTCAATCGGACCGAATGTATCATAGTGCATTGGAAACACGTGATCGATGCCTAACCACTCTGCAGCAATTGCAGTCTGCGTTGGTCCCATCGTAAAATGATCTCCCGTTGGAAGTGCGGCCGCATCCGGTTCAAGATATGTCCCGATAACATCCTTCATTTCCGACATTAATCCAGTATCCCCAGCGTGATAGAAGCTTGTTGAGTCACCATCTGATGTCCGTGTCGGTTTGCTATCGCTAATGATATACCCAGTTGGAACACCCATACTATATTCATAATCGGTCTCCAATCCGTTTGTGTGGTCAGCGCGGTGCATCGTCACATATGCGTTCCCACACTCAATGGTCCCACCGATATTCATTCCGATGCTATCGGTAAATCCAACCTCTGATTCCATGTACCCAGTCATCTCTGGGACACCAACGACAGTCGTCTCGGTGAATGCACCAGCATCACCGATATGATCAGCATGTGCGTGCGTTAACAGGACATAATCCGGTGTAGGGATGTCCGTCGGTTCATGCTCTGTGTGTGGATTTGTAAAAAACGGGTCAATTAGAAATGTCGTGCCATCAGCATTAATATGCCACGTAGAATGACCATGCCAGGTGAGTTCCATCGTCATCAATTACTATTATTGACAGACCGGTACTAAAAGATGTGTTTCATATTGCATAGGCGATCAAGACAACTGCTCCAGGGCTGAAGCCAACGACACGGTTTTGAATCTGACTGGGTCCGATACTCGTAATGAGATTGATGATATGCTACCCGAACCTCAGAGAGCGCGGGCAAGCGACAATTCTAGCAGAGCTCTGAGATGGACCTTATCTGAAGAAAGCAATCAGTTGCAACTCATCGTTGACATACTCTAATTAGAAAAATGACACATACGCTTCGCTTCCGTGCGCACCTGCCCGACGACATAGCGGGCGAATTGTGATCACACAGTGATATCCCCGACGGATTCGCAATCACACTGTCCGAGACTACTACCGGAGTGACTCCAATGACTGACCATCTGACTACGACCAACACAATACACTCACAGAGTAGATAGACCGTTGGTTAACGTTTGCCGACCCTTCCCGACATACCGCACAACAGGCGATGAGCCAGATTCATGATGACCGTGAGACACTCCAAGAGCGTCAACACGAAGGCTACGATGTTGTGCGATTACAATGGCAAGGTGCAGGCGAGTTTCACTCAATGTCGCCTAATCAACACAGCCGCTGGAATGCGGATAACAACACTGGCGAAGACCGATATGTGTGACCCTGACCCAGGAATATTGACTACCTCCGGGCTCAAGCAGACCACGATGTGTCATCAGCAGACAGGATTGACAAGAGAATCCTGAAGACAGAGACGACTGGTGAGTGCTGTACGTTTTACTCGTGACCACCGTGGAAGACACGCCTGAGAGACCGCCACCCAGTGAAATTGAACTCAACCCGAAGACTGCATGGGCGTTGACCGTGGTTTGGTATCGCCAGTTACATCTCTACCTTGGAGAATCTGTCTGTGGACACGTTTGATGTATCCGATAAGTGCGACCATTCTGTACGCGAACAGCGGAAACTCGACAGAAAAGACCGCGGCTCTGCCAACCGGGAGAGCCAATAAAAAAATCACTCGGGCGAAACGGACAATCAAGCGCACGATGATAGACTCTCAGTACAAACTCATTCGGTGGCTGGTCACAAAACACGGTGTTGCAGTCGTCAAGCATCTCCATCTAAAGTCGGTACCGGAAACCAGCCAGGACGCCACAAACGAGCAAGACGCTGCATGATCGCAGTTTCGTGACCTGCTGGCATACGAGGCTGACCGACACGGCACACACGTTGAGAAGGCGACCCAGAAGGGACGATGAAAAAGTGCGCTGTGTGGTGTCGAAACAGCCGAGCCGATTTTGATACGCGAACACTCGCGTCCGGCGTACGGACACGCCGAAGACCACGACTTCAACAGTTAGAGGCGGGACGCTCCGAATTACCGTCCTCAGAATCGCGGACCGATTCGATTCGACTCTGATGTGCGACCAAGAGCTTCGCTCTCGCCACCACCTGTGCAGACTGCGCTCGCTACGTTCGGGAAGACGTGGATGCGAAGTGCGTCTGTGAGATGGTCTCTCGCAGGCTGTCAGACCCCGTTTGATCGCGTCGTTGAAACAGGAGACCCCCGGGGTGGGTTCATGTTAGTCGATATCGATGGAAGAATCAACACATGAATCGTTTATTATCATGAAATTGAAGCGAAAGAGGCATTCTGCTTCAATACGAGCGGATTTGTATGCATCAAGTCAGATTCCAGGACCCAGCGGGATCCCTCCGAAACGGTACATGGCACGGTGATCACATATCCTTCGGTACTCAGACATACAACACTGAGGCCGTGAATATCCTTCCACCAAGCAATCCAACAAAGATCGTTTGTGTCGGATTGAACTATGCTGATCATGCTGCAGAACGTGATAAGGACATTCCAGACCGACCGCTGTTATTCCTGAAGCCCCCAAATACGCTGACAGGGCACGGCGATACAGTCACGCTACCGGAAAATAAAAAACGAATCGACCACGAGGCGGAGTTAGCGGTCATTGTAGACACACAAGCCCGAGACGTTTCGGTTGACAATGCGATGGAGTACGTCGCCGGATTCACATGTCTTAATGATCTCTCGAATCGTGACGACCAAGATCGTGAGCAAAATTGGGTTCGTGGAAAAGCATTTGATAACGCTGCCCCGATGGGTCCGGTGTTGGCAACGCCAGATGAGGTGCCAGCTGATGCAACTGTTGAATTACGAGTAAACGGTGAAATACGACAGTCCTCAACGCGAACTGAACTTATTTTTTCCGTTCCTGAGTTGATTGCAGAAATTACAAAATACATGACGCTTGAGCCTGGTGATGTTATTTCAACAGGGACAACGAGTGGCGTTGCAGCGCTTGCTGATGGTGACCGCGTTGATATTGCAATCGAGGGGATTGGAACACTCACACACGATGTCCGAATTCCGTGAATGAGTACACACGAGTGCATTAATTCCAGTTATGTGATGAATCTAAACGTATCGGATGACACAGCACTGTGAGATCCGCTGCAGTTACACACAGCACAAAAATGTCAGCTTATGTGCCTCGCTACGACAGTTTATGTCAAATATTATCCTGTGTGCGTTGTACTCAGACATAATATCTAAGTTTAGGCGCACCTAATTCGATGTCGTGGAACTGACTCGACGCGATGTAATCGCTGCACTAACAGCTGCTGGTGTGAGTGCTGGAGCCGGTGCTATGGCGATCGAAACGGCTGACTTTGGCGGTTCATCCGGTGAGTCAGCATCGAATACCGTATCACCGGTGACTAGACAGGACGGTAAAGATACTGCAGAACTGACGAAAGCAGTCATTGACTTACTTGATGCTGTTGCAGCCGTTATATATCCAAGCAGTATTGAGAATCGGCATGAGTTCGTTGCACGGTATACACAAGCACGGACAGCTAACCGCCCGGGATATCGTCAGGGAATTGTTGATGCAGCAGTCGAACTTGATGCGGTTGCTCGCGACTGGCATGACGCACCATATGCCGCAGTGAGTTCATCAACTGCAGAGACACTTCTTGATAACCTTGGTGTCGATACGGCTGATCCAGTCAATAATGGAACAATATCTGAGCAAATCCGATTTTATCTTGTTGATGACCTTCTGTATGCACTTTATACCACACCGACAGGAGGCCGTCTTGTCGGCATTGAAAACCCAGTAGGACACCCTGGAGGTATCGAAAGTTATCAACGTGCTGGTATGACAACCGACTCAAATCAACACTCAAATGAGTAATCCAGCGATCACTCCTGTGATATCGAATGTTCATGATGACGACAATGTCATAGATAACAATCAAGACCGGACACCAAGTGAGCAAGCTGATGTCTGTATCGTCGGTGCAGGACCAGCCGGTGCACTCCTTGCTCATCGACTCGCAGATCATGGTCTGGACGTTGTGATTCTTGAAGCAGGTCCAGAGTTCTCAAAGACCGACCGTCTCACCCAGCAAGAACAACACATTCGACCGGGGATGAGTGACCCATGGCAGATGGGTGGTCAACGTGATGCATACACAACAGCAGGACGCGGCTACCCATTGAATGCGGCGCGTGTAAAAGGCGTTGGGGGGTCGACGCTCCACTGGCAGGGGATGGTTATGCGACTGCATGAGCGCGACTTCGAGATGAATACCCGATATGACGTTGGAGTCGATTGGCCGATCGATTATACTGATCTTCGCCCATATTATGCCGCTGCGGAGTCAGCACTCGGAGTTGCTGGTGCGATTGATAATCCATATGCACCACCACGTGAGACATCATATCCGCTTTCGGCATTTCCACCCTCTCACTCAGATTCACTTTTTGCCCCCGCATGCGAGTCGCTTGGCATCGACATGCACTCAGTACCAAATGCTCGGAATTCAGAACGATATGACGGACGGGCAGCATGTGAAGGATATGGGACGTGTAAACCAGTCTGTCCATCAGGCGCGAAGTATACTGCTGAGTCTCATATTCAAAAAGCACGAGCGGCTGGTGCTCGTGTCGTTGATCAGGCTCCAGTTCAACGACTTGTCCATGATGATACCGGCGAAACAATCACGAAAGCAGTGTATATGACACCAGACGGGACCGAGTATCATCAGTCCGCACAGCGGTTTGTTCTTGCTTGTGGTGGTGTTGAAAACGCACGATTGCTGTTGTTATCCCAGTCTGATCAGCATCCGGAAGGACTCGCTAATATGTCTGGTGCTGTTGGTCGATTCTTTATTGATCATCTTTTTGCCGGGGTTGGTGGTCGACTTGACCAGCCAACACGACAGAATCACGTTGGTTTCAATACGAGCGAATGTCATCAATTTTATGACGATACATCCCCCGTTGAGGGAATCAAACTCGAATTTCTTAATTATGCAGGTCCATCGCCCGTCAATGAGGCACTGACAGCTGACACATGGGGTGATGAACTACTTGACCAATTACAGACATCATATGGAAGTCACATCGCTGTTGGTGGGCTTGTTGAACAATTGCCTCACGCGTCAAATCGGGTGACGCTGAATCACTCAGAGACTGATAGCTATGGAAATCCTGTTCCCCACGTTGAATGGTCAATCGATGAGCGAACCAATCGTGCAATCCGTCGGGCGAATCAGATTCAGCACCGAATTCTTAACACACTCGGAGCATCGATTGAATGGACCGTCGGACCAGACTCAACAGGACCAGCCTATCATCAAATGGGAACAACACGGATGGGGACGGATCCAAATCAAAGTGTTGTCGACAGTGATTGTCGCACCCATGAAGTATCAAATCTCTGGGTCATCGGCTCCTCAGTGTTCCCAACAGGCGGTGCAATGAATCCTACTCTGACGATTGCAGCCTTATCATTGCGAGCAGCCGATGCTATCTTTGATACACTGTAATACCTCTGAGACAACTGCATGAGCTTTTGATTGACATTTAGAACAGAGTGTTCATTTCATGATAGTAATAGTATCCTGCCCACGGGAGATGAAGTGAACGCGTCAGCGACATAATACTCGATAATACTGTATACACTGAGAGATTGAGATACCTGGAAGCACAGACATACGCAAGCGCTAGGATAAAGTCCGGTGGGCAACAGCATTTAGATATGCAACCGAGAGATCTCTCCGCGCACGAGCCATATGTCCCTGGACGGGGGACGAAAGAGGTGGCCCGTGAGCTTGGGGTTGATCCTGATTCGTTGATCAAGCTCTCTTCAAATGAAAATCCGCATGGACCAAGCCCAGCCGCTGTCGACGCGATTGCGGATACCGCAGAGACTGTTAATACATATCCGAAGAGTTCACACACTGATCTGACAGCACGGATCGCAGATTATTGGGGACTCTCCTCCGAGCAAATTTGGTTGAGCCCCGGAGCTGATGGGGCAATTGATTATCTCTCACGAGCGTTTCTCAGTCCAGGTGATACAATGCTCATCTCCGACCCAGGCTTTTCGTACTATCCAATGTCGGCACGGTATCACCACGGAACCATCAGGACATATCCGGTCTCAAAGACGCAACACTTCCGACAGCGCGCGAGTGATATTCTTGCACAGTACGATAATGAACGGCTACTGTATGTCACAACGCCCCACAATCCATCGGGATCAGAACTATCACCTTCAGAGATCACTACACTCGCTGAAGGTGTTGATGACCACACGCTCGTTGTCATTGATGAAGCATACGGAGAATACAGCACTAATCCATCAGCAATTGAGCTCATTGAGGAGTATAATAATATTGCTGTTCTTCGAACATTTTCAAAAGCATATGGGCTTGCTGGATTACGAATTGGCTATGCAGCAGTGCCTGAATCATGGGCTGATGCATACGCGCGAATAAATACACCATTTGCTGCGAATAAGATTGCCTGTCAAGCCGCACTTGCTGCGATTGAAGACCAATCACATGTTGAACGGTCGATCGAAACTGCTCGCTGGGCTCGTGAGTATTATCGCGAAGAACTTGATGTCCGAACGTGGCCGTCCGGGGGGAACTTTGTTTTATGCGAGGTTGGTGATGGAAACGCCGTTGCTGAGGCTGCAAAACAGGAGGGTGTTATTATTCGCGATACCACGAGTTTCGGACTGCCAGAATGCGTCCGGATTTCATGTGGGACACGCGAGCAGACGAAAACAGCCGTCGATATTCTTTCTGAGGTCATTGCAGATGTCGACGCAGCAACGACGGCTGCTGAGTCAGCCATTGAAACGGAGGTAGGACGACTGTGACACAGTCACGTCTCGCAGTCACAGGAACGCCTGGGACCGGTAAGACAACCGTCACCGAACACATTGATATACCGGTCATACACCTGAATGATGTTATTCATGAGAGCGAGGCGAAGTTTACCACAGGGCGTGATGAGGAACGTGACTCAGTTGTTGTTGATCTTGAGGCAGTTAGCACGTGGCTTGGTGATCGGAATGGTATCATCGAATCACACTTGGCTCATTATTTTGATGCTGATGGTGTTGTTGTCCTCCGATGTCATCCTGAAGAGCTTGAATCTCGTCTTCGGGAGTCAAATGAATCAGCAGCATCAATATCGGAAAACGTCGAGAGCGAAGCACTTGATCTCATTCTTTCGGAAGCCATCCACCACCACGGCAAAGAACATGTCTGGGAGGTAGATACAACTGATCGGTCACCCCATGAAGTCGCCGATGAAATAATGGCTATCTACAATGGGGATCGATCTCCGCGTGTTGGGATTATTGACTTCACCGCGGCGTTATAATCAGAGAAATAATAATTAGCTGGCATAAAGGTAATTCACACTTGTGATACTTTCATGACGCTTGACCAATATCGTGCAGTTGCAGACAGATTGCTCAACCCATTCGTTGACGTTGTTGATCGTCTTGGGGTATCACCAAACGGCGTCAGCATCGTCGCGTTTGGATTTGCTGTTGGTGCCGGCGGGGCGTTTGGAATCGCAACCACAATTACCTACGCACTGGGCGCAGTGTGCGTGTTCTGGAATGGCTGGCTTGATCTTGTTGATGGAGCACTTGCACGAGAACGCGGGGTTTCCTCTGACGGTGGCGATCTCCTTGATCATGTACTTGATAGATATGCCGATATTGCTATGCTTATTGGACTTGCTGCTGGCTCCAACGCCTACGCACTCGGATTTGCAGCGGCCACCGGTGTTTTAATGACATCGTACCTTGGAACGCAAATTCAAGCCATTGGATTAGGTCGTGAATATGGGGGACTTGTTGGGCGAGCAGACCGACTCGCGCTGATTGGAATTACAGGTGTGCTTGCTGCTGTGACAACACTTCCAACCGTCCCGACACAATACCTTGGTCTGAGTGTCGTTGGCTGGTTATTACTTTTTTTCGCTATCGTTGGTCATCTGACGGCGATACAGCGCTTTTATTATGCATGGAGTGACCTCTAGAGGTTCCTGACCTGACCTGGCGTATCGTTTATATCCTTCCCTTGATTATCAGTGTGATATGCCTCAGTGCGAGATGTGTGGTAGTGACCAATCGTCACTAACGACAGTTAAAGTCGAAGGGGCCGAACTTGAACTCTGTGGCGACTGCAAGGAGTTCGGAACCGAGGTCCGCACTGAGTCGAGTTCATCCGCCTCGACAAAGTACTCAACGTCAAGTTCAAGCTCTGATGAGTCGACCGCAGATTCGACCGGGAGCACGACCTCATCGGCCTCACAAGGCGGCGGGTCTTCACCTCGTCGCGATATGTTCGACAATATGGACGAGATTGCTGCGGATTATGATGACCGGATACGCCAGGCTCGTGAGTCGCGAAATCTGAGCCAGGAAGATCTTGCCGACTCGCTGAACGAGAAAGCAAGTTTGATCCGGAAACTTGAACGAAGTGATATTCTCCCGTCTGATGACGTTCGCGAGAAACTTGAACGGCGTCTTGATATTTCACTCGTTGAAGGAACGGACACCGACGAGGATGAGTGGTCAAGTGGTTCCTCAACAATCACAACCCTTGGTGATGTAGTCAAGCGAAAGGACTGATCGACCGTCCAAGTACTGGATAGTATCAAATTAGTCGTCGGATATTGAGTTATTCTGATTGTATTGTGAAATAATCTTTGCCTGTTCGGGCTCGGCGCCATCAGCGAGCATGTCCTATTAGTTGTTAGTGACACACCGTCTTGATTCAGCCGTCCTATCATATTTTTCCCGGTTTCTCCCGATTCTAGCGTTGCATGAGTGGCTAATTGATCATCGTTTTTCGGATTCTTGATACTGTCCGACAAGATTTCAACCGTCATGCCACATGGAAACCCTCGGTCTATGATGTGGTCGTGCTGTCAGTCTCCGAGTCAATATTCCTCGATGTCGATGGTCTTCTTCGTTTCCGCGTGGGTGAAATCGCCGTCGGTAGAAACAATCGGCGCGTCCAGTTCACTCCCGACCGCTGTGGTCAGCACCTCAGCCCTTCCAGGCACAGTCCACCCGACCTGACCTCGTCCGTGATCTCCCCCGCTGTCACTGCCGCTCTCTCGTCCGCCTCACAGTTTTATCTCCACGAGAGATCAGCACGAGTGTCGGCGACGCCGCCGCTCAGGAGGGACTAGCGACCGGATCGGTCGTTGTGGACATTGCTCAATACCACGGCATCCCAGTGCCCGAATTCGAGTTTCTTCCTGATCAGCCATCTGACATGGTCACGACTTCGGAGAGCAAGGACACGCTTGCCGACGAGCTGGAGGTCTCCTTTCACTCCAGCACATTCTCACCGAGCAGGACTCGGAACCCAGTGAAGAGTATCCAGCACTTCGAATGTCACAGCCTAACTTCGCGGTGCATCTCTCCGACATCTGGACGGTGACGAACACCTCCCGACTGAAGAGAAGTGAGAGGAATTGACGACGAGGATACTGATCACTGCTCTGGAGCTAGTGCATCCATCAGGGACGACCCGTATCACTTCCGGATCCCAATTTTTGATATGTCGTGATTATTATCAATTATTTGATTAAATATCTCACTCAGATGTGAATCTATTTTATCTTTCGCTGTGGAGTCACTATCGTGTTTATTTTAATCAATCTCAAGGCGTATCCGTGCGATCCACTCAAAATCGCGAATGCAGCTCGAGATGTCGCTGATGATGCCGGCGTTCGTATTGCTGTCTCACCACAGGCAGCCGACATTGCACGTGTTGCGGATACTGGTGTCGAGACATGGGCACAGCATGTAAGTCCAACCAACCACGGGAGCCATACCGGTAGCACACTCGCAGAGGCTGTTGCGGACGCAGGAGCGACTGGGACGCTCATCAATCATTCCGAACGACGACTCACACTCGCTGATATCGATAACGCCGTCAGCGCAGCATCGCGTGCCGAGCTTGATACCTGCGTTTGTGCAAACAATCCAGCACAGATTGGGGCAGTGACAGCACTTCGTCCAGACAGTGTCGCTGTTGAACCACCAGCACTCATCGGCGGAGACGTGTCTGTTGCGACAGCCGACCCCGATATTGTTTCTGATGCTGTCGAGTCAGCACACACTATCGATGACACAGTTGATGTCTACTGTGGAGCCGGGGTCTCTTCTGGTGATGACGTTGCCGCTGCTCGTGAGCTCGGTGCAAGCGGTATTCTGCTCGCGTCTGGGGTTGCAAAGGCAGATAACCCCCGGACGACCCTTGAGGATCTCGTTACTCCAATATGATGAAACAATAACAATTGTTGGCACTGTGACCCAACGGGGAATGTAGAACACGTAAATCGGCGTTTCAAGTCCAAGGCGGGTAGATTGGGACAGTCCGAATCACCGTCTGTGAAAGCTGATGTGATGTCACTGTGGGTACATATTATCATCACCATCCATCGTTGTGCTGATGCACCGCTCGTGTATGCACACATCATCACAAAAACAAACACTCCACCACGAAAGCACGAAAGCCAACTCCCAGTTATAAAGATTATTTCCGAGAAAGCTACGCCAACGGCCGAGTATCTGGAAGTTATTCACTCGGGTAAACGACCGTACCACACCACACTGGCGTCATAAGAGTCTCACTGATCTGTTAACTCCGATTACGGTTAGTCATGTTTCGTAGTAAATTCCTCCAGTGATGCTTGTCCACTGCTGTGTGACCGATGTGGATGGTGATTGGCATTGTCGATATCATGACTGTCATCCTGAATGTCATCAACCGCAGGAGCTGGAGCGCATGAGCGGTCACTATCCCATTCGCGTGCGTTAAGTTGTGCCTGATCCGCTGCAGCAAATGAAAGATTTGAGACTCGAACGCCAATTTTTCGCGCAGCCTCCTCTTCGAATTCTGCAAGGAGTTCACAGGCAATATCAACAACAAGGTCTGAATCTTCGATTGGTCCCGGTAATGATCGTTCGCGGGTCCGCACTTCATACGGGGGAGTAACGACTTTGATTCCAATCGTTTGATATAACGCACCACGCTGGTTCGCTCTTGCCGCAACGTCAGCTGCGAGTTCGCTGATGGCATTCTGTTTTTGTGCTTTATTTTCAGTCGTCGCTGCAAATGCTGATTCTCGTGAAAGACTCTGTGGTTTCCCTGTTGGTGTTACGTCACGATCATCATTACCCATTGCACGCTTTGACAATGTTTCTGCTCGCGAATCAAGAACTTCCGTGAGTCGCTCTGAGTCTGCCGCAGCAAGGTCTCCTGCTGTTCGAATCTCTAATTCGCTGAGTCGATTCGCTGTTACGGGACCAACACCATGGATAGACTCAACAGGAAGGGGATTCAGAAATGACGCCACAGATCCCGGTTCGAGAACGACGAGTCCGTCAGGCTTCTGATGATCAGACGCAATTTTTGCTGCTGACATATTTGGAGCAACACCAACGCTTGCTGGAACGCCCACTGTTCGCATAATCCGCTGTTTGACATACCGCGCGTATCCTTCTGCGAGCGTTCGATCACCACCATTGGTTCGTTGCCAGGTTGTCCGGCCGGTAATGTCAAGATATGCCTCATCAATACTTACCTCGCGTACAACATCGGCACAATCATGGAGAATATCTTTAACTTCTGCCGCTACCGACTGATAATACTCGAGATCAACTGGTCGGTAGTATCCCTCCGATCCTGTCCCTGCGTCGGTTTTATCGGGGGCAGTCTGATTCTGATTATGAGCGTCTGCACGTGGCAGTTGTTCAAGAGCATGAGATATTGATTGTGCACTTTCAATACCGTGCTCACGCGCTTCATAACTTGCTGTCGCAACAGCGCCGAATGTTTCTCCTGGCTCATAACCCATTCCAATCACAACAGGAGCGTCCCTCAGCACCGGTTCACGAAGACGCTCACATGAGGCATAAAAACAGTCCATATCTACATGCAGGATAATCTGATCAGGTGTGTCTGTAGAGGTATCAGTCCCAGGAAGTGTCTTACCACGCATGAGCGATCCTGTTCATCTGTAACATAGTATATGTGCTCAGTTCGACCGTCTCCTTCCAGTCTCTTTTCTGCTAATGACGTATTCTCGCTATTCTATCCGTGCTATGGGATGATATCTGAGTCAAACTATCGTTATTTTATAGTATCAGTCTCAACATTATTGACGGTTTCTTCGTGTTTCAGACCGAGGGTTCTATTATCAGGGAATCCGGTGTTGGGTTGTGAGACACCGAATACTCACACAGACTGAGTGTCATACTTTTTGATTTCTGTGTGAGGTATTAGAATTGGACAGGCATGATTTTCGCCGATGTTGCTGTGATGCAACCTATACTCAGTTCCGGGATGTTCTCCACGTCGCCGTTTTTTCTCCAAAACGAGGCTAAGAAACCAGCGGAAGCGAGTGAGTCCGGAGGGGATACACCGACAATCACGATTTTGCTATCATTATTGATATATTATTTTTGGATAGGAATCACACAGCCTGGAAAGTATACCACGACAACATTCTATTTTTCTCATTTTGCCATACTTGGATGGGGAAACGCAATCTTTCCGAATAGACGATTCGGGAAAGAGCGTCTCAGCGATTGTAGAAGCGAGCAAGGAAGGAGGAGGTGGAGTAGTTCACTCATTATTATGTTCCTGTATGGTAGTGAATGACCGGTAGCATCATACTCCCACCGAAACCATCGACAATATGAACGTTCGTATCTCACGTTCACGTATTCGCGGACGAGTCCGTGCACCTCCATCAAAAAGCTATACTCATCGGGCTATCCTTGCTGCAGGATATGCTGAGAGTGCTGTTATCATTGACCCATTAATCAGCGCAGACACACAGGCAACAATGCGTGCAGTTGAGGCGTTTGGTGGGACCGTCAATCGTGTCGATGACAATCGAATTGAGATTACTGGATTCAATGGACGCCCAGGAACTCCCACAGATATTCTCGATTGCGAGAACTCAGGAACAACAACGCGACTTGTTGCTGCTTGCGGTGCGCTTGCGGATGGATTATGTGTCCTGACTGGCGATGCATCCCTTCGGTCGCGTCCGCATGGTCCACTACTTGAGGCGATTGAGACACTCGATGGGCGTGGTGAGTCAACCCGACAGAATGGACAGGCACCACTCATCGTCGGTGATGCGCTCCAGGGTGGTGCGGTTGCTATTCCCGGTGATATCTCATCACAGTATATTACTGCGCTGTTGATGGCAGGTGCTGTGACCGAGGATGGCATCGAAATCACACTTGAAACCGAATTAAAGTCCGCCCCATACGTCGACATCACAATTGAATTACTCTCGGCGTTTGATGTGGCAACCGAACGAACTGCTGACGGATTTGCGGTTCCTGGTGGGCAGTCATATGCACCGACTGACGGGACCTATGCAGTTCCCGGTGATTTCTCATCAATCTCATATCTCCTCGCTGCCGGTGCCGTCGCCGCCACAGCAGACGGCGCTGTGATTATTGAAGGCGCCCACCCAAGTGCACAGGGTGACAGTGCAATTGTTGAGATTATTCAATCAATGGGTGGGCAGGTTGTCTGGGATCGCGATGCTGGCGAACTTACCGTCCCAGCGGCGTCATTGAATGGAATCACCGTTGACGTTGGGGATATGCCTGATCTTCTGCCGACGATTGCAACACTTGGTGCCATTGCTGATGGCGACACCGTCATCAAAAATTGCGAACATGTTCGATATAAGGAAACGGACCGCGTCAGTGCAATGGCAACTGAACTCGACGCAATGGGAGCCTCGGTGACCGAAGCGCATGATCAATTAACCGTCCATGGTGACGACACAACGCTTTCTGGAACACATGTTGATGGACATGGAGACCATCGGATTGTCATGGCACTGTCGATCGCCGCGCTTGCTGCAGAGGGCGAGACGATAATTAGCGATAGTGAGCATGTCGATGTCTCATTTCCATCATTTTTTGAGTCATTATCAACTCTTGGAGCCGGCATCCAAACAGAGACATAGGACCAATCTAACACAACGTATGGGCGATGATCGTCTCAGAGGATAGCGGGACAGATGACCTAACAGTTATATATTTGATATATCCGACGAGACGGCGAAGCTGAGACTGTTTTGATAATCCATCCAATTGCAGACGCAAGCATTGCATACAACTTCATGACGATTCACTCAGTGAGTACCTCCAATGTATATATGCGCGGGAATCAAATCACAGTGTAATGAATGGCAACCGATTTGGCCGTATGTTTCAGGTCACAACGTATGGCGAAAGCCATGGAGACGCAATGGGTGTGACCGTCTCCGGCTGTCCAGCTGGTCTTGAACTCGAAGAGGCAGATATCCAGGCCGAACTTGATCGTCGAAAACCAGGGCAGTCGATGATTACTACCTCACGGGGTGAGCCTGATGCCGTTGAGATTAACTCTGGAGTGCAGGATGGATATACAACAGGAACCCCGATCGGGATGGTTATCGAGAACAAAGACGCCCGGTCCGGAAAATATGAGCCATATGTCACCGCACCTCGACCAAGCCATGGTGACTTTACATACTCAGCAAAGTTCGGAACACGAAACTGGGGCGGCGGCGGTCGGTCATCGGCTCGCGAGACGGTTAATTGGGTTGCTGCTGGCGCAATCGCACAGAAAATTCTCACGGGATGTGGGGTGGAAGTAAAAGCACATGTTAACCAGATTGGCGAGATTAAAGCACCACCGGTGACGTTTGAGCAGATGCTTGAACACACAGAGGAAAACGAGGTTCGGTGTGCACACCCCGAGACCGCTGAGATGATGCGCGAACAAATAGATGAGTACCAAACTGAGGGCGACTCAATTGGTGGATCAATCTACTTCGAGGCTCGTGGAGTTCCCGCAGGACTCGGCGCACCCCGGTTTGATTCGCTTCCTGCTCGTCTTGGAAAAGCAATGTTCTCGATTCCAGCAACGACGAGTGTCGAGTATGGTCTTGGGCATGAAGCACGTGAGTGGAGAGGATCAAACCGAAATGAGGATTGGGAATTCGATGAAGACGGTGACCCAATACCGGAAGGAAACACACACGGAGGATTACAGGGTGGAATCACGACTGGACAACCAATCTACGGTGAGGCGACGTGGCACGCACCGACATCAATCCCAGAAGAGCAACAAACTGTTGATTGGGAGACAGGCGAGCAGAAAGATATCCAAGTTGTTGGACGGCATGACCCTGTACTCCCGCCACGGGCAGTCCCGGTCGTTGAGGCAATGTTGAATATCACAATTCTTGATTTCATGCTCCTTGATGGTCGGATCAATCCTGATCGACTTGATGATAATCCAGGGCAGTATGAAACCGAGTACCATCCTTCGAGTCCACGAAATAACTCATGATAATTTATCCTTGCTTTTCCTTCTCTCGCATCTCACAGGCGATTGAGATGCCTGCATGAGAGACGTGACCAAAGTTGTGAACCTGCCTTGGGGTCACATCAACATCAACATCAACATCAACATCAACATCAAAGCCCCGAGGCAGTCGCCTTGACAATCTGTACACAAAATTTCAATCACCGCTCTGTT
>KB659958.1_pt221 | contig 65707 bp, 73 predicted proteins | sample 558768 | NCBI scaffold set KB644980.1 | reverse complement strand
AATAGTGTTACACGGGTGAAACAAACACTCGATGACGCTGCTGCGGCAGGGGCTGGTGGTGTTGTCGTTCACGCTGGGTCAGTCCCTCGCCGCTATCCTGAGTGGGTGCGACAAAAAGCACATGATAATGCACGTAAGTCACTTCGAGAGTGCGCAGTCCACGCTGACCGTGTTGGCGTTCCACTCTGTGTTGAGAATCAACCAATAAGTGACCGTGATATTAGACACACAACAACAGTTGCTGATCTCGCATCAGCAGTATCTATTGATAATGTTGATGAATCACTTGACGTGACATTGGACGTTGGGCATGCAAATATGAGCGGGTGTGAGTATCAAGAATTCGTTGAGAAATTTGGCGATCAAATCCGAGTCTGTCATCTCCATGATAATGATGGAACGAGCGACCAACATGAACCTCTTAACGATTATAATGAGTTTATAACAGCGATTCCAGCAGATTATTTTGTCTTTGAAATGACATCAGTCGCAGATATTGGAGTCTCGGTCGGCAGACCTGACGTTACCGTCCCTGAATGCGAGTTGTAGCACACCACAAGAGATAATCGGGGAATGTTCAATTTTATTTATATTTTATTATTGCTTGATTCGCTCACGTGAGACAGGTCGGTCAAAGGAATAGTGATGTTGACAAAGAGACACAGTCTGCGAGACGTCAGATGTTCACTCCGATTCGTTGAATTGCCCTCTGACTGGAAGGGGCTCATAGATCTTGGTTCACTGACGAAGGGCGCCGCACCTGCAAAAGGTGATTAGTACGACAACGTTATCGAGACGATGCAAAACCCCGATAAGAGTTCGTTCGCCTTCGTGATGTACCCCGAGTATACGCCGATGATGGAGACCCACCGGGCGGCCGAGGACCTGAAGGATCAGGTCGGCATCAAGACCGCCTTCGTCGTCGCCAACTACCTCCTATCGGAGGAGTACGGCAACAACGCCTTCTTCGCAAACCGCCGGGACCAACAACAGCAGTATCTCGGCGAAATCAAGGATCGCTTCGAGACGCCCATGATGCTCGCGCCGCTCCGACAGGATGAGCCGATTGATCTTGATGAACTCAGCGCGTTCGGCGACGCAGTGACCGGGCTAGATGCTCTCGGCGAGCAGGTCACGGAGGTACCACAGCAATGAGCGACGCCGAATCAGTCGACACTGTCGAGGATGCTGTCGAAGCCGAACTGCAGGTATTTATCGACGCCATTGAAGCTAGCGAAACCTACCAGCAGTTCGTCGAGGCGAGTGAGCAGCTTGAAGTTGACCGAGAAGCAACAGAACTGCTCGAAACCTACCGCCAGAAACAACAACAGCTGCAACAGAACTTCGATCAAGAGCTCATGGCTGAGCTCCAAGAGCTTCAATCCGATCTCTCGGACAACGAGACCATTCAACAACACCGAGCGGCACAATCGGAACTCATTGAGCTGCTTCGAGAGACGAACGACGTTATCAGCGAGCACATCGGCATGGAGTTCGCCCAGACATCGGGAGGTGGGTGCTGTTGAGCACTACTGACGACGACGTGCTCGCGGCCGCTGAAGCACTCGGCGAGGAACTCCGTAACGCCCAACAGGAGTCGATACAGCTCGAGTTCGACTCACTGCTGGGACAGTGTAACGATGCGATCACCGATCAAATCGGCGTCGACTACGACGATGCTTGCGATACTGACGATTGCTGTTAGTCGGCAATCATCCTGATTTCGACGCAACCCTCATCGTATGAAATTAGCATAACGATTGAGATGCCGAGCTTGGTGGACTCGCTTTCAGATCGTGCCTGCCGGATGACCGATACCTACAGTACGAGTATCGAAATAATACGACTCCTCATCTACCGGGAGATCACAGGCAATAGTTATGGGAGTTGGTCCGATATCAGGAGCTCACTGAGCCGTTAGGTTTAGCTCGGGTTCCCGACGAGTCCGTGCTGTCGCGAGCGTGGCGCAACCTTTTTAACGACGGTGTCCGGGAGTTCGTTTAAATTGCGGCTCAATTCGTCGTCAAAGAGACCCACGACCGCGATTTCTCGGGTTCTAGTGTTGGACCGAAATCTGAGGTTGTCGACAATAAAATGGACTACGCACCAGTTCTGACGGCTGGTGAGTGTGCCGAGTTGGTTTGTTCAGCACTGATTCTACCGGATTAGCTCTCTGTATACCGCCTCAGATTGCGTTTTTTGAGTGACAACACCCTCGGTTGTTCGGTTGTCGGTTGAGAGCAGATTCGAGAGATGTACCGACAGGCGCGATCCGGCACCTCATCGACGAGGTTACAGTGAGGAAGGGTATCCTCCTCGCCTGAGCTTCGAGTTCTTTTGTTGATCCGCGTGAGCGATCCGTAACATCGCGTCGGGAACACCGACCAGTCCTCGTCAGCAGGGCTCAAGGCTACTAGTGGTAATCGAGGACGGTGACTCCGCAAACCACACCGCTACTTTTCCCGTGCGTCACATCCTCAAAGATCACCAGTTCGTCTGACTCGCCTCACCTCTTGCCGGTCAGAACGGACTTATCTGGACGCCAGGCTATCTCAGAGTATGATCGAATTCACACGGGCGGCATACGACGATATCGTGTATCGGGCATACGATGGCGGTGAGGCGGAGATCTGCGGTGTGCTCGCCGGCGGACACGGAATTGACGGTAACAAGAGCGTCGTCACAGACACGTACGCTGCGGAGAACGTCGCCGAAACACCAGAGATCCGCTATCTAATTGACCCCGAAAAGCAGCTTGAGCTCATCGAGACCATCGAAGAGGCAGGTCTCGACGTAGTCGGGTTCTACCACTCGCACCCGACCGGACCGACACACCCGAGCGAGACGGACGCCGCGCGGGCCACATGGCCGAACCATTCGTACGTCATTTGTGCACTCGACGGCTACCCCTTCGTCGGTTCGTGGCGCTGGCGCGACGATGAGGAGGCGTTTGAACAAGAGACCGTCTCGGTCCGAAGCGGGCACTGAACGAATCTCGTGTAAGGCGACCATTCTCACCACTCTTTGTACGCGTTCTCTCAACGGAAACCGCGAGACTGATGCTTACGAGGAGTTCGTACATCGGGAAATATCCGGTTCGCATCGCTCCAGAGCTGGTCGGGGGGAAGCTCTTCAGTCGCTCGCTTCGATCTCCGGTTCGGAGTCGCCACCAGCATCAATCGCGCAGGAGGCAGTGTACTCCACATCGTGGACCGACTCAATAGCCGGATCGTCGCCGCAGACCGGACAGTCGTCCTGCTTAGGGATCTCTACCTTGTCGAAATCCATATCGAGGGCGTCGAAGAAGAGCATCGACCCATCGAGGGTCTCGCCCTTGCTCATAAGATACTTGATTGTCTCGGTCGCCTGGAGGCAGCCGACCGTGCCCGGGAGGACACCCAGAACGCCGGCGGTCGCACAGTTCGGGACCATGCCAGCCGGTGGCGCCTCCGGGAACAGACAGCGGTAACACGGCGAGTCGTCATCGCCTGCGAACGTCGTCACTTGTCCCTCGAACCGGAAGATAGAGCCGTGCGAGAAGGGGATCTCAGCGAGGGTACAGGCGTCGTTGACGAGGTAGCGCGTCTCAAAGTTGTCTGTGCCGTCGACGACGAAGTCGTAGTCGTCGATGAGTTCCTCAATATTGTCCGGTGTGACGCGAAGGTCGTGACGTTCGACATCGACGTCGGGGTTAAGATCGGCGACAAACTCGGCCGCCGAGTCGACTTTTTTCCGCCCAACATCATCGTCACCGTGGATGATCTGTCGCTGGAGGTTCGAGAGCTCAACCTCGTCGTCGTCGGCGATACCGAGGGTTCCGACGCCAGCAGCGGCGAGGTACTGGATAATTGGCGCCCCGAGTCCACCGGCACCGAGGATCAATACCTCCGCGTCCAAGAGGTCTTTTTGACCTTCAGGCCCAACATCGTCGAGGATTATGTGTCTGGAGTAGCGGTCAAGTTGTGTCGGATCGAGGTCGAGATCGCTCATTCAACCCTATCTACAGTCTACGGACGCTTAAGGCGGGCGTCCACCGGTAGTTGCTGCCGCCATCTCGGAGGTGCGCCACGGACGCACAGACGAGGGGAAGTGTCCACACCACCGGGGCAAAGATATCTTGACTGTCACTGTTGCCACCATCAAGAGGATGACCGACAGTTGGAACCACTCGAGGTCGTGTCAGATTCTGGTCGACGTTGCCGTTGACACGCCCCTTTTGAGGGTGAACATCGAATAGATAATATGGCTACTATCAAGCTTCCAGCCGCGTTGGTCGGGGGGTCGGCAACTTCGAAGGTCGAAGTTACTGGCGAGACCGTCGGAGAACTATTTGACAACCATGCCGCGGAACACGGTGACGACTTGCGCGATAGCGTAATTGAAGACGGCAAAATCAAGGAGTTCATCAATGTCTATGTCGATGGAACACCAGTTGACGAACTTGACTCGGAGGTCCCGGACGACGCGCAGGTGCGGGTGATCCCTGCAGCGAGCGGCGGTCGGTAACGTAATCATTCGGTCTCGGCTCTTTGCAACGCCTATAGGTACCCTTCCCACAGTGGGATGTCCGCGTACTTGTCGCCGCGGTCACACAACATAAATACAACGACGTCGTCGTCCGCGAGGTCGCCGGCCTCATCAAGAGCGGCGACTGCAGCCGCACCCGCAGCAGCTGAGGTCCCCACTACGAACTGGTCGTCGACCCGAAGATGTTCTTGGATCGTTTCTTTGTCGTGTTGCCCAGCGTCAGCGATCTGTATGGAGTCAGTAGCGTATCGTTCGCGCAGGGCGCGAGCGCAGTCGTACGCGTCACCAGTCGAAACGTACAGCTTTCGATCGAGTATCGACTCGTCGTATGTCTCTGGGTGATAGTGGTCGCCCGTGCGGAGGTATTTCAGCCCGTCAATGGCGTGGAGCGGTTCCTCAGGCTCGAAGCCGACGATCTCGACATTCCCGTCGGTCAGGTCGGTCAGCCCGCGACCCGTCCCGGTGATCGTCCCTCCAGTGCCGGCGCCAGCAAGGAAGTGGGTCACCTCACCGTCGGTAGCCTCGTAGATCTCTCGCGCGGTCGTCCGCTCGTGAGTCCCCGGGTTATCAGGATTTTTGTACTGGTTCGGTCGATAGTACGTTTCAGGGTCGGCGGCAATAATTTCTTCGCAGCGCTCAATCACCGCGTCGTATCCTAAGTCCGCGTCGACAAAATGAATTTCCGCGCCTGCGTCACGGACAGCCTCAATCTTACCGCCGGCCGCGTTATCAGGCATGACAATCTCAACATCGTACCCCCGTGCAGTCGCGAGCCGCGCGACCTCGCTGCCGGTATTGCCTGACGTAGGCTCGATTACAGTCACGCCAGGGTCAAGATCACCGCGCTCCTCCGCTCCGTCGATCATTCCCTTTGCGATCCGAGACTTGATCGACCCGCCGCCGTGAGATGCCTCATAGAGATTGAACCACTCAGCTTTCGCGTACACCGACGCATTGCTCTCCAACCCAAGATCAAGTTCGAGCAGCGGCGTCTCGAAGATCGTCGACTCGTCGATGGTCTGTCCAGTCATATTTATTATTTACTGCTCCTGAATAAGAGTCCGACGAAAACGGGGTTTCGGGTCGCATCACGGTCGTACGTATCAAATGTCCGTCAGAGATACGGGAGAAGTCTGCCGGTCACGAAAACGATTCTTTATGAAGGAGCCTACAAAATTATATGAGTGAATTATCGTGGAACGATGTCGTCGAGATGCCCGGCGAACTCGACGATGAGACCGTCGAGGCGCTCCCAGAGGACGCAACTGGGGTACAGGATATGACAGGCGAGGTCTGTCCGTACCCACAAGTCGAGGCGAAGAAGGACCACGTCCCGAGTACAGAGAACGCCCCGAAGGCGGTTGGCGACGACGCGACCGCAAAAGTGTGGCAGTCGGGCGATGGACGATATCAGATTTCCCTATCTAAAGAATAATTATGGTGGAGGAACTCACCCCCGAAGAGGTCAACGAGCGCGCCCAGAGCGGCGACCTCCGTGTCATCGATACCCGATCGTCCGAAGCGTATGAGGCGGGCCATATCCCCGGTTCGATCAATGTTCCGCTGGGCGATCTTCCATCACGCGTCCCCGACATCGACTGGGACGACACTGACGTAGTGTGCGCATGTCCTGTCGGGGAGTCCTCAAAACAGGCTGCGATGCTGATCAGCAGCTACGAGGGCGTCGAGGACGACGTGGTCGTTGCGAGCATGGCTGGCGGTTACGAGGAATGGACGTTTGAATTGGAAACTGGCGCGGCTGCAGACGCCTGAGTAGGCGGGTTCTAGAAGGGTTTCACCATTCAGTCCACGGGAGACTACGTTGTTACCTGTTGCTCCGCCATCGAACGTACCGCCGATTTCAATTCGGACAAGACGCCAAATCAGATCGCACAGCCGACCTCGCGGTATATGTAATGTGTCATCACGTAGACGCCGAGGATGATGCCTGCGCCAACGGGAAATGAGTGGACCGAAAGCAGCGCAACCCCAGAAAATAGGTTTGCGATATTACAGCCAGCGGCGAGCCGCGAGCCGCGAGCCGCCAGCCGACAGCCATCAGGAGACCACTCGTCGCGTAGTTCGGGACTCGGTTTAATTTCGGCTTCCGGATCCGGAAATCACCAGAGGCGTACGCGGGCATGAAGGAACCGACCATCAGCGACGCGATCATCAGCATATCGATATTGAGTGAGATATTCCCGTCGCGGAACAACACCGATCCCCAGTAGTCGACACTCGCAATGTCGAATCCAGCCCCCGCGAGGAGGTACCCAACCCATCCCTAGAGTAACCGCTCGATGAGCCCACGATCGCGATGTTTCTCTGCTAACAGGACAGAACACTCTACCTCAGTGACCACGTCCAACACAAGCGATTTTGAGACGAGTCGACGAAGCAATCCCTCCTCAGTCGCACCGATAACTAAGAGTGTAGAGTCATGAGATGCGTTCTGGATTGCCGTTTCGATGTTACCGGATTTGACACGGAGTTCGGCGTCCCCTAATCCATTGTTGATCGCCCAATCTTGGAGGAACTGTTCGCCTGCCTCGCGGTCGTCATCGATATTGAGCAGTGTCACCTCGGAGTCGTATTCGGACTGGAGTAACTTCGCAATGTGAGCTGACAGCTCAGAGTCTGGACCACCAGCCGTGGGAATCAGGATACGTGAGGGGTCAAACCCGCGGTCACGGAAGACTAGGAAGTCACAGGGGACCGTTTCGGTCAGTTCGTCCATGGCTGATTCGGCCCGTCCTGGTGACCCGTGTGAATCCGGACCCCACCCCATCACAACAAGACTCGCGGTGTGTGTGCGTGCGGCATCGAAGATAGCCTCGTAGGATTTGTGTGACAGGATCGTGTGTGTCTCGATATCGACACCGAACGTTTCAGCGTCCTTGCGGGCGTTTTCGAGCAGTTGCTCTGAGGTGCCGTCTATCTCATCGGATCGATCGGCAGCGGCCGAGAGCGCTGTCTGATCAGGAACGGTGACAATATGCGTGGCGACCACTGTTCCGTTGCGCTGTTTGGCGATAGCGCTGGCAAGTGTGATGAGTTCTTTTTCATTTTCAGGATTAGCCAACGGCACCATCACGCGGTACTGTCCACCATCTGGCTGAACACTAGTGACCGCGCTGACGGCTGCATCAGGAATCGCCTCGGAGCGTGAGGTGATATATTCTGAGAGAATTCCGCGTTTCTCGGTCCGGGAGCGGGCATACAACCCATACCAAACAACCGCTGCGATAGCGATACCAAAGGAGAGCAACAGGGCGTCTCCGGTAACAAACACTAACAATGCAAATGAAAAGACGATTCCGAAAATCGGTACTAGTGGATACAGCGGCACGGTGAACGCGGGTGTGTACTCTTCGGGGTTCACATACCGCATCACGATGAGTGCAAGATTCAATAACCCGTAGATGATGAGATGCAGACCCGATGCAGCACCCGAAAGCAGCGTCAGATCACCGATGATAATGAATAAGAGAATGAGCCCACCAGTAATGCCAATTGCTCTGTAGGGTGTCCCGAATCGAGGGTGTATCTTATTGAGGGACTGCGCAACGATTCGATCACGACCCATCGCGAAGTTGATACGCGAGGATGCGAGAATGGAGGCATTTGCGCTGGAGGCGGTAGCGAGCAAGCCACCGAACAGGAGTGCCCCACCCACTGCAGCCCCTTGGATATACTGCCCAACCTCAACAACAGCAATGGGATTTTCGGCTTCGGAGCCGATGATATCCGCAATGAATCCCTGTGGAACAGCCGCACTCATAATGACGAGTACGAGTGCATAAATGACGGTCACGATGACGACGCTGCCGATGACCGCCCGTGGAAGGTTCTTCCCGGGGTCTTTGATTTCTTCTGCCACACTCGTAATCTGGACAAATCCAAGATATGAGACGAAAATGAGTCCCGTGGTTTCCAGCGTCGTCATAACACCGCGGGCATCGGGGAGATTTCCTGGCTCAGCCCGAAGCGTCCCAAGGAACGTGAACACTGCGAGAATAACGACCAGCAGGGCGACGATTATATTTTGGAGTCGACCGGTTTCCTTCGCACCAACGTAGTTGATGAGAATAAAGAAGCCTCCACCAGCAAGTGCAATGAGTTGCACGATAGTTATTGACACCGGCGCAACACCGACACTACCACTAAGACCGAAGATCCGGGCAATATAGCGTCCAAACCCGATCATGTAGAATGCGCTGGCGAAGGCTAAACCGAGCCAGTTAGCCCACCCGGCGACAGAGCCGAACACGGGACCGAGCGCGTGATTGACATAGTAGTACGCCCCACCCGAGCGGGGCATCGCTGTCCCAAGTTCGCTTGCCGACAGCGCGGTGAACATGGCGATGACGCCACCGACGATGAACGCGACTGACGCCATCGAGCCGGCTTTGAGGATCGCCTCTCCCGGAAGGACGAAAATACCCGCACCGATCATCGTCCCGATACCGATGGTCAGAGCCGCCAGTGGTCCGAGATCCTTAGCGAGGTCTTCCTCACTCATGTTTCCTCCTCACGGGGGAGTGCGATGACGGGACAATCAGCCTTGGTAACCAGTTTTATTGAGATATCGCCAGCGAGAAACTGCATAAGACGGTTCCCGCCACGAGACCGGTAGGCAATGGCAGTTGCACAGACTTCATCAGCTGCCTCGAATATCTTCGCTGCGATATCTTGACCGTACACGGTGTAGTCTTCGGCGTCTGGGAACACTGACCGGATGGCGGCATACGATTCCTCGGCCAGTTCTTCAGCTTGTTCGACTGGTGTCTTATCCGGCGCGCCACTGCTCTTTTCGACAACGTGAATTGTCGTCACATGATTTGGCTTGTACGGTTCAAGAGCTCTCGCCGTTTTCAATGCGTCATCTTCGTTCACAACCGGTAGAAGCACGTGGGCAAGCATAGATTTATGATTAGGGTCACTGCTCATATTCGTCAGTCCACCTACTTTCTGTTAAGAGTACGCACTCACGTGAATATATTCACAGCGTATTGCGGGATGTGGCTTCTAAGAGGGACTGAAGCTATATTATTTCGAGAGAACTATTTGAAACATATTTTCTCCGTTATGCGATCAAGTTCTATTTTTGTTCCAAGCTGTAATGGATGCTTTGGGTCGGTGTGTCCAACGCCTATATCGAAGATGATAGCCGTTTCTGGAGTACCCCTTTTGATGATTTTTTTGAAGAGTATGAAAATGATTGGAGACAAGGTATAAAGATGAATGCACTCGCGGAGAACGCTCTCTATATCATAGATATCACAACCCTGTAGTATATTGTGCCTGTCGTTCTTCTTCAGAAATACCTTCAGCATACACCCCCGGCTAATCTCTATTTTATTACTCTGAAGTTGAGAGTCCTTCGCTCAATGCATACGGAATTCGTCAGCCAGTCTAGCAGGGGGGGTCGAATATCGCTGCCAAACGCGTCGCCGAACGACCTGTTGAGTCGGGCGTCGATGACCCACACGTGATTACAGTCTTCTGGGACAGCGGCGAACGATACATGTCGACCGGTATGTCCGACGACGAGTAGGACAGTTCAAAAATAGGCGCGATTGACTGGTTGTACTACTGTTTTTGTCGAAGTCGGTGGTGAGGTGACCTGCGTATCCAAGCGCGCTCACGAGTCCAAGCGCAAGCACCGTCGTAAGCGGTATGGGAAGCGACTCTGAGCTGTCGGTCGCAAACGTGGTGCTGAATCCAGAGAGGTCAATACCACTACCACTGGTCCACTGAACCGTCTCCGCGTCCGTGTTGGCAGGCTTGTGGCTACTAGTTGCGAGCTGGTAGCCCTCAGGTGGGTCGACCACGAACAGCCGGTCGGGCTGGAACTCGCTGGCGAACGGCTCGGTGAGCGTCAGCTCGTCGCCCGAAACGCTTGCCAGGTTGCTCCATTCGGCGGAAACACGGATCACGCCAACCCCGTCTCTCGTCTCGACGGAGGCGCTGACATCACTGATCGTCATCTCGCGGTCGGTGTCAGTGGCGGTTCGGTCCGCGATCCGTGAGAGTCGCTGCTCGAAGTTGCCGGTGAGATTCGAGGGATCCTCCCGGAGCTGATCGAATGCCTGCTGGTCGGCGTCGTCAGCGAGGTCGTAGCTCACGACCAGACTCACTGTCGCGTCGCCATCCGACTGGAGGTCGACGACTTCTACACAATGCTCGCGGAGGGGTCGGCATGACTTCCATGGACGACCTGTTCGAGAAGCAGGACGCGACCTTCGAGGAGTCGATCCGCATCGACCGGAAGTTCGAGGAAGACGAAGACAGAGCCGCTCATCGCGATCATCTCTACCGCCACTACCTCGACACCTACCACATTACAGATGCCTCAGAGAACTTCCTTCATGATTTCTTCACTCGCATTCACGGCTACGACGAGGAGATGCGAAAGGGAGCCAATCACTGGCTCTACGGGTACTACGGCAGCGGCAGCGGCAGCGGCAGCGGCAGCGGCAGCGGCAGCGGCAGCGGCAGCGGCAGCGGCAGCGGGAAGAGCCACCTGCTAACCGTCCTCAACCTCCTCACCGCATCTGCAGACCTCGAAGAGGAAGACAGAGAGGAAGTCTGGAATCGACTGGATTCAGATGGTTCCTACAGCGACCTCTTCGATACCTGGTCCTCGATGCTCGACGAGTACCGTCTCGTCCCCCTCCCGATCAACCTCCTGAAGTACCAGAGTGTTCGGGAACAGAGCTTCAGTGAGATCATCCTCCAGGCAGTCTATCAGGCTCGAGGCCTCTCGAACCGACTCGACGTCGCATTCTTCGAGGAGTGGTACCAGAATCAGGGAACGTGGGATCAGCGTGACGAACTCACGAAAGAGGTCCTCAAGGACGAAGGCGTTCCAAACGCGGATCAGTACTCGTGGGATGACGTCCAACAGTACCGAATCCTCTCTGATCTCGTTCTGGAAGAGTTAGTCGAACGAGAGACGGGAACTGCAGATGGATTGGCAGACATCCAACGTCAAAATATCGGACAGCGGATGGCTGTCGAAGCCGTCGAGTCATATCGACAGGAGCTCGAAGCAGAGTCTGAGAAACCAGTCAAGATCGTCCTCCTCGTCGGCGAGGTGACGCTGTTCATCGGTGGGGACTACCAGCGTCTCTCGGAACTCAACGCACTCGCGGAGAGTATCGATACGATTGGAGATGGAAACATCCAGATGGTGGCGACGGCACAGTCCGAGATCGAGGACGTTCGACCGGGACTAGCTGCGAAGCAACTCGACTTCGGGATTCTCAAAGACCGCTTCCCTCACCAGTACCACTTACCGAGCCATCACGCCGGAGAAATCGTTCAGCGTCGTCTCCTCGAGAAGACCGATGACGGGGCGGGGTAGACTGGGTCAAGTCAGAAGCGCCGACGGCGCGGGTACATCCGACATCTACGTTCGTCTACTCAGAAGTCGGGCAGAACACGGAGCCACCTCTCAATCGAGTCAAAGAAAAGGAGTTCGTGCAGTTCTATCCGCTCCTGCCGTACCAGCCAGCACTCTTCCTGGAGATACTCTCGAACCTTCGGAACGAGTTGGCCGACTCGACGAAGTCGATCTTCTCAGGGACAGCGAGAGCGATTCTCCCCATCGTCGCCGGACTCCGAGACCGATGGATGCGCGACGAAAGCAAAGACGAGCTGTCCCTCATCAGCCTCGTCGACTTCTATGACCTGATTCGGTACGAGCTCGAGGACATCATCCCCAACGAGATCGAAGTCCTGGAGGAGATCGAATCCGACGAAGACACGACTGACTTCGATCTCAAGATCGCAAAAGCGGTCTTACTCCTCTCGTTCTCGTACGTGCCCGACTCAGTCCCGCAGAACGACGCCAACATCGCGGTTGCGGTGATGGACGATCTTAACGGGCAGCCACGAACGACCGTCCGAAACCAAGTCCAGAATTCACTGGAGAACCTCGACAAGTACATCAGGCCGAACACCCGAGGAGGACCTCTCCTTCGGATCACGGATCGGGAGGAGCGAGAGATAATCGAAGAGGCACGCAAGAACCGCAAGAACCCAGATTGGGACGAGATAATCGCCGCTTTCGACAATGAACTCTGGGCGGACATCAGCCCTCGTCTGAATCTCCCAACCTCGGTTCCCTACGGTGGGGACGGCGACAACTACCCAATCTCGTACAACTTCTCCATCGATGGACAACCACTAGATGGGGCGGACGAACACGAGAGTGCGCTCGAAGCCACAGTGGTTATCCGGGGCGTGCGACCTGATGTTGACTCAAAGAAAGTCAACGAGGGAACGATCTACTGGTCGGTCAAGGAGGATGGGTTAGATGATCTCCGAAGCCAGCTCATCGAGTGGTGGTCGTTCCACGAAGCGACGGCCGAGACGGAAACACCCGATACGATAGCCCGAGACGTCGACGATGCAGCGGACAGGGTGAAGAGTAAGCCTGCAAGCGCGCTCAAAGATGGCTCGTACAAGATTGCATCTCAGGAACCGCGTGGTCTCGAGTCTGCGGTCAAAGAGTGCATCAACCGTGCCTACCCCTACCCCTACCCCTCGTTCTTCCATCCCGTTATGCTCGAGGTGGACCAGAGCTACCTCTCGGAGCTAAAACGACTCGACGACGACGAGGAGTACCCGGAGTGGGCACAGAAAATCGATGTCCCAACACCAGATGCGGAGGTGTCCACGATGGGGACGATTGCGAAAGAGATTCGAGGTGCCGTCGGTCGAACGCTGGTCGACCATGACAACGAGATGGGTCTCCCAGCGCTCTTCGAGAAGATCACCGAGGAGACGCCGTTCTATGGAGAGGTAAAACCGGCAGTAACGGCGGTCCTCTGGGGGCTGTGTCGTGCGGGAGAGTTCCGTCCTATTGCAGAGGACGGAGAGGCTCTTGCCGCGGATGAACTGCTGACGCTCTCTCAGCAGATGGAGATCAAGCTGCGTACGTCGCCGTCTTCGACGTCGCTCAAGGAACAGTTCATCGATGCTGGAATCATTGACCCGGTTCAAACGGTCGACGAGGGGATCGTCGCCCTCGAAGAACTGAACGAGTCGGTCAAGCGGCGAGCGCAAACGCTTGCAGAGACGACAGAAGTCAGTACAGAGACTGAATTAGAGAGCGAGGCGCTCGTTTCGCTGGTTGCAGCCTTCAGTAATGCGCTCCTGGAACTAGCGGATAGCGCTGAATCTCGCGCCGACGCAATCGCTGCTGACGACACGGACTGGGAAGAGATAATCGACCAGGTGGCGAGTGACGAAGAGAGGATGACTGCGGTTGAGGATAGATGGGATTCCAGGGAATCCTACCTATTACAACTCGACGGGCTGCTGCGGTTCAGAGAGCTGGAGATTGACTGGCTTAGTCAATCGTTCTACGATGCACTGGACCAGCTGAGCCAACAGCTCGAAAACGAGTCTAGTCGGGAGTGGTGGACGCAGGAAGGCTGGCAGTCCTTCGATCAGTCACTGGGTGCTCGGTTGACTGCAATCTCAGCGCTTGAAGAGGATTGGTCGGCTCAAGTGGCAGAGACCAACGCGAAATCACTAGTGACGGAACTCGAGGGACATCAATGGCTGATCCCGCCCCTACAGCTCCCTGAGCACAGCGTTCACGATGGATTTCAGTCCGGATATCTCCGCCCACTTCGGCACTTCAGAGATACCCACGAAAGCATCCAAGCCTGTATTAGTGCGTTAACGAACCGGGAACCGGGAACCAGGAACTCATGACGAACGCACACTGAAAAGAGCGCTCGGGACGGTATCCTCAACGACGGATTGGGACAGCCTCACCGAGGACCGAGTCGACACGTATCGAGAAAAGTACAAGACTGTAGAGCAGTTGGTCGGTGGGACTCGACCCGAGGAAATCGAAGGCGTAGGTGTGCTATTCGGCGATGAGTCTGCACTCAAAGGCAAAGGCCAATTTGAGCGCCTCGTGAAGTCGAGGAAGCCGACGATTGAACAGATCGATGGAGGTGTGATTATCAAATGACGTCGACGCGAAACCCGCTTAAGAGATTCACCGAGGAATTGGTCGACTTCGCAAGTGGCGAACGGCGGGGAATTCGAAATCCCTTCGTCATGGTGCCAGTCGAACCATCTGTTGAACACCGAGTGACGGAACGGTTGGTTCAGTGGGCAGACCCCGAGACACCAGATACATTGACGAACTGGGCTGGCATCGAGAACCAGGCCGGTAACGAACTCACAGTCGAATGTGTTCGGCTCGATCACCTGATGCCCGAGACGCGTGTTTTCGAAACCACACTCGATCTCGGGCCTCTTGAGCGGACCACCACGAACGCAGTAACGGAGACACTCGAAACGAGTCTAGCTGACGAACTCATCGGGAAACTCGTCGAAGGACAACTCAAAGGGGAGAACGCGCAGCAGCATATCCTTCTGATGGTGAACCTCGGAAGCCTCTATCCGTTCACCCGCGCCTCAGAGCTGCTTGATGAGATGGACCGCCGAAACGTGAACACTACAATCGGAATCCCATTCCCTGGATCGATTAGAGGAGGGAAATTGAGCTTCTTCAACGAGGACGCACGCCACTACTACCCAGCCCACCGAATTGACGAGAAAATCACTGAGGTGTATCTCGATGACTGATACGACACTTGAATCACTGTTTGCTCGCTCGCCGACGCGAGAACTCGAAGAAGTACAGAAAGTCAACGAAGTCGGTCAAGCCGAACGGGACATCGACGAGTTCTACGAAACTGATAGCGCTCGAAAGGTACTCACGGAACTCGGTGAAGTCGTCAACAGTACAGGATCACAGCCACGCTTCCGGTATGTCCATGCCACCTTCGGATCCGGGAAAACGCACCTTCTGAAGCTGATCGGAATCGCGACTGGCGAAATCGAGGGGCTCGAAACGGTCGCTCCGAAACTGTCGAGCCAATTCTCTGGGTTCAAGGAATTCAGAGACCGACTCAATTCGTCCCACATCGACCACCTGGTCCCCCTGTTCATGAACCTCCTCGACCGGGACAGGGTTCGTGATTCGACTCTCTCGCTCCTGATATACGAGGAGCTAGGGAATCAGCTCAACTACCCGACTGACCCACTCTGGTTACTCGAGTGGGCGTGGACACTGGAGATCGAGCACGGGCTCTGTAGAGCACGAATGTCGTTACAGGAAGCAGCACAAGACAAGGCTGCGCTCCGCCCATGGCTCTATGAAGCACTTCCTGAGATGGACGAGACTGATGGCACGCCCTATGCAACGAAAGATGGCGTCAGGGAATCAATCGAACAAGCCACGGGACGGATCAGTACTGAGGCGTTCACACCCGATGAACTCGTAGAACGGCTGGACCGAACGAAGCGCTACTTACAGGAATCAGGGGAAACGTACGAGTTCCTCATCGAGCTCGACGAAGTCGCCATTTAGGTTGGTGACCAGCAACACCGCTATCGAGAGTTCCTGGAGACGGTCGACACACTCATAGAATAGAAGAGTCACGAACGAGATGGCAGGAGGCGAACGCTGGTGACCAAGGCGTTGAAGACGTCCTTATTGTTATTGAGCTTTCAGAGGGCCTTCGCGAGAGTATTCGGCATCTGATTGCGCTGGATAAGTTATTGGAGCCGGGGGCTAGCGCAGAACTCCGTATCGAGCAACAACAGGAAGAGGAGACCGTCGAAGACGAGATTGAGGAACTCCTCTATGGAGCGAAGCTCTATACGCCGGATCATGACACGACGCGAGGGACGTATCCGTATCTAAGCAACATCGATAGTGTGCTCGCTGATGCTGTCAGGGAGAGATTCGAGAACAGGAAAGCACTCGATACACGGCTGCAGGAGGTTGACGACGCTCGTACCCTTTTCGAGTTCTTCAACGGGAATGGTACGTAGCCGTTCTCAAGCGACGACGCAGAAATGCTCGGGGTCAAGACAGTTCCGAGAGAGATTAGAGACGGGTGGGCTGAAGAGTTCCTCAACGATTACGCTGGAGAAGAATTAGTGAGTGGAGAGACTGTCCTCGAAGAAATCGCTGGTCGGCGGGGGAAATATCTCGGGACGCCACGCGAGGCACTGGCGGCACTTCTAATCACGCTCGCCGCAGCAAACAAAATCGAGATCAGACGTGATGGGGTCCGTATCGAAGACCCGGGCGAAATCGGTCGCGGGTCGCGTGATGCGACGTCTCTCCGATATCCGTGACATCAATATTGGATTCGATCCCATGGACATTGAGGGAAGTAGCAATCTAAAAGCAGTCTATCAGTCTCTCCGAGGATTCGCCCCACAAGGGAATGATCCGACCGCTTGGCTTTCCAATCTCGCATCATGGTCAAAAAAGGATAGTTCGGAATATCTGTGCTCGTGTGGATCTCGAATTTGACGAAGAAATTACGCTGGATGCACTCCGTGACGCGTTAGAACCAGGGATGGCAGGTGGCGAACTTGACGATGCAGTACTGACTGAATCGCCAGTACCAACGCAGGCAGAGTGGTTCCACAAAGCTGAACCATTATTCGAGGCGAGGGTGAGGAGCCGCTCTGGGATGAGTTCAAGAGTAACTCGAGACGATGCGGTCACTGTATCCTGATGCTGCGATTACCTACAAGATGGAGGACACTGTCGATGGGTCACGCATCCCTTCCAAGGAGAGCCTGACTAAGCTCCAGACAGAGGCTCAGGACTTCCGTACCTCACAAATTAGTGAACTCTACCACCTTCTCACGGGAACTGCACCTGAAGCGGATTCGATCTCGGATCTCTGTTCAGCGGTCGAGCAAGCGTTACTGGATCAAGACATAATCGTGGAAATCGACAACGTCACTGAGACGATTTCAGGAGTGAATTTCGAGTCGCTCAGAGAACTCGATGAGATCGCTGCATCCGCGGATGACATCTCGGAATCTGATATCGCATCCGGGAACGCAGTCAGTGAAGCTAGCCAGCTTGAGGAGGCATGAGGACTACTTGAGGAACAACCGAATGGTCCACTCTACAACCAGCTCGAGTCTCGGTACGCAGAACTCAACTCAGAACATCCTGATGCATTCATCACGAAGCAGGTGAAGCGTGCGCTAAGTGGACCAGACCTCGTCACACCGTCGCGAGCAGAAGCGTTGGTAAAACAGGCCGATGCAAAACTCCAGTCAACAGACGATGATGACCAAGATGACGACGGACCATCTGTCGACGAGCTCTGGGCAGATGTGACTGAACCAGGTGACGGCACTATTGTGGTTATCGATACAGAGGAAGGAGACCGATGAAATCACAACCGACGACGACGCTCGAAGACCAAGCGAAAGCTCATCTAGAAGATGAATTTCCTGACGACTACGCAACAGCTGTTCGAGTCGTCTGGTGGGACGACGGAGGACATCTCCGGGAGGTCGTCCGTGCTGCTGCAGACCGGATCGGTGTGGGGTTCTCGGAGGCAGAGCGGTTCCCCCTCGAACTGAGGAGAAACGCCATCGACGAACCAGAGACACCCCACATCTGGTACATCCCGCAAGTGAAGGAGAATCGCGACTGGTTCAGAGACATCCGTGAAACTGGCGGTGAAATCGAACTCACGATCGAACAGCTGACTGCCGAGCTGTATGAGGTCAACCCCTGGGATATCTATGATGTTGAGCGAGGAACGGAGTCTGACCGCAAAACCGCGGCGAATGTAATCAAAACTCAGTTCGCAAGCGGTGGGATTCCACGCTACGGGGACCTAATCGGTGAGATAATCACAAAGGGAGAGGGTCAGATTTTAGAGCATCTCCTCGAAGGTGGATGGCCAGAAATCGACAAGGATGATGAAACGATTGCCCGAGTACAAAAGTCGCTTAAAGACAGGCACGTCGCTCCCGCAGACAATGCTGAAACACCAGAGGAGATCGAGGACGTCGTCTGGAAGTGGGCCGTTGCCCGCTGGCTCGTCGCTGAGGGAATGGATGTCGACGCCTTCCCCGAGGGATATGGAAACGTGGGTAGCACCCTTGGCGACATCAATCCACTAAAACGGATTGTCGATTCCCGACATAGCAAGCGGTTGGCAGAGCGCTATCTGAGCGAGAGCTACTGGGGGGATGTAATCGAATCATCCGATGATGTGTGGGAGCTCGCGGCCTGTCCGGTTGATGGAGCGCTTGATGCAGCTCTGTGGGATGCGTGGCTCGAATCATTAGAAGAGGGGAAGTATACGGAATGTGTCGAAAGAGCGAACGAACGCCAACAAGCCCTTGGGGTGTATCCGGACGATATTCCCTGGACGACGCTCTGGGAACAAGCCGAACAAGTAGCCGAGTTGGAATTGCGGTTTGCAGCCTGGGAAGAGCGGTCCCAGTCGTTCGACCCCTTCGACCAGTATGCCGATCAGGAAGACGGAACCTGGAAGATCGACTATGGAGTGTTGGAGCTCGAGATTACAGGTGAACCCGAGCAAGAGAGACTTCTCAACTCTCACCCAGCGACGGAATCGCTCCCTGAGATTCGCGCCGAGCTCTTGGAGACGCGGTATATGAACTATCTTGAGGAGATGAGCGAGGCAGTAGTCAATTCGTTCAGTACTGGATCGCCTCTGGCAGGGAAAGACGCTGCCTACGAGTGGTGGACTGACAACGAGCAGGATCTCGCAACAGGGGAAACAGTCGCCCTGTTTCTGATTGATGCGCTGCGATTAGACCTCGCTCGGGAACTGACCAACCGCCTTCGAGAAGACTATTCGATCGCCGAAGAGACCAGAGTTAGCACGCTTCCATCGGAGACCAAGTTCGGGATGGCTGCACTCACACCGGGGCGAGCCCACAGGTTCCGTGTCAAACTCCGGAACGGGAAGCTCTCTGTCGAACGAGGTGGCCAGCGTCTCGACAACAAAGGAAATCGAGTGAAAGTCCTTGAACGAGAGGGATGGGACGTACCAGACGATCGCAATTCCGGGTGGCAACACCACCAAATCGCCTACTACGACAAAGACATCGACGACATCGGTGAGAATGAACTTGACAACCCAGAGAGTCACTTCACTAGTTACATCGACGAACTCTACGATCTGATTACAGAGAAGCTAGAGAACGAAAACTGGGATCGAATCTACGTCGTGACGGATCACGGATTCGTCCTGCTTCCGAGGGGGACTACGATGGAATCGATTTCTAGCTACGACGGAGATGGAGAGGTCAAATATCGGCGAATCGCTGGAGACGATATCGAGGACGCCGGAACAGGTGTCCGAGTCACGGGTCAGACGCCCGGGACAGAATATCTGAAAACGTCAGTTCGATTGCTCGCCAAACCTCGACAGTACAACAGCAAAAGCGGACTTACCGACGCCCGCTATTACCACGGGGGGATCCTTCCGCAGGAATGTATGCTGAACTTCCTCCGGATTGAGAAAGAATAGTAGCCAGAGCAATCCTGAGCCATTCATTACCGTGTTTACAATCTCAAGTAATAAATGACCGAATCTGAGGTAGATGTCGTCAATATTGCAGCGTTGGGTACACTCGGGGTCGAAGTCGATATCGAACAAGTAGTTGAAGATGCCGAGCTCCCCGTGGCTAACTTCGATCCTGAATACAATGCGGCTTTCTTTCGGTTCGAGGAAGATGGCGAGTTGATTATTCTCTACACATCCGGGAAGTACATCCTCCGGGGAGGAGACGAATTCGAGAGGATGCACCAGGTGAATGCAGAATTTCTCGACTTCATCGCCGGACTCGGAATATCGGTTGACGAGCCAACTCTAGAGGTGAAAAACGTCGTCAGCGTCGGTAACCTCCATCACGAAATCGATCTCAATACATTGACGATCGGACTCGGCTTGGAACGAACAGAATATGAACCAGAGCAGTTCCCAGGCTTGGTTTACCGACCATCAGGTACCCGTTGTGTTCTCCTTGTGTTTGCCAGCGGTAAAGTGGTAATCACAGGTGGGCGAAGCGAGGAAGAAGACAATCAGGCGTTCCAATCGCTTCAATCGGAGTTAGAAGACCTAGAACTCATTTGAGAAGGGGCGACTGGGGACAACCTGAGAGGTGCTCTGTCGTGGGTTGGAATTATCACTGGTGGACAGGCATAGCAAAGTATGGTTGACGTCGAGTGGGCTTTGAGTCAGCTTGGACAAGTCTTCCACTCTGAGGATCATCTCAAGCTGGCTCTCGGAGCTGAGCTCGCCCAGATGTATGGTAATGAACGAGTTCGACTAGAATGGAACCCAGAGCCGGGTGTCAGAGTCGACATCGGAGTACGACGAGGAGATGTCACAATTCCTATCGAGCTGAAATACAAAACGAAACAGGCGACCGTCAAAGACGCCGTTTTTGAGGAAACCTTCCAGTTGAAAACACAAGGTGCACACGACCGGGCTCACTACCGCTTTCTTCGCGATATCAACCGTGTAGAGCAGATTGTTGCCGACCAAGGAAGATACGGGTATGCGGTTCTCCTAACAAATGATTCGAACTATTGGACTTCACCAGCTGGTCAAGCCCTTTATGACGAGTTTCGGATCCACGAAGGGCGCGAATTTGGTGAAGGAGAATTGAATTGGCGAGAGCAGCGAGACTGGATGTCGAAGAGCGGTGAGGAAGCGCCGATCAACTTGGTCGGCCAGTACGTCGCTGAATGGACTGACTATGAGTATCGTGAGGATATTAATGTCTCATCAAACTCTGAGTTCCAGAGTTTGGTACTCAGAGTGGATACACAGGTGGCAGTGGACGAGTAAGAGAATACAAGCGGATCTACCCGAACTGGCAAGCGGAACCGCAATGTCAACGGTAAGTCTGGGATCTTCACGGATTCGACCAAAATAGATCATTGTGAAAAATCTTCAGGCCGCACCACTGGAGTTCGCAGCTGTCTGACCCGTGTACTCCTCCCTCGAGGAGGATCAACACCCCAACCATACAGTAATCGACAACACCTCCCTGGCATTTATTAACGAATTACGCATCTGTCGATAGCATGGCAAGTCAGTCGGCGGTTGTTGACCACCTTTCGGAAGCAGAACTCTTCGAACGGTGGAGCGATCGTTGGGACCATTTCCTCGATGACTTTTCTGCGGCGTCGTCCTCAGCCACTGTTTCTGAACGCCTCCGAGATAAAGTGAAAAGTGGGAACGCAGAGCGAGCAATCGCCGGCGGTCACGAAGGGCGAGAAATCCTTGAACTCCTTCAGAACGCCCGTGACGCAATCCCTGGAGACACTGATGGTGGCCGCGTCTACGTTGGAGTATACGACGAAGGCGTTCTCGTCGCGAACACCGGCCACCCCTTCGATATGTTCGACCCGGATGTCGAGGACGCCGTCACGATGATCGGTGAATCCTCGAAAGGGAACAGCGACCAAGAAATCGGACACAAGGGGGTTGGGTTGAAGTCAATACTCGCTACTGGGGATGCATTCGAGATCTGGACTCGCCACGAGAGTGCCACAAATGAAACGCTTCGCGTCAGGCTCAGTCGGTCGTACGTCACTGCTGCGTTGCTCTCGTCGTTAGGGTACGATACGACTGGGTTCGATCTTCGTGGTGCTGTCTCGAACGAAGCGATCCAGTCACTCACCACGGCTTCGAATGCTGATCAGCGAACCGAGGAGCTGACCCAAGACGCTCGGGAGGACATCGGCAAGCTCCCGCTATTCGATTTTCCGGTTCCACTGACGACAGCTTCAGGGACAGACGACCCCGTTGCCGACCGGGCATCGGCGCTCCTCACGGGCGATGTCGACGAATGGTACGGTGACCCCTTCCGCACGGCTGTTTTCGTTGAGTACGAGGACACGGAGTGGCGCGACCTCCTCGAGGCGTTCGATATTCCACTACCTGAATCGTCTGACAGAGGCAGTGCTGGTCGTATCTCTCGAAGGAGGCTGACGGCGAAGACGCGACGAGTGAAACGCTGACACCCGAAACGCTCATCCAATTTGGCGGGATCGAGTCATTGTTGCTCGAACGCGTCGACAGCACGGAGCAACCAAGCCGGGAGCGGTGGGATGTCGACCGTACCCCTGGGCCACTCGATAGCGAGACAGTGCGTCATGAGACAGTTACGGTGGCTGTCGAAGGAACGGACGCATCATTCGCGGACGAGCAGTTTGACCAGTTCGGGTTTGCTGACGACGACGCACCCACGCAGTTGCTCGTTCCGCAGACGAGAACCGAACGAGAGCTGCCACAGGAATATCCACTGTACCTCTACTATCCGATCGAGAATACACGGGACGTTTCACTCCCGTTCTGTCTCCATGGGCACTTCACAGTCGAGACGAATCGGAAGGATCTCAGTCTCAACAGCCTCAATGAGAATCAGGCAGTCCTCGAACGAGGAGTGGAGCTTGTGGCTCGAGTAGCCGAGGCAGCAGGCGGGAGCAACTTTGGCGACCGCTATCCGTGGATTCTCCTCCCGCCACCACCGAAGAGCTACCCGGACGACCCGAGTTCACAGGCGAGCTTGCTCACGTGGTTCCGTGCCGCAGTCTATGAGGAACTCCGTGAGCGGCCGTGCATTCCCACAGTTAGCGATGAAGACGGGATCTCGACACCTGTTGTCCCCGGTGAGTCGCTTCTGCACTGGGACGACACCGTGCGCGATGGCTTCCTCGCACTGTTCGATGTGACCGACTCGCTTGATGAATCAGTATCCGACGCTGTCGTCGACCGTCACTTCCCAACGAGGAAAACACTCGAAGGTTGTCGTTCCGTCCCGGCCACATGGGAGGAGAGAATCGAGACGCTCCTCTGGATTGACGATGCAGAACAGTTCTCAACCGAGATTGCCCGCTCATGGGGCGCGATCCTTGGCAGCCACCTCGACCGGCAGATGGTCGGTCAGGATACGTCACATCTCGTCTGCGACTCCGGTACTGCGCGGGCACTATTTGTCGGTACTATCGAGACGATACTCCGCTCTGGCTCGAACGATGATGAGCTGTCAGCAACGCTCGACATGCTCTCCTCGCACCTGGAGGGGGTATACCTCCTCCCCTGCCGTCGCACGAGCGAAAACGGGGTAGTCGGTGACGATGCCGAAGAAACACGCTCTGAGAGTGATGCGGCGGATAGTACCCTCCTCGTTCCCATCGAGGCACGATCGGGGCCAAATCCGAACGAGCGTGGGACGAGCCGCACACGGTCAGTCATCTGGGACGTTAACTCACCGGAACGAGATACCCAACCACCTGAAGTACCGCGTGAGAAGTCGAGTTTCCGCGTCTACTTTTTGGATCGAGAGGTCGAACAGAACGAACGGGCCCGTCGCGTTCTAGACCTCGCTGGTCGACCGTGGGGAGTCCGTGTCTACGATGGCACGCCGAGCTACTTCCGGGAACTCTTAGATACATTCGCGATGGACGACTCGGCGCGTGTGAAGGCGCTGGACTTCTACTTCCTCGCGAAACAGATCAACAAACTCGGGAGTGAGTCGACGGACCTTCAGACAGACGAAGGTTCGTTTGTTCCGACTGAATACGTGAAATCCGCGGTTGCACGATCAGATGGTGACCAGCGTCAAAACCTCCGCCGACGCCTGAATCTCCGGAATAATCGCCTCACCCTCCCGCGAGAGGGAGGCACCCATACCATCCGGGAAACGATACTCGACGATGATTGGCAGCGTATCCGGGCGCTAGCCCACGGAGAGGATGCGACTGAAGACTGGGACACGTTCGATGGGAATGCAAGTGCGACATGGCCAGCGCCGACTGAAGAGGCGTGGGTTCCGATTGCCGGTGCGCTTGAGACTGACGACGCTCACGAGCGAATCGCGAAAACACTCTCGTTGTTCGGTGTCTCAGTGCTTCCCGATATCCGGACGGTGTGGATGTATGGATCCGGACATCCACGAACTCGAGGTGACGCATCCTGGGATCCCATCGAGTGGTCTGCAGGCGACTTTCTGGCGGGTGACGGCGTCCCGGAGAGTGCTGGCGCACTCCAGCGCTCTCTAGCAGACGCAGGAAATGTCTATCAACAGTGGATCACGGCGCCAGGAAGACATCCGCAGACGACTGCCGAGCACTCGAACAAATGTAACGTCAAGACAGATGGCGTCCTCAGAGACGTCTTCCTTGCGACGTGGATCTGGTTCGACGACCTCGACGCAGTTCAGCAGCTCGGCGAAGAGAATCTCCTCGAACTCCTTCACCGGTACGAAGGCCATCACCAAGTCGATACTTGAGACGGGATGGACCTGCTCGCATGGTCATCAGCGTGACGGCTACGGATGGTCGAAGTCAGTTCCGACGCTTCTGAACTGGCAGCTTCGCCAACTGGAAGTCTGGGACGCGACCGTCACAACGAATCCAGAACTCCAAGACCGCTGGGGAGATGACGCTGCACGATTTGCCTATACAGTCGTAAAGACTGGGTCGCGTGGGGCTAGAGCCTCGCGACTCTTCCCGCACATCGATCCGGATGATCTCGATCTCTCTGAAGAACTGCTCCGAAAGCTGGGAGTGAAAGCAGTCAATTCGTTCGATGCTACTGAAGCTGCGTGGCACCTGCACCGGCTCCTCGAAGTCCTCGCCGTCGACGGCCCAAACGAGGAACCGGTCGCTCTCGATATCCCTGACGACCGAGATAATGATTGGAACGCGGCTTATACGGCGCTCCTGGAACCGATTCTACGCCAGCTGCCTGCAGAGGACCCAGCAGCGGAAGATGTCGACTTGCCGTTCCTGTCTCACCTCCCGATTAAGCGTAGCGGTGAGTGGCAAGTCGCGTCGCTAGAGTGGTTGGCAGAGAACGCCGACAAGGGTCGCTACTACGAGGATCAGTCACCGAAGCCGTGGGAGCGCCGTGCCGTTGAGCAGGGAGGTCACTGGCTCCTTCCCCGAACTGCGTCAGGGCCGTTTACCCGGCTCACCAACGCTCTCGGGATTGCGCGGGTTGACGCATCGAAGCCAATCTTCGAAGCGGACGAGCTGACATTCACGGACGAGTCAGTCGCAGAGTTCCGTTCGGCGCTCCGTGATCGGATGGTGCTCCTCGTTGCATCACTCGAACAGCGGAGTGAGGATCGAATCCGCGAATTTGCAGATGATTTAGACGCTGCAATCGCGGAGCTGCGAGTAGCTGAACAGTTTCCCGAGGTAATCGAAGACGATCTCGACGCCCCGAAATCGGGCCTCTATGCACCTCGAAGCGGTGAGGAAGCCTTCGTGTTCAATTCAGCAGCCTTCGACGACGGACTTACCCTCGACGGGCTCGCGAACGCTGTCTCGCTGCTTGCCGAACAACCGACGACGATCGCGACGTTCCGAGAGGCACTCGACGGTGATCTCTCACCAGCAGAACTCACGAAGCGATGGCAGCGGCGAACCTTCCCCGTCGACGACGTCGCACGAATACTGGGTACGAGACGACGTCGAGATCTCCGGCAACGGCTTGACGCTGTTGTCACCTTGATTGAGCGTTTCGACGGCACGATCGCTCCGACCGTCGACGAAGTCGTTGAAGCAATCGAGCGCGAGGAGGACATCGCTGTCCAAGACTTCAAGCGGGCCTTGTGCGGCGATGAAGCCACTACTCTAGATGAGACATCGGCCCAGGGAGCGTTCGTTTGCGACGTTCGGGATAGTCTTCCTCAAGAGCTTAGATTCGTTCTCGATCGGCTCTTTGGCGAGGATCGGCGACCGTGGCGGGAGATAATCTTGGAGTCCGAAAGCCGCCGCGAATCGGATGTGATTGACTGGCTGGCGAAGAACGCGAGAGCCCTCGACGCGACAGCGTGTTTCCCACAGTCAGTTCGGTCCGCCTACGGCCGTGTGCTCGCTGTGATGAACGTCTGGGACCGGACGGAGACGACGGAGCTCAACGACATCGATGTGTGGCGGTCGCGGCTTCGCGCCTTATCGACGGAGTCACACGTTGAGTGGGTGGACCGACTCCCTGACCGGTTACAGAATGAGGACGCAGACGGCGAGCTGTTATTCTACTATTCCCCCGAAGATCGGTTCCGGTCGCAGGTCGTCACTCCCTTCCTCGAGGGACTTTTCGGAGCTATCGCGAGCGAAACAGCGAATCTGGAGACAATGTTGCGACGGTATATTCTGGAGGGAGAGTTACCGGAAGATGAAGCGACGGTCTCCGCTGCCGACCACCAGGACGGCGCACTTGCTGACCTCCAGTCTGCGGCCATGAGTGGACAGAAATTCTCGACCGAGAGCCTTCTCGATGCAGGGTTCGAGGTACAAAACGCATCGACGCGGACGACTGGCAGTGGCGGTGGTGGTGGTGGTGGAAGTACGCAGTATCGTGGTCGCGGTCAGCAAGGTGAGGCTGCAACGCTCGTCGCGATTCTGGATGATGCTGCGGCCTGGCTTGACGACCAGCCCATCGGAATGATTCGGACGGTCTGCTCGACGTTCCGTGCGCTGCACGACGATCAGCAAAACGGCGATCACAACTGGCATCTCGACCGAGTCTGGGACCAGGAATTACTGCCGCTTTTGTCGGGTGGTGGGTTAACGCGGGAGTCCATCGTGGACTGGCGTGATCACCTTGGAGATGGGCGGCTCCGGGATCATCCACTGGTCAGACTCTGTAACGTCACGCTTGAACAGGGCCCCGGGTTCGACGTAATCGACCCATTCGGTCCATTATCAGGTCCACGGCGAGAATTCGATATTAACCAATTCGTTCCCGTCGAGGTGAAAGCAGTCGGAGGCCGTTCCCCACCATTCCACTTCCGACTAACGACCAACGAATACCGTCGCTGCAAGGCATTCCTCCGAGGAGATCGGTCATACGTGATTCGGCTCGTCCACGTTCCTGAGCCAGGGACACCCAACTGGGCGTCAGAGACGCGGTTCGTCTCTGAGATAGTACTCGAAGATGTGTCGGACGCTGACGCTGAATCCCTAGTTCGTGGAGATCCCTTCGAGGAAGTCGTTAAAGGCGGCTACATGAATATGAGTATAGATCAGTGACTCTCCCCATTATTGTCTGGTTGCGAATAGATTGAGGAGAATGTGCCTCCGAAATCGCGCAGAACACAATCGCCAGCACAACGCTTTACATATAAACCTCTGTTCAACAAACTGGGTTAATAAGTACTGACGATAGAGTATAGCATACCAGATGGGCCACGTCTACTACCACCATCCCGGTGACAAGCAATTCTCTCTTGACTTCGTCCATCCGGACCCTGGTGAAATCGTCTCGCAGATCGTCGGTTACGATGACGACGTCGCAGTGAAGGTCCAAACATACGATATCGACGAAGAATTCTACGTCGTCTATACGTCCCGCGTCGGCGGTGGGCCTGTTCGTGAGATCGATTTCAATCTGAATGAGTCACTCGCGAAGATGAGCGAGGACAACAGCACCATCGTCGTTCGGCTGCTCGAGATCTACCGCGCCCTCATCGCTCAGAACGAGGAAGAAGAAGGCGTTCCTGTCGAGGCATACAAGAAGATCGACGTCGACGCGCTGCCAGACGTGCTTGATCGGACGTCGTGGGAAGGGTCAGCGACAGACGTTGCAGGCCGACTCGCCTCGAACCTGATTCTGAAACACGCACTCCCGAACGCCAACCACCGGACGGCTGTCGCACTGATCCAGTTCTATCTCCGGCGTCTGAATCCGAATTTCTCCATGCCGGAAACGTCTATAGAAGTCGATCCAGAGACGTACGACTGGCGGCAGTGGGTTAATGAGTACATTAACGAATCGAAGCGGCTGTTGACCGTTCGACGGAAGAACGTCCTCTTCAAACACCTGTACCGCTTCGGCGCGAGAACACTTGAGCGGAAACACGCGGTCGAAATCGACTTGACTGCATACGAGCTGGATATGTACCCGAGTGAGGCGAAGATCATCTATGCGGAGCAGCACGAAGACCTCTGGATCGAGTTCGTCGAGGAGGCCGTCGAACGCGCAGGGTATCCAGACCTGAAGGAAACACCGGGGCTATCGAAAGCAGAGTTCGCTGAAAAGATTCGGAATCTCGACTAAGGAGTTCTGTTAGTCTTGGAGTGTGGCGACTGTTCGGCCCGTTTCTTCGGCCTCTTGGCTGCGAGACATATTGTACGCCGCGAGCGCTTCGTCAACCGCCTCATCAAGACTCATTGGTCAACCTAATCTTGTCTCTTCTACCGTATAAACGCTTGCATGGCTCCAGACGAGTATCAAACAGCCTCAGTTGACCTCGATCAGTGCTGAATGCGCAGATGTTCTTCCCTGCTCTGAAGAATCCGTTGCCGTCGAACAATTTGTCCCCGAACAAAGTCCAACCATGTTCGAAGACGTTGTTTAGGGGATATCTGGATTTGCGGTAAGACTACTCGATAACGCTGGCTTCCGAACGCTGATCTTGACCAATCAGCGCGACTAGGTCCGCTTTCGAGAGCGGATCAATATCAACACGGACCTCTTGTGCAGTATAGAAGATCCCTGCGGTCACCTCTCGACTAGAGAACCAGTCATTCAGCACGTGATAGTACACGCTGAGTTGCTTCCGATACTCATCCTCGGCGTGCCGCCCGAGGTCAGTCTTGAAGTCGATGATCTCGACAGTATCGGGGCGAATGTGAACGAGGTCGATGATTCCAGAGATGGTGACCTGCTCGCCGTCGACAGTGAGTGGCAGATACGCATCCTCCTCAACTCGAAGCTCACCATCGAGCGAGTCTATGAACGAATTGATGTGACGTTCGTCATCGTTCGAGGGTTCGACGTCCCCCTCCAGCACGTACCGCTCAGCGAACTCGTGGGTCTGCGTTCCGAACACTGTCCCTCTCCCGTCGTCGACGTCCTCGAACACGTCGTCGCGCATGAGCGTGTGCGGCGAGTGTCCGACCGGACCGTCCGGCGTCGGCACAGCAATCTGCAGGTGCGCCTGCGTCGTCTCGCTGATGTCGTCTTCCTGAACGTTGGGTTCTAGTTCCTCGAGGTCGACCGGAAGCTCTTCGATGAACGTGTTTGGGCTCTCGCCTGCAGCGAACACGAGGTGGCTCTCAGCCCGCGTCATCGCGACGTAGAGCAAGCGTCGTTCCTCATCGTATCCACGCGGCAGGCACTTCCGGAGGACGTCACTCCGCCAGTTGTCGTGAATGTGGGGATACCTGTGGTCGTCGGCGTAGACCTTCCGCTGGCGTAGCCCGATTGGATCGGTGAACGTGATCGCGTTACTGTTCCCGCCGGATGGTGTGAGTTCATGTTCGCGAGCACGACGATGGGGTGTTCGAGTCCCTTTGCCGCGTGGATGGTCTGGACCGTCACCGAATTCATCCCAGCACTCGCGTGGACCTCGTGAGTGCTTCCGTCCTCGATGCCCCGTTCGATGAATCGGATGAGGTCACCTCGTGTCAATGTCGTCGCGCTGTGAACGGACTGAATCGTCGTCAGCAGCACGTCGGCGTAGGCCCCGTCGTAGTCGTACTGGGAGAACACGCGTTGGGCAACCCCACCGACCGTCTCCAGTGTTCCAAGCTCCGATTTGAACGTCTGCATATTGGCGGGGTACGCCTCGGTATCGAGGATGTGTTTGACCTCATCGAGCGTGTAGCCCGCTTCCTCGAGGACGACCACCCATCCTCGCTCGGCGTCTGATTCGAGAATCCGCAACCACGCCAACAGAAGCTTCGCCGGGTCGGACCGGAACAACTCGATGCCGCCCTCGTACGCCATCGGCAACCCGTACTCCTCGGCGACAGAGAGGAGTTCCCGGCCGAAGTCACGAGTCCGGGTGAGGACGGCAATGTCACTGTACTCTGGGAGACGGAGTTCGTCGTCCTCTTCGACCTGATACGCGTCGTTCCCGACGACCTCTTGGATCTTGGTCAGAACGGCCTCGTGTTCGTCTTCGTGTTGAATTGCCTCTATCTGAGAGTTCTCGTGCGCGGCGTTCGAAGAGAGCGACACGAGACGGTCTCGGACGGCCCCCTCGTCGACGTTGTCCTTGCTCGAAACGGGCGTGACCAAACTGTGCTCGGAGAAGTCAAGGATGGCCTGCGTCGATCGGTAGTTCTCGACGAGTTCGATATCGATGATCGGGCGTGTCGCCCACGACACTCGCTCGTGGTCCTCGTTGAGTTCGTCGACGAACCGGTCCAGTCGAGACTCAAACTCGGTGATGGTCTCGACGGCAGCGTATTGGAAGGAGTAGATGCTCTGTTTCCAGTCACCGACGACACAGACGTTGTTCGTATCCGCGAGCAGGAGTGCGAGTTTGAACTGGATCTCACTGGAGTCCTGGAACTCGTCGATCATCACGTACTCGAACGCGACGTCGTCGCGGAGTCGGTGGTCGTCACAGAGCAGCACAAACGCGAACAGTTGGAGGAAGCTGAAGTTGAGGTAGTTCCGACTGAGCGCGAACTGCAGGTACTCGTGATAGACGTCGTGGACGAAGTTCTTGAGGCCCTCTCGCTGTTCGTCAAACGCCAGTCGCGCGACGGTAGCGGGAACTTGCTTCTCACCCCACCCCATCCGCCACGGATCTCGTCCTCCTCGGGCGCATCTGGGAGGTAGCACTTGTCGTTCCCGTAGCCCCCGAGTTTCGAGCGAAGCTTCGACTGCTTGTTCCCGTCGTTTCGGGGGTGATTCAGCTCGTCGAAGATCTCTCGAAATGCGTCGAAGTCGCCGTTCAGATGCCGCTCGCCGTTCCGGTACCAGCTATCAGCCGTCGGGAAGACACCTTTCGCCGCGAACTGATTAATCAAACCGAGGAGTTCGGCTGGCTCCTCGACGGCACGGAAGAAGTCGTCGTACTCGGGATGGTCGTCGCTGAATCGACGGATGAACTCGCGGAATTGCGCCTTCTCGACGTTTTCATTTTCGAGGACACGTGTGGACCCCGTGATGCGGTCGTCGATGCCGAGGAGCGTCGGTGCCTTGAAGCCGTGTTTCATAAGGATGTCGTGACAGAGGCTGTGGAACGTCTGGATCGGTGCGTCCGAGAGTTCACGCATCCCGTAGTCACAGTGGGCGACGATTCGGTCCTTCATCTCTGTCGCCGCGTTGTTGGTGAACGTCACGAGGAGAACGTCCTCGGGTTCGACGTCGTCTTGGTCGACTATTTCGGCGTAGCGACGGGTGACGGTGGACGTCTTCACAGTCCCTGCGCCGGCGTCGACGACGTGGATTCCCTGTTTGCTGTCGATCAGATCTGATCTTGCTGTTGGTCGTTTGGTGCGGTCATCGCGACTCACTCTCTAGGATGCAATCTCGGTTGTCTACGTACCGATAGTTGGGATCGCCACCGAGCCCCTGAACTGGGAAGCGCTCGTCACCCGCACGGCGAGTGTTCAGTTCCGAAAGGCGCTCTCGAACGAACTGCTCGAATGCGTCCACGTCGCCAGTGAAATAGTTCTGGTTGCGAATACGGAGCAAGTGTCTCAGTGCCTGCTTACAGCCCTTCTTCACGTACTTGTAGTCTCCAACACTCTCCTTTTCCTTTCCTTCATCTGTTCCGTCAATAGGCGAGCAAACATAGAGTCCAAGAGTTCACTCTTGTCTCTCGTCTCCGGGAACTCGTGTGCGTCCAAGAACTCCGAGTACTCTTCGTACTCCACCTTGGAGAAGGTCTTGTTACAGTCGTTCGCGGCGTCTTCCTGCAGTTCGGTGAAGGTGTCTCGCCTCGCGATGTATCCGTTGTACGTAACGGGATAATACGTCACCGTCGTAAGGCAGTCCTCCAAGGGACCCATTCCCCGTCACCACATCGTCGAGCGTTTCGAGGAAGTGGAAGAACGTGAATCGCAGTTCCTCGTCCGGGCGCTCGGTTCGCTGATGTGCGAGATAGAGGAGTACTTGAAAGTTCGGTTTGTCGCTCGGTGGGTCGAGCGCCGAGTGTTTGACGATGGAGTATGCCGACCTCTTTGTACCACTCTTGTAGTCGAGGAGTCGGCCAGGGGTATGAACGAGGTCGATTTTCCCCTTCAATCCGAGGTCGGTGTTCTTGAACCAGCGCTCAGTGTGCGACGCATCGATGGGGCAGTCGTAATACTCTGCAAAGAAATTCTCTCCCCAGCCACTGTCCGGCGTCGTCAAGCCATCACTCTGCGGCGGGTTTGCATCGAGGAACTCGACGATGGTCTGAAGGCCGACGCGGTACTTGGTGAGTCGGACCTCCCGATCGACGCCTCGGAGGAACTGGTCGACCTCGTCGAGAATGACTGCGGCGACCTCATCGAGTGTGTCCGTCGTGATGGCGTCCGGATGTGAGACGTAGAACTCTGCGAAGTCGTGGAACAGGTTCCCTTCTCTGAAGTGGTCCTTGTCCGGGTTGTCGACGAGTCGGCTGAAGAAGTAATCGCGGGGTGAGTTGACGTCAGTGTCGTCCGCTTCCTCCTCGAGACGAGCTTCACGCTCCTTGTGTTCGGTCAACGCCTCGGCGTAGCTGGCAGCGTCCCGAAGATGCTCCGGTGTGGCTTCGTTGAGGGCGTCGACGATCTCCGTCGGGAGGTTTGCTGGTGGGGAGGGTGGTTCGTAGAACATCGACTCTCTTCGTGTTAACCAACAAAACTCGCCGATCGATAGTTCTGTTGGTTAAGCAGGTTCGTGGACTCGCTGACCTCGTCCTCTGTAACATCATGAGCAACTAATTTATAAATCGGTTTCGTAATATGTTACACCGTGCTCCGGCGTATTGAGCTTGAGGTCCTCTCCACAGTCGACCGTGGCGACACGATCTCCGAGCTCGCGATGAAGCTCGACCACAGCGAGAGCTACCTCTCTCGTGCCGTCGCCGACCTCGTCGACAAGGGGCTCGTCTACACGGAACGCGACGGTCGCCGAAAACGGGTCGTCCCGTCGGATGCTCGCGCCGTCGAACTCTATCAAGACCTCGTCCGCCAGCACTCCCACATCGAGTTCCCCGAGCTGTTGACCGGTAAGGCCCTTGAGGTGCTCTACTATCTCGACCAGCCGCGAACCGTCGCCGAGATCGCCGACCGGAGCAACAACTACCGTAACACGGTCAACCGTGTCCTCAAGCGAATCCGCGACCGCGGCCTCGTCGGGACGGACGACGGTCACTATGACTTCAACGCCGACTTCAACCGCATGCACGAGTTTGCCCGTGAACTCGCACATCATCTCCATCGACAACGGCTCGAAGTTGTCGCCTCGAAGGGAACGATTCTCTGGGAGGACTACGACGAATTCCTCGCCCAAGCCGAGACGGAGATCGACGCAGAAGGGTTCCACGAAACCGGGCTAGCTCGTTTCGCCGCGTTCGACCTCCAGTTCCTGCTCACTGACCACCGCTACTACCTCTACTCCGAGACTCTTGACGAAGTCTCGCCGGCGGAGCTCTGCTGTCACACGCTGCTAATCGACAACGGCAGCCGCCACCGCTCGTACTGTCTCCTCCTGCTCAGCCACGTCGACGTCGACGAAGACGACCTTCGCGAGCAAGCGGTGAAGTACGGACTCGATGACGAGATTGATGCCCTACTCCAGTATCTTGAGACACACGGCGAGATCCAGGACGGCCTTCTCCCCGAGTGGTCTGAGTTCCAGGAGCTGGCAGCTGATTACGAGGTGGACCTCCCCCAATGAGGCCAACCTTTGGACGCGATTACATCGAGGACGTGTTCCAGCGAATCGGGGATGGGCTCTTAGCCCCACTTATGGGCTACCAACGCTTGACCGGGTTTGTCGAGATGGCGACACAGTCCGTCCTGTGGAGTAGTCCGGTCACGACTGCGGGGAGGGAAGGCGGCCGTCTGGTCGGGGAACGCGGCCTCGTTTGATCTCGTGGTCGACGCGACGTAGATGCTTGCAGCTACCCTCAGGTGAGCGCTGCTGCCAGTCGGGACAGGTGCACGACTCGTCGACGACGTCGATTTCGTATCGATTACCGGATGCGGACTGGACCTCGTAGCGACCACCTTTCGTGAGGAGCGAGACGTCCATTGCTTCGTCGATGGCACGCTTCGTGCGTGGTTCGAGGTCATCCTGTGGCTGTGGATCGTCGTCGACGACCAGCCGGTCGCGGACGTCGCCAGTCCGACCACCGTCTGGAGCGACGGCTTCCGCAGGGCCACTGAGCCGCTCGTGGAGCACTTCCTCGACCGGATGGCCTTTCCGACCACAGGTAGTGGACTTCGCGGCGCTCGCGATGGTCGTAGGAACCGCACGCGGCTGCGCTCCCAGTCCATACTCGCCAGGCACCGAGCGCGGCCATCACGTCGACGATGGTCCGTGGGACGGTCTGGTGGTCGTCCGGGAAGAACACCCGGAAGCGTGTATACGCCTCCTGCGGCGGGACAGTCTCCCACCAGTCCTCGCTGGAGCCACAGCTATCGAACATCGCTTCGTCGGTGCCGTAGCCGACAGTGACGCCGTCGATCGGTGTCCAGTCCGTTGGGAGGTGGTCTGTCTGCCCTTCGAGTATCCGGAGGCGGAGGACGGCGTATCGAAGATACTCGTGGGCTTCGTTGTCTGCCGTGCGAGCGATCTGGTCGTGCTGCTCGGCAACGTGCTCAGCTTCTTCGAGGACCGTCGTGAGATAGTCGTCAGTCATGATTCGTGGAGGTCAGAATGCGCCTCCGCCCCTCTGCGGGCGCAGAAAAACTTAACCAACATCGTCGGCTGAACCTCCGCGCTGTTGGTTAAGAATCGAGCTACCGAATTCGATTCCTCCCGGTCGGCCATCAAAAGCGTCTAGCACCTACAGTGACCTCTGCTGCGAGATTGTTGTGTCCAACCGTTCCCAGACCGTCTCGAACGCTGGCGGTTCGCCGGTGAGGTCTGGGAGCGTCGTCTCCCACTGCTGGCAGATCTCGTCCCGCTGGTCCTCCGGAAGTCCCGTTGACAGATCGACGGTGAGTCCATCGTGTTCGCACTTTGCCTCGAACGCGGGTTGAACCTCGGCAAAGTCAATTGTAACCGACTCGGTTTCGAGCAACTGGTAGAGGTCGTAGTAGTCGCGAGCGGCCCCCCGCTGGTAGATCGCGCGAAGCTTTTCCGCGAAGATCTCCTCAACGCTGTAGGCCTGTAGGTTGAACTCGGGGACGTCCTCGTAGGCGTGGGTATGCTGGACCGGCTCGAAGGCGACGTGCTCGTCGACCATCACGTCGATGCTGGTCGTGTTGGGATGGCCGAGGACAGCACGATACTGGATACTGATGTCGACGTAGTGGGTTGGGTAATGATCCTGCCGGGATTCGTGATGCTCTCGAATTGTGAACTCGATTCCGGAGCGATTGGTGACCGTCTCGAGTAGCGCTCGCAACTCACTCTTTGACCCCTTATACTGGCCTGCGACGCCGAAGTCACGGTCCTCGGAGTACCGCCACGAGCGCGGGAAATACAGCTTGCTCAGCGCGGTACCGCCCTTGAACAGGAGATTGTCACCGTAGTCGCTGGTGAAGATGCCCCAGAGAAGCCAGGAGTTCACGTAGTTCTCCTCGGCGTACCCCTGGCGGACGCCGAGCTCCCGAGCGAGAACCCGGAGCCTATCTTGGCTGATCATCGCGATCAGGACTCCGACGGCTCCAGCGTGGCTGGTTCGACGTTAACCCGGAGGCGGTACGTGCTGTCTGTCGATCCGGTCTCGGGACGCGTGGGATCCAGCAGAGAATAGCCACTCGTGAACGACGCGACGAGCGCCTCTCGGGTGGGAAGGTTGATGCCGAGCTGGTCGGCGAGGTAAACGATCCGCTTGGTCGCGGCGCCGTTGTCGAGGCGTTCGAGATACTCGCCGACAGTTTGCCAGGAACAACCTTGTTCGTCGGCGGCACGCATTGCGCTCGCGAGCTCGCGGATGCCGCCACAGAACTCGGGATGGTCCGCACAGTCGATGAGCGTCTTCTCCAGATCGCTGACTTGGATGGTGGTCCCCTCAACGGAGGTCGGCGTCGTGCCGAAGAACTTCCGGCCGGTGATCGTCGTGACGCGGTAGGGCACGCCGTGAATCTCCCGGCTCTGGGCCCGGGTTGGTGTCACGACGTAGACTGTCCGTGGAACCTGTTCAGTCAGCCCGTGGTGGCTGAGCGCGCTGTAGTAGCCGATGTACATTGGATCGGCGACGTGGGCGGCGATGAGGTACTCATGGGTCGTGTACATAGACTTCTCGCCGGCCGCGAGCGGGATGATGAGGTATGTTCCCGGAAAGAGTCGGTCGAGCCATCCCTTCTCCGTGAGTCGGGACGCGATTTCCCGGGCGGCGTTCGGAGCGACCTCCAGGGTCGTCTCGATGTCGTCGACCGAGATGATCTGGTGGCCCTCAGCGGCAAGCCGCGAGAGGAGCCGACTCTCCCGAGTTGAGAGCCCCTGTCGATTACTTTGCGGTTGTTCTATGGCGCCCATGCCTGCGTTTCGTACATAGAACATACAACCGCACCAACTTGACTGTTGTGCCACCACTCGCTGACGGGCCCAACCCGGTTAACCAACGGAAGGAGATCACGGGGAAGAACGTTGCTTAAGAGTTACTCTCTCGCTTCGAGTGTGTCGATGACTTCCTGCGCCGACGTACTGATCCGTCCAAGCCGCTCGCGAACAACCTCGGGATCGTCCGACTCCCAGACTGCGAGGTAGAACGCCGAGCCGCTGGTATCGAGTCCGCAGTACCGCCCAACGACGTACGCGACGGCTTCGGCCTCGACTTCGCGTTTCGACCGTTCGGTGTCGTCGTCGACGTCGAAGTGGAGCAGGGCGTGCGCGTACTCGTGAATCAACGTCCGGGCGAGATCAGCATCGTTCTCCCGATCCCGATCCCGATCCCGAATCTCGACACGCGGCTGCATATCGACGAGACTCAGCTGCTCGCAAATGCCCTTTGCCTCGCCGTGGGTCCACTCGTCTGTTGGAATGATCTGCACCGTCACGCCGAGCTCATCCGAGGCGTCGGTCAGTTGACCAACGAGGTCGCCAGCGTCCCCAGTCGCCTCAGTGTCGAGGTCGGGGAGCGGCTCACCGTCGGTCTGGGAGATATCAAACACCGGTGCGGGTTGAATCCAACGAGCCCCTTCGACCACTCTTCAGGCGGTGTCTCGTCGTAGTCACAGTCGCTGCTCCTCGTGGTAGCTCGGCGAGTTCTCGCACTCCGGGCACTGGTTCGTGATGATTGGTGCCCAGATCCAGATAGCCGATTCGCCCTCCTTGACGTGGCGGTCGAACTCCTCCTGCCACGTCCGGTAGCCCGCCACCCGCGTTGCCTCGGGACACTGCCGCTTGATGAGGAGCGTGTTCCGGTAGGAGTAGTCGTGGAAGCGACTCTGGACGTCAAGCCACTCCTGGAACTCCGCGCTGACCTGCGCGTCGTCGACGCCGGCGACGAGGTCGTCGATCCACTGTTCGATAGTGCTGTTCATTTCGTCTGATCGCGTGTCGGTCTGGTCGAAGGAGACCGACGAGTCTCTGGTCGTAGCCATTGTGTTCACCGAATCAAGTTCACGGCGACTGCGTCTGTTCGGACCGCGCCGCACCCCCTCAGGGGCGTTCAAAAAACCGCTCTGTCGGTCAGCGGAGCTCGTGGCGTTCGTCCGCAAAGCCGAAGCCGACCGTGACGAGGTACTCGAGGAACTCGTCGAACCGCTCGACGTCGCTAGGCGTATCGGTCGCAAGGTGACGTGCCCACTCGATAGCCCATTGGAAGGCGGGATCCGTGCCGCCCTTGCCGTGAATGTACCACCACCGGGCCGCTTTCAGCACGACCAGCGGATTCGTCGGCGGCTGCTCACCGGCGAGCCCACGGGTGATGGATTCGATTTCGTCGGGGACGTCGGCGGGATCGACCTCTGCTGATTGCGTGTTATCGATATCGACAGGGATCTCGTCGATCGAGACGTTGTCAGGACTCTGTTGTTGACTTACTGGAATTCACCTCTGAGAGCTTTCGAAGGAGCCCTCGCCCTCTCTGGGGGCACGAAAAACAGGTCGCAAAGTCACGCCGGCGGGAGGTAGACGCTCTGCTCGCCGGCGATCTCCTCCAGGTTGTTCCGGTGACGGTGGCTGAAGTAGCACTCGTAGCTGCAGTATCCACAGACTGCGCCAGTGTCGTATTCAGCGACGAAAGGGCCGCGACGTGTTCGCCAGACGTTTACCTCGCATTCGGTGCAGGCGGCTTCCTCGAGATCGACTGGGCTCGGCCCCCCGTACTCGATGTGTAACCCCGCGTCCTGTGGTGTCGTCTCGGGTCAGATCCCGTGGGACTTCCAGAACTCACGTATTCGAGCGAGACTATGGCGCACCGTCTTCCGAACGGTGACGTGATCGGCGTTGCGACCGCTGTCGTCCCAGCCGTCGGCCGTCCAGAACTCGCCGAACTGTGCGCCGCGATGGAGTCCGTTCCAGTCGACGCCCACGATGTCGGCTGGTGGATCGGCAGAGAGCGTCGGTCGGGTCAGCTGCTGGATGGCCTCGAGTTGCTTGGGTGGGCTCCCGCCGAGGATGTGGACGTGACGACCGCGCCAATCGGTCGGCTCGGAGAACTCGTGGGCCAACCGGTCGACGTAGCCACGCGAATATCCGAGGACGATGTCATCGGGAACCGCGTCGATCACCGATCGTGACTTCGGGACGATAATGAGCTCGGCCTCGGGGTAGCTGGCCTGAATCTCGCGAGCAGCGGCGACGTGGTCATCGACGTCGTCGCGTTCGTAGACATCGCCTATGACACCGACCCATGGTTCGTGCTCGAAGAACCGATCGACGAATCGATCCAGATTGGGGTTCCGGAAGTCGTTGTCGAGCATTCCGACGGGGATATTAAAGTCCTGATACTGGCTCTGCTGGTATCCACAGTCCTCTCGGAACCCGGGTAGGAATCCGATCTTATAGGCATCCAGGGTGAACGGCGCTCGATGGAGGAAGGCCACGACGTCGGCTTGTCTGGCGGCAGCGATTTCACTAGCCGTGTTGGGATTTGCACTCAGATCGAGGGACATGACTGGGCTTGCGAGGCCGCTGCTGGCCGCCCCGCATCCATTCAGGGGCTCGAAAAACCGGGACTACATTCTATTAACCAACAATTAGTGATACAACTCGGGATTGTTGGTTAAGACCGGAATCTACTCCTTGTCCTCACGGAGCTCCCTAGCCTTCCACTCGAGGCGTCGCAGAATATGCGTCCGGTTCTGGTTAGCATTCTCGTAGGCGACGCAGGCTCGGAGCGTCTCCATGTCGTGAATCGTCGCGATACCAGCGTTGATGAGTCGAGTGTTTGGCGGTTCAAGACGCTGTTCCGGTGTGAGACCGTCTGATTCGACGGATAGGTTTGACGAGTTGCTCACTTTTGTTCGCCTCCGCTCCCTCAAGGCGACAATAAACAGCGGCCAGGCCACTCCCGGTCGAAGACATTCCTTGTCAGAATCCCAAGTCAGTTTGGACGGTAGTTCGCGTCAGTGTCGACGCTGTCGTACATGCGGCCGAGCATGTCGAGCGCCGACTGGAAGTGGGCGTAGTGCTCGTTTGCGAACGCCACGGTTTCTTCGAGGGAGATAACGGCCCGCCCGTCGACCATCTCGGCCTCAATCTGTGGCCGCGGCTTGAGTACCACCTGAATCGCACTATTGAGGTCGGCAGCGGGCAGGCGTTCTTCCGCAGTCGGGATTCCGAATCGATCGAAGAACGCCGTCCAGGCGTCGAGGTCGGGCTCGTGGACGGCGATGAACAGCGGATAATCATCCGGCTCGCGAGCGACTTGGTAGCCACCGCGGGTCCAGACGTAGACCGCATCGATGCCAGTGTATGCATACTCCATCCCCGCGAACTGCGGGAGGACATACGCCTCCGCTATGGATGGCGGCGAGATGTTTGCTGACGCCGTCAGGAACTCGAGACCGGCGTCTCGGAGCGTCTGATCGACGAGATGGAGCCCATCGTCGTACGCGACGTATCCCGCCTCCTCGAGGCGATGCACGACGCGACGGATCGTCTCCCGGTTCTCGTCGATCTTCCGCGCGACGCCTGAGATGGAATCGCCCGGGTCAAGCGCGAGGATGAACTTGAGTTCCTTCTCACCGCACACTTCGTACATTCTATGGCTACACAATTCTGTGCAATAGTCAAAAGAAGTACTATTCGTGTGGGTCGGCTGGCTGGATCTGGCGAGTGTCCTCAGCGAGGTCGTGGATATACTCGCGGAGGGTTTCCATATCTTCGCGGGCTTCTTCGAGCGTCTTGCCCTTCACTTTGGCCGTGATCTTGTCTTGATCGCGGGTGCCAGTACCGCGAGTGAGTTTGACGGTGAGTGAGACGCCGACATCGCTTCGCTCGACGTACTCGGTTGGTGCCTGACGCTCACGGTTCTGCGGCGATTCTGCGCTCGTACGAGGCTGCTGGGTGTGTTCTGACATTGATTGCTCTCTGTGATCGTTAGTTGATGGACGGTGCGACTGGATCGTCGCCTATCTCACGAAGGGTGGCACCTATCTCGTGTCCGGTGAGTCGCCAGCAGTTGTCGGGTCCTGTACACTCTAGCTGGCTCACCACTTCGGTCTTGAACGCCTTGTACTCCGCCAGTGCCACCTCCTCATCGTCAGTGTAATCGAGCAGGAGGGCGAGTGCGAGTTGCGCCGGCCCACTCCCACCATATCCACATTCGAAGCCCGAAGGACTGTGATTCGCCAGCTCGAGACTCCGCTCTGGCGTGAGCTGTTCTTGGTCCGATTGCTTCTCGACGATGGCGCGGCCTCGACGACGGTAACCGACGTAGATGACGTCGAGATCAGCCGAGGTCCGTGACTGTACGTGTGAACGTGGGTCGCTGATTCCACTCATAGGTTGGTTCGCGGGAGGCTCGTTTGATCACCCCCGCACCCCTCTCGGGGGTTCAAAAACAGGGCGGGGCTGCGTTCGGCAACGTATTTGACAGTTGCAACGTATTGTCCAGGTATATCGGAATGGCTGTACTGGACGATCTCTCAGAGTTTGAGTTCGAGGACGTGATAGAGGATGTCTTCCGAAATCTCGGCTACGAGAACGTCCGTCAGGCCGAGCGAACCGCCGACGAGGGGCGGGACGTCATCATGGAGGAGGTTATCGACGGCACCCGGCGCGCGATCATTGTGGAGTGCAAGCATACGGGGACGGTGGGGCGACCGGTCGTCCAGGAGCTCCACTCGGCAATCGCGACGTTCGACTTCGACGGTCCAAAGCGCGGTCGTCACGACCGGTCGGTTTACGAATCCCGCCCAGGAGTACGCCCAGCGTCTCCAGCAGAACGATGATCCATCCCATCGAGCTGCTCGACGGCGAGGACCTCCGGGAGATCGGCCTCGACCTCTACAACGGTCGGATCGAGATTCTCTGCAACGAAACGCTCCGCCCCTACGACCCGGCGGCCGATGTCGGTACGCCCGTCGAAGAGGCGTTCCGCGACATCGAAAACATCGAGGTTGGTGACCTCCCAGAACCACATTCGGCGGTGACGTTCCGTCCGGTAGTCGCGGTCACCGCGGACACGAACGCCGTCTTCGAGACGTCGGTGGGCGTCATCCACCGGATCAACGACCGGACTCGATTCGTCGCCCACGCCGAACGCGGGCAGCCGCAGGTCGTCGACGAGGACGTCGCGACGCTGGTCACGGAGAACCTCCACGCGACGGTCAACCTCGACTCGGAGCAGTTCGCGGAGGTGTTCGACGACGTCGAGGAGAACCGGTTCGGCCAGACACAGACCGAGTACAAGGAGTGGGCCGTCGAGCGGCTCCAACAGCACCACACGACGACGGTCACCTACACCGGCGACAACAACGTCACGTACAACGAGACCTGCGAGCCGAACCGCTCGGACATCTCCGTCCAGTCGATCGAACCAGTATACCTCCCGGAAGTTCGGCACACCACCGACACTCAGGAGTATACCTATCCTTACGAGTACTACGCAGCGGGTGCGTCCACTGTGATACGAGCGGCGTCGACGAGCCGTACACGTATTGTCCGAACTGCGGGGCAATCGCCTGCGACAGTCACAGCAGGACTGAACGGCTTGAGCAGGAGCCGGTGTGTACGGACAAGCGGGTGCTGCGTTTCGATGCCGGACGGGAAGCTCCGCTCAACCCGGCGCCGACTGCTTGGGGGGCTCGCGGGCGTCGGAATGGCAGCGACGACCGGCTGCCTCGGAACAGTTGAAGCAGCGGGCTTCCAGCAGGAATCGGCCTGGCGTGACCCACCGCTCGTTGAGGACCGCCCGAACGCCGTGTACCTCCCGGCTATCACCGAGGGAATGAAGATGTACGGGATGACAACGAGCGGGCCATACGGGCTTGCGGTTATGTATTCGTACCCGCACCGATTCTGGACGGTGACGGGAGACGAGGTCGGAAAGACTGTCGTCGAAGCTGACGACTCGATCCATCTGATGGTTTCGTTGTGGGACAAAGAGACGGGGACGACACTACCGATCGATTCGGGAATAACGATCGAGATAACGAACGATGACGGCCTGGTCACACAGGAGGTGGCCTACCCAATGCTCTCTCAACAGATGGGTCTACACTACGGGGCGAATTACGAATTATCTGGAGAGGGGTCTTACACTGCGACGGTTCGCGTCGGTGGTGTGCCACTTCGTCGGACCGGAACGCTGAGCGGTCGTTTAGAATCCGTTCAGACGACCGCGTTCGACTTTCGAGTTCTCGTTGTGCATCACGCTCGTTTTCGTTTCCCCTCGTCTCCTCCTGCAGGAATAACGGAACACGATTCCGACCGTCCTGAACACTATCACGCCGAAACTTGTATGGAATGCGCATTTTCTGACGCTCTTGTTTCATATGTTCGGTTACGTTAGATTGATCCTCAGTTTTATCAGATCGTTTCGGGGTACGGTTGGTATCACTCTGAACAATTCAGCTATGTCGTTTTACGATTCGAAAGCCTTCGTTCGGATATGAATCTCGAACAGACGGGTGATTACCTCGCCGAGGAATTCGATCTCGAGCGGAGCGACCACGTCCGAGCGGTCGGCGAGTCGGTCGCAGAGCTCCGCGACTAGCCAGGCTGGGTTCTCTGACATCCAGTTCAATCCCGTTCACGAGTGCTCGACGAACTCCATTTTGTCGGGTCCAGTCGGTCACAGAGACGCTTTCGCTCTACGTGTCCGAGACGTGCTCGTGTGAACTCCATCGCAAGACATATTATGAATTATCTATAACTCATGAGTACGATGGCGAAGTCCTCAACCGGTCGTGACCGTCCCCTCCAGCAGCTCCAAACCGTCGCCGACCTCATCGAGACGCCAGCGCTCGCCCGCATCTACGCCTACACCGAGCGTGAGGGACCGGTGACTGTCGAGGACCTCGTCGACGAACTCGGGATTCCACAGGGGACAGCTTACGACTACGTCCAGCGGCTGGAGGCAGCCAGTCTCCTGAAGAGAGTCACTGAGTCGCGGCCGTACGAGTACGACGCCGAGGCGATCTCGCTCACGCTCTCCGTCGACGGCACGACCACGACGGTCACCCCAGCCCTGATTGCCGCCATCGCCCAGGTGGATACGGACGAGGATGTCGACGTGTACGTCGAGCGCCACGGTCTCGACGGTCTCTCAGCGGCGCTGGAGTACGCCTTCGAACAGGTGGGCGGGACTGTCAACCACCGGATCATGGCCCGCGAGCTTGACCTCTCGCCGCTCGAGGCCGAAATCATCCTCCAAGCGCTCGAACCGGTCGCAACGACCTACACCAACGCGGCTGAATGACGACCGCCTATATTGCTGACACCGGCGTGTTCGTTCGGTGTGGCGGCCCGGGCAACGAGAAGTTCCAGCGGCTCCGGCGGGCGGTCCGACAGGCAGGAGTTTCGTTGATCGTTCCGCAGCGTGTGTACGAAGAACTCGGCGGGGATCCAACCGCCGAGGCGTACCCCTCGGGGGATATCCCCTACCCCAAGGGTTTCCAGGAGGGCTGGATCGTCGTCGCTGACGAACTCGACTACACCGATCCACTCGTCTCGACGGTGATGGACGACACTCGACGGTGGATCGCAAACGAGACCGAGACCGATCGCGACGAGGACACCGTCGAGAAGGCAGACACAGCGCTGATCGGCCTCGCCGCACAGCTGCTCGATGCCGGCAAATCCGACGACGTCGTCCTTCTCACTTCACTACCGACAAGCCAGCCGGGAACGCCGCAGAGGCGCTGCTCCCGGGGCATGGCTTCGAGGGGCGAATCGAGTACCGCTACGTGAGCGAGGGATACCTCGAAACGATCACCGCCAGCGAGTTCCGGTGAACTCGTTAGCTGAGAGGGCAGCCGCAGATACGCACAGTCAAGAGCTCGTGCTGCGAAGATACAGGGATGCCTGAAGAAACACTGTTCGAGTTCGAGCGCGACATGGACGTGGCTGAGGTCGCTCAGTATCTCCGAACGGTCGCAGACCACCTCGAAGCCGGCGACGAATTTACTTTGCAGTCGGGGACCGAATCGATCACCCTTACTCTGCCAAATCGGGTCGAGTTCGAGGTTGAACTCGAGCGCGAGACATCAACGTCCGGGAGATCGGCAGAGATCGAACTTGAATTCGAGTTGGAGTGGGACGAGAACGCGGCCGATACCGGCGACCTCAGTATCGAGTGAAAAGAACCGAAACAGTCCGGTACACGCTCAGACGGTCCGATATGCGATCTCGTCTAGTGCTCTCGGTCCTCCTCAGCGAGCAGTTTCTCCCGAGCCGCGTTGATGTTCGACTGGACGGCATCCTCAGTTACCGCTCTGATGTCAGCCCACTGGCCGACAGTATAGCGTTCTGCCTCCTCGACGACGACCCAATCGATCGCCTCGTGGACCGAGCAGTCGCCGGCGATCAGCTCAGCAAGTCGCTCGAGGAAGTCCTGCTCCTCCCACGCGAGCGCGACGTCTTCGAACTCGTGAGCGTCCCGATCGTATGCAGCGAATAGTTGGACGGCGCCATCGCGCTCCAAGTCGGCTCGGACATGCGCTGGCAGTGATTCCAGTGCTGCGTGCGGGAAGGGGAAGGGGATACGCCGGAGCGTCGTGCAACGAGGCGACGTCGAAGGGGGTCAAGCCCCGATGTGAGATGTCGCCGAACTTCATCAGGTAGCCAGTCTCCGCAGCGAGTTGGGTCCGCCCCTCGAGGAGGTGCTCGGCGAGCTCGGGATAGTCGTCGCGGTCGACCGAGCCAGTCTTGAAGATCGTCACGAAGTCGCGGTCACCGCCGGATCCGGGTTTGACTGCCATGGGAACACACCACGTAGTCAGTTGTCCGTCATGGTGGGATATGAGTATGTGCCAGCGAGCCCTCGAAGATAGCGGGTTATTCGTTCTCTCGGAGCGTCGCTGCACGGGTAGCGAGCAACCGGAGTACCCACCTCGGTCGCTGATGCTGGTTACCGTGAACGACGTATGCTCGAACGGTCTCAATGTCGTGCATACAGACGACACCAGCGCGGATCAGCCGCAGGTGGTCGGTCTCGAGGAACTTCTCCGGTGGAAGCTTCTCTTGAATCCCGCCAGTATCTGTGCTCCTCACGGTGCCACCTCCGGAGGCCCGATTCGCGGGCTCTGTTTGCGTAGAGTTACCCCACAGAGTTCCTCGACCCCGTTTTGTGGGGTAACTTGGCTCTTCAGGGACCGTCTCGCTCGTGATCGAGACACGGGGTTGGAAAGAGGATCGTCTCGAACATATTCAGTACTCAGGAGAGGGATACAAAAAGTCGGGCAGAACGGCTATGAATACAGAGAGAGAATCGGTCGATCAGTATGGCTCCTCGAGAGAGCGGCGTTTTTGAGCGAGTCGTGTTCAGCGTCTCGTAGTGGCATCAACTCGTGAGTCTCGCCGAAGTCTCTTTCGACGGATTGCCCACCGCCCCCACGCTGATTGGTCAGTATACGATGCGACGCCGCTGTACGAGCGAAGCTCGCTCGACGGGCTGGAATCGGATATCAGAATTGTCTCGCAGATCTGGTTCAGACACGACCGCCACGAGTCGGTCGAGAACTTCATCTGCGCACTTCCGCTGGCGTATCTCGAATTCGACGCGCACGACCGCTACGCAGGGTCGACTCGCTACGAGATGGATACTCTCTTTCGCGTCTTTATTTTGAAAGAGCTCCACGGGTAGCCCCACGAAACAGCGCTGATCGAGTATCTCGGGTGTCGCCCGGCGCTCTGCGAGCAGTTGGGCTTAGAAAGTGTCCCGAACCAGTCGACGCTGTGGCGAAGTTGGCACAAACGATTCCCCGTCGAACCTCGCAGTACAGTCGAGACAGCCGCCCGGACGATTCTGATCAAAGCCCAGAACGCGGATGTTGCAGTCCCGCGGAAACCAGAGCGACACCTCCCATCTCATGGTGACGAGGAGGACGAATCGGACCCAGACGATCAAGCTGTCCTCAACGAAGCGGCAACGGTTACGGACCACGTCAGTCACGTCGTCTTCCCGGCGTTCTCACTGGATCGAAGTGAAGGCTGTGAAATTCACGAGAACGCCTACTGGGACTTACAGACGTATCTCGGACTTCGCGAGCGGCTAGCTGCTAACGAGGGCGCTCGTAGTTTTACCTACGAGTCGACTCGTGAGCGAACGCCGTTAGATCACGCCCATCGCGAGCAGATTCGAGACCTCTCGATTGAACAGGTTCGCGAGATGTACCGACAGGCCGTCAACAGGCTCCTGAACGAAGTTGCGGAGATAGAGGAGTTCTTCCGAGCCGGGATTGTCGCAATCGATATCACCGAAGCTGACCCCTTCACCGGTGATAGAACGGGCCACGAAGACGAAATAATCGGAACAAAGGAGAAGACCGACGAGTATGCCTATCAGCAGGCCACCGTCCAATTAGTCGGCAATGCAGTCCCGATTGTGCTGGACGCGAGACCAGTTCGGAAGGGTGAGTCCCGCTTAGAAATCGTTGAGGACCTCTTGGACTCTGCTGAGGAGATGGTTCACGCCGATAACGTCCTGATGGATCGTGAGTTCGATAGCCAGCACGTCCTGGAGATGCTCAGCCAGCGTGGGGCTCTCGTACGTCGTGCCAAAGCGGATGCAGACCAGCGAGAAAGCCCAGGTCAAGCGGTTACTCCAACGCGACCAGGACAGGACCGATACGAGACCGGCCGGAAGCTCCACCTCGGCAAGAATGAGTGGCACGAGACGACGCTGATCTACCGTCGGAGAGCGAATTCCGAGCACGACGATCACCGGCAGTATTCGGTGTTCATGACGAATTGCGGGAGTGGCCACCTCACAGAGTACGGGTATCGCTGGGAGATTGAGAGCGGCTACAGGTCGATCAAGCCGTTCATGACCGCGACGACATCAAACTATTTCGGGCTGCGGTTCTTCTACTTCGCATTCACGTGTCTCCTGTACTCAATTTGGCGAGCCGTTGATCTTCTAGTGCAGGTGGAGTTGGCCGGAGAGTACGACCATTCACCCATCGTGACGGCAGATAACACGCTGACGCTGCTGAAGAAGGAGACTGGCATCGGGTAGTTAGAACCTCTATCCGAGTTAGCGGAGCGTCTGAGTGGCTACATTGCTGGAAGTCACAAACATTCGGCCATATGGTTGGCCGTACAACAAGAGAGCCCGGTTGGAGAGCCATCTGAGGCAGTTCCCGCTCGTTGATTCGACCGAATCCACGCACCACAGCCCCGCTAAACCCACTGTAGTCTCAACTCCACGCCCAACCTTTCCATATAGCGGTCTGTGATTTATGATAGGGTCGAACACCACGCCGTCTTACGGTTTTCACTCGAAATAGGGTGTGTTAAGTCACTTCTCTTTAGACCAGTAAAGAGAAGTGGTTTCCGACACCACCTTGCCGTCAGGTGACCACGAATCGTGACCACACGACCGGGACAGGCTTCTGAAGCCCGTATTGACGGCGTTGTAGAGCGTTACTTGGAAGCGAAGGCCAAGAGAGGCAAGGCGGGGGGAACTACCGAGGACTCGCCTCAGCAGCGCTTGGACGGTGGGTTTCGTGGCTTGAACCCCCAGGGGTTGTCTCGATTAGAGCAGATCGACGACGGCGTGATGCGGGCATACGCGCAGGAACTCCGTAAGCGGGTCCGGAATGGCGAGTTCGCTGCCTCGACTGCGAACACATACTATGCGACAGTCCGAGCCTGTCTCAGTTGGGCTGTTGAAGATGGGCTGATCGACACGAATCCTGCTGCGGCTACGAGAGCGACGAAAGAACTCCCCGAAGATACGACCGAACCGAATCGGCAATTCTGGACGCCCGAGGATGTCCAAGCGTTGTTCGCACACCTCTCTCAGCGTATTGATGAACGGCTCGATGACGGCAGGATGGATGCAGCAGCGATACCCATCCGAAACCGGGCGTTAGTTTCGCTATTGGCCTCGACTGGTGTGCGGGGAGCAGAAATCTGCCGTGACGCCGACGATGACCGAGACGGGCGACAGGGGCTACGGTGGGAACGCGTCGATCTGGAGAGTGGAGCGTTACGCGTGCTCGGAAAAAATCAGCAGTGGGAATACGCTCAGCTTCCGTCTCAAGCGCGGGATCATCTTCGTCGCCACTACGACGTACAACAACCCGCTTCAAACGACTGGCCTGTATTTCCGACCGCACACGTCCCGTCGCTGTACAGAACAATTCGAAGGGAACTCGGACAGCGTGGATGGGAAGAATCAGCGATTGAGACGCTCCTGGACGAACAGCCCACAAAGGAGATTCTCCGAGAGTACGATATTTCACCGCCTGCCATCACGGTTCGAGGGGCACGAACGTTGATGGAACGGCTATGTGAACGGGCTGACATCGAGGTTGAAGGCGAGTATCTAAAACCGCACGGAGCTCGACGAGGATTGGGGGACCTGCTTTACCGGGAATCGGCTGAGCTCGCGCAGTCAGCGTTGCGTCACGAGTCTATCCGAACGACTCACGATGCCTATTCCCATATTGATGCGTCTGAAACAGCTGAAGCGGTGAGCGATGTTCTTAGCGGTGCTTGGAAGAATAACTGAAATCAAATCGTCTGAGAAAACGATTTGATTCACATGTCTTCATGGATGATCGCCGTTGCGTCATTAACGACGAGGAGTTCTACACGTCCCGTTTCCGGGCGATCCGGAACGTGATACGTATCGACTGACTCACCGACCGTCCAGCCAGCGTTATCGCTGTCCGTCTCGATTCGCTCCTCGACCCAGCGCCGCGCTGTGTGGCGGCTACAAAATCCGGTGTAGTCACTGACCGATCCAGTGAGCCGCGCGACCCACACGTACGGCGCGTTGATCGCTTTAGCTTGCCGTTCCCTCATATATGATTGACACTCGCTAATGGTCTTATACGCTGGTAAAATCAGTCGGTGGGCCTTGTCAAGCCGATTCAACTGAGCGATTACAGGCCGAGACTGGTTTTAATCGCCGTGTCGATCTTTCTCATCCGAGAGGAAGGGACTGATCCGATATTTGTCTTCACTCGCTTGTTGACATCCACTACGCGGATTTGACTGAGGTCTGCCACCGAATCCTGATTGAGCGCTGTATTCGATGCCAGTACCTCTACTTCGAACGGGTACGTGTTATTCGGGTTGTACTGTTTTGTGAACGGAGCGATGATCGTGGTCGGGGAGTTCCTGTTCCCCACATCGTTTTGAATGACTACACAGGGGCGGTTCGTTCCTTGCTGTTCGCTTCCTTTCGTCGGACTCAAATCAACAATAACGATGTCGCCGCGGCGTACTTTCACGTATCAACACCTAGGCGTCACTCGCTCCACCCAGGGGCTTCCCCAAGGCGGTCAGTCGCTTCCGATGACGCTGGGGCCATCTCCTCGGCCAACTGCTGTGATCGTTCCGCACGTTCCCGGTAGCCTTCCGCGAGTCGTTCTTTGTCTGTCGGGGGTTTGATGACGATCTCGTCGTCTGTTTCCACGAACTCGATTTCGTCTCCCCCCTTGATGCCTTGACGATCTCTGAGTTCCTTGGGAATCGTAACTTGTCCCCGGTCGCCCACCTTTCGCTTGTGCTCACGCATACCAGTACATACTTTTTTCATACTTATAGAGTTGACGGGGGTCGGCACAAGAAGATTGAAACGTCTTAAATGAGAAACACAGACCGGGTTAAACTTAATATTAACATTAACATCTGCTGTGATTGGCTGGCTGGGAAAGATTAGTGATACAAAGTACCGTAGTACTACTAGCGATGGTAGGTAGTAGAAACGAACCAAGGGTAGTACGTGTATCCCAGAAGGGACAGGCCACAATCCCGAAGGGGTTACGAGAGAAGTTCGGGATCGAGACGCCGGGCAGAGTGTTCGTCTACGAAGACCAGGGGCGCATCATCATCGAGCCGGTGCCATCGCTCGATAAACTGCATGGAATCCATGCTGGAGAACACGAACGCGGTGAAGTACTGGAGCGGGTTCGTGAAATAAAGGATAAAAAACGCAAGATGCGAGTTGAACGCCTACACCCGTCCGAGGACCCATAAGCGTCGGGCCAGACCACGGTATGCGAGGACTTCGGTTGGATCAAGTGTCAAGCGCGAACAGACAGTAATTATCCCGGCTGTATAGGCGGTTCTTCAAGATCAGGCATATCGTAGATTGCGTACGCCAGCCACAGGAGAAGAGCGATTGGCATTTCTGGCGGAACTGACCCTGGGGCAACAAGCGGGTTGATCCCTTGTATTGCTGTCATCACACCGATGACTGCTGCCAGCGCAAACGTACCGATAGCGGTAACAGCAGCTTCTCGCCGTGAGGGGAGCGATGTTCGCGGATCATATTCGATAGCGGCTTTTTCTCGGCTCGCTCGCGCCTTCGTTGCCTGGGCGGATACCCATGCGGTCGCCGTCCCGGGAAGCCATGCACCGACGAAGTCTCCCAGCGAGGTCTGTCCGTCGTCATCAGTGTCGTTCCGAGCTTCTGCGATCTCTTCAGGCGAGATCACAACGTCGGTCGGGAACGCTGTCTCGAAGTGCGTGTACGCGAACCGGCGGAAGTGATCTCGTTCACGGTGACTAGCGAGGTAGTGTTTATCGACGATCTCTGCTGAAGCGCTCGACTGTTCCGTAGCGACATCCTCTATTTTGGCGATATACGCCTCGTAGGCATCGAGGTACTCATTGAACCAGAACTGTCGGAAATGCTTCGGCGTCGGATTCGACCCGTCAGGTAAGCGAACCCCGGCGCGGTCAACAATCTCTTCAATCTTGTTACGCACCCATGTGTCCGACCGAGTCCCTGTCATCACGACCCACAGCGGTTGAACTGAGACGGACCCCGCGAGACGAGTGTGTCGGTCGGACCGTTCCCCGCTCAATAGCGTCAGCTTGCGTCACGTCTCAGTATCCGGGATCCAGCCATCTTACCGTTCAGCACGAAGTGTCCGGTCGCGATCGCACGGTCCGGACATAACATATCCGGTTCGGACCGACATAACGCCGTGCGGTCTTCATAGGCGACGACACGGTGGGTGTACAGCGACAGACAGGCGTTCCGGCGTTTGCTTTCGCACGTCCAACGAGTCCACGACACGACGGCCTCAACGACGCGGCAGACCGACTCACAGCCAGTTGATGCACCACAGACAGCCAGGTCCACAAAATCGACCGATTAGGAACCGGAGCCAGAACCAGCAGGCGACGGCGACACAGATCCTCCGGAGCCACTAACATCAGAGGAGAAACCGGTAACCGTCGTCGGCTGCGGTGAAACGTCCACAGCGCCTCCTGACAAAGACCCAGACGACGCAATAAAAAGCCTTGTATACTAATCTCTTAATTAACGAAGAAAATGATAGGAACGTCGATACGCCGGAACAGACACGTCACCTCTACATCTCCGACAAGGCAGAGCCCATCCACCGGTGCTTCTTCGTTCATGATATGACACTTGTCATTGTGATGGAGAAGTAACTATGACTGTCTCCGGCAATATTTTGCGAAAACAAGCGTACAAATGTGACAGTCGCCTGTGCCAACTCCGGATATGTATAACGAATATGATGTCTCAAAAGCACACATATAATCACTTAGACGGATTCTTGACCGTGTGGTGGCTAGCATCTCGTAGTGGCTGCGACCTGTGAGTCACAATGTATCATTTTTCGCCGAATCCCCCAACAGCCGTACGTTGGGTGTCCAACCTATGACTCAACGCCGTTGTACGATCGAACCTCACTCCCCAGATTAGAATCGGACATTCGAGTCGTCTCGGAAGTCTGGTTTAGTCATCAAGAACACGACTCACTCGAATAGTACATCTGCGAACTTCCGATAGCATACTTTCGCTTCGAAGCCCAAGACTGCTATGGGAATTCGACACGCTGCCAGATGGACGCCCTTTTTCGGGTGTTCTCACTGAAAAGACCCCACCGGGTGGGAGCACGAAACGGACCTGAGGGAGTGTCCTGAATGTCATCCGACACTCTCCGAGCAGCTGGACCTGGAGCGTGTACTGGACCAGTCAACACTGTGGTAAAGTGGCACGAACGGTTCAGCGCTGAGCTTCGCAGTATAGTCGAGACAGCCGGCGGACCATACTTATTCAAACCCAGAACGCAGGTATTAGTGTTCCGCGGGACCCAGACCGACACCGTCCATCTCACAGTGACGAAGCGGACGAGTCGAACCCAGACGATCACGATGAGTTCGTCGCCCGTAGACTGAGCGGTCGCCGCGGTGAGTAGGTCCCGAGCCGCCATCCGTTCGCCGTCGTCCATCAAGCGGTCCTGTATCCGTTCCGCTTCCACGGCGATCTGTTCGTCGAGATCGAGAGAACAGACACCGCCGAACTCCTGCCGGACCGCGGCGACATCTGTGGATCCGGAGCCGACCTCGCCATCGATGACCTCAAACACGCAGAGCGAGGACGTAAGGTACGGCTGGCTGCGGTCTTCGACATACTCGACGACGTCAGGGATGCGCTCGAGCATGTCGATGATGACTGAGGAATCGAGGAAGGTCACCGCTCGAAGTTCTTTCGAGAGCGCTTCACTGCCTCTCGTGCGCTATCGCCTTCTTCCTCGCTCCACACGCCGATGTGAATGGGCTTCTCGCTCTGTGCAAGGCGTTAGAGAAGTTCATCAAATGTCTTGTCCTCTGAGAGGTTCTTCAGCTCGTCCGCACTCATCTCCTCGAGTTCTTCCGTGGCTGCACGCCGCCTCTTATGGGAGAGATCCTGTGGTAGCTTCTCTTCTGCGACGTCACCTGCCCCAGCCGTCTCACTCGGAGCCACTGGTCGCTCTTTGTGTTCGGTGAGTTCCTCGCAGTAATCGATGACTCGCTCGAGATCGGAGACGGTTTGTGCCTGCAGGGGTTCCCACACGCGCTTTGCTAACCCCTCCGGGGGTGCGGGCATCTTCACACTACGCTCTTCAGGACCGGCAGGAGCGCTAGCATCGGGGTCAGGTTCGGGCATGTGCTATCCCACGCTACCATCATACTAATAACGTAACGTAAGACCAGAAAGTCACACTCTCATTTGTCGTCCCCGATTTGGTGGAGGGACTCACCCTAATGAATACTACCACGACTCTACAGCATACCCCCGCCAGCAGCGACGTTGACGCCAGTATCACCACCCGCTGTGTGCAATATCTCACCGCTGTCGCCCGAGACGCTATCGACGATTCCAGAACACTTGATAAAGACACACTTGCGAAGACCGTCGTCAAAGCACTGTCCGACGCCCATGCTCACATTAGACTCAAAAACGCCATTGAACTCGCTATCCGTACAACTCCCCACAACGATCTCGTGATGGAAGAGCCGGGACCGTATTCCGCCGATCCCCGGCGCAATCAGACACGCCTAGGCCGGTCAGGTGGTTCAGAGAAGATATGATAACTATTGAATCACCAATTTGATACCGCGCACGATTGACCGACCGACCATTCGAAGGACCTATTATTTTGCTCGCCGGCATCGTGCTGGTCCCCAGTCGGGTGTCCGTGGATTCGGTCGTGACAGTATTGATAGACCGGCACAAGATTCCTCAAATAATTCCACTCATCACTATGGAGTGACATCAGGTGGTGCGCGTGGAGAATCGTCATATTGTCGCTGGCGTGAGGTCCGATTTGTAATCCACAGTTCTGGCATGTGTGGTCGGCGCGTCCGTGGACGGCTCTCCAGCGAGCTTCCCAGTCTGGTGGTGCGTTTTATTAGAATTGATATAATTGTGGTATGTCGACTTGATGTATATAATCGTATGTCGTAATTATGTTAGTTCCTGACTACCGACTCAGAAGATTACGAGCGCGTGAGAGGAATCCTCCGCGTGGATTACCAGTAGTCGTCTCGCCAAACCAGTCGAAGAACTCGTCTGGTGTTTTAATGATCAAATCGGGTCCTTGCTTTTCAACTCGAACAGTCATCGGCGGATCACGCTTGTACTCATGGAGCTCAAAGCTCATCGACTCCGGGAACGTTACCTGAAGCGTGTCCTTGTTTTCACTAATTTCGATGTCTTCTCTATCGAGGAGATTGTGCCATCGCTCCCGTCCAGAGTCGTATGCCTGTTCGGCTGGCTCACTCGGAAAGTAGTCTGGGACAGATCGATCAGCAAACTCGTAGAGGTTCAACATTACTTCTCTGACCTCACGGAGTGCATCCGAGTCTTCCCCCAGTGCAAGGTCACGATTCAAATATTCGTGCCCGAACCACTGGAATATTGGATTCTCCGTGTCGATGAGTCGATTTACCCGTGCCTCACCTTGGTGAGACGTCGTGAAATTGATGTCGAACCGGAGGATCTTAGCTCGGTTCCGAAACCACTTATCAGGACGCTTATCATTAGAGATGAACGCAAACATCGGATACGAGGTTTCTCCAGTCCATCCGCTCCAGTAGTTTCGGAGAGTGCCCAACGAATTCACTTTTTCCTTTGTGATGTCGTCTACGATGACCGGGAATGATGTGTGTGCTGACCGGAGGTTTCGGACCTTTCGTTTCCCAATCTCATCGGCATCTACTGGTGCTTCGACACGGTTTCCACTAATCAGTGAGAGAGCGAACCGACAGAACGTGCCTTTCCCGCCGTTCGACTCCCCGAAGATGTAGAGATATGGAAACGCTTTGTCGAGGTTGATACCATGCTGACGGTAAAAAGTCGCTTGACGGTTTGCGAAGGGCGCCCAAAAGAACCAGAGGAGCGCTTCATACATGTGCGCCTTGACCGCTGTATCATCATCCGAATTACCGTAATCGTCGACAGTCGCAAAATAGTTCTCGATCTCTGCAAGTGCCTTGTCGACCCTCTCTGGACTCTTTGGTGACTTGGTCACACGGTAGACCGTACCATCGCAGTGGAACTTGAGCTGAGCCATATCTTCGTTTAGATGCATCGTTGGAATATCGAAGATCTGTTGTGCATACCGCTGGAAGGCGTCTGGGGTTGTGGTTAAGATATCGTTCGATACCGTCGCGTCGAAGTCGGTCATCTTAGACAGTGTGTTCACCGTCGACTCGTCGTACCCTCTGAGTGACAGTGTGATACGATCCTGTGGTGCACCAGTCAGGTTTGGATCGAGATTCTCTGCTGGCTCGTCTGCATTTTTGTCCTCCTTCGCTAGTTGAGTGTGTTCGCCGTCGGAAGTTGTCCTATTATTGAGTGAGAGATCTTCCGTCTCAACCTCAGCATCTATATGTTCTGTGAGACGGCTATGAACCTCTCCAAGTTCATCTTTTGTCCCCATGCGCCCCTCCGTGTACAGTTTGATTACCTCCTCACGATCATCATCCGACTGCTCAAGCTGTTCGGAAAGGTCCTTGAGGAAAGGACCTCCCTTGTTGTAGGAGTCTCTGTGATGATAGTACAGATCCTCGAAGTCTGCGTAGAGATCGCTTTCTATCGTCGTGTCGTACACGACCCCGATGTTTGTTTGATTCGACCAAGCATTGCGGGACAGGTTCGGGGACCCAATTACGACCTTCGCCGGTACAGCACTGGTATCTACTGAAGACCTCGGCTCGGTGGTCGCCCCGCGGTCAAGAGTCACCTGGTCATCGCCTCCAGAGCCCTCATCAGTCTGGTCCTCTCCCAGATATTCAATTAAATAAAGTTTTGTATGGACCTGTTTATTCTCACATAGGTAAATAACCAGTTTATGATCTCGACGTAATTGTTCTAGTCGATCCGCGAGGTCAGGTTTATCTATGAGACGCTCACGATAGTCGTCGATGTCTCCGACTATAACCTCTAAGCATTCTAAGTTCTCTAAATCCTCGAAAAGGTCGAGAATAAACTCAGGTGAATCACAGTATGTGATTACACGCATCCGCCTTGCTCCCTCAAAGATACGCGAAAACGACCGCCAGCTCTTGAACATGTCCATGTGGCTGCCGTCCGATTCATTAGTGTCGAGTGGTATGTCGAATTTCATTTGATTTGATTTGATTTGATCTGATTTGATCCTTGGTTTCTGGTGATGCGATATCATCTGCAGTAATGTAACTAGCTGCCCCCCACGAGATGAACGAGAACCCCGATAGTAGTTACAAAAGTTACTGAAACGTCTTTTTGACCCTGGGGAAATTCAGGAATATGGCATAAGTTGGCGGGCTGCTGACCAGCGACCAGGATTCCGGGATCAACGAACTCGGCAAACGGTAGGGAATGCGCAAGTCCGCAATATGTAGTCAGCAAATCAAGCCTAGAACCACCAGTAACGGGAGGAACCGCAAAGTCGATCATGAGACTAACATATAGGATCGACGAATTTCCATCGAATCTCAGAGAACTCACGATCTCTCCGAGCAGAATGATGCCGTCCGGTACGAGAATAGCTGACCATCGCGGTATACTATAATATTACTCTGTATGTCGTTGTCTACCCGGACGAACTCTGTATGAACGTCTTTGGGCATATTGACGGCAGCGTCCTCGTCGAACATCTCTCCAGACTGGAGGGATTGCACCTCTGGAACGAATGCAGTTCTACCCACGAGCACGACGTTCGCGCCTCTGCCGAAGAACTGTTCGACGTCTCGATCACGGGCACGGGTAGCATCGAGACCGGGGAAACAATCGGTACTAGCGGGCATCTGATTGATGTGCCAAGGAGTGCCACCAGCAACAATACCGGGCGCAGTGTTTCGGACGACCCAGTCATTACCAAGGTTGTCCAGTTGACCCGTCTGCAACGGAATCATTTGCTCTCTCAGGGCTTTGTTGAACTCCACATACGGGTCGGCGATAATTACATCTTGGATTAACTCGTTCATCGGCGATGTGACGACGGTAAAGACTATCTTGGCATCACCCGTGTTCGACCAGACGGCGACATCCGGATCTCGAGAAGGATCATCGTCATCATCCTTACCATCGATGGTCGGGAGTTCGTCTATCTCAGGTTCCATCTCTGTCGCTGTTACCTGGAGGTCCTCAATTGGCGGGAAGTCCTCGCGGGTTAAGACGCGAGCATCGCGGGTAGCCGCATTCCGACGAGCCTCACCGACGAGATTGGCGAGATCCGCTCCCGTCATTCCAGCCGTATGCGTCGCGAGCGCCGCGTACTCAGCATTTGAAATCGACGACGGGACATCGCTCACATGTGTCCGAAGGATTGCGGAACGGGTGTCTTCATCCGGGAGCCCGATCTCAAAGTGGGCAGCCAACCGCCTTGGTCGAAGGATTGCCTGGTCAATATCACCCGGTCGGTTCGTCGCTGCAACCACGATCGCCTCACGGTCTTCGTGGGTGAGCCGCGCGAGGAACTCGCTTGTTACTTTTTGATCCTCGGCATGCGCTCCCGTCCCCAAGTAGTCACGCGCCCTGAATAGGTGTTCAGCCTCGTCGAGGAAGATCACGCACGATCCGGATCCGGATCCGAGCTGTTCTGCTCCGTCGAATAGCGTCTTTACACGGTCGCTACTCTCATTGATCCACATCGAGGTCACGTCCGCCGGAGAGAGTTCGACGAATGGGACGGTGAGTTCGCCAGCGAGCGCCCTCGCAAACATCGTCTTTCCCGTCCCGGGTGGACCATACAGCATAATACCGCTTTCAGGTTCGATACTGAACCGCGAGAAACGATCATCCCCATCACGATGCGCTAGGAGAGGCTTGATGACACGACGTTCAAGATCGGCTTTTGCCTCATCATAGCCGCCGATATCGCTAAACCGCTGCTGTGAGTACTGCCAGTTATGTGTCAAGTTCCGCAATGTGGTCTCAGACGAGCTACCCCCGGTCACAGAATGAGCTTCTGACTCCCCATCAGTGGTCGCGCCTTCGGCGACGACAGCATCGTTCGCCTCGTGACCACCCGGGCTCGAACCCTCATTCCTGTTCGCATTTGTGTTCCGGATTGAGGAGTCGGCAGTTGGGCTGGAAAGGATTCGTTTTCGCTCACGCTGCTTCTTTTGATTACCTCGCCCATTATCTGTCGCCCTGACCGCAATGTACGCCCCGGCGAAAATGGCGGGTGCGTTCCCGGCTACAAATGGAATAGTGAGCGCATCTGAAAATCCAGAAGCCGGCACGTCTAGGAGGTAAGCGTTCAAACCCAAGACTAACGATACCGGAAAGATGGACAGTAGTCCGCCTAGCCCAATCGAGGAGATCGACGCTCGCCCAAAGAACCAGAAAACAGCGAACACAGGGATAGATACCACCCCGTACACCAGAAGTCCAACGACGCTCGCCGAAGAGGGGTTAAAGACGTCTGGTGCGATCAGCCACCCCCATGCCATCACGACAGCCGTAATGAACGAGGCTTCGATGAGGCGGCTACGCTGACCATACATCGGGAACAAATCACTCTCTCGGACAAGTCCGTAGACGAGGTCGGCAGCGAGGTAGGCGATTGTCACGGTGAGTAGTGACATGTGTCGATTCTGGTGTTGTCCTGATTTGCTGGGAGTGGGTGATCGGTTGTCAATTCAGCGTTTTTCGTGAGATGACACCTGTGAGCGGCGCGAAATCCACAGTAGGTCTGAGTTGCTCACCTATTATACTCTATGACTGTATATAAATATATGTACGCTCGGTGGTCCCTTACACAGTTTAACTGACAGTCGATCGATGACTAGGAGGAGTACTGATGTTATCTCTCTCCACTGATGTCGATATTGCCTGTCTCGTCTATCTCGCCAGATCTGGATGTCTCCCCGCTAGCTACACGCCTGAACTCTGAGAGTGTGTGGTTTTGGTTTTGCTCGGGACTGCCTGAACCAATCATCGGCTGGGATACTCGACGCCCCATCGAATGAGCGAGATACGAGTTTCCGCTGACACCATCAATCATCGCAGCTCTGCCGGTCTTCGTCGCAAACGTCGCGCCTTTGTAGACAGGACGAACTCCAGCCTTTCCAATTCGACCCACACCTTTGATCGTATAAACGCGTCCTTTCCCTGTCTGAGTTCTGTAAACCTGGGACTGTGCCGCTTCGGCTTCTTGACCAGCATTGTGCTGCTCGGTCCTCGCTGAGTTGAACTTCTGCGTGAGACTGACGCCGCGAGAAGCTCCGTCCGTGACCACGTAGCTCATAGCAGGGTTGGTATTCAACTTTGACGTCTGTTCTTCGACAGGCTCAGCATTGAGGAATCCCTGCTCGTTCGCCTCGATCAGATCCATATCATGCGATGTCATCGAACTTTGGATGAACTCAGCTTGCGAGCCGGCAGCCTGTTCATTCTGTTGCGCCTCGTTCAGAGAGGACTTGGTCTCGTTGAGTTTCTGTGTTGTCCCGATGTGATTGAGCTTCTCGGTTATCTCCTTGCTGGCAACATTGTTAACTTTTCCTGCTGCACCCTTCGCCCAAGCCGTCATCCGATTTGCCAAGCCCGACCCTCGCGGGCACGCTTTTACTCGGATTCGAACCGGGGATTGACACTGACTTCAGCGCCGTCATCATAGACACTATGCTATAGAGGTAGCGAGGACTCGACCGGTCAACGGTCAGTGATATTTACTTATAAGAATACTGACATTACTATGAAATAGATGTATCGAGGGTACAGATATGTTGTACGTATGGGCGTATGTATACGTACGTACGCGTTTTCAGAGGGGTGTCATATTCAAAAAGACAGAGGATTTATGCCACAACCAACGGTACAATATCTCTCCCTCGTCTAGACCACTTCCCGGTATATGACGTATCACACGATATTAACGTATTATTTGTATCACATGTACAGTACGTATTGCATGGGTCACACGCGTTGTAAATATCATATGTCATGTATGATACGCGTGTCTGACGTAAATATAAGTCACACGTGATATCCGCAACCACCCAAATGAGATTAGTCAAGACTCAATCTGGCTACTACGCGAAGAAATTAGAACACTGGAGAAACGATACGATATGAATATATCTAGCATTGGAGCCATTCTGAACGAGGTCCCGACCAACGAGTCGGCTTCGAGGAGCGTACAGACATGGTTTAACGATACGTTCGGGTCCGAGAACGTGTTTGAACTTGATGATCGGGCTGTTGTTGAGCACGCAATCAAGCACCGCACTTCACTATTTGAGTACGATCCTGATGATGCGGGGTACCCGTGGCGCGGGATGAGGGTCCTATGGGTGACCTGTGTAACACGTACAATACGATTGCTAAACATGTGGAGGCTACACTATGAGTGACGATCTGATGGATAGGTTTGACGACGTGGATGATAGTGACGACACTGACGAGAACACGCGGGATACAGATTACACGGGGCATACAGGACAGACGGATCACACAGGTGGTGCGGGTCATGAGGAGTACACAGAACAGACGAATCACACTGGTAATACGGATAACACGGACACTGATACCGAGACTAACGCTGGTGGTGGCATGTCTACCTCAGATTCAGATTCAGATTCGGTCAAAACAAGATCTCGGTCTCAGTATCCGATGTATCTAAGTGAGGCACTTCAGGATGAATTAAACGACACGTTCGAGCGCTTCAATGCACGACGTACTCTCAACGGTGATGGTTCGATTGAGAAACACAAAGATTTCTTAGAGGCTGTTGTTCTTGAAGGACTGAACAACGATTGGGAATCACGGGTCGAGTGAAAATATAAATTATATTTCTCTCGAATTGTGATTTACTGAAGCATGGACGTTGACACTGGGATCGCACTTTCACATATTGAGGATGCAAAAGATGAGCTGGAACAGGAATCGGTAGACATGGAAGACGTAAACAGTGCAAATCAAATTGTGATTGATGCGAAACGAGAAGTCGGAAATGAAAGGTACTTCGATGAGACGGAAATCAAACAGTTGAATCAGCTCAAACTTGAACTAGACAGATTCAATAACACGGTTGAGGAGTATCTTGATACTAGACCGTCTCTCACATCTGAGCATGTGGATTATCTACAAAATGTGCTTGAGCAAATTGAGGACACTCTGGAATTGATACAGGAACTCACCGAGGACCAAGACCAAGACCAGGCTTAGTTTCTCTACTCTCACAGCCTGAGGTCGATATCCTGAAATCGAGTTATATCCGAGAGAATGTCAGTGGCGGTTTCTGCTTCAACACTGAGTTCGAATTTGAAATATTTGCCACCACGTGGACCAGTATTTGACACGGTCTTGATCAATATGCCCTGCATGTCGAGATCGTTCAGATGATCCCTCATTCGTCGCATCGTGATCACTTCGCTCTCGATACGCCTTGCTAGTTTTTTATACACTGTGTAGATATCCTTTGTTCTTGCAGGCGTCTTCTCAGCTAGTTCAAGTGATGTTGTCGCTGCGAGAGCGAGGTGTCCCTGAGTAGTTAGAGAACTCATTCCTTCCTCAACCCTCTGTTTCTCTATGAGATCTTCAGCCTTTCTTACGTGTTTTTCCAGTACTGTTTCTTCATCATTCTCTGACGCTAATTTTGCTGCTTTCCGGAGGAAGTTTATTGCTTGTCGGGCTGACCCCTTATCTTGTGCAGCGAACGCTGAAGCGAGGGGTATCGCGTCGTCGCCCAGCACGTCCATGTTGACAAACGCCTTTTCTGCGCGTCGTCTAAGAATTGAACCAAGTTGATTTGCGTCGTATGGGGCGAAGTGAACAGATTGATCATACAACGAGTCTTTGACTTTCGGCGAGAGACTGCTATGCCATTTCAGATTATTTGAGATGCCAACAACACTCGGATACACGTCATCATCAACGTAGTTCTTCGATCGTGCACGAGGAACTGAGTACAGTATGTCGTCGTCGGAGCCAATATTATCGATCTCGTCGAGAACCAGAATTATTGTTCCCCCGATTTTGTTGAATTCCTCGTACATCCTGTCAAAGGCTACTCCGATACTCATTCCATTCATGTGCGTGCCACACAGCTGGTAGACAATCTGATCTACCACCTGGAACGACGTTGTCAGTCCTTCGCATGATATGAAAAACGAGCTGAGATCAAGAATATCAGATTCATTCTCTGCGTGATCATGTAGTTCATCAAGTTCGACACGAGCAGTGGCTGTTTTGCCTTGACCCGCCTTTCCGTAGAGGAACACGCTATCGGCACCTGCTCCTCGGGTAGCTGGAGCGAAAGCGGATCTTAGTTGTTCAATTTCCTCATCACGCTCAGGGAGATCATCAGGCGTCCAACTCTCGGTCAACACCTCGTCATCTTGGAATATTGTCGCGATGTCCGCGTATTCTGTCATGGTAGCCATATCATATGCCGGGTATATAAAACCACCACGTCTTTTGTCTCGGTATTCATATACCACCACGTCTTCTGTCCCGACTGTTTATATAGGACACATCCCCCACCGCGTCTTCTGTCACACGGTAATATCACCACTCCCCAGTTAGACGGCTGTAGGACGGAAGTAATGCAGAATACCACGCGTACACGAAACCACACGACTGCGGTCGACACCGTTACTCCCTTGCCGTAGTCGTGTGTCTTGCAGATACCGTCCCGTGGACTATTTACTAACGGTTCGCATCTGTAAGAACCTTTACATAGACACGAGAGTGGAATTGTTCTTCTCCTCTCCGTGTGATGTTTGCTGATCTACCGTGGACGGTACTGGTTGTCACGTAACAGAAGACGTGGTGGTGGTGGACAAAAATAGACAAGTCTGTGTCATGTGTACGACAAGATGTGTCATAAAATTAGGGCTATTATAATCTAACTGGTAACTTCACGTACAGGACACAGTTTGTGGTGGCATGTCTGATCAGTCTGGTAGTGTCGGATCTTATTCCCAGTATACGCTGTGTCTGAGTGACGATTGCTAGGAGGACACGATAAATAAGACATCGCGATAAAAATGTGACCTCATCCCACCATGTCCGCGTAACTATACAATATGATCTAAAATATTTCCTAGCCGTTCTCCTTCTTCGAGTACATCGATAGTCATCCCGAGATCGGTCGACAGTTCGAATAAGTAGTGGTGCCCGCCTCGAATGCCACGGTTGCGCTCGATGGCGTTAACTACTCCTGATAGATCGAGATCTTGGAGGTGGTCTCTCATGCGACGCATGGCTATCGTGTCGGCTCCTGTCTCCAGCGCGATTTTCTTGTATCTTCCGTATACCTCCCGAGTGGGAGCGGGTGCCTTCCCACTGGTCTCAATATCAATGACAGCCACCAGTGCGAGCTTGTCCTGGATCGTCAGATCTCGTATTCCCTTCTCAATGCTCTTGCGCTCAAGCTCGCCCTCAGCCAACCGAGCGTGTTCCTCAGTGACCTGCTCGTCATCAGCACTTACTGCAAACTCTCCGGCTTTGTACAGGTAACGGAGTGCTTGGCGGGCTGATCCCTTATCCTGGGCGGTGAGACCCGCACACAACGGTATCACTTCATCGGACAATGCTCCATCGTAGAACGCCTTGTCTGCTCGTCGTCTGAGGATCGCTCGGAGTTGGTCAGCGTCGTATGGGGAGAAATGGATTTCCTCATCACAGAGTGTATCTTTCACCTTCGGGCTAAGATTATCTCGGAATCTAAAGTCATTGCTAATACCTATGACACTCACCCACATATCCTCGAGGTGCCCATTTGCCAAGGCTCTGGGGAGCTCATATAGTATGTCATCGTCGTTCCCGATGTTGTCGATCTCATCCAATACGATTATTGTTGTTCCACCCAATTTCTGGAGCTCAGTGTATAGGTAGTCGAAGACAGTCTTCGTATCATGCCCAATGGGTTTGTCTCCACTAATCTGTTCGACTAAGTTTACGACCACCTGATACGACGTATTGTCCTTCGCGCACGAGTATCGGACTACATTGAGATCAATATCGTTGTCTTCAGCGTATGCAGCCAGATCATCAAGTTTGTGATTGACACCAACTGTCTTTCCTTGTCCTGTTTTACCATAGACGAAGGTGTTGTGAGGAGCCGCACCGCGAGTGACGGGGGAAAGGGCATCATGGAGACGGTCTATTTCTTCCTCGCGCTCGGGTAGTTCTTCGGGCACCCAGTTTTCGTACAAGACGGTTTCGTCGACGAAGATCTCGGATTGGTCACCAAACGTCTTCGACATAGAACAAATCACGGAAGGACGGTATATAAAACCCCACCGTCCGCATAACTGTTTCTTTAAGTCAGAAGGGACACCACCGTGTCTGCATAACTGTTTCTTTAAATAACAGGGGGACCCCACCATGTCCGCATAAACTGCACGCAGAAGAACCTAACCATAGAGGTCAGACATGCCACAACAGTCGTCTGAACACGTTTGGTAGTGGATAGTGAAATAACTTTTATCTATACAAACCTTTATGATCATGCGATAGAAATAAAAGCCGCAGTAGACATGACGAGGGAGCAAGAGAGAATGAACGAGTGCCGTGACCGGGCTCCATACCGCGATTACTCTTCACCTGTATCGACCGCGTGTTGTCCCACGTCTCGTGTCCATTCTTGACGATATCACTTCTCCCTCATTTTGTTCACTGTTTATGCGGACGCGGTGGGGTCCCCCTCCCCTATCGAGTCTATGCGTCCTGTGAACGCTCGGTGATAATAAAGGATACACAGGGGTGTCGAAAAAGGCGTACGTACAGCCGCTGTCATGCGATATGGTCATTTTACATAGACACGGGAGTGGAATCGTTCTTTTCCTCTCCGTGTGATGTTTGCCGATCTACCGTGGACGGTACTGGTTGTCACGTAACAGAAGACGTGGTGGGGGGTGTGTGCTATATAAGTAACCAAGACAGAAGACACAGAAGACGTGGGGGTGGTGGACAAAAATAGACAAGTCTGTGTCATGTGTACGACAAGATGTGTCATAAAATTAGAGCTATTATAATCTAACTGATATTTCATGTACAGGACACAGTTTGCGGTGGCATGTCTGATCAGTCTGGTAATACCCACTCAAATACAGTAATTACATATCGCGATAGAAACTGTGACCCCACCCCACCGTGTCCACATAACTGTTTCTTT
>KB659958.1_pt196 | contig 66988 bp, 78 predicted proteins | sample 558768 | NCBI scaffold set KB644980.1 | reverse complement strand
TGTTGGCACCGACATCCAGAGCGGCTTCTGGTGAGGCCAGTGGAGTTGCTGTTCGGAAACAGTCACAGCGCTGCGATGCTCGGAAGGTGTCGTCTGTCTCGTCGTACCACAGTTCTAACCGGCTTTGATCGTCGTATGCAGGCCAGTTTGGTTCACCAACGATTTCGAGTCTGAAGCGGCTTTCCGGGCTGCTGTGTTTGTCTCGTAGTTCCGCGCCGACGACAAACTCGAGCCGGGAGCGGTCGCCCCACTCGACGGTGTATGCGTCCGTGCGGATGACACCCTTGAGAACACGCCCATCGTGTTCGTTGCCACGAAATCCCGGCGGTTCCGGGTGTTCTGTCACCTGCTGGTTGTCAGGATCGTGGAGCTCATCTTTGAGTCGGAAGAACGACCGCCATGCTTCACTGTTCGCTCGACGAACAGTCTGAGCAGTTGAGGCACCGAGGACGCCCTTATACTGGCCTTCAAGCTGGCTGGTATCGGCATCCCACACATCGCCCTCAAAACCATCTTTATCGTTGTACCGCATGAGCCGCTGGTAGTTGATCTCATCTCGTTCCAGAGTGCGGCAGAAGCGTCCAACACTTGCCCTTGCCGTAGCACCTGCTCATCGTCGTTTGTGAGCGGTCGCACAGCGAAGGTGTTGGTGCGCTTCATGCAAAGTATAATATGTCTCAACGTCTACTAAGACTTTTGATGCGACCGAATATCGACATTGACTGGGCGACTCACGGACGAATCAAAGACTATGCAGAAGCGACCGATATTGACCTGTCAGTAGCCTACACAGAGGTTCTGGAGGTTGGAGTTGAGACGGTGGAGACTCAGGACTAGCAGCGGTGCGGTGGATGATTGAGCCAAGCGCACGCGATTCAGGCCCGGCGTAAAGGCCGGGATTGTCTCGCTGTTAAAGATAGTGAGTGCCCACTGAGTGTGACGGGCGCGGACGAGCTAGCCGGTTACTCTGTTGGAGAGGGGCGGGGTTTGTGTTTGTGGGGGTTTCGGCAGAAAATCGCGATACTGCGCGGTGATGAGCGCAATACAGTTATACGCAGTTCAAGCGTCTATGCGAGTGGAAAGCACGGTTGCTTTTCGAGGCATTATGAGTGGAAACACCGACAGTGTCCACCTCTCCGAGGCTGGTCACAAGAAGAACGGAAAACCCGAAATCGAAGATGAGAACCCGACCCACATCGCCCGTCGCTACGATGGGTGGTTCACCGAACTTCGCTCCCTCAATCCCGAGGAACTCCGTCGCCTGGACGGTAACGTAGGACGCCGAGCAACGGAAGAGTAATTCAAAATGCCCCGATCGAGACCTGTTCAGTGGTATCTTCATCTTCCTCGGTGGGTGTATCCGGGCCATCCATGTCTTCGAGCGTTTCGGCGCAGATGTCGAGGGGGCATATTCCGTAGTAGCCTTCGTCGACAGCGAGGTTGTCGCGGCTTCCGTGTGGATGGACGAAATTGCCACCATGCCCTGACGGGCGTTTGCACTTCGTCCCAATCGAAGCGCGACACGTTGGGCACTCCACCTCAAGGACAGGGTCACGGGGCCACGTTCGGTCACACCCGTCACGCTTGCACGAGGTTGTCATGCGAACTCATCGAAACCGGCTTGAGAGGTCTCATCCGGGGCAAGCGAGACGTCGAGGGATGTGGATGTTGGTTCTTCGGGTATCGATTCTGGGTCGACATCGGGAGTGTCCGACTCGTCTTGTGCGGCGCCGGCGTCGGTGTCCTCGTCCAAGTCGTCGACGAGGGGCACACCGAAGAATCGGGCGAGGACACGATCACGCTCGCTGGTGTCGAGTTCTCGCACGGGATGATCTCCACGGATGAGCTGGGCAGTGCTGATGAACCATACCCGGCGGGCGTCGAGTTTCAGCGCGTCACCGAGGAGGACGTACCCGGTCATGTCGTTGAGCACGAAGTTGAGGACGGCCATCTTCGCGCAGAGCGGGTCTTTGTCGTAGCCGAGGAAGACGGTAGGCGTTTCGGGCGCCATACCACGAAGACGACGTGCGATATCGACGATGAGTCGACCGCTCCCGCACCCAGATACATCGCCGACCACGAGCGGGTCTTCGGGCGTTGCCTCACGGAGACTGTCTGTGTCAGGGAGGTTCATTTCGGCCATCGCTCGGCTCACCGTTCCGGGCGTGAAGTACTGGGCGAAGTGCTCGCTGGTGAGGCCGTAGTATTCATACACACCGCCGAGGATGTCTTCTCGCGTTTCTTCCATCGCGAGGACGAGCCCCCCGAGGGCGTTAGCATGTAGCGTCGCGAGCTCTCGAACCGTCTCCTCGTCGCGGCCATCAGTCCGATACCGATCGAGAGGTTTCTGGTAGGCGTCCTCGTCGCCGGAGAAGCTGGCAACGGTCATGTCGATCCAATCCGAGAAGACTTGATAGGGGGATTCGCCCGTCTGTTGAGTGATGTCGTCCAGCGGGTCGGTGACGTGTTCACGATGTTCGGGTTCCAGAAGCGTCGTCATGGCGACGAGTTACCTTCTAGTGTTTGCGGCTGGTGGGAAACGGCGATCTCGGAACTAACGAATCGACGAGCTCGGTGAGGGACGTCGATACCCCGGGTGAGCGGGATGAACATCGAGTCGCGGTCGCCGCAGACGATGCTCGCGAGAAGTTCGTGCTTACACATCACGCGGAATGAGGAAGTTTGCTTGTACGGGCACGAGCAGGTGAGGGCGTCCCCCCACGGAATGAGTGTGTACTGGCTTCCACTGTCGTATTCTCCAACAAGTGTGGGCGCGGGGAGTTCGATGCCATAGTCAGCGAGAGCCACTGGCTCGTCGGTTGTTGCGTGTGAGAGCTTCGATTCATGGAGGATGTACACCGAGTCAAGGTCGTGTTCTTGTGCGATCACGTCGGGGTCAGTGTCGTCGTCAACGAGGACCATCCCCACGAATGCGTTGTGCTCGAGGAGGCGGTTGGCGTCGGGGGTGGGTCCGATGCACTCCTCGATCAGTGATCCATAGGACGACTCTTTGAGGATCTGTCGGAGATTCGCGCCGGGAATGAGTTCCTGATACCACTTTTTGCGGTTTTTTCCCACCTTATGAACGGCGTCGCGAGGGTCGGATTGCCCGCGAGCGTCGCGAAGACGTGCAGCGAGATAGGCAGGTGCGTCGGCCAGAATAGAGTCGTCAGCGAAATATTCGTAGAGTGTCTCCTCTTTTTGAATCCGCACGTCACACGACGCTTCGGCGTACTTGAGACCCACTGGTTTCTGTTCTTCCCTGAACTAAGGGGAGGTTGGAGAGGTGTCGGCATTATATTCCCACGGATTGTAGTCTCCGAGAAGTTGATCGCGACTAATAGGCCCGCCGCGCGTCAACTGCCTCGGGGTCAAGCCCCGACTCCGAGGCTTGTCAGTGGACTCCCGCTCTAACCGCGCAAAGCGGTAGCGGTAGGTCGGAATCGACCGTTCGCGTTCAACGTCCCTGACTTCAGAGCCAGTTGACTCGTGGCTCGTCCAGCACCAGACTTGAGCCAGTGATGGACAAGACGCCACCCGATGTTTCGAGCGGCGTTATAATCGCTATGCAGTTCTTTCCCGCACTTCAGGCACTCAAACTCGTCACCGTCGCGGTTGTCCTCGTGCGTGAACCCACACTCGCCGTGACTACACCGCTGACTCGTATAAGCAGGCGCAACGTCTTCTACGTCAATACCGTATTCCTCGGCTTTGTATTCGACGTGGCGTTGGAGTTCGCGGAACGCCCACTGCTGGAACTTTGAAGCATTCGAGATGCGGTCACGGATGTGCTTCAAATTCTCGAACGCAATCGCTGTACAGTCATTTTTTACGGCTTCTTGAACAAGTGCTTTGGAGACTCGATGTAGGGAGTCCGCGCTCCACCGAGCGAACCGTGACCCGATGCCCTTGATGATGAGATGCGCGGAGCGAGTGCCTGTCTGTTGCAGGTTGCCGCGCCGACGTTCGTATTCGTTGCGTCGGTGATTGAGATGGTCTGCGTTGCCGAGGAACGCTCCCGTACTGGTGACAGCCACGTATCCGTCCACGTTCAAGTCCACACCGAGAACCACTCCGTTCTCGGATTCTTCGTCGCAAGAGGGGGCTACGTCTTTCTTCACGGCGACGTGGAGGTAGTACGTGTCATCACGCTTGTGGAGCGTTGCTTCGGTCTTTTCCCATTCGTCCGTCCAGTATCCTCGAACGGCGTGTCTTCCTCGTTGACTGGTGTGACGTATTCTGCGGTCACTCGCTTCTCTGTAGTAGCGAGGGAAACGCGGTCGTCGTTGTACGTTATCGTCCGACCATTGTACACGATCACACTGCCTCGGAACTCAGGCTTGCTTTCTTACCGTCTTCGATAATGCGGTCTTTGCAGTTGCCGAACGCGGTGGCCGCAAGATTCCTCGCGGACTGGACGAGACTGGATTGCAAGGAGAGTTCGTCACGAACGTCGGAATATGTCTCTTTGTGGAGCGTGTTCTTCGTGTCCGTGATGTTGTAGGGGTTGTCGTTCCATCCGTGGTCTGCGACGTGTTGGGCCGCTTCTCGGAACTCCTCGAACGTCTCATCGAGGACAGCGTAGTCCTCTTTGGTAACGTCGAGTTTGACTTGGATGTTCCGAACAACCTCCATACCTCATGAGCATGGGCAGAGATATTTGAAGCTACATATATGGTTGGGAGTCCGTCTTGCTATCGAACGTGGTTTGTCTCATCGAGTGTCGGCTTTCTCCCCGAGGTCAAGCCTCGGGGTATCCGCCTTGAATTTTCGATGAAATCGAGGGATCTGGTGTTCGATGGGTTCGACGTTCGGTGGATCACGGTCGACATCGTAGTCGTAGGCACGGTCGGTGTGTGAGAGCGCCCCTGGTGGTAATGCCAGAGGAGGTACACTGCCGTCGGCTGAGTGGATGGTTCGACAGGACATGCTTGAGGAAGAGCGGAGTGCTGACGTCGGTCGTCTGCTGGACGCCCCGCTACTGACGCGGGGGCGACAAACTGGCTCGGAAGACGTCCTACACAACGAACCGAGTGTCATCGTAACGCAGGATCATATCATCGTAATTCGCAGAAGTTCTCATGCATTCCAACATAACAGATCCTCAACTAAATAAAATCACGTTGACCGATATAGAGATTCCATGTAGCACGGCGGCTTTTTGTCATACCGGAGACGTTGAACCAACCGCTCAGTACGCCCGCGTCTCGACAGGGTGCTACTGACTCATTCCCGAATCCACGGCTCAAGGGTTTCAATTTTCCCGAGCATATTGGCTGGAGATCCGTAAGCATCGACGATGTTGAGAATAGCATTCGCAATCGCGTACGCTGAGGCTCGCTGGTTATTCACCAACAGAAGCCCTTCGTGCCGGGAGTCGGCAAGCGGCGCGAAGTTCTTGATGTCCGCGGTCACAATTATCAGTTCTTCCTGTTGGACGGAGGGGAGTATATCGACCTCATCGTCAGCGTCCTCGTCGAGTACGTAATCAGAGTACTCGGCCCGGTAGCCTTCTTTTCGGAGAATTTCAGCGGTACGCGGTTCGAGGTTTGCGTCGATAAAAAATGCCCATCGCATCTATTCTCTGTCCGGTGGAGTGACGCCCTCGGGTCGGGTAATCTCATCCGTTAGATCAACCATGATTTGCTCTCGTTCGCGTCGCAGGTTCTCGAACTCTCGAGGATGGTCATGATAGTATAGCAGTGCAGCGTACACCTCCGAAATATCGAGGTTATGGCGGTCTGCGACGGTTTGAGGTGCGAGTCCACGACCTTCGACCCGCTCAACGATAGTCAGGACTGGCACGCGCCGACCGTCAATGTGCGGTTCGTTGAGTATGTCCTGTACGATACGGGTCTCCTGTTGCGACATCTGTTCTGTGTTATGATACGCACTTGCGCCTACATGAATGGGATGGTCACTTCATGTTCTGTACGGACCGGATCAGAGGATCGGGAGTCTTTATTTGCGACGTGCTGCACTCGCGCGATGTATTCAGCAAGCTGGACTACCAATTACAGAGGTAGATGACGATAGAAAATATGGAAACTCCTGCTAATTATCACAGCCCGGCTAGCAGGCTTGTGAACTGGTCAAGTCTGTCGTCGAGACGCTCAGGCGTGTAAACGGCTTCTTGGCGTTCGTAGTACTGCGAGAGTTCGGAGGCGCTGTCAGAGAGCGACCCAGGCTGGCAATCGGTCGCAATAGTGAGCGAGCACACGGGTGCGTGAGACCGCCGTATCTGGTCAATGACGTCGTCCGTCGAAGAGGGGTTGTCGTCTGTCACAGTGATTATCAGCGGCTCGTCGCGTTGTGCCTCAACCAGCTCACGGGCAAGGCTAACCGCATCAGCCAGGGGCGTCCCGCCACTACACGTCGTATCGAGGAGATTCACCTGAACATGGCGAGCATCGATACTGAATGGCTTCACGAGCCGGGCATCGCCACGATAGAAGTCAGTGATAGCGACACGAATCCCGAGGTTCTCGGCGGCGAGTGCAAATCGGGCGAGGGCCTGCGTTGCGACCTCGATCTTCGGTGGTGACCCTTGACGCATCGACCCAGAACGGTCGAGGACGAGAACGAGGCCATACTGCTTTTCATTTCCACGGGTTCGGGATTTGCACACCTGTGGGTCGCCGAGGGCGAGGCGATGGCCGGCCCGCGAATCGTATGCACCGGCGGAGAGGCCACGCCGCACCCTCTTGCGGCGGTCGAGCCGAAGGTACATTTCGAGGGTGTCTGCGACCCTATCTGCTCCCTCTTCGATAGCACCCCGCTCACGAGGGGAGACAAGGTCGTCGCTAATGGGGAGGATATCGAGGTCGTCGAGACTTCCAGGCCCACCGTGTTGTCCACCTTCTCTATTCTTCTGGCCTTCCCCCTTCTGTGCGTGCTGGCGAGCGGAGCGTTCGAGGTGGTCAGCGAGCGCGGAGAGTTCTTTCTCGAGAGCCTGTTCGTCGATACCTTCGCGCTCGGATTCGCCGTGGGAAGCGCGTTCGTCTCCGGCCAAGGCGTCCTCGTAGAGGGCTTCGTCTTCATCGGGCGACCTCGTCGAACTCTTGGCGTGGGCAGGTCCTTCTGGGATTTCTGATTCCGGTTCAGGATCTGATTCGGATTCGGGTTCCGAACCGGACTCCGATTCCGAGCGTGCGCCAGTGTCCGTGTCCGTGTCTCCCACCGCGCTGCTGGTCGCCTTCTCGGGCGTCGGGGGCTCCGTTTGGTTCGACTGCTCTGCCTCATCCGATCCATCCGAGAATTGCTCGCCGTCGGTCTCGTCTGCGCTCGGATCATCACCAATCTCACCTGTGCCCGTATCTGGACTTTCGCTCTCGCGATCATCCTGGGTATCGCCGCCGAATGCCCCGAACGTGAGCTGATCCTGCTGCGGAGTGTTGATTGAACTCGGCGCAGCTGATTTCGGGACATCACCCGGGTTCTCCTCAGGTGATGGTGACTTCGACGGTGCTTCTCTCTCGGGAGAATTGGTCTCTTGTCCCAGGGCCGCTCCTTGATCTTCCTGCTCGCGTTGCCGGGCGCGGTCGGCAGCCTGCGCGATGGCCTGGGCTCGACTCGGTGGGGCGGAGTCTGACTCGGACTGTTCATTATTTCCGCCCTCGGCCTTGTCTTTGAACTCTTCCTCGCCGCTGGTACCCTCACCCCCCTCCTGACCGGCGTCAGCTCTCTCCTCGCTGGCTTCTTCACTGTCTTCGTGCTCACCACCCCCGTCGCGTTCCTGTGCGCCCTCGCCGCTGCTGGGGGCCTCCTCGTCGATGAGGTCGGCGGCGTCTTGATCGGAGATGTCGGCGTAGTCGGACACCCGTAGTGTTACTCGCTCGACGGGGACGTTGCCTCCTTCACGCTGGAGGAGTTGGTTCACCAGGTGAGAGAGGACGATCTGTCGGTCGGAAATGTTGGGTTTTCCACTCTTAGTGGATGGTTTTGAGGACATGGGTTTTCGGATGGTGAGCAGACTCGTTCCGTCCCGTCACTGTACCGGGGGGTACAAACAGAGTATCTAAGAATAATCCCATTCACCTCAACTTATTTCTATACAGGGTAGTAGACGTAATTATGAGTGAGGAATCCGGCTGCGACTGGTCCCAGAACCTATCAGCGGCCGAGCGCACCGAAGCAGTCGCACTCACCGTCAGTGAGCCCCGAACGGCCAACTGGATCGCGACGGAGGCAGAGGTCGCCCACGAGACGGCAACGAAGTACCTCACGCGCCTCGTTGATGACGGAAAACTGCGCGCAGAGACACAGGGACAGCAAACCACGTACGCGCCAGACCCTGTTGGGCAGTACCTCATCGAGATGCGTGACCTCTACGAGAACCATTCACCAGATGAACTCGCCACGAGTCTCGAAGCAATGAACAACGAGATCCGCACGTGGAAGACGGAATACGACGTCGAAACACCCAACGAGCTACGGGCGAGTCTCAGCAACGCAGCCGATCGTGAAGACGAGCGTACCCGCCGCCAAGCAGCACGCGAGTGGGAACATCTTCAAACACGCCGTCGGCTCGTCGAAGACGCACTCCGCCTCTACGATCGGTTCCCCAGCGAACAGAACCCCGTCTCTGTATGACTCCGGGCGCAGAGAACCCGGCTCTCTATCGAACACTGAGAGATATCCTCCAGCGACAAGCTGAGGTAGTCTCTGTCTGGTTCGAGCCAGATGCGATCCAAAAACGGTATGTAGCCGCTGAGGTTGACCCACAGCGAGTCATCCCCTCAACTGGGCCCGAACCGCTCCACGTGGAGGTCCACTGGAAGCTGACACCCCACACGACGAGTTCCGAATCGACTACGCAGACCCAAATACGGGATTCCACTGTGGATGGCACCAAGATGAAGACCACGATGATCTCGGCACAGCACACTTCCAGTACCAGATGGCTTCAATGGAACGCCCAGAATACGACGGAGTCATTTTCGAAGCTGAATCACCGCCGAAACTCCTCTGGGAGTGCTGTCAGGCACTCTTTGAAGACGTAATTCCCGAATATACGTCGGAGTAGTTGGGTTCTGCACCCAAACGAAAAGGACAAGGACTCGATGTCCTACCCCGATCCACTGTTACAGAGGGCTCGACCGGTTTGGTCGAGCGGAGTCTCCATGGACGATGTGCCCCTCGACAGACGGGAGTAGTTGCGCTGACAGGGGTACTATTCGTCAAGGCGGTCATCGACGGCGGCGTCAAGTTCGTCGAGATCGAGGCTCGTCGGGATATCGGGCTCTGCGTCCAGAATGATTTCTTGAAGTTCCTGAAAAATGGTCTCTGTTTCGAGAACGGGGATTTCCTGTTCACGAGCCATGATTCGGGCATTCATTGTGGCTTGGGTGTACGCCCGAGCGTACTCGATGGCGGTTGCGAGCCCGCTGACACCATGCCGGTCGAGGTAGAGGTTGATGTTCTCGTTTGATTCCCGTGCAGCGAGGGCGACCAGGAGGGTCGGGGTGATGTGGGACATCTCGCCATCAGCCTGAACTGCTAGATCGACTCGGCTCGCTTGATATCGGTGTGGCTGCGTCTCCGTCACGTGCTCCAGCAGCCCGATCTCTACGAGGTGCTTCACGTCCTCGTAAACGGTCGTCGTCGAACTCTCGAGACCCACCGCTAGCTCTTCGACAGTTGGAGAATTGAGTTCAAAGGCACGGGTGTAGAGGTGAGCGAGCCGGGTTTCCTGAATCACATCGGAGACAGCCAGATCGTATCAAGCGGGTGTGAGTGCGAGACAGCGGATTCAGCCATGCTTTTCAACATACGCGGAATTTAAAAACTATCAGTGGATGAGCACGAGACCTGTTCGTACCGGACCGTCCAGATGAAAGACGTCCCACGGGCGAAGGCGGTCAAGAATATCGATGGTCTCGTTCAGGTCGTCAAACACCACAAGACCGACGAGATCGTCGGCGTCCATATGGTCGGCCCCCGACCGCCGATATGATCATGGAAGCGACGCTAGCCGTGAAGTTCGACCTCACCGTCGACGACATCATCGACACCATTCAGCCGTTCCCGACATTTAGGGAGGCGTTCAAACACGCCTGCCAGGCATTCCGACAAGATACACCGAAGAGCTGCTGTATCGAGTGAATCCAACAGTAGTCTCAGAACAATCGATCGAGATGCGTTGGTCTGCTACTCTCGCAACCGAGCTGTTTCACCGCTCGTGCAGTTTCGTTTCGCATCCGCGACGGGGTTTCGTATGATACAATCTGTTGTTTACCAAGATTCGATGCTGAAACTCTATCGACTCCCCGGCTGTCCCTACTGTGTAAAGGTTGAACGTACGCTAGAGTATCTCGATCTCGACTACAAATCGCATACTGTCCTCCCATTCCGGTTCCTCCGGTTCGAAGTGAAATCGCTAAGTGGTCAGTCCGGAGTACCGGTGCTTGTCGACCCCGAACACGGGATCAAGTCAAGGGAATGGCAGAGAGCGACGACATCGTCACCCATCTTGAGAACACGTACGCCTGACGTGCTTCCAGACAGCTATTGAGGACGGCTATCCTCCGCACAGCGGTGTCCAACACAGCCAAAATGACAGACTCCGTCATCGCATTCATCCTTGTCAGCGTTTCAGTTGTCGCGATAGTGTGGGCCTTTCGTCGTCGCCACGTTGCCGTGACCGGGGTCGAGATCGCGGCGACACTTCCCTGGCTCGCCGTCATCGGGGTCGCGGTTGCTATCGGACGTTCGACATCATAGTCGGGACTGACCGCTGGATTTTTTCAGAGCCCAACAGTGTACCTCGTTGTTGCAGCGCTAGTTGCAGGACTGTGGATGGTATTCGATGCCGCCACTGTGAACAATATCTCGATGCGTTCGCCACGTCTTTGCCTATGACTGAGTCAGCCATCGGTCCGAGTCGTGACTGTGTAAAGACAGGCCGCGGCGAACCCGACCGGATGGACGCCCGTCGTGACGCCGCACTCCTCGACCTGCTCCGCAAGCGTTCGCGCCCGCCGCCGGATCTCGAGACACTCGAGGTCCGAGGTGAGTTACGGCACGAACATGCTGAGGAAGACGGACTCAACGGGGAGGCCAGGCTCCTCGTTTGTACGCGTCTTATCCAAGTCTTCTCAAGACCTGTGTGTGCACGGTACAGGACACGGACTTTGTGGAGCGATTGTGGACGAGTCGCCTAGGCCTGGGGAGTGGATTAGCGATGGTCCGTGTCCCTTAGTTGACCCAATCCACCACATGTGGTGAACTCGCGATGAGCCCGTCAACGCCACGCTGAGAGAGTGCCCATGCTCCCGGGCGGGAGTCAACGGTCCATGCGTTAACCGCCAATCCCGCGTCATGAGCTCTGGCGACGACACCGGTCAGCAGGCACAACCACGCATTCGGGTGGACGAACGCGCAGTCAAGACCCATCGCGACCGCAAGATCGTCGTCGGGGGTTGCCCCGAGCACGTAGGCTAGTTCAACGTTCGTGTTCTTTTTAGGATGGACACCACGGAGAGCATCGGGGTCGAACGACGAGATGATCACTTCATGTGGGACCGATTCGGCTACTGTGAGGACCTGTTCTGTGATTTTGGGATCCTTCAACTCAAGATTAACACCCACCTCGGCGGGAACCATGTCGAGAACGGTATTGAGCGTCTGGACACCCTCGCCGTCGTGAGCGTCAAGCGCGGCGAGTTCTGTGGCAGTCAACTCGTCAACTCGATCAATACCATCGATATCGATGTCAATCAGAGCATTGTGTGCGACGACGAGTTCGCCCGACGCACACCGACGAATATCGATTTCGACCATATCGGCGTTTTGAATCGCCCTTTCGACAGCTGCAACGGTGTTCGCGGAGTACTGCTTATCGAAGCCACGATGGGCGACGAGTTGCATGAGAGTTTTATTTCGCGACGAGCGGTAAAGCTATTTTGTCCGACCTGTTGAGTAATTCGTCCTGCTGGGCGATTTTGGAGATCGTCCGGAGCCCACACTCTGCGTTGGTCATCCGGCTTCTGGTAGGACTTTGCTGGAATAATAAAACACTAAGCCGAGTACCAATATTCAAATCACATGATGAATATAGCCAATCCTTAATTTACTGTTAGAAATCATTCGTCAAATAGCGGATCACATCGAGATGTCAGTTGCAGATTTGAACTTGGCTGTAACTGAGAAATATATGTATTGTTTCCTAGCCGAATCCATGCAGTCTCATATGTTTTATGAGCCCGTAGCGCATTGCCAATTTCATCAGGAAACTGATACCAGGAGTCGTTATTAGACGATTCTACCGATACCGGGATTGATATCGACTGAAGAGCTTCTGAAATTATGTAGTTTTTAGTTACTGATTCGTGAGGGGACGCAGATAATGGATGTTGGCGTTTACCATATAACCACCCTGATTGAGCATTCAAAAAGTCTGAAACATCTAGTTTCTTATCAATCGATGTATTGTCGCCATCAATTGCTACACGTGTATGTGTTACAACAAATTCATCGTTTAATTTGACTGGTTTTCCATCGATAGTCATTCCAACAATAAGTTTCTGCGACTCTGTAATTGGACTATATAGTGGAATCTCGATATTACCGTATATTCCTGCTGAAAGTGTATCTGTCTGTCCTAACTGTGTTCCCTGTGCATTTCTTACCTCTAATCTACCTGCATCTGGAAAAGAAGCATTTGAAACGGTAACTGAATTGAGCACAGATCCGGATTGCGATGGAAGTTGAAGTTCTGGTTCAGAGGAAAATAATCCAACAACTAGCGTATCTCCATCAAATAATAACGTAAAGTTCAGTTGATTGATCGATTTAAATTCACTAAACGATTGTGGGAGCCGATGAATAATTGATGAGGTGGAATCATCCCTTGTTACTACTGTTGGATTTGAATTGCTAAATGTTGTATAATCATCTGTTACGCTTTGAGTCAGGACATCGTGAAATGTGTCACTACTCTCGGTTATTGAGTTAGAACCTTGTTGAATAAGCTCTTGTAACACATTTTCATTATTATATACCATCGGAGTTCCGACGAGCTGGACCCCATATGATTCCCACCAAACATCTCCATTCAGCCCAAATGCTGTAGCAATTTCTTGAGGAACTACGATCGCATTATCTTGTGATATTTTTCTATCATTAGATTGCTTCTGAGATTTTTGCTGAGGTTTTGGGTTAACAAGTAACTGCGGACCTTCATCCGTATATGCAAGTCCTATGCGTACGTATGCTCCAGACGAAAACTGACTTTCATCATGAAGCTGAGTCGGCAATGGAACGGTTGTCTGTGCTTTAGAATCAGTTGATGCTGTATTGACTGCGACAGGCGTATCAATTGCTTCAGGTCCTTGAGTAGCATTCATCCTCTTTTGTGTCCACCTGCAATTTTCGTAAAGTCAGGTACTTGAGTATCGTATATAATACCACTGTTTTATTGATATCTCTCACGATGATTACTGCTGTCTCTAGTGTGATTTATCCAGTGGACGACGAGTACAGATATCCATAGACTATAGTAAAATGTGAAAAGTATTATAACACCGGACTGACAAAAATATAACATGAAAAAACCATCTAAAATCACGACTGATGAACTCGCTGCTGATGTATTAAATATACTCGATTTCAACCCAATGAAATCCGATGTTGTGGGTAAGATCATGCAGCTCCAAGAGACAGGAATTTCAGATGAAAAAGTTGTTAAAACGACGATTGGATATTTTGAATCCAGACGGAGAAAAGCAGATAATAATAAACTTAGTGATCCAAAGCCCGATGAACTTCGTGTTATTTCTATGCCACCTGCATATCAACGAGACTCTTGGGAATAGTCATGTCTCTGTCCTGTTCTATCGCTTCTGAATCCGCCCCGACTGAAACAAAGTTTTCACTTGAGCAAATTGTAGATAGTCTTCGTATCATAAATCAATACGCAAAACAAATACAGCAAAAAAGACGATCTCAAACAACAAAACAAAGCATCCAGCAAGAAAGCATCTATGAATACAAACACTGGATTCTTAATCGAATATATCCACGCACATCATCTGTTGAGATTCACACGATTGGATCCTCTGAGTATTACTGCCTATATTTTGATACAGCATCATTTCATATTCCGAAAAACAAGTTTTCTCATTCAATCTCAGTGACTAATACTCGAACAATTGCAGTTAATTCAAACCAAACTCCAAGCAAGACATATACCGAAGCACGAAATGCATTTCAGCTGTTATCTGATGCGTTTCCTCAGTCAATTAATGACTTTTTACCGGTAACTGAGGCATATGATCCGCAATACAATATCATTGCTCCAACTACGTGGTTCTTAACCGTCTGAATCATCAACTGTAGCCTTACATAATACAGTCTTATATTGACTGTATCTTAGATAAGGATACAGCTAATTAAAACTGAATTTTTATGTATTCGTACACTCCACATGAATCATGGCTATCTATGCAGTCTCAACACAATCTGGTGCTGAGGAATCTGTTGCAGATCGAATCGCAAAAACTCAAAGTATACACATTCACTCAATTCTCGCTCCGTCTCAACTAAATTCATACATATTAGTTGAATCAGATGGATTGAAGCCTGTAAAAAAAGCCATTAAGGATATTCCAAAGGCAAACAAAACGTTAGGTGGTAAAACGTCATTGGATGAAGCGTTATCTTATTTAGATACCTCGTCAGAAGTATCAAACGTTTCAATCGGTGATACAGTCGATATCATCGGCGGTCCATATAAAGGACAACAAGGGCGTGTGAAGAAAATTAATGAGGATAAAAATCAACTCACTGTTGAATTACAAAACGAAACAATCCCGATTCCTGTTGCAATAAATAGTGATCAGTATATAGCCTGATTAACACAACCAAATCAGCATCTATTACCTCTGCCTACTGATAGTCATTCATCAGTCAAAGAATATATAATATCCTTTTCAACAAATGATAACGAATGGGTTGAGAGTATTAATTGGTCCAGCTGATATCGGTGTGTCTGTTTTATCGGAAAGCCGATGCAATGAGCCGTCAATAATGCATGAGGCTTCTAATTTTGGTGAATTAATATCAATGATATGACGACAATATCCATCTATTAGAAATATCTCACGCAAGGTGCAATGAGATGGGTTGATTGATAGTTCAAGATACACCGCATCAATGGTTGCTTCAGATATTGTGCTATAATCAGCTCATATACAATCATCTTCACCAAGCAGGAAATCCCGCCGTTCACGGCGGGCAGGAATGCGACATGATTCTGTTGCAACCACTGTTCCCCAGCTCAGTTGAATACCAACAGTAATTGGTTAGCTATCGGGTTCTGCTACTTCCCAGAAATGCACCTTTCCAATATCTCGGCTAGTCACTTTCCCAGCCTCTTGAAGTGATTTGAGCCGGTCGTATGCCGTTGTATAGGGACACTCAAGAGCTTCAGATACCTCGGTCGTCCCACAACCATCTAATTTGTGTATGGTTGATAGAAAATCTTCATCGCTATACTTCTTATCGAACTCGCCTGAATCTGTTCGGGTATCGTTTGGCATAATTGTATTTATAAAGGTAGTGATTAGTAAATATTCGTATCGTACAACGATGGATGTATGCCGTCATAGAATAGTACGATGATACGGGTAGCATGGCGACCGTAATACGCACGTTACAGGCGACTCTTGTGCCACCGACAAGCCACAAGCAAGCCAGCCTGCAACACTCGGTGGAAACTTATCGCCATGCCCTACAGGAAGCGTTTCAGGCCGATTGTGACACCAAAACGGCGGTTAATGAAGTGGTCACACCATACGACCTGAGCAGTTATGCTAAAGACGCCCTGAAAAATTATGTTCCTGATCTGGTTGATGAGGCTGATGAGTTGGATGAAAGCCACCCAGTGAGATATACTGGACGTGGGTTGACACTTGACCACGATCCCGACCGTCAAAATAGTTTCTGCTGGCGGGTTCCAAAAGCCCAATCAGCAGAAGGGTCGCCGTTCTTGATTCCACTCCGAATCAGTCCAGCACAGCGATCTCTTTGGGATGGAACACTGAACGGTGAGATTGAACCCAACCAGTTTCAGCTACAACGGGACGGTGAAACATGGTCGTTGCATGTCGGCGTTGACATTGACGTGCCTGACTCAACGTATGATTCAGATAGTGACGGGATAACAACAGTTGGGTTTGATATTGGAGAGGCTCACCTGCTAGCAGGCTGTGCCTGCACAGACGGTTCTCCGACTGACCCACTGCTGATTACCGGCGGTCACGCCCGACAACTCCGCAAGGGAAAGGAGATGTTTACTACACTCTCACGGTTACAGGAACGTGATGTCGCCCAATGGCGCATTGATGAGCGGTTTAATCACTATCAGAACGCCCTGACTGATATTGTCGAAAAGGCAAGTCGGCAGGCTGTCGATTATGCCCAGCAATTCGACAAGCCGGTGGTTGTGTTGGAGCAGTTGCACAGTATCAGAGAAAACTTAGATTATGGCAAGTGGATGAACTGAACCGGCGACTGCATAACTGGGCGTTCAGACGGCTTCAAAACGCTATCGAACGGAAAGCGGTTGAGGCTGGTATGCCGGTCGCATATGTACATCCACACTACACAAGCCAAACCTGCCATGCCTGCAACCATATCGGATCGAGGAACAGCGACGAATTTCGGTGCACAAATGATGACTGTTGGGTTGGGTAACAGAATATCACGCAGACATTAACGCTGCGATAAACATAGCCGAGAGGCTCGATCCGTGGGGTGAGAGCCTGCCAGTGAAATCGGCAGGCGATGACATGACATGTCACGGAATGGGAGCGGTTGTGACACCGCCATGACTCCGACCGGACAGAGCCAATCACAGCAACAGCAAATGACGCTCGGTCGATATGTAGAGCCAGAACCCACTGCCAGCGATTAACTGGTATTCCTCTGCCGGGAAGCCCCGCCGTTTACGGCGGGGAGGATGTCACTTGCATTCCATATTACGGTCCTATTAGATCTGCAGGTGGTACGGGACAGGCATTATCTGTATTAGTCGCTGATTATCTTAGACAACAATTAGATATTGGTGAGTTTAATTGGATCAGCTAATCAGTAACAGTCATTCTCGGCGCTCCTTTTTGAGCTTCTGTTTGTCCTTTTGGAAGCGTAAACGCCGGAATAAATATTATTTCATCCAACAACGTATGCTCATCATATCCATTTTGTTTGGCAACTTCGACATGAGCATATTTTATTAGTTCAAGCTCATCATCTGTGAAATCATATTTGTTCCCCATATTTTCTCGCAGAACACGTCCACCGCCAATCACAAATGTCGGTCGAGGATCATCCTCAACGAAATCAAGAATATATGAAAATAATTCATTATCCGTTTCTTCAAGCGACGGTCCAGATAAATCCTTCAAAGTGTTGTCACTCAAATACTCGATTATCTTCTCTCGTTCATGCGCAAGCTGTAATGTGAATCGATAGATTACGTACAGTGGATCATCGATGTCCAACTCAACAGGAATTTCACTAACTTCATTAGATACATACTTCATTTCATCTAGCATTTTTTCCTGTTGTACTCGAATTAACGTTTCAACAGCAGTATCTACGATTACTGGATCGTAGGGGTGAGTTAACCGTGTATCTGTATATTCTTGAGATGCACTGTGTGTTCCAAGTAGTTCATCAGCTACGTATTCAAGATCAACCCCTAATTGATCTTCGACCGATTCTCTCATACTATGTTTCTCTAAAAACCTAATTACCCGAGAAGCATATGGATCCATATCTGGTAACGATTCGAAGAAATTCATGTTATCTAACAGTTATGCTACTTTTATAAAATAGTTTCCTGAATAGCATTCTGTTCGAAACGTCGTAAAGATTATTAAATAGTTATGTATGGAATAATATAGACGCGTTAAGCGTCTAAGATTTGGATCCCATACCCAAATCTATTCAAAGTTATTCCCCTACGAGCTTTCCCCTAAGCTCATTTTTCATTGCAACAATCAAGACTAGATACAGTGTTTATTTATAGTATTTAATGAGTAATTTTCCTTTATTTCGACTATCGATATATTTATATTTTTCAGATGTATTCTTGTCAAATTCCCTCATGACTCGATAGATCCGTGAAAACGCTAATTCACTTTGAGTGCTCGTATTCAATAATTTTCGTAATTGACTGGAATCTATCACTCTCCCTTTGAACGCTGGACTGCTCCAGTCATGATAATTCTCCCATACGATTACAGCTCGTCTTACTGGTTTAGTTAAGCTACCCCCACGTTCAAACACAGACATGTTGCTGTATCGTTCTAATGAACACACGTCTGCATCAGCTTTGGATTGATCACCATTCACTGAACCGTTTTCGACCATCTGTTCAAATTCAGTAATTCGTTGAATAAACTCTGCATTCTGTTGTTCTTGAAAATCCATTTGAATTGCAAGATTCTCTGATAGGTCTGTTATTTGCTGGTGCATTTCCTCAAGTGTTGCATGTCTTGGTTGTGAAGATTGCTGTTATGGCATATATCTACTGTTGAATTTGAAAGGCTCTCACAGGTTATATTATACACTACTTTGTATCGTACTGTATGCTTTGATGTTGACGATGTACTGAGAATAGATACACTTATCACGAGATTGAACATAATATTGCACACCCTTCAAACTAAATCAAGGGACACATAATCATGACTGAAATCACAGTAGACAGTATCCGAGGTCGACTCGATAATGAATTTTCAGAGACGATTCAAGATACTGATATACAGACGGAAATTGACGCATATCTAAATTTTGGTGTTAGCGACCCTAAGACACTTATTGATGGTGTCATAGATCGACTTGCAGAGAACAATAACACAAGCAAAACAGAAGTCACCCAGGCAACTGCTGATGCTTCAGGTGCTGCTCCACTCACGACTATTGAGGATATGGGTGTCAATGAAGAATGGATCACACTTGAAGCCGAAGTAATTCAGTTATGGGATAACGATAGTGAATCAATTTCTCAGGTTGGACTATTATCTGATGGGACTGGACGTGTTCAGTTCACTTCATGGGCGAAAAGCGATGTCATAATTCTTGTTGAAAATGAACAGTATCGATTTGAGAACGTCGTCACTGATGAATATCAAGATAATCCACAGGTGAAACTAAATTCTTCAACTGACATTTCACTGTTGCAAGACGATGACAAGAAGGATATCTCACATACAGTTGAATTCACAGGTTCATGTGTATCAATTCAAGATGGATCTGGAATGATAAGACGATGTACAAAAGATGGATGTTCACGAGTGCTTACAAGTGATAGCTGTCAAGAACATGGAGCTGTTGACAGTGAATATGATCTTCGTCTCAAGCTCGTGCTTGATAACGGCACTGAGGTTCAAAATGTTGTCTGTAATCGTGAAATTACGGAAGAACTCACTGGAATGACACTTGAGGAAGCAAACAGTATAGCACAAGAATCATTAGACACTGATGCACCTGGACGGGAAATGGAACCGCTGATACTTGGGTCATATTTCACCGTATCAGGGAATCCATTAGGTGACTTCATTGCTGCAAACGAAATTGCTACAGCCACAGACTCAAGAGACGTTGAAGAATTATTGATTAACGCACGATCGCTGTCAGTATAATACAATGAGTTCAAATTATAGATCCCGAGAAGTCGCAAAGCGTGTCTTTGCACGAGAACTTCGTGAAGCTGATCACATGTTCAAAGAAGACGACGACGAATATGCTCCCTCTTATCTCCTACTTCCAAGCGGAAATAAAGCGAATCGACTGTTCCTTGCTGGAACACTCACTGAAAAAGAGCGTAAAGACGGATTTTATTCCTGTCGTGTAACTGACTCAACAGGAAAATTCTATATTTACTCCGGTCAATATCAACCAAAAGCTACCGAAGCACTGAGAAAAATCAATCCCCCAACATATGTAGCCATTACTGGGAAGCCAAATACATATGAAACTGATGACGGTAATGTAATCACATCTATTCGTCCAGAATCTGTTTCAGAAATCACCGAAAAAACACGATCACAATGGATGAAAGAAACCGCTCATCAAACACTTGAACGTCTCAGTGCACCGACCTCAACATATGCGTCTCGAGCAGCAGAACAATACGACGAGGATTCGCTTGATACAGTTCATCAAGCGACAATCATAGCTCTGGAGTCAATTCAAACTGAGCTGTAGTTCATTATCTATACTCACACGACGTGTGTACGTTTGAATTTGGATTAGCGTAATCAACATTTCTAAGCTCTTCTGAGAGTAATACAGACGATGACATATCTTGTTTCCTGAGAAAGTGTAAGAAACCGACTCCAATATACATCAAGTATACCGTTCTTGCAGATAATCGGTCGCTTCATTACCCAAGATTATGCTCAAATCGTGTATGTGTAGCACTTGGATATACAAGGAAAATAATCCTAACTAATGAATCCGGCGAAGTCTTTGTACTTCTGGTTGATTAATAACGTTAATCTCCTCAGCAGAGACTTCTATATATCCATATAATAATCTCGGATATATTTCATATGCCACTATACATGATTTCAGCTATAATGAATATACCAAGTTTCGATATAAAAAGGCTATATCATACACATATGAAATATGAAACTTGTCAGCACACGCATTTTTAGAGTATTTCATCTACGGAGTGAATGTGGCAGTGTCTTCTCGTATTCCGCCCGTGTTAGGGTCTTTGTACCGAACAGTAATCGTATCACCATCCGATGCGTTGAGGACTCCTTTTGTGTCTGTCTGACTAACATCAATTGTTCCAGTGAATATTGAACCACCAGCATGTGACAGAGTAATAACTTCTCCTTTGTCATATTTTAGATCATCAATAATGTCTGTCTCCCCAGTAAATGATACTGTAACAGTGTTATTTGGGTTTACTTGAACAGATTCAATAGAATTTGATGCAAACCCACTGTATGTATAATCAAAATCACTCTTGTTCAGCACGGCATCATTGTTCCTATCCAAGACTGTATCATTAGTCGTGTAAGTGCTGATACCCGATGGTAACGCTTCTTCTGTAACTACAAAGTTTTCAGTATCAGACCCGACATTTACAATATAGTCTCTATCTGTCGATAAGCTTGGATCATCGACCTCGATGCGTAACGCTTCACTCTCGAAATACAGATTCTTATCGAATAGGATTGTAGATCGTGCTTCATTGTCCTGAACTGTATTCATTGTTCCAATAACATATTCTGAATCGCCATCGATTTCAATGAGAGTTACATCTGAATCTGCGTCAATGCCATATACACTGAAAGAATCCCCTGGAGAAACCTCACGAAACAGTTTTTTCTCGTCTCCATTGATAATGAATCTCATCGCATCTGCTGTCCCCGTTTTGATGTCAATTGTAACTTCTCCATTTTTTTCACTAATACTTACACCAATATCTTTGTCATTTATATCAGTCACATTTTGTGACTCTGTTATATCTAGTGCGAAAGCACCAATCACCGCACTCAACGCTATCGTTACTGCTATTACTAAAGTCACAGCAAGCACCGGACTTACCGCACTCTTATTGATTCTATCACTATCCATACATTTATAATTTATAAAATAATATATATAATTTACCTTTATTTTCGGTGCATCGTGAAAACTTCCAATCAATCGCATATTCCACAAAATTCAATGGTGACTAAGATATGATTGAGATAGGTGTATAGAATTTATCGACTCACGATAATGAAGACGGCTGATTCAACAGTGGCTTCAACAGCGATCATTCCAAATCATAAGGCTAATTGGAAATCGGATGGTTCATAACTGAAAACAAATGTCAACAATTGATATTTTACCCTAAATCTGCAAGATATACCGCAGTTACGTTTCCGATACCACTTTGCTTGCCACGGGGAGTGTGCCGTTCAAACTGAGGAATATATTCATACGATAATTGTGCATTGCTATTTGAACTGTCAGACTTTGTCGTGACCAGAATCCAGCTATCGTTTTCCTCAAGATTCAAATCACCGCTGAATTGTCCTCCAAGATCCCGATAAAACTCTTCTAATTCTGCATTTATTCCATCTGATGGGTCCCGAATATTTCTTCCAGGCTGCCCACCCCCGATGAGCAAAATATCATCTGTCTCTTCAGCATTTGTCTCGATAAATTGCTGTATTTCATCTCCACATGAATTTCCACACTTGTTTGTTGAACGAGTTTCATCTGCGATGAAATATGTTTTAAACTGTGAATTTGTATGAGTATCTCCCGTTGCATACTCGGTAACAGCTCCTGATTCGTCGACAATAAGAATATTAATTCCTGACGATACCTCTTTGATAGGAATTCCATCGACGTGAATTGTAGCTGAACACGTTCCTGGTGAATCACATGTTGAACTCTTCATTTCAACGAGTGTTGCAGCCGTTTTTGAAAAATAAAATCTATCAATAACTTCTGTATCTTGTCCACGATATCCGATAACAGTCAGAGGGTCTGTAATATTACCTGGCTCTGGAGTGAAAATTATGCTCTGTGGTGTGTCTTTGACCGTTTTGATGCTCGAACCATATGATAACGTTACATAGTCAATATCAAATAATGATTTTATATCTACCGTCACAGTCGCATCTGTATTTGACTGAAATCCAATATCAGCGTTAATTGGTTCTGAGTTCGTTAGTACAACATCAAGAAAGACAGGAGCGGTAATTGATGCAGAGATGAACACAATAACAATCATAATTATCGTTCCAACTACTGATGAAACGCCCTGATTGGTTTGTTGAGAAATCACGATGGATTAAATGATAATTTGTTTATATTTATATCCTCTTGCTCCGCCAAGCAATTAAAACTGATCAGATTCAATAAACAAGATGAGTGCCTCGGGGCTTGACCCCGAGGTAGTTCACAATCTTCGGTTGAAAATGATCCTATCACAAACTGCTTTTATTTTTACTTGATATAATAATATTATACACTATAGTTACACTTTCTCGTTATATGAATGCTATATTTAATCAAAAACAGATTATATTACATTATTTATCAATTTTCTTTACAGACGAAATTATAAATACAGTATATACAAGATATAAGCTAATGAGTTCTCGATACACCTTTGCCACTATACTAATTGTAACACTCACTATACTAATTCATGCTGTGATATTTATCCCAGTACTCACCGATGAGACCTCAAATAATACAACTCCAGTATCCCCAGCTGACTATCGACCATCTGAAACAACAGAGCACACATTTACTGAAACAACGTTTGATACTGATGTGGTTTCGAATAACGTCAATACCGTATTGAGAGCTACCTACGAACAGAAAAACATTCAATCAAAAGAATCCCCTGTTGCGTTTGTTGAAGCGGCACGAAGAATAAGTGAGTATCAATATTCGTCTAGCAATCAATCATCATCACATATTCCACTGACATTTATCAATGAGACAATTCCTAACGCACATATCTGTACAGGATATTCATCAGAAACAGCAGCAGTAACGTATTCGTTGACACAGGCTCATAACTCAGCCAGTTCATCAACAGAACTTAGTCAGTATATGCTTCCAGCCTCATACGACCGTATTATCAGAGATACACTTGCCGAATTTAACACTGAATCACAAAATAGCACACTCTTCACACACACAACAATACCAAATTATGCGGTTGGAACAACAGCACATCCAGAATTATCTATTACCGATCCAACCTTCACAATAAGCACAACTGTTCTTATCTGTCATACCACAAACGAATCTTAATTCAATGCTTCATCTTTCCATTTAACTGAACTCACATGACGTTCGAACGATACTCGATCCATGGACTAAGCCGAAACTAATCAACTCGAGAATACTAGAGAACAATCATCGGATATCTCGCCGTATTAGAGTGTGCATATGAACTTGATTCACGATTTTCAATCAATGTGATTAACTATGATTCAATCGAGTTTCTTGGAGTGTATTATTCTCGACATGGTGTTCTTTGGAGAGTCTTAAAAAATAAATAACACCTCAAAGCGGATATCCACCGTTCAAAAGTTGGCTTATCGACACATTAAACCGAAAACAGACCAATCAATCTTCTATTTGAAGATACGCTAAAACTCCCGAAACGACGGTTTCCCAATGGTTTTTCAATACAGCATCAGATTGAGAAATATACAATCCATGTTGTGAATCCTCACTTAGTCGATTTGCTAATGTTAATGGGTCCGTGCCAACAGAATCGACTTCAACTGATATCTGTGATCCAACGTTTTCTTGAATTGCATCTCTCAGCAACTCTTTTCGTGACTGTTGAGCTAATCCACCAATCTTTATTCCATCTATATTCTGCGTCGCAAATTCAATTACTAACTCAAACTGAACGGTTTCAGCAAGTCTATCAGCATCGTACGGATGATCATACTCAGACAGCTTCGCTAGTTGTGGATATGATGATGGATGAATATCGGCTGAAGATGTCATCCATGTTGAGTCTGACGGATTACTGTATCCTCGACGAACCCACGCTGTTGTTGATGTATCACTTGCACATTGAATTGCTTGTGAACCTGTGTTTGGTGCATAACTCCCGCCATTCGCAGCGATAAATAATGGTCGAGATTCAGATCCATCTCCCGTTACCTGCTCAATACATTCGTTCTTTTGTTGAGCTGATTTAATATTGGAGACTGATGATGTCGCAACAACTCGATTAACTGAAACAAGCCATCCAGTAGATACATGAATTTGATCCATACCCTCTTGTGTCATCCAGATAGTTTGACCATCATGTTCTTGTTCATTAACATAATCACCAAGCGTCACTGTATACGGAGCAACAGACATTAATGGATCATATGCTGACCGAGGTCGATTAACTCGAATATTTGCCGCTCGTGTGATTCCTAATTTTGATTCAAGCAAGGGGGATACAATGCACGTCATTTCAGTTAACGGTCCCCAACTGTTAGGAGCTTCTTTTACTATCACGTCTGAAAAGACCTGACTTTTGATATTGATATTTCTTGAACTACCTATAGCATGATTAAATGCATCGGTCAGACACCCACTTAACGAAGTAATCCCAGCAACAGAACCTAATATTAGTGATCTTCGTGTCAATTCAGCTTCTGAATTCATGTGAAAATATTCATGCCATCTATCATATAATTTATCCTATAAAAATACAACTGAATCTGATTTAAACTTAATATTGATACGACTAGATTATTTGTTGACAATAGTTAATTCATAAATGCAAGAATTTTATCAATATATTCCTGAGATATCAGAGAAAGTTGTTATTGGGTCAGAATTGCTAATAATTCCGATTTGCCCCTGTGAGCGGCGTATATACCATTCATAAACTTAATTATATAATGCGGTATACCCACTAACAATGTTGTTAGTGGCGAATTGGGGACGTATGTAAGAGAGTAAGTAAAAATAGCGTTAGAAAAGCCAGTCTATGATCTAACTGAACTATACTAATACAACTACACTTCATTTCTACACAAGTTTATGTTCGTTGAGAGGGTGTAGTGGTGTCTTTTTCGATGCTCACTAACACCGATACCGATTTCGGCACTAACAACATTGTTAGCATGGCTTACCAGTTCAGTAAATGTAAGTATAGTTACCTTATTTACGATGTATAAAAACCATTACGTCTTATGCAACACACGAAGCTACGCTTATTAGTATATGACATAAGAAATCTCTTAGAATAATAACATACATATTTGAGCTATAATCTTGGACAAACAATTATCGAATATCGACCGTTGTTGTTTTGATGTAATATATCTCATTCTGCACTAGTTTTATCTCAACAGTATTAACAACAGAATCGGGCTGTGTTGTGTACGTTATTGAGTTGATATATCCTCCGTTTGTTGAGAGCTCAGCTGAGAGTTCATCTCTCCAATCATTTTCTGAAATCCTTGTTGGAAAGGTTAGTGCAACGAGTGAGTTTGAACTATTTGTTACAGTGTGTGAGTCTGTATCTGCACGTGAGAGTGAAATTAATGTCGGTGGATTTTCATGTACCTGTGTGTTTGACGACAAGGAGATAATTGAAATATTTCTTTGATCAATCAGTTGAATTTTATTCTGAAGTATTGCATTTTCCGATCCAGCGAGAGGTTCGTCTTGTTCTGATAATATATTTGATCGCTCAACTGTAAATATTTGAGACTTTCCAATATAATTATAATCTCGAGAAAACTTCAGTATCGAATGATCATTTGTAACTAAAAGTGTACCTCCATCCGTAGTTTGTACGTTTGATATAGTATAATTTTGATCCGATATGACTGATACGTGCTGTATCAAACTTCTACTGGTCAGAAAATACGACACTGTTTTTCCAACGTTTAATTGTCGAGAGACATCTGTTGCAACGACCTGTGTAACTGTTGTTGGAATAGTGGCTATGTCTTCACGAAATTCTGTGTGGGATTGCAATTCGCGACTCTCATTGATCGCCGGAACTGCTGTTGATGAAAGAACAGTTGAAGTAATGACGATGATCCCTAATACTAGTATAAATCCGATAGGAATTACAGACCCCTGAGTACGCTTTATTGAACTATCGACAAACATTATTATATAGCATTCAAATACAATACAAGAATATATCGACAGTGACTAACTGTGAGGTCAACCTGACCGACATTCTCGAAGAATCTCACTGTACCAGAGTCACTGTTTTGGTTCAGAGTGACAGTAAGTGTGACATTCTGTACCGTATCGGTGTTAACTTCAACAACAGACGATCCATCGGCGTCAATATCGAACTGCGCATCACCGTCGGAGAGGTCACCAGTTTCACCTGCAGCATTCACGCTAGCACGCGAACCGGCTGGCGACGCATCTGAGAACTCAGCGACTTCGGTTGTACCAACGTTGTCCGCAGTCAGACTAACAGTAGGGGTTGCCTGAATTGAATTCCCGTTAGCGTCGGTTGCATTGACAAAGAAGGCAGCCTGTCCAATCTCAGTGCCATCGCCAGCGATTGCGTTCTCAATTGGCGTGACAGTCACGTCAGCAGCCTGACCGGGCACCGCCTCGTAAGTGATGTTGGTCGAGCCGCTATCAGTCGAAGCGTTGATGACGTAGGTGCCGTCAGTGTCGCCGATCGTGAATTCGTAATTGGCAAGACCGTTGGAATTCGTCGTCAGCGCCGTCGTATTGAACGATGCCCCTTCCGAGCCATCAGGCTGCTGGGCGAGTTCAAGATTGACGCTTGCCCCACCGAAGGCATTGCCGGCTGCTCCGTCTTGGATAAAGACCGAGCCGGTGATTGTCTCATCAACAGTGGGATTATCGTCAGTAGTGGACTCGTCAACTGCTTCACCAGTGCCAATTCCGCCGAAGTCTCCACCGTTGCTGCCATCTCTGTTCGGACCAACATCAGCGTCGGCCGGATCTTCCCCAACGTTCGCGTCGGCGAAGACATTGGACGGGTTGACCTCGTTCGATTCGACAATCGTGTTCGCATTCGTGGTGACGTCGTTTCCGCTGACGGTCGTCGTCGTGACCGTCACATCCGCGTTGGACGCACCCGACGTCACATTGAGGAACAGCTGGTCAATCGTGATTTCACCAGCACCTGTTTGTGATACTGCATCGACATCGAATGACAACTGACCCTGGCTGTACTGGACGTTACTGACTGTGGCAAACTCAGCGTCAATCGATGTCGTCCCATCGTCGCCGTTACTGAGACCTGTCGTCCCATCGTTAGTAGCGGTGACGGACTGGTCGAACGTCACGCCAGTATTGTCTTCGAGTTCGACTGATACGGTCGTATCGGTGTCGATCTGATCGTTGACGTCTTCAGCGTCGATAACCAGCGCGTTGTCGGTTTCAGCGCCCGCGTTATTGGCAGCTATGTCCAGATCAACGAACTGACTTTCACCGTCAGCGTCGATGTCGACCGTTGCATTATTGTCGTTATTCAGCAACACGTCAGGGCGTTCGAGTTCAAAGAAGTCGTTCTCCGGATCAGTGTTGTTACTCGTTGTAGTCACCGTGGTCCCCGACGAGGGGCTCGTCTCCACGACGATCCCCACAGCCACAGAAGTCTCGTCAGGCACCGAGGAGGCGACACTCACCGGCGGTTCGTTCAGGGAGAGAACGTCATTATTCCCGATATTCTGTGGATTATTGAGAGTAACCACAATCTCATTCTGGTTAATGTTGATGTTGGTGACGCTTGGGACACCTGTGGTGACTTCTGCATCAAACGTCTGGTCGTCGTTATTAGCCACGGTAGTCCCTGTCGACGCACCGGTTACGAATGTAACATCGCTCCGGTTCGTCTGGATGACTATATCAGAGCCTGACCTGAGCGGATTGTTCGTCTGGAAGTTGACGTCAATCCGATCTGCTGCGCCACCGACGATGTTAACGAAGTTATCGTTCGTATCGGTGGCACTAGCGCCAATGACCGCTTGACCTGCCGGATCATTAGCATCACCGTTGCCAATGTCGATCTCCGGCTTTTGGATGTTGATGTCCGGGTTATTGCTGGAGGACTGCGTTGTTACATCACCGGTCGTGCCGTTAGCGACGACCGTTGCCGAAAGCTTCGCGTCTTCGGCATTACCGGTCGCGTCAACGTCTAGCGTATCGCCCGCCGTAACATCAATGGAAACCGAGTCGCCGGCGTCGAAGTGCGCCGTCACCGGAATGGTAAGCGCATCTTCAGTCAGCGTTGCCGACGAGATGTCGACTTCGGCGTTGCCGGTTGTCACTGCCGTCAGCGTTGTCGGATCGGTATCCGTGTTGAACGTGACGCCGTTGCTGGCGTTAGCGTTGATAACGATGTCAGTCTGGTTGGCGATCTGACCGTCAACGTTGGTTCCAGTCTGAACTACAATCGGGCTCAGGCTGGTTGCATCTTGATCATTCCCACCAGCACTGATATCCTGCGTCGCGCCAGTCTGGATCTGCGGTTTCTCCGCCGTCACTAGCGCAGTATCCAGGTTGCCGGTCGCGAAGTCCACGTTGATGTCGCTGGCCACGCCACCCTGGGAAGCGGGGACGTCCGAAGCCACGTCAACGGAGACGCCGCTCACACGCAGGATTTCGCCGTTCACCGAGGAACCGCTGTGATTGATGCGGAGCGTGTTCTCGTCGACGATCTGCGACCCCGTTATCGTTATGTCGAGGTTGCCGCTCGTCGTCGTCACGAGCAGGTCCGTTGCGGATTCGTTGATCGTGACGCCATCCGGCATCTCGAAGATCGTCCGTGCGGATAGCGGACTACCGCCGCCCGAGACGTCTCTGACGCGAATCAGGTCAAGTTCCTGTGCGGCGCTGCCAGCACGGAGATTTTGCGTAGCGCTGCCACCGATGTCCGTGCTAATCTCGTTGTTGCTGTCGCCCTGGAGGTCGAATCCAGACGGATTCTGTAACAGGGTAGTGCTTTGTAGTGCAGCCTGATCTGGTGTTCCAGTATTACTGCCAGACTCAACTGGATCAACATCACCGGTATTAACCTCTATCTGATCGGTATTAATATCATCACTAGCAATATCGCTATCTGTGGAAAACGTGCCTGACGTTGAGTCTGCTGAGAAAGTTGCTCCGGTTATCGACGTAGCATCTTGACCATTATTATCAACAAATGTCAGGTCAGATGCGTCAAGACCACCGTCGCCCCCGTCTTCAACTTCTTCGGAGAACGTCACCGTGATCTCGCTGGCTGCAGATTGCCGTGCAGATGTAATGAACGGCGCTAATGCGTCTATCGCCGTTTGCTGTCGGGTACCAACTCCCGTGGTTCCGGATTTATCCACGATAGCAGACTGATCAACAGTTATAGTTGGATTGCTGCCAGTGCCACCAACACCAGAAACACCCACTACCAACTGCTCATCATTGGCGCTCGCACCAGTCGAGACGCTGTCGACACTGCCTGTACCAATGGAGGTAATGAGACTCGTATCAAGTCCGGTTGCAGTATCATCAACTTCTTCAGAGAACGTTAGTTGAATCTCATCGACCTGTCCAGATGAATCTGCATTATTTGTTTGAGCAGAGTTGAAGATAATCTGTGAGTCAACGAAACCACTCGTGTCTGTAGCCGTTTGAGGTGTTGCAGATTGGTCCGACGCCGTGATGGTGTTAGTACCACTGCCTTCGGTAGCCTGACCGGTGGTATCGTATGTTACGTCAAACGACACCGTAACTTGGTCATTAGCAGCACCAGCATCGTCTGTTGAGGTAAACGTAACAGTGTCTGTTGGGCTCCCCGAAGATGTGAGGCTGCCCACTGTTACCTCACCAGTATCACCACTGGTCAGTCGGAGGTTGGAGACTGAATCTATCGATGCAGCCCCGTCTACAGTTTGAGAAAGATCGACTGATATGTCTTCTTCATCTCCATTTGTTTCATGTGTGTACTGAACATCGTATGTAACAGCCATATCGTTCTGTTCAGGCTCAATGTCCGGGGCCGTAACAGAGTTGACGCTACTGAGCCCGTCATTGTTGGCTGCCGCCGCCGTCCCAGCAAAGCCACCGATGGTCACCATCGAAATGACCATCACGGCGGCGAAGAAGACGGCACTGGATTTCTCGACGATATTGCCACTCATGCTACCATCTCACTGTACGGGCTAGCCGCGCTCACGTAGCTACTCGATTGGGCTGTGCGAATCGTGCCGGATTAAGAAGAAACAACCATATTTCTGATAATGTCTGTGCAGTTATGATCGGGGCCATCCACCACAATAAGAGTTAAAAAGTGAGCGTGCAATCTTGTAAATATGTCAAAGGCCACAAAGCGGATTCCTCTCCGTGAGGGAACCTTCGAAGACCTGGGCGAACTCAAAGGAGCAGGAGAGACGTGGGATGATGTTGTCAAAGAACTGATCGAGGCCAAGCAAATGGAAAACCGACGAGAGTTACTCGAACGAACTGATGACGACGATTTCGTGCCGCTTGATGAGATATAACCGTGGGTTTCACTGTCTTGTTGGGGAATCAACCACGCGAATTTCTGGCTGACGCCGGTGAGAAGACCAATCGGATTGTCCGAGATAATCTCAAACAGCTAGCGGATGATCCATATCCCCGTCCCGGATCAGGGGGTGGGGATCGAGAAAAACTTCCTGTAGATGGTCGAGAAATGTATCGGCTCCATATCAGGCGGAGCTATACGGCATTTTATACCATCCATGATGATGCAAGCGAGGTTCGGGTTCGTGAGATTCTTCCAATCGATGAAGCCCACAAACGCTATGGAAATTAACATAATGAGCGATACAAATTGTGATGATTCAAAGTCAGAACAGAAGATTCAGGAGAATATTGACAAAGCTGTTGAAGATATAAAATCTCTTATCTCTTCATTTTGCAACCCTCGACGAAGTCAAGGAAGCGTTCAGACACGACTGAAATAGAGTTGCCGACTCGATAGTCTTCAGGATCGCCACCAAAATCAGCTGCAAGGTCTTTGCGTACCTCTTTCCGCACCTCTTCGATATCCTCTCGGAGCGTCTGAATATCTTCGTCGGTCATCGGTCGGGTCTGATCTCGCGCCATCGAATATTCGTATGAATCCTACGACATTAATAGAGAGGGTGACAACCAAATTCTTATTCTCCCAGTCACGCAATCAATCGATATGAGTACAGAATCTGACACCAATCAAGATCCCCCAAGTGGGACAACCATCACGCTCAATTACGACGACGAGTGGTGGGTAGCAAGCGATGAAGAGACGGGTGTCACGAGCCAAGGAAAAACTCGACAGGAAGCCCTCAGAAACCTCGATGAAGCACTCGAAGGATATTACGGAGAAGGTGAGTCTCCAGACAATTCGGAACTTCGAGATATAGGGATCGATCCAGAACAGAATTGAAGATATAATGGAAAGATGCGACGTGAGGATTCATATGACTAATCACCTTAATTAAGTGTATGTCAAATCCAGATCGTGTGGATAGAGACCCAGAGGAGGATATGCTACCCGATGAGCGCGCTGTAATCGCTGACCGCGCATCCGGGTCGGGTTAGGTGAACTTGATGATGAGGAGTTCCTATCCACAGACGAGGTTGCTTCTAAACTCGGGTTTGAGCAACATAAATAGACATGTCAAAATATACGTTAGGCAAGGGCAGAATTTTCTCCAGCCGAGAGTCCAGCAAGCTCCACATCAAGATGAATCCGCTCGTATGGGACATACGGGCGTTTTGACTGGCCTTCGTCGATGATGAACAGAAGACCATGATCGGCGAGGAGGCTGACATCGTCGTGAACCGTGCGATAGTCTCGTTCAAGCTCGTTGGCTACTGCGGTAATGCTTTCAGCCGCACCGTCGATATCGATGAGGTACTGTAACAGTTCGATTCGGCGATTTGTGAGGATTTTGCGGAGGTTGCCAACAGTAGCGAACGAGACCACAGCTGGTTGTGATTCCCCGTCAGCAATCTTCTCTACGGCGTCAAGGGTGTCCTCTTGCATGGTCTCAAAGCTCTCAACAGTTACACGAAGGAGAGCTGGGTAAGGACGATCACGGGGATCGCTGTACTTGTCAGGCCAACCGTTGTCGATTGAATTAGTCATGGTCTGTGTTTTCGATGCTAGTTAGATGATTGACTTCTTGGAGAAATCGAGCAGCATGAGCAGTGATACTCTGGAAATTAATGTCGGAGTCCGTGCCGAAATTGATGTGTCGGTGGTGCCATCCGATGTCATCTGCATCATGTGCGTTGTCATATCGGAGTATGTCCCCAGTCTCCGGGGTAGTCTTCATCCGGAACGGCAAATATCTCAACCCGACCACCGGGGACAGCACGGTTCAGCTCCAGCGCATCTACCATCTATTATGTGGTATGAGGTCATAAAACATAAATTATTCGCTGGTCGGTCTCAGTCAAGAACCGTGAGGCCAGCATCATCGTAGATCTGCTTCAACTTACGAGGAGAGTAATCGAGGTAGTGTTTCTCCAAGACAGATTCAGGAACTCGACCAGCAAAGGCATCGATGTAGCTTGAGTCGATGCCAAGGGTAGCCATCTCAGAGGCAAACCACCGGCGGAGTAGCTGTGGGGTGATCTTCACACCAGACTCCTCGGAAGTCCTCTGGAACATCTTGAGTACAGCGGGTTTGCTCACCTGGAACAACCGATCATCACCATGTTTTCGGTGGGGTGGGGTTTGTATGCCGCAAACGCCGCTTCTGCCTCCTCGTTGTAGAAGGACACCCACGTTTGCTTGCTCTCAGATTCCTTGTCGGGGATCAGCATCCGATCCTCTTCAGTGATATCATTCAGTGTGAGCTGCACCAACTCAGCGGATCGTAACCCCGAGGTCGCATACATCAGGAAGACCGCCTGATATCGGCGGGTATCGATAGCGTCGTAGAACGTCTGTAACTCATCTTTGGTCGGGACAGACGTTGGATTCGGGCTGATATTTGGGATCTTGAAGCTGCTGGCAGCCTCGGTATCGACGAACTCACGGAAGAAAACCCGGGCGGCAGAAAGGATGTTCTTGTGTTTAGCATCGCTGATTGGCTGCTCTGATTCGATATACGCGATAATATCCATTTCCCTGATAGCTGCAGGTGGTTTCTCAGCATGACGAAGCAGTCGACCAACGTATCGGGTATGCTGATCGAGCGTCGATTGACTCCGGTTAAGAACCGTTTTGCCGTACTGTTCATAGTCAGCAATGATCTTATCAACGGAGGCATCAGCATACTCTCGTGACGGCTCCGACGCTTGCTGCTCACGGTCGTCATCGATGGGTGAGTCTGACGCAGACAATGACAAAACAACCTCTTCATCGCTGGTGAGAGCTTAAACGTACTGTCTCAAAGCCCTCTCGCTGACACCTGAGATATTTAATCCCAGCTCTTTGGCTTCAGAGTGGATATCTGGATCGAGCGTGATATTGACTCGCTTTTTTGCCATCAGATTCACCGGTCACTCTACTTTATGCACATATTGCACATTTTATTTTCGGTTAACCGCATGATCATCGGGAATTAAGACCGGGGGAAAGTGGAGTACATATGTTCCCCGGACGAAGGAATAAATATATGTGAGTCAGTGTGTGCCACCAGTGGTCGCATGGGTCACAAGACGGTCATCTAAGAGTATTCAACCATCCAACTAGATCTATCGACAGCACACCAGTTTCCAACTAAATATTTACAGCGGAAATGTGGTGTGAACCGTAATCGAGTTTCCCTGTTTGAAATGATGGTCAAGAAACGCAAGTTACCGGTCAGCAGCCAGCATTTCAAGCCACATAGATAGTTTAGTAAACTCTACAGCCATGCCAGTTACATCTACCCTATAGGTACATTTCCTGGATATTTCGCGTCGAATACCGTGCTCGTTGAACGCATAGTCCATTTTCTGCTCAACTTCGCGAATTTCAGACATTTCTTCGACCGGTGGTTCGACAGTTTCCTCAACGATGTACGTCACTACATAGTTGGCTAGTTCGTATCCCTGTTGAAATCGTACAAAGCAGTTTTGATGGGTCTCTCCATTACTAAGAGTATCAGCAATCGCTAACAGTGCCTCAAATCGTTCAGGATTGTCTATTGCCATTGCTGGTCCAATCTCTCTGGATCTGGATATTCGTTGTGATATGTACTGTCCGTCGCTCGTCAGCTAACTCTCCACAGAGGAGGCATCTTCCCAGTCACTCACTGGCTGTTACCATCGAGTAATGAGCAGTTTGGGTATGCGTGTACTCTTATCAGACTGGTGATATTACAGCGGTGATACTACATATCAGTAGAATAATAGTGGAAAAGATGGTACAAGAAACAGTTCGATACTCCGATTCGATTGTTGAATCCGTCGAAGAAATGGTAGATGAAGGCATATTTGATGATAAGTCGAAATTCTACCGATTTGCGACAGAATCACTATTAGAACAATTAAAGCCAGACTACGACCCAGAGATGCTCAACTACGATGATTTTTCCGAAGCCACTCAGCGAAATGCGGAGACATACACTGCTGACCAGTCAGCGAAGAGTCCGTTTTACCAATCTGCGATTGCTGTCCGTCGGCACGCTCGACGCGGGGAAATTAAGACTGCTGAGGAATATATTGATACGCAGTATCCGTCGGGACAAGGCGAATATTTGCTCCTTGAGGCGTTGTTAGATTACTATAGCGGGGCTGACGAGGGATAAATAACTGATACTATTCGGCTTCAGTTCAAATATGTCAAAATATTACTATGTCTGCAATGAAAACCATTTCCGATCTTCTCACTGAGAGAGTGGCACACGCCATCCAACGTCGGGGGTGTCTCGAGTCCCTCACAATCTCAGGATCAAAACCCCAAGAAATGCAGTCTCATACCTGCTCTAGTTCTTGACACGTACGATTGTCCCTGTAATGGTCACTGAACGATTCTTCTACCGTGCCACCACAGGATGGACACGTGCCAGCCAGCTTCTGTCGGAGTATTGATAACCCAACGTCTAGATCACGAGCTTCTGCTCCCCAGATATTATCAGCCACATATACCGTCGTTCCCTCGATGCCTTGCAGATGTCCTGCCAAGCCAATCGTTGCCATCACATCAAACGGGAGTAAGTGTGGTTCTGCATCGCCAATATCGATCATCACCTTGTCAGCAGTCGTCACATCAAGATACTCCTCTCTCGAATCTGCGTCACCAGTATGGACTGTGATATGTAGTTGTGCTACTTCTGAGGCGGACGGCAAGTGTGCAACGTACACCTCAGCGATATAATCAACTCGGTCAAATATGTTCTCAAATAACGATTCAATATCAATGGTTTCAGTTTTCTGCGTCATTGCCAGCAGAAACACAGGAAGATTCCATCATAAAACTATCTCCTATTTGGGATGAACATCATATAACGAGAGACTGAATCCTGAATATGCGCTGATCAGGGTATTTCTAGCTCACTACTCCAGCGTCGATAATTATATATGTTGACCCACAACAGACGGTATGAACCGTCAGTCAGGATTTGCTCTGTCGATGTTCATTGTCAGCCTCTCGATGGGGCAGACGGCTCTAACCGAATCGGGGCTTGTCCTTGAGATAGCTCACACCTATGTAGTCTGGTGTGAATAACTTGTCATACTGAAAGCAATTTACTGAATTAAGTCAACTATCTTTCTACTCAGTAATTGGTGTCACCTGTGCATTGTCTCAATAATCTTTGAACAATTGAATCCACGGTGGAGTATTAATTAGATTTGTTATTCTATATTACACTCTGAACGGTAGATAGATTTATCTGTATTTATTATATGTATGAACTATATTAATCATGTCTCAGAGTACTAGCGATGTTTTTGATGACGTTCAAATAAATTCAGAGACAATATCTTCAACGCAATTTGAAGATATGACTGTTGTTGAAGAGTATGACGTGAATAAATATTCTTATGTAACGATTCTCAAATCCGATCTGAATAATGAATATCTATACCGAGTGTGTGAACCAGAATTAACAGATTTTGAGGAATTAATTCGATCAGAAGTGGCAAGTAAACTCGTTGATGCATTGAAATATCATGATTTCTTGCAGATTGATCAAGATCTGCTTCCAAATGTCATCAGACAAAAAGCATACAATATTTTGTCTACATATGTTGTAACTAACAACCGAATAGTTGATTCTGTTCGATCATTGTTCGGAAGAGATTCAGTAACAATGCTAGATGAAACTGAAATCGAAAATATTCTGTATTATATTGTTCGTGATTTCTCATATTATGGAAAACTTACCCCACTGATGGAAGATCCGAATATTGAAGATATATCATGCAATGCATCAAACATTCCAATATTTATTTATCACTCAGAGTATCAAGACCTGATGACCAATGTTGTGTATGATGGTAATGAGCTCGATCAGTTCGTTCGAACATTAGCACAGTATGCTGAAAAACATATTTCTATCTCTGATCCATTGCTTGAGGGAGCACTCCCTGACGGGTCTCGACTGCAAGCAACATTGTCTGATGAAGTAACTGGTGATGGTAGTAACTTCACAATTCGACAGTTCTCAGATACTCCATTCACGCCAGTTGACTTGATCAAAACAAACACCTTCTCACTGGAACAAATGGCATATCTGTGGCTTGCAATTGAAAATAATAAGTCACTGATTTTCTCTGGCGGAACTGCAAGTGGCAAAACAACTTCGATGAATGCAATTTCATTGTTCATTCCGCCAAGATCAAAAACAATTACAATTGAAGATACGCGTGAGATTTCACTTCGACACAATAACTGGGTAAAATCGATTACTCGTGATTCATTTGGCAGCGAGAATGTTGGAGAAATTAATATGTACACGTTACTTGAGTCAGCATTGCGTCAACGACCAGAATATTTGATTGTTGGTGAGATTCGTGGTGAAGAAGCAATAACATTATTTCAGGCGATGAGCACCGGTCACACCACTTACTCTACAATGCACGCAGATTCTGTTTCTTCAGCGATTTACCGGCTTGAAAACGCGCCAATCAATGTCCCTCGTCAAATGATGAGTTCATTAGACATCATGTGCGTTCAGACACAGACCCACATTGGAAATACAAGAGTTCGACGAAATAAAGTATTAGCTGAAATTGGTAATGTCGACGCAGAAAATAATACATTACAAACAAAGAATATTTTCGAATGGACTGCAGAATCTGACTCATTTAAACAATATAGTGATTCAGACTTGCTCAAACAGATCCAATCTCAGCGAGCCTGGTCAGATACTGAATTACAATGGCAACTTGATGCTCGAAAGGAGCTATTAGAATACTTAGTAACTAATGATATTACTGACTATGAGACGGCATCCGACTTAATTCGAGCGTTTATTCTTGATATTGAGGGAATCTATGAATTAATCATAACAGATCAACTTGACGATGAAACGAGTAATTTTACTAATACCAAAGAGCTAATCACACAATCACGTGAGAATAACGCTACTGAGAAACCTGACGAGGAGGACACAAACAGCATATACAATACAATGTTTTCATCCATTCGCAAAGCCTTAGGACAAGACACAAAATTAGAGTATAATACGCTTTCATATGAGGATCCATTACAAAATCCACTAATCCCCGATCCTGATAAAGCCAAACTTGATCCAGTTAGTTCAAATAACGACATAAGGTCAGAACAATTGACCGATAAGAATCAATCTACAGCTGTATCAGAGACAGATTCTGATCAGACAACACAGGATAACAACTCAACTGAAATTGATACAAAAATACTACTAGAATTACTTAGACAAGGGGTTAAACGATCAAAAAACAGCAAATGAAGTCACAACTCAAAAAGACACAACAACTCAATGACACACTAACCGATCTAAGCTTTACTCAGTCGCTTTTAGAGGCAAGTATTGATAAACATGCGTATGCGCTGTTTGGACAACTATTTATTGGGAATAAAGACTCATATAGTGATTTCCAAAGAAAACTTAATCAAGCACGGATTCCGCTGAGCCACGATGTCTATCTGTCCCGAGTTTTATTCTATAGTATTTTTAGCCTGATCGTTGGGACTCTGTTATCAGTTACCGTTCCATTGATCATACAAAATTATGCTGTGTACTTATTTGAAGGGATCTCCGGCATGGAGACAGTATCGACTGCCGTATCAATAAAACCAGTTGTTGTGGTTGGGTTAATTTCGTTTCTCATATTTGGTTTAGGTGGATTTATCACTACCTTTTTAGGCTTCATTCTCTACCCCGTGTACATCGCAAACGAGCGAAAGCGAAAAATAAATATTAATCTCCCATTTGCGACGACATTCATGTATGCAATGTCTCGTGGCGGTGTTACCATTATAGATGTTATTAAGACTGTAGCAGAAGCAGAAGACACCTATGGACAGGTTTCTGTTGAATTTCAAGGGATTGCAAACAGCACTCATTACTCAACAAATGACCTGCGTAGCGCTATTAAAAACGAAATAGACATCACCCCGTCTGCAAAGTTGAGTGAGTTCCTTGAAGATCTGATTAATATCATTGATACTGGATCAGACATGGATACGTTCTTTTTGAATAGATCAGAAACGTATATTGAAGAATCCAAAGAAGAACAAAAACAAATCCTCGATCAGCTTGAAGTAATGAGTGAAGTATATATTGTACTGTTCGTCGCATCACCTATCTTTGTCTTAGTGATTAATGTCGTAATGCTCTTTCTTGGAGCATCAAATGCCAATATCCTATATGCACTAGCATATTTGGTAATTCCACTCGGTGGAGGAGTTTTCATCGCAATTGTTTGGATTATCTCTGAATCTCAAACAGAATCTGTCTCAAAACTAGATAATACAGATGACCATATTTTCATAGAAAATTCATACGACTTAGAGGCTGCTAACGCGGATGAACGATACAGTCAATACAGAAAACAGAAGCTACGAAAATGGCTCAAACAAGGGTTAGTCGATTCATATAAAATAATCATTGAGCGTCCGGTATACACATTTATTTTTACAATTCCAGCAGCAATTGTTGCTGTAGTATTTTTACAAGAGAATACGATTGCTGAATTAACTCACTCAGCATTCATCCAAAATCCAGAGACGAACTCGTTGTACTTACTGTACATTCCAGGTCTCATCGCAATGATACCTTTTGTTATTCTCTATGAGCTGCAACAACGCAACAAGAGAGTGGTTCTTCGACGTATCCCTGAAGCATTTAGCACCGCTGCTGAGGCAAATAGTCGAGGATTAATGCTTAGTGACTCATTTGACGTCGTAGCAAACAATTCAACAGACTATCTTTCCTCAAAATTGCAGGTAGCTATCAATGAGAGTCGATGGACAAACTCATTTGAAAGAGCGCTTATTCGATTCGCTAATGACATTGAAGTCTCTCGACTTTCACGAACAATCAAACTTGTCACAAAAGCAAACAAACTGACCGGAGACATTCAAGCCGTGCTTGAGATAGCTGCTAAAGATCTAAAACTCATGGCTGAATTAGATGCTGAACGAGTGAAACAATCATATATGCAGATTGTTGTGATCTTTGTCTCATACTTCATTTCAGTTTGCATCATTGTCTCCCTTGAAATAATGTTTATCCAAATGCTTGGAGATTCAGCGTTTCAAACAGGGAGTGGCGAGCTAGATACGCTTGGAGGAATAAACACTGGAATACGTCAAGAGATCAATCTTATATTGCTACATATAGCAATGGCTCTTGGAGTAACCTCAGGAATTGTCGGATCAACAATGGCGAACAATGACCCCCTCAAGGGTATCAAGTTTGCACTCATTCTCTCGGGAATAGGGCTATTTGCATTCTTGATTGTTTAGTAGTCAAATATCTTATATATAGTATCAAAGTAGAATACAATGGATAGAATAATCTCACCCGATGAGTCAGATTCTGCAAACCCTTCTGAAATCTCTAACATTCGATCAATGATTGGTATTTTGATCCAACGTCTGTGCATTGAATTCACCTGATAGTTTGCCTACGTCTGCATCTATCAACTGTCTCTCTCCATATCACTGATCCGATTGACACGCCGTTTAAATTCATCATCATCGATCTCACCGGATGCATATCGTTTACGAAGCGTCATCAGGGGGTCATCATCTGATTGTGTTTCATCTGTGTTTACATTAGTCGCGAATGTCGTTGTCTGATATATTATCATCAAGGAGGCGACAACAACAGTGCCAATAAGCCCTGAAATGGCAAGTAACAAACTGCTAAGCGGTCCCCGATGAGCCGCCGCTCTGTGTGGACCAGCGTTTGCTGGTGCATTTGCCTCTGGTGGTGGTCCAGCACCGACAGGAGGGCCTCTGGTTTGAAATAACTCTATTAGTGGCTCAATGAACAATGTGGTCGTCATGAATAGTAGCGTTCCAATGGCGATTCCCCCAGCAAGTGTCAGGGCAAGCGTCTGCTGACCTGATAGAGAACCAAGGCGTTGGACAACTGTATTGTCCATGATAAAATTAGATAATGGATGCTTCTAAGATTTCGGGATATGGTAGATAATCAGTGGCAACGTTCAGCAGCTGTATGTGAAATATGAGGACGATACAAGGGCGAACGAAAAAAATAACTGGAACAGATAGATGTGTAGATCTTGCTGTAACGGATTCTGATCGACCTGAGACTCCTACGCCACTTCCAATCGCTGTTGACTCACCAAACGGTGGAGAATCTGTTTACGGAGAATCGAGGAGAAAGCCTCGCGCTTCAGCGCGGGAATGAATCCGACGAACCCTCCACATCCACAGTCCACCGCCTGATAACACGGCAGGATATTCCACGCTGTGGCAATACCCATCCCATACCATTAACTAGGAATACTGTCACGATACGATACGATACGATACGTATGGCAAAACAGGTTGTCACGCGCACCTATACTGCTTCCATTCGGAATCAGTCACGGGTGTCCGACGATCTTGATGCCCTTGGGTTCGCAGCCTCGAAACTCTGGAACGTCGGACGGTGGACGTGTAGTCGCATCTGGGGTGAAATCGGTCACATCCCGAACCGAACCACACCGAACTCACCGCGTACCTCAAGAATCACGAGCGCTACGATGACCTGCATTCGCAGTCAAGTCAGCGAGTGCTTCAAGAACTCGCTCTCGCTGAAGCGTTCCGTGGGTGGTACGGCAAACGACGCAACGGAGACGTGAGAGCGAACCCGCCCGGCTACCGCAAACGTGGTGACGAACACCCACGGAGCACGGTGACGTTCAAAGCCGCTGGCTTCAAACTCGATACCCAGTACAACCGCGTCCGGCTCTCTCAAGGCGCCAACCTCAAGAACTATTGGTCGGACTTCATCCTCTGTACATTCCACACTCGCCCCGACGTTGACCTCTCCACTGTAGAGGCCGTCCAGCAAGTGAAAGCAGTGTGGACAGGCGACGAATGGGAACTTCGCTTCGTCTGTCAAGTGGAGATTGAGGTATCTGAGTCGCCCGGCGAGAAGACCGTCGGTGTTGATCTCGGTATTAAAAATTTTGCCGCGCTCGCCTACGAGGACGGTCACAGCGAGCTGTACCCGCTCAATTGCTTGAAACAGGACGACTATTACTTCAGCAAACGGATTGCTCGGTGTGACGACTCACACTCTGAGCAAGCCACCCGGCTGAACCAGAAGAAGTCGGAGCGCCGCACTCACTACTTCCACGCGCTCTCGAAGCACATTGTTGAACGGTGTGTTGAGGAGGACGTTGGAACTATCGTGGTCGGCAATCTCTCCGACATCCGTGTGGATGAGAAGACCGATGAGGCAAAAAACTGGGGTAGGCATGGAAACCTCGATCTCCACTCGTGGGCGTTTGACCGGTTCACGAAGCTGCTCACCTACAAAGCAGAGACGGAAGGCATCACGGTTGAGCAGGAGTCTGAGCGCAATACGTCGAAGTCGTGTTCGTGTTGTGGCCGCAAGCGGGATGGGAACCGCGTTGAACGCGGGTTGTACGTCTGCGATACGTGCGGTACAGTGGCGAACGGGGATGTAAACGGTGCTGAGAACATTCGACAGAAAGTATCTCCGAGTTCACCGAATCTGTCGGTGAATAGGAGTAACGGCTGGTTGGCACAGCCATCGACGTTCCTGTTTGACAAGGAGACTGGTGCGTTTGCACCTCAAGAACGGGTTAGATCGTAAACCACAATATCCCAACTCAGCGGTGCGGTGCCGTGGGAATCCTCGCGCTTCAGCGCGGGGAGGATGTCAAGTCAGCATTATATTGAGTCCCAGTTAACAATCCACGTTCCACCCTTTCACCAATATACTCTCCGTGATGCTCTACGGATTCGTCGTCGTAAAAAGAGCATTTCGACGTGTGAGATTCAGGCACTAATTCAAATGGAAGCCTTCTGGCTTCGAGGTTGTGCTTGAGTTTTTGCTTGAGCTTACCGAGCTGAGTTTGGACGAAGTTCTGAGCCGTCTTATTACCAAGATTTACGTTCTGGTTTCCATCTTTCCCATCACTGACGTACGCAGTGTCAATACGGTGTTCGATACAGTAATTGGTAATAGTCGGACGATCTTGTTGAGGTAGTCGTTGATGGCGTATCGACGTTCTTGATGAAGCTTCTCGATACGCTGAGTCGTACCGTCGATACCTTGCTTATCCTTGATTGATAGTAAGCAATCTTACTGTTATGACGGCGATTTTGAGACCTGAGGTATCATCCACCCACGATGAATGATCGACCTCACCAATCACAACAGGTCGCAAGATTGTCTACGCCAAGCCACGACCCTTCGACTGTCTCGATTTCCTCTATTCCTGCTCGTATGAGACACAGTTCGGTCGGAAATGCACTCATCACCGAACAATCAGACGACAACAAATCATAATCAAAGTCACGGTCAAATTAAGCAGGTAGATAGTTCTGACACATCACTGCTACAATACATCTCTGAAGATCGTGCAGTTATTATCTATTAAGATTGATTCGCTGATCAGCATTGTCATAATGCGATGATCGAGCCCCACTTGCGCATGTGCCACTAATTTCATCACTGCTTGAAGCTCGATCTTCAATTCCTGCTCTGATATATCCTTCACCATTTCCAAAGTATTGTGATGGAACAGTCCAAGTGTACATGTATATCTGGTTCCGTCCAACGTTAGTTGGATCGTCAATATATGATGCAATTTCAGTAAAACGTCCTGCAGTTTCATCGTGGTACCATAATTTAATATTCACTCCGTCACGTTGCGTGTACGACCCTGTATTTCTTGAATTATATTTCACTGAAATGGTTAGCTGATCTGTTTCTTGCGTATTCACCTCAATCCACCTAATGTCATCATTTCGATTCCTCGTAGAGCAAGAATCATGAGTTCCATAGCTTCGTCCATCACCTGCAACAGTGATTGGTGGTTCAACAGTTTCAACAATTACATCAATCTGCCTGAACCCAACATTACAGCCGTTATTTTCAACACGGAGATCAACCGTATACTCTCCTGGTTCCTCAAACATATGTGAGACAACTTCACCAGTTCGAACAGTTCCATCAGGGAACGTCCATTCATACGATATGATATCTCCACCTGATGATGATGATGCATCGAACTGAATTGACTCCTCAGCATCGCCTGTGTACACTGATCTTGTTGTATCAACAGTGAGTCCAATATCGTCGATTGTGAGCACTGTTGAATTTGTATCGGTGTTTCCACGTTCATCGATTGCAGTCATTTGAACAGTGTATTGTCCGGCACATTGATACTGATGAGAAACTGTTGAACGAGTTCCTCCCTCAACGTCAGATACGGATACTGTCTCAGAGATCCCGTCACCAAATGAATATTGATGCTCCACAACTGGGACTGTTGTATCATCGTATGAACCTGCAGATGATGATCCAATGATGGAGATTGGTGTTTTTGCTCTCGAGTTTTCGGATGTTTCAACTGACGGGTTTCTTGCAGTTGGACCAAATTCTGGAAGAACTACCGGTGGATCAGATACATTTCGCACACTAAAACGCTCGACATCTGTTTGCATAGATTCGACATCCTGGAATTTAACAGCTAATGCATATACATCTGCTTTTGCACTGAGTCCTGTGATTGGTCGTTTATCTGTTGATTGAATACTTTGACTCACTGAATCATATTCTCTAATAAATGCCATTGGATCTGATTGATCAATAATATCATATGTTGTCGAAGCCGTTTTATTTACTGCTAGTACTATTGCTTCAATACGTCCATCGTTGACAATATCTCCTTGAAATATAAGTTCATGTGAGTCTAAAATTGTTGGATCTTCAAGCATCTGAACGTGTCCAATCGTCTGTTCATCCTCAAACAGACGTCCTTGCTGTAGCGTATCCAACTCCTCGACCGAGACGTTTGGATTGCAATCAAATCCACTGCTTCGTGAGTCATCGTCTGGGAATCCAGCGTATACTTGAATATCATCTACTTGTGCTCCTTGAAGATATTTTGGAACTGTTAGAGAGTCATCTGTTTGCATGCCAATCGTAAGAAGATCCACTGGCGTGTGAAGCGATGATCCTGTGCCGAGCTTTGAGAATTGAGCTGAATTAATACTGTTAGCTACATCATCTGGATCCTCAACTCGAGCAGTTTCATCGATGTTTGTCAATAATAGTTTCACACCCTCAATTAATCGATTATCTGAATCAGTATCTGATGGATCCGTCTGCGGGTATGCCTGTGTATAGATAAGCTCATCAGCATCTACAACTGTTGTGATGCACATCCATTCACTTCCTGGTTTATCTAATCGCAGTGTTCGCTCATCTGTGATTATAACCGTTGGACTCACGGAGAAACTATCTTTTTCTGTGTTAATTATCTCTCCTGTGGAATCAATACTTTGAATCAAATGCCGTGTTTTGAGCGTCTCAGACACTCCTGGTGAGATCGATGGAACTCCTGCTCCAACAGTCGGAGCACACGGAATGTCGGTTTCTACATCTTCAAGACACTCTGGTCGTGAATCGGTTTCAGAAGAGAACAGATTTACTTTACTCTTAAGCTGTTGCCTATGAACAGTCTCGATATTCCCATCTAACCCTTTGGTTCCAGCAGCGATGACAGGTCCACGTGGTTTTTGTACTGTGTCAATTGTCCGAAGTCTATATTTAATCGTCACGACATCGGCGTTACCCAACTCTTTATTGAAACTATCTTTATTGACTGAGTCTGCAACGGATGTCATATGAACTGTTGATTCTGGGAATTCAAATACCGAATTTAATCCATTTGAGCCTCCTCCAAACCGACTCTCTTGTGTGCGAATGAATTCATCGGCTAATTTTGTCTGTACTTCACAATCGACGAGCCGACCGACAACCGGAATTGAATCAACTATCTTACTTACGATCCCACAATTTCCACTTGATTTTACCGTTGCATCAATTTTTACTGAATCAGTTCGGTCAGCAACTGTTGATCCTTCATACTTTTCAAAATCATAATAGATAAGAAGATTTTCGTCGAAGGATTGTCCCTCAGTTGTCTCTTCTTCAATTATAGCTGGAGATAAGAAAAGCCTATTTGCTGGAATGATTGATGAATATGGAGAGTTTGTTACAGTTGAGAGTTGACTGTCCGGTGGTGATCTTATTAGCTCATTATTGTCAATGAGTCCTGATAGAGAGTTACATCGAATACTTGTTTCTCCTTCTTCGAATGTGCACGATCGATAAAAATCTCCAAGATTATTAGGAGAGAGAATAATACGTCCGTTGTTATTTACTGTATACAAATCAGTATTTGATTCTGTCCACTCTAATTCGTCTTTAGGATCATTTTTACAATCACCAATATAATATGGACAGATATCATTTCCATTTATGATTCCATCTTTATCGCTGTCTCGTGCTGCCCAGTCATAATCTACCACCGGATATGGTTTTTCAGATGTAATGTATCCATCCACAGGACAGTCTGTTCCAGCGTTAATATGTGGTGCGCTACATTCAATTGTGTATAACTCAACTGTCGTTTGATCTGATGTAACATATGTGTCACAGCCCGTCGTGTCTCCTGATGCAGTTGCTGAAATGACTACGGTGTGTTCAATCGCTTGATCATCAGCGGAAAGTCCAAGTGCATCATTGAAATTGTCTGAATCTGGAGACACGAGTAATCGGAAGGTTTCGTTTTCACCTGCGATATGCTCTATCTGATCGATTCTTGTCTTATATTCAACGACACCATCGTCAACTATAGAAGCTCTAAACGTCCAATCTTTGTTTACCTGCCCTTCAGAATCTATGAGGATCTCAATTCGTTCTGTTCGAACATCAACAGGACCATTCACACGTATGTCTGTAATCTGTGGCTGAAGTGATGATGTCTTTCCACCGAGTTGTTTTGTCACCTCAAATGTACAATCATCGATATTTCCCTCTGTATCAGTGACATACAGTGTGTGAAACTCGTTTTTGAACGGTTCTGGTGATTCAGCAATCGCTTCATATTCTGCTTTAATTTGATTTGTGTCTCCACTGATTTTGTCTTCTTTATATACCTCATTTTGTGTTTCCCATTTATACGATTCAATTTCATCATCTGGATCGAAAGAATCCTGACCATTGAATGTAATTGATTCCGGATTATATGTATATGTAGAGATATACTTCGGTCCTTCATACATGTACATCGGCTGTGTCCCCTCAACAGAACGTTCAAACGTAACAACTAGATCATAAATTGATCTTTTATACTTATGAAGCGACGTATAGTCTGGGCTTGTATACGTGTAATATGTTCGTGTGGTTATCTGCTTGTAACCAACTTTTTCTATCTTATTAATCGTTGATTGGACGTATTCATAATCTCCCTCAGCGTAGTAAATTCGGAAATCGTTATCAACTGTAATATCAAGCTTATCAACTAACTTGGCGACAGTCTTCGTGTCTCCAGTTTTATTTGTTTCAACCCCGAGATTATCATCAACTCTGTTCCAACCAGGTCCAGGAGATCCGGCTATAGACACATTTGTTGCACTGACAATTGCAATTGTCGTTGGTTCTACAGAGTAATCTACAACCCACGAAGTTCCCTCCCTATCGTTTAATCCAGGAATATCTGCCGGTCCATTATAACTGGGGAATTCTGCTGTATTTGCATCTTCCTGGACAAGCACTTGTCGAACACCGTCTCTAGAACTTACTTGTTCCCATCCAGAGCCCTCTGGGAGGGTATCTTTACTAAGAGTGTAGGTTACTTCAGTTCCAACCTTATTATCAACACTAACGTCTGATAACGCCCACCCTGATCGTGTTCCATATTGCTTCTTGAGTAACTGCCATGCATTTGATCGCTCGTCAGCTGTTACTGAGTTCTCCCGTGGAGTATTTCGAATTGTTACTTCAAACGTCTCAGTCGATGCCTCTCCGGTTGAATCAGAGATTCTATTCCATTTATCATTCGGTGCAGTGGTTAATTTCTGTGTGTGGATTCCAATTGATTGAATTATTGGACTACTCTCACTTCGCTCAAATCCAACTTGATATGGTCCCCCTGGAAGTGCAACGGGAGGTATTCCTGAACGATCCTCTTCAGGAGCATTAATTGGATCAGGAACACCTGTGACAAATCCATCAGAGCCCATTCCACAAACCGTTTCAGTTGGTTCAGTACCTCCAGAGATTATTTGCTGACATTGAATCTTAAATGCATCAGGTGCTTTAGTACTATATCGAAGAATAAGCTCATTATTTACATTAATATTATCTGATCCACGCTTACTAAGTCTGTAAATACAGATAATAGAATTTCCTGTATCACTCGTATGACATTCAGCGAATCCAGCTGGATTTGATGGAAGTGTGTATACTTCACCAACCGGAGTATTACTACCTTTCAGTGGTGTTAAGCTAATATCTTCTCCTGTTGGGGTGTACTGAACAACAAGCGTTTGTGACGGACTTGCTGAAATCGAATTTGTAGATGTTGTTATATTAACTGGATTATCTCCATTTGAGAGAACTGTCGTTGAACCAGCTCTGATATCTTGAATGTTCGAAAATTCTCTCACAACAGACCGCTCTCCCGGTGGAAGCTCACTTGACTCAAGATATCGCTCAGCGTCGATAGTTGATCGATACTGTGTTGGAACCTGTACAGACCGAGCTGCTTCAGAGACAGACTCAGACTGAATTTCTCCACTACTGATAACACTCCTTTCATCTGCAGTACCTGTTACTGGGACAGTAAGCCGATTGGCTTCAAACACTTGGTCTGTCTGAAGAATAGAAGCTGTCACATCAAGATTATGTGGACCTTCAGTTTGATACTGAAGGACAAACTTTGCTTCACCATTGTAATCAGACACTGACTTTGCTGACTCTGTTGGATACAATCGCATAACTGTTGATGACTCAATTCCTGCTGACTCAACGGTGACAGAAACAGGGACTATGTGTGGATATCTGCCTAACTCATACACTCCATCTAATTGTACATATACCTCAGTAACCCCAGGATCATCTAACTCATTTGTTGTATGTGAAATATCGACCGTCTTCAATCGTATATCTGACTCTGAGAAGCTCTCAAACGTAGATGCGTCATCGATCGCTGCTGATGTATTATCAGTTGCTACGGTAATAGTCCCTGTAAATACCACAAGTGTCAGCAGAAAACATAAGATGTACGAATGTTTCATTAATATGATATATTCAGTGTTCACACAAATATGTTTCTTTAATTTAGTATCCGTGATTCATTAACATCAAATTCTAAGCAAGGTTCTAATCCATATTCTTGACACGCATTGGTAGAATCGTCACTGAGTGATAACGCAAGCCTCACATCAACCTCTTCAGTCCACATTTGGCTGTTGTTTTGAAATCGTTGTTTTAATATTGACTCATCAAACCATGCATTAATACAAAACGGCTCATTAATACACTGAGTAACAATTGCTATTCGAGAACTGTGGGTCAACTTATAGAAACAAAACCCTGACTGAATTATTATTGTTTTCTCCAAATCCATATTATACTATTCATAAGTGCATAATTGACTATTTGCTTTATATTCCGTTATAGTAAAATTTGTATACCAGAGTTCATACTGTTCGGTAAAGAATAATATATACATCCATACAAGACTACCCTATTCAAAAGTGACTTTCGTAGATATTACCAACTCTATCGCAGCTGACGAATTAATTGTTAATGAGTTTCAAGAATCTGTTATCCAGCCACACTATGCACATGATATTGTGTCTTTTGAGGATGCGATTGGCGACACATTCTATATGTAGTGGACAAATATTGACAATTCATATCCTGACTTCGCAGCTGACCTTATCGATCAGCCAACAAAGTTCTACTATCAAGCCGAATACGCACTACGGGAATTTGATCCTATTGTTGAGAATGCTGAACTACGTATCATAGGGTGTCCAGACCAAACTTCAATCCGTGATCTTCGGGCAAAAGACATCAATACCTTAGTTAGCACAGGTGGGATCATTTCAAAAGTAACCGAGATGAAACCAAAATTTACTGTAACAGTATTTCAATGTGAAGAGGATGGACAGGAAGTCAGTGTATTTCAAACTGACAAGTCATTCACCAATACTACGTGCCCAGATTGTGGACGTGAACTTTCTGAAAGTCAGATCAGCTATACAGAAAGTAGCTTACTTAACTATCAGAAAGTCCAAATTCAAGAAACTCCTGAGAATGTACGTGGCGGAGACAATCCCCAAGCTATCGATATCACTCTCATCGGGGATATAACTGGCAATTTCTCTCCTGGTGATCGAGTTGTAGCTACTGGGATTCTTCGAGGGAATATGAGCACTGTCGAAAACAATCAAAAGAGATCAATTCTTGATACATATGTTCGGGGATTTTCACTTACGAAGGAGCAGCAGGAATTTGAGGAACTCATCATCACCGATTCAGATGAAACTCGAATTGAAGAATTAGCGAACTCATATGATATTTATGAACGATTATCCGAGAGTATTGCATCATCTATCTATGGGTATGAATATGAAAAACTCGCATTAGTGTTACAATTATTCTCAGGCGTAACAAAAGTGTGACCACTGATTGGATCTGTATCATCAATATACACTGTCCGCTTAGAATCCACAGTTGGTTCAATAAGGGCAGTTAACCCACTTCTTGTATCAATTCGAGTCGTTTCAGTTGGTTCAGTCGATTCAGTCGTTGATGCAGAATTATCTGAGCTAATTAATTTTTGATTATCTATACTATGTTGATGTTCATCAATTATGTCCGTAATATCATCAGCAACAAGCACTGTGTAGTTAGAAGAATTTTCTAAGATAAATGTAACAAGATCGTGAGTAACTGGACTTTCAGTGAGTAACTCAACTGCAGAAGGAGTGATACCGATACCAATACCAGAGTTAACAAATTTTTTAGATAGCTCACGCAACGAATTCATTAATTATAGTAGAATCTGTATAGATATAATTCTACTGTGTGGCTGTAAAATAAACTTTTAATTGTCGATAGATTCAAGATTATATCTGAGACAGAGTAGCCGAATCGATAATCGTTCAAAGAAAAGCTTGCACCAAGACAATCTGAATGCCCACACAAATCGATCGCGGTAATTGAACGAAGCGATGCGTTTTTTGTATCCGTTGAATGATTTCATAAAATAATAGAAACATTCCTAACAACATTCACTATAATTTTGTCATAAGTATATTATACTTGCACATGCCTCTATGAGATACACACTAAGAATGAGTAAAATGAATTATCATACGTACATTATTGATCTATTGGCTAAATTTGATGCAAACGCCATTACATATAACTCATCAGAAATGGCAAACGGTATTATTTGTTCACTAACTGATGACCCATCTCATACAGTCCGTGAGGGAAATGCGGTATTCTTACTCGTTGAGCTGATCGACAACACCTGGACTATTCAACATATTGCTAGCGAAAAATGTAGTATATCTAAAATGTATTGCGAAGCAGACGACGATGTGCTTTCTGTTCTTGTTGAAGGAACATTATTTTCCCATCCATTTAAGAAGAACACATATGTATTCGACTCAGTGTACGTATGGGAAGTTGATGCTGAGAACGCCGATATCACAGGTGCTCACGATAAGAATATACTCTTTAATAAGAAAAGAGCTTAATCGGTAAGCTCATTAATGATGTTGAACATAGCACGAGTCTGTGTCTTATGTTTTATCTTGGAACTGTGGATTCCTTCTAATAACGAAGTTAGATTTTCATCCATATTTCTCTCTGATTCGCTAATTGCATTGAGATATAATCCAGAAATATTACTATGTGATATTGAGTTAGCTCTTCTAATGTGGTTGGTTTCATTTGATATCAATATTTTTATATCGTCTCGTAGATTCACGTGTTTAGTACCTTCATATTTATTTGGTTGCATCGAAACGTAGATGAGGTCAGTTTCATTCGTATAATTGAGTCCGATACGCAGGACTGGGTCCGTTCACTCGTCCATTGAATAATACAGTTTGAGGTGTACTAAGTCCCATTATTTCAGCCATAGAATACTACAATTACGCTTCATAATGTAATTTGGACCGACAATTATATTCTGAGATGTATTCGTGACTGATCAGAGTCATGATTACATGTGTCGATTTTTTAACAGTAGTTTTATGTTCATACACTTAAACCATAACCGCATATGGATCGACTAGTGGGTAAAACAATCAGAGAATCACAAAGGCAAGATTCAGAGGAAACACAAACAAAGCAGGGAAAACAAATTGAAATAGTAACGTGTCCAGATTGCGACACGCAGTCTATTATTCGAGATGAATCTCATGGTGAGCGTCATTGTCATGAGTGTGGGCTCGTTGTCTCTGAGAATGAGATTGACCATGGTCCTGAGTGGCGAGCATTCAATCCCTCAGATCAAGAATCTAAGTCTCGAGTAGGTTCACCAACACGAAAATCAATGCATGATAAAGGATTGACAACAACAATTGATTGGAAAAATAAAGATACCTTTGGGCGAATCTTGTCTCCGAAAAAACGTTCTCAAATGTTACGTCTTCGGAAATGGCAACAACGAATCCGGACGAAGGATTCAAACGAACGTAATCTTCAATTTGCTCTTTCAGAAATTGATCGAATGGCTTCTGCACTCGGCTTGTCACAACAAATTCGAGAAACTGCTTCAGTTATATATCGAACAGCTCTTAGAAACGATCTAATTCGGGGTCGTTCAATTGAGGGGGTCACATCAGCGAGTTTGTACGCTGCCTGCCGACAGAATAGCATTCCCCGGTCACTATCAGAGATTTCACAAGTTGCCCGTGTTAATCGAAAAGAAATAGGGAGAACATATCGATATGTCAGCTCACATATTGGATTAGAGCTTGAGCCGGTAGATCCAAAAAAATACGTGCCACGTTTCTGTTCACGGCTTGAGGTTTCGAATCGTGTCGAGCAACAAGCAAATGAAATTATCGATGAAACAGCAGAAGCGGGATTATTATCAGGGAGATCACCAACTGGATTCGCAGCAGCAGCAATTTACTCTGCTGCACTCCTTTGTAACGAAAAGAAAACGCAAAGAGAAGTTGCAAACGTTTCTAACGTAACTGAAGTCACGATAAGAAATCGATATCAAGAACAGATAGCTACACTGCAGTCGTTCTAATCGTTTCAACATTTTCGAGGTGGAGTCCCTTTCCTCAAGGAACGAGCAACACGAGCGAGTAGAGAGGCGAGAGATCGACAACCACCTTGGGGAGACAGAATAATACATTATTTAAGAATTAATAGTACGTTTGTAGAGCCACGATGGCATCAGATGCTGAGTGTCACCGTCGACCCGCCATCACACGGCTCGACAGGTGCAACATTGCATCCAACTTACGTGGGAGAACAAGCATACTCAGGCTGGCGTCAGAACCATTGCTAAAGACACGGTGAAGCGAGAAACAGACTTGAATGGTCAGCATTCGATTCTTGCCTGTCACGAGGTTGCCAGCAGTATCCAATCCTGCATCGAACGCCGAAAAAACGACAGACAAGCGACACAACTGCACAAAATCTGAATCAGTATAGCGGAACTTGTAGTCCCCCCGCGTCGTCCACTGGACGTCAATTCGCCCACTATCAGCCCCACAAAGGTCATGCTCAAGTCTGACCTCCAGCACTGCTGGATTAAGATAGTCGTCCAGTGAGGGAGTCGCGAGCGGCTCTGTCTGAGTTCGACTTCATCAGCCACTGCGGGAGCAATTGAAATCACTGAGGCACCCGCATCAATATCGCCTGTGGATCAACCAGACGTATTATCGACACAACTGCAGGTGAATGTCGATCCAAGCGACCTCCCAGGCGACGGGAGTGAATCTGATCCATACGAGATCGCGAATGCCTCCGAATTACAGGCGATGGAAGATGACCTGGATGCAAATTACGAGTTAGTGAGCGATATTGACGCCTCAAACAGACGCAATTCAATAATGGAAGTAGGTTTGACCAGATCGGAGGATCTGTTTTCGACGAGAATGCCCCTCCTCCATTCAGTGGGTCAGTTGACGGAAATGGTCACACAATTATTGGACTCAATTGACCGTCCGAGTGAAGCTGACGTTGGGTTGCTCGGATATGATGAGGGAATATTCACAGATGTCACGCTCACAGACGTGACATTCAGTGACCGGAACTCCGTGAGTGGACTCATCGGAATAAACAATGCCGATGGAATGATACGGAGCGCAACACCTTCGGGGAGCGTGACCGCGACTGGAGAGGTGTTTGGAGGACTCGGTCTCGCGCACATGTGCTCACTTATCACCTAGTTACTCATAACCGAGAGGTGGTCACTGGAGCGTGTGGTCTTCATCTTGAGGAGTAAGTGGCTTGAGAGGCAGGGCGTCTCGTCACCGGGGAAGACTCCGTCTTCTGAACGACCTCGCGGCAGTCGACCTGCTCCGCCTGTAGACCCACATCACCCAGAACTGCTAACTTCTGCGCCACTTTGACCACCATTTTCGGGGTCTACATCGGTGGTATTAGATGAGTCCACGACTGGTGTGTAGCGACCTGTCACATCTCCAGATGTCGGAACTGTTGCAAGTTCGGTCCATTCAGATCCGTCACCCCGAAGGACATGTCCACCGTGTGTCACAGCGACAAGTGTGTCACCAATCGTCCCAAGCCAAGCACAGTCACTATTTCATCAGCGCACGGAATTGCAATTCGTTCAACCGATTCATCGTGGACATCAACAAGTTGTGGGCGAGCTTCAGGCACGTTCCACGTTGAGGAGTTTGCCATCGCGCTGGCAGCGTATATTTACTCCATCGTGTTCGTGTACAGCCCGGAAATACGACTGTTCGATTGAGGTATCGAGACGGGTCCAAGACTGACCAGGGTCAGAGCTGCGATACGGTCCCCGCCCTGTCGCAGCAACGTACTCACCGGAACCGACGATGTGGAGTTCGTGAATATCATTGGCGACGCCTTCGTGACGCTCAAACCAGGTCTCACCGCCGTCCTCGCTGCAGTGAATTCCCCCGACCTCAACACCCACGACAATCCGCGATGACACACTAGGATGACCAGGGTCGACATGAACATCGCGTATCTGCGCAAGGTTCTCGTGGCGTGGCAGTCGCCACTCCCCACGCGAGGGGAGCTTCTGGAGACCATCACACTCCTCCCAGGTCTCATCATCTGCCGGTGCCGTGGTATAAACAGCTGCGGGACGGGTGCCGGCAAACAGTCTGCCGACCCGTGTTGCCCCAACAGGATACACTTGCTCTCGTGGGACCTCAAGATTCTTCCACTCACCGTCCAATCGACGGTACAACCCTGTCTGTGTTGCTGCAAATATTCCCCTGATGGCCTCGAATTGAGTCAATCTCATCACACGACGTCTTGAGAACCTGTTTCGGTGTCGCACTGCTACTGTCTGTTGGGAGATAATAGACACCATCATCGCTGCCGATGTACATACTGCAGTTATCAGAAAGAGAGATGCAAAAAACCTCTCTGGGTAGGGGGACTCAATGAGAACCGAATCTCATCCGTCTGAAGAAGGTGGTATATGACCTCGATCGGTAGCGAAGCCTCTGTCTCTGGGCCTTTGAGGCCCTTGATAATGCCCACTCTCACATCGAAATCGGCGATATTCGGAAAGCGAATAACGATCTAATCGGGGTCCGACTCATCTGGCCAGTAGTCGACGTCGGCGTCCTCTGGGTAGTATTTTGTCAGCTTCCGGCCCTCGTGGCGCCCTGGGGGTGTTCCGGTGTAGACGCCGACTTTGTCCATGTCGGGATAAATCACTACGTCCGGGTCCTGCATCGTTGAGATGGCAAGATAGCGTAACGGGACATCATCGTCGCTGTCGTTTATCACGCGGTGGCCGCCGGCTTCGCCTGCCGGGAGAGATACGTAGTCGCCCGCTGAAACCGCATGAGTACCGTCCTTGAGACGGACAGATCCTGTCCCGCTCAGGACATATATTGCCTCATCGTTTCCCTCATGATAATGATACGGCCATGAGCGTTTGTCAGGGGGAAGCTCATACAGGCTACAACCGATGTGTTCGCCATCCGCTGCGGCTGACAATTGCTTCCGGCGAAATGTCGTCTCTCTCTCATCGGTGTTGGTCTCAATCCACTCAATGTCGTCGCTGTTGACATGCATGGCAGTCGTAATTGAGTATCAATCTCTAAAACGATTCACTGTCATTAATTATTATATTACTCAGATGTAATTGAATTATATTCGGAGGAGAGTCAACTGATCACAATAGTTTGATCAGAGTAAACAAAGATCATGGCTCCGCGGGGTGCCCAACTACGAACCAACCGACGATCCGGATGTTCCCTGGCGAGTTTGCTAAGATCGATTGTGCACCGACTCAGATCTCTCAATGTGATTTCTTACCGTTGCAACGGTAGCTGAGAATGTCATGAGAAGGTGTATAACTGTGCTTCTAACCTTCTGAGTTCTGAGTCTGAGATCGGCAAGAAGGAGAGGTATCTCTCCACTTGTCCTATGACGATCCTGGTGCCGATGTTCTCGATTGGGTCAAATCTTCTGTCGCGTCACGGGGAGTCATTGTTAGAGAAAAAACAGAGAAGATTGATCATCCTAATCCTACCCGTCATTTGTCGAGCTCAATGATCCGAATGCCAGTCTCATTGATCCAGTCCGTCGGGAGATCATATCCAATTCGATCTCCGAGAGTTCAACTCACTCGTAATACTTGCACCAGGACAGTCGACTCATCTCATCTCATCTCAGATTCAGAACTCCAGAATGACTCTTTGCAATCTGCTCACAGACACAGAGTGAGAGACATATCGAACAGAATGAACCCCTGCAAGGTCGATTCCTCGGACTTCCATACGAGTTGAGAATGCCAACGCTGTCAAAGCTAAAGACAAGATTCTGGAATCCAGAAGATGAGCGCATACTCACTCCGATGGTCTTTGGATGGGGTGGGTGGGGATACGCGTTGAATTTCTCTCGACTGGCACACGCTCTCCGGCTCATATGAGCACAATTCCCCCCATTGCTCAATTCAATTCAATTCAATTCAATTCAATTCAACTTAGAGGACGTAACTGCAACTCAACTCAATTGACTATGTTAGAACCTGAACATTACGCCCGAATCAGGCAAACGAGTTCAGATTGGGAGAAGCATTGCTCTACAACATGAATCTAACGCTCGCCTGAAGGGTTCACATGATTTTGGGCGGGAGGCGTCTGACGCAAGTAGCCTACTCGTCGTCCATCCCCAAAGGTGATTCTTGTCCGTGAAAACGACTGAATAGCTGTGTCACACATCTCTCGTTCAGAATTCACACACCAGATTCAGCAGATGGACCAAATGGAATTTGAACAATTCGTCGCGGACATCTGGTCATCACAGGGATGGAACACAACACTCAGGTCGGCATCAGATGACCGTGGAATCGATATTGATGTCGATATTATCGCTTCTCGAAGTGGGGTTATTTCGCGCACAGAAGCAATTCAAGTCAAGCGATATGACTCCGAAAACATAACCTCACCTGAAGTTCAGCAGTACGGGAGTATCCCTTATCAAGAAGATGATGTTGAGACTGTCATAATCGTCACAAGTAGTTCTTTTTCGCAACCAGCACAAAGGACCGCAGAGAGCCTCAATGTCAAAACTGTTGATACTGACGGTCTTTATGAAATCGTTAACGAAAACTCATTATTCTCAGTCGTTGCTCCATATCTTGAATCCGAACCCGAACCCGCCATCACCGTGGAATATCCCACTAACAGCGGACACGGTAACAGCACTCAGTCAACACAACATGACAGTAGAATCCAAAATCCAATATCTACTGATGCAGGTGATACAGAGGCATTCAATAGCGGTTCTTCTACACAGCAGACACCTGATATAGCGAAGACATTACTAGAAGCGATTTGCGCAATCTTGGGAGGTTTCTTGATTTTCGCTCTGTTCATTATGCTTGTGCTCGGTTTGACAGCTGTTTTTACATAATAAATTGGTGAGTAAGGAAATCTGTTGCAGTTGCGCAACTAACCCCAATAATTTGTATAACTGAAGTACTGAGGCGACTGTTTCAGTTGTGCTTTTTCAGGGAAAAATAAATAATGGACTGGACGAGGAGGGACAGACGTGACACTGAAACGACTGAGTTCAGCTCTCACGGCGAGACTGGTGCTCACGGTCCTGATCATCGCGAGTATTTCAGTTGTCAGTTCGGTTGGAACTGTGACCGCTCAACAGAACAATACTACGACCACGACCACGACCACGACCACGACCACACGACCACACCCACACCCGCACCGACACCAGAACCAACGCCAACACGAACATTTTCACCGACGCCTGAACCCCAAGAGATTGATTCTCCTGGATTCAGTATCTCAACAGCGCTCATAGCCGGATTCGCTATTCTGTTGACTGCTTACTGGGTCTCGACATAATCAGCTCAACTCGGGCTGATCACTGGCAGCCACAGGATCGGCGAGAATCTACTGTGTTTGTACAGATAGTATGTATCATCTGGATTGCTGACAGCGCCAACTCAAATCGAGATAGTCATATCAACTGTGAGCGGATCATCATGTGATCTTGGACAGTTTCTTTGTTCACGACTGCAGCCAGAAAACACAGGATCAGTCTGGGAGGTTATATTTGCCCTCCTGGACAGCTTCTATTCTCAAGAGTGATAGCTACGGATCCAGCAACCGACTACTCGGGTTTGGATATCACATTTCAGGTATCAACCCTCGTCGGAATCATAATGACGACCGCTACATCTTGGTGTTCGCCAACGAGGATGGTTCGTATGATGATTCTGTGACAGATGGTCAATTTAGATACATTGGAGAAGGTCTTGAGGGTAATCAAAGCGAGAAGTCCTCAGGAAATTCTGCACTTATTGACGCTATATCGACTGATATACCCACTTACTTCTTTTATTCTGAGGCAGATCAATCAGAGGGCAAATTGATGTTATCGAATATCAGCGTGAGAAACAGCACGGGCGAGAAGTTTTGATTTTCACGATGAGATACGAGACAAATCGGCTATCTGACTATTCGAGCCCTGGATTATATCTCATTCCAGTAAGTGGTTATTAGTGATCCAAATTCCGAAGATGTGTCGAGAGCCCTCTCGATCTGACGCAGTATCAAGAAGTCCCACCACAACTTGAAGGAATAGATACGCTTCGAATTTGGGCGACAACTGAAACAGACGGTTCAAAAAAGCAAGTGGCGATTGATAGTATGGCACCTGGTGATCATGTCTTGTTTTATCATGAAGGGAGGCTTTTTGCTGGCGGAATAATCGAACGGGCATTTGAGGAGACAGCTGTTGGTGAGTTAATCTGGAATCAGTCAAACAGGCGGCATATTTACACGATAGATGAGTTCACGGATGACGTGCCAAGCACCGAGCGAGTCTGGGAACTGGTTGGATATGAGGGTTGTCAGGACGTCCAGGGATTTAGCCGGGTAGCCAATAAACGCGTATCATCCATCCGGAACGAACACGGGTCACTTGACTCGGCACTGTTCGATAGAGATGGTCTGAACCCAACACGAGAGGAAGTCGACCAACAGAAGGGAAGCATACAGCAGGCTATTCAGTCGGATCCGGAGTTGACTGACAAAGAGACACAGTATACTGAAACCCGACAGAAGGCACGCAATAGCGCTTTCAGGAATCTCATTCGCGAAGCTCGAAACCTGTGCTGTCTGTGGAATTCAGCGTGAGTCACCAACTGGAGCACCTGAAGTCGAAGCCGCGCATATATATCCGAAATCAGAGGACGGAACTGATGATATTCGAAACGGGATTGCATTATGTAAGCTCCATCACTGGGCATTTGATTGTGGCTGGATTCCAGTGAACGATAATCGTACCATTCTCGTCACTACCGCTGCAGAGAAACATGGATATCACGAGATGAAGCAGTTGGAGGGTCAGTCATTACACCTTCCACAGGACAAAACAAATATCCCCACCCGATATTTTTGCAAAAGCATCGAGAATTGCATGATTTTAACTGATTATTGACACTGGGCGAGTATCAGTAAGTGTAGCTAACAGAGCAACAAAATTGCTTACCGAAGTAGAAGCGTTCTGCGACTAGCACGAAGCCGGTCTGATCGACGTCAAGAGATTGAGTCTTCGGTTCCTATTTGACTTGGCAAACGCGGATTTCATTGCCGGTATCGAACTTTACACCTGACAGAAACATCGGAGACCGTCAAAAGCCCAGCCCAGAGCAATCAGACTCTGAGTTAGATTCACCGCTCGACAGTTCCTAGCGAGTTTGATACAATGGAAGTGGTGATCTTAATATTACTAAGCTAGGGTAAGCATAACAATCCTCTATTAGTGGGTTATCGATCACTGAGCTTGGACGCATCAGAGCTGCACTCGTATTATGACTGTCTGTTTTTTCAGCTGAAGGGGAGTCTCCACCGCAACTGCTGGATGTTCAGAACGGGGGAACCTCAATCAGCCTTCCCTTTCGCTTATTGCAACGAAATCGAATATATTATCACTCGAATTACTGGAGTAACAAGAACATTTGTGCGACAACCCGGCGGATATCTCAGCAACTACCCAGTTCGGTTTCCTTGGTGAGACGAAGGCTACGTATATCTCAGAGTCGCTTGAGAATGTCAGTGTAACCCATCTAGTAGTGATCGCTTGTTTGGCGATCTCAGTGGGAGCAAAGACGACTCCACAGTCAACCTTCCTGCGGCGAAATAATACCTATTGTGAACTCAGAATTAGCAATGAACGGCACCTGGAACGTGAGGGCTGGCATTTTGTGGTTGAGCGATTTGAATAGTCACTCCAAATGATACTTGCTATTGCGAGAGCAACAATCATCCTGAAGACAATTCCGGCGGGCATTCCCCCAAATCATAATTCAAACGGAGTCATCTAAAACGGGTTTACTGCCCAGGAGAACTGGGGAACACACGCCAGGCATTGATCTTAATGACCGAGAAAATTAGTATCGGAACGTGGAATAATTCGGGTGCTCAAGTCATGTGTTCGGTCTGATGTGTGGAGTGAATCTGGCGACGATGAGACAATAAGAAGGTTATTGTCCGGTCCCGTGAGTGAATCGGACAGAGGTCAGAGACAAAGTCTGTCTATAACATCTGACCCATCGTACCGATGCTCTCAGAAGACATGCTCGCTGCCTAGCTTCTGATAATTCAGCGGAGCACGTCGAGTTGAGTCGATGACTTCCGGACTCTGGACTCATCTCGAATCACACGTAGCCGAGTTCCTCCAGCTGATCCAGTACACGGTCAGAGAACTCTCGATCAATATCGTCACCTGTTCGTTCTGTTACTGAATCCGATAAGGTGTCGAGTGACTCTTTCGGCGCGTCGGGCGAGTCATTAACCAGCAGCCCCTGGTCATGCGTTTCCCATGCGTACCCGGAGCCGGTAGCGATACCCTCAAGTTTTGTATCGACGTCATCAATGGTGGCTTCCAAGACTTCGTTTCGCAGGTACTTTTTTTTATGAAAACTATCGAATCCGTGGTACTGTGTCAGACGTGATCTAGACTCGAAGTCGGCGTCGGAGGACTGTACCCCGGGTTCGCGGTCTTCGATCAACGGAATGCCACGGCTTCGATCGTCGACGCCCGAGAGCTCGGCAATCGTCGCTGGAATATCAATCAAACTCACTGGACGGTTGTCTCGCCCATTGAGTCCGGACCCCGATATTACGAGTGGTACCTGTACGAGTTCCGGGTAAAGCCCATATGAGTGACCCCAGATGTTGAAGCGATTTCTCAGCGTCCGCTCACCAAGTGCTTGACCATGATCGGCACAGGTGACTATGTAGTCATATGATTCTTTCAGCCGGTCGAATATGTCGCGGTAAATATCCGACAAATATCGTGCGGCGTCATCGTATGCAGTTTGGATCTGATCTGCGTTCTGCACGTTCTCAGCGAAACAACCACGTTTTGGGAGTCCGACTGATGCGTCTGCTGAATTGTACTCGGTCGGCGGGTTGAGTGGAGTGTGTGCCTCCATTAGATTGACGTAAAGAAACTCGTCTTCGGTGAGCGACGATGCGTTCGAATTGACCCAGCTAAGAACGTTTTTTGCGCCGTCGTCGGACACGCCGTGTGTCACGCCCGGGGCGGTCATCTTGAGTAATAAGACTAATGAGTGCCATGCGGATTTGTCGGATACATATAGTCGTTGGAGCATGGTTTTTATTCCTGCATTCTCGGATTGCATCATTTGACCAATTAAATCAGTCGTGTTGAACGCGTTCTGGTTTTGAAGATGCCAAGGGGTGTAGAACTCGTCGAATCCCCGGTCCCAGCCCTCAGAGTACGCGAGGTAATGATTCGCCGTGAGTGCCCGGGTCTGGAACCCAGCGCTCTGCAATCGCTCTGCGAGGACGGGTGCGTCGAATCCAACAAGATCGGGATTTTTCATATTGACGCCCAGTTCACCGGGATATCGCCCGGTGAACATGGACGTGTGTGCTGCAATCGTCCAGTGTGACGTAGAGACAGCGTCGGAGTAATACCGCCCGGGGAGCCAGTCGAAATGATCATCGAACGTATCCTTTCTGAGTGTATCGAGAACGACAAGTGCGATCCGTGTCATGACCGCCAGATTTGTGTTTCCGGATGTGAGCGGGACGCAAATAACATAATATGTCCCGTTAGCACATAGATTAGATCTGTTGAGGGAAGACGAGAATGCATCTCAACGGTGGTTAGAGCACCGCTCAGGAGCCATCGTGACATGTACTGACATTCTAACTCAGAGATGCGACTTCAAAGACATGTCGGCAGCGACTTATCATATTCAGTGGCGTGTCCGACGAGTTGCCCGGTCACCCGAGTGGGACGACCGCGGTTGACCAGAATCGCCACGCTCAGTTCCCAGTGAGAACTATATAAGCGTCAGCAATTCGTATCGAATACGATCCGCTCCTGTGTCAGTTTGAAGACTCAAACGTGTAGTTTGAGAAATATAAACAGAGCGTTAATTGTACTCTCGCCACCGATTCCCGCACTCAGTACCCTTAAAGAATCGAGTAGGTGGTTCGTCAGCTGAACCCGTCTGCTTGATTGTATACCACGCTTCACCGTTCCCACAGTTGTCGCAGGTCACGTCCTTGGCAGTGGGTTTACCCTCGAAATTCGCATCTTCAGAAATCTCAATTAGCTCGTCACCAGTCTGTTCAGTCGTACTGATAAACTCCTCAGCATCGCCCTCCTGCTCCGCTTCGTAACCGCAACTCGAACACACCATCACGCCATCCATCTTCTTCATCATAGAACCGCACTCGTCACAGAATTGCATTATAACTCTTATTTACTCAATTGTGGCAGTTAATTCAGTTGCGTCCTATCGAAGAGTGAGGTGTGTTGGACTGGCGTGTGGAGGTAGTTGTGGGTTAATGAATTTAGGATCTGATTAACTTGTTAATATTTCTGTATCAGAGAAGCGAGATTCTACTGACAGAGTGCAACAGTCTCAACTCGTTGTTATACAGACACTCTGAGACCACCACAGTCTTGTGAGGTGTCTCAGTTAGGAGAGAGTTGAGACATAACCACATTTGTCCCACCAGTGCAGTCCGAGTCGAGACAACACGAATTCTGTATACACGGCTTTAAATCAATGTTCATTATAATTATATTCACACTAGGAATTATTTAATAGCATCATGAACCATCGGATATGACTCCGCAAGAGGGACGGAAAGAGACAATCCGTGTCCTCCACGTTGATGACAACGTAGAGTTCGCTGAGATGGCGACGACATTTCTTGAGGGGGAAAATGACCGATTCGAGACCGAGACCGTCGCAAGTGCAAGCGATGGGCTCGGTCGTCTCGCTGACTCGTCGTTTGATTGCGTGATTTCTGATTACGATATGCCTGATCAAAACGGAATTGAGTTTCTCAAGACCGTGCGTGACAATTACCCTGAGCTTCCGTTTATCCTGTTTACTGGCAAAGGCTCGGAAAAAGTCGCCAGTGAAGCCATCTCTGCTGGAGTGACTGATTATCTCCAGAAATCGGCTGGAACTGAGCAGTACGAACTGTTAGCTCATCGAATCACGAACGCTGTCGAACAATCACAGGCTGAACAGCGATTACACGAGGAACAACAACGAGTGCAGCAAGAACAACAACGAGTGCAGCAAGAACAACAGCGACTTCGCACCCTTTTCGACCGCCTCTCACAACCCACTGTCGAAGTGCAATATGAAAACGATGAGCCAATCGTCACCCAAGTGAATTCGGCTTTCGAGAATGTGTTTGGGGTAGCAAGTGATACCATCGTTGGTGACTCTCTTGACACTCACATTGTCCCTGATGGCCGAATCGATGAAGCCGAAGCGATTAATCAACATGTCCAAGCAGGTGGTCGTCTCGAATCAAGAGAGGTTATCCGTGAAACCGCCGATGGTCTCCGTAAATTCCTCATCCAAAACGCCGTCTATAGCGACGACGACAGGGTAGGCGGGTTTGCTATCTACACAGATATTACTGACCGAAGAAAACGTGAAGAAGCCCTTGAGCGGAATCGTGACTTGCTCCGACACACCGAACAATTGGCTACTGTCGGCGGGTGGGAGGCTGACATCGAAACTGGCGAGATATCCTGGACGCAGGGAACATACGCAATCCACGATCTTGACCCCGCCGGGGAATTCGAGCCATCGATTGAGACTACAATGGAGTTTTATCATCCTGATGATCAGGCGACAATCCAGCAAGCGGTCGAAAAGTGTCGCACACAGGGTGAAGCATACGAAGTTGATGTCCGATTGATTACTGCTGAGGACGAACAAAAGTGGGTATGTATCACTGGTGAGGCTGTATATGATGAGGATGGCGATGACATCACCAAGATTCGAGGGGCAGTTTGTGATATTACTGACATTCAACGCAAAAAACAAGAACTGGCAGAGTTGAAACAGCAGTATCAGACGCTGGGAGATAACTTTCCTGATGGGGCGGTATACCTCATTAACGAGAACTTCGAGTATATTCGTGCCCGTGGTGAAGCCTTGAAGCGAGCTGATTTGTCGCCTGCGGATATTGAGGGTCACACACCACACGAAGTATTTCCCGATGAGCTTGCGGATAAAAGTTGCAAGCAGTTTGAGCAGGCGTTCAGCGGGAATACGACTGCTTTCGAACAAGAGTACAGAGATAAACAATACCGAATTCGGGTAACACCTGTGGATGGCAACCGTAATACAACAAAGACAAAAGACGGAAACAGAAACAGAAACAGAGATTACACGTGTGATGGCAGTGGCACAAGACATCACACAGTACGTCGAGGACAGACGAGAGCTCCAACGACAGAACAAACAACTGGATGAGTTTGCAAGCGTTGTGAGCCACGACCTGCGGAATCCACTCTCTGTTGCAGAGGGGAACTTGGAGCTTCTTCGTGAGGACTGTGAGAGTGGCAGAATCGACAAGATTGACTCGGCGTTGACTCGGATAGACGAACTAATCGAAGATCTTCTGACGTTAGCTCGTGCAGGTGAGCAAATTGGGAGTGTCGAATCAGTCAATCTCGCTGAATTGTCTCAGAACTGCTGGCAGAATGTTGAGACAACAGATGCAACAATCCATCTCGATATCAGTACGACTCAGGGTATCAGAGTCAAAGCGGATTCAAATCGACTCGCACAGTTACTTGAGAATCTGATGCGGATGCAATCGAGCATGCACGGACTCAGACTCAGACGCAGACGCAGACGCAGACGCAGACGCAGACGCAGACGCAGACGCAGACGCAGACGCAGACGCGGACGCAGACGCAGACGCAGACGCAGACGCGGACGCAGACGCAGGATGAAAATGAAGATGTGACAATTACGATTGGTGAACTTGCGAATGGATTCTATCTTGCAGACGATGGAAGTGGAATTCCTGAAGACGAGCGAGACGATGTGTTCGAAGCAGGCTATACGACGACCGAACAGGGCACTGGATTTGGACTCTCAATCGTCAAACAGGTCGTTGAAGCCCACGACTGGGAAATATCCATCACAGAAAGTGCCGAAGGCGGGGCACGCTTTGAAGTGACTAACGTCGATGTGAGTCGAATCGAGTCAACTCAACTGTAGTATCTTCATTCTCATTCTCATTCTCATTCTGATTCTGGCTTTCCTTTTCAGAAGCTCTCATTTCCGTCCCGTTCCCGTCAAGCATTCTTTGTAGTCACAATCGGGGTCATTGAGGACACGTCACTCAAAACGGGGCTATACAACCGCACCGAACTGTCTCGCTTCGTCCCATTCCAGTAGCCACAGCGACTGTCAGTATCTGATACGTCGTCCATCAGCCGAGTGTGGTAACGGATAATCAATTTAGGCTCTGATTGAGTTGTTGACAGTTGTGTATCAGAAAGGTGATATTTTATTCGATAAAGTGCAAGAATCAGAGGTCGTTGTCAAGAGTAAAAACGTCGCTGAGAACCGTTACTCAGATTCCACGGTCTACGATTATAACTCTCAATACGGATGTGAGCCACAAGAACCCGTCGTAAAAGCAGTCTACGCTATGTCCTTGCCCTCCTCGACTGACCCCTATGAGTTAACGAAAGAAGGGCGGGGTCTTCTTGCCAGAAATACGGACTCGAAAGTATACTCGTTTCCAATTTCGAGGCTTGTGCCGATAGACGACGCCGAGAATCGTTCCTGAACCAACTCTGCGATTATCCAATCTATACTACAGTGACTGACGCACACGATGATACCCCTTCCAAAGGGCACGGACGAATCGATTTTGATTTGAACCCAAACTACAACGAATATGGAATCGATCCGTTAGACAACGGTGCTGTTGTTCTCCGAATAGACAGCGAGAAACACTTGTTCGAACGAGTCGGGGCGATCCGATATGAACAAACTGGAGTCGTTCTTCAGCGATTCCTCAAGGGTGAGAGCT
>KB659956.1_pt26 | contig 69061 bp, 63 predicted proteins | sample 558768 | NCBI scaffold set KB644980.1 | reverse complement strand
TTCAGATGACGAAGCGGCAAACGAGTGCCAGTACACAGTCTCGGTTTGCTAAGTTTGAGTCTCCGCACAATGTCGATTCAAAAGAATCAATAGATGATGGCGATGACAACGACGAGGATAAGAGTCTCTTATCAGGGGATAAGACAGGTGCCGATTCAGACTCGGATTCGGACTCGGACTCAGTCACAAATATAGATACCAATACAGACACGAGTGCTTCAGATTCAAAAGAACAGGTGACAAGCGATTCTCGTTCAAACCACCTCTGGTCGGATGCAGCAATTACGGATACGACTAATAGTAACTCTGACACTCCTGATACCACGTCGTTATCTAGTGATAATTCCGGGGACAGCTCTGATAATACATCTGATGCTACTATATCGGTAGATTCAACCCAGCAATCAACTGACCCTGCTACTGACAACTCTAGACGTGACTCAGATCGTATATGGAATCAGCCCTCTCGTTCAGATTCAACAGAGGAAACGAGTACAACCGGTAATCAAGATAATGATAACTCTGTCAATGTCGATCAAACAGATATTCCTGAGGAAATACCTACAAATAATAACCAGAGTAACGATAACTCTGTGAACACCGGTCAAATAGACTCTTCGGTTGCCCCACAGTCACAAGCACAGGCACCATCATCACTGGACAATGTGTCCGCTGGAGGTATTCAAACTGATAATAATGCTCTCACTGATGGGTCACAAGCGCTTTTGCTTGGAGAGGATAGTCCGGGAACGTGGAATACTGGGTTTAGTCACATATTAGAACCACAGCAACCACAGAATCTATTATTACTTGTCCCAGCGGGTGAAACAGTAGATATTCTCCGCGTGTGCCAGGAACATCCCAGTTGGGATGGTGGTGAGATTATCATTATCAAAGCAGGAGCGAGTGTTCCCGGAGATATGTCAGTTGCAGAGTTATCCGGTGACGGGATGGAAGAGTCAATTGAAACACACCAGATATCCGATCAAACTGATCTCTCTCGACTTGGGATTCTTATTACGCAGGTGCTTAATAACTGGCAGAAGCCAGATCAAAAAACAGTCTGCAGTGTTCACACGCTTCAGGCGTTCCTGCAGTATCTCAGCCCACAGAAGGTATTTCAGTTCTTATATACACTCAGTCGACGTCTCCAATCTGCAGATATTGAGACAACCTATCTAATGACACCGTCAGATGGAGACCGCACAATCAATACACTTCGACCAATATTTGATACCGTCATTGAGACGTAATTCAAAACGCTCAGCTCAAACCAGCGATAATAGTTTACTCGATATCTGAATCAGATTGACTGATTATTCACAAATAAAGTGATCTGTGATTGGTCGGAGACGGTGACATCACCCCATTGAATAAAATACTCACTGCAATTCCGGTGGTGGACCAGAATCACCCAATTCCATCCGTTTTCGTTGGATTGTCTGGATAACTCCCGCAGCAGTATACGAAACAAGCATTCCAATTGTCACGATAATAAGTTGACTTTGCTGGAGAACACCGACTCCAGTGTATGTAAGTCCGACAAGTGCACTGAAAGCGACTGTCAAACCAATATAGAATATGCTCCATGGAATATCATCGCCTGCCACAACCTCAAAGTAGATATTTAATTCATCGGCAGCGTCAGTAAGACTGACCATTCCGTTCTCTTCATCGTATTCAACAATGCCTTCTTCATCAAGTGTTGAAAGATGTGATTGATATAACGAGATATAGACTCGTTTTCGCTCCTGTGAATTTAATCGTTCAATCGGCTTTTCATTCTCCCATGCGGCTACCTGTTCAGCAAGGTCTTGGACGCTTACTGCCGTGTCTAATTGTTTGAGATGATGAATAGCGTATCGCCGGCGCTGGTCGGAGAGGATATCATATGCTTCATCCGTTGATAAGGACTTCAGATTGTCTTCTTGCTCAACAGCGTCGGGTGTCATCACTGGGGTTATTCATCTGAATAATTATATTCCAATCAATATCAAACCAACGAATTTTGAGTTGTTACTTACTGGACCACATGCAGGGTGTCATGAGTATTATCTTGACTTCTCCTGTGAAGATACCTCTTATTAATGTTGAGTAAATAATGTGATATATCTAGGTTGTTAAATATATAAGACCTCATTATAATTTCACTCCTTAGAGTAGTGGCTGTTTTAGTGCTCTTCGGTGAAACAATTGGAGTGACCGCAATAGGGGCATTCAGCACAGTTGAGGCTGAGCGAACCGCAGATGTGGACGTCGCCGGGGACGCCAATGCACTATTAGGAATTCAACCGGCAGTTGACCCAGATGAAAGTGCGTTTATTCAGCAGTCTGACACCGCCGATGCACCTTTGCGATTGATGTGAGTGGAAGAAACAATGCGCAATTAAAACGCAACAACAACCGCAGCGAATATCTTCAATATTAGAAATAACGGAGAATCAACAGTAACAGTGTGGATACCAACACAAGGCGACTTACAAAATAAGTCAGATAATGTTAATACGACATTCTATCTTGACGATATCGGCAGTTCTCCAAATGCGAATGTGACTGAAATTGAAGATCACGGTGTCAGTATCGACAGACGAATCACTACCTTTGACGCATTTATTGATCCGGGTCAGGACTACGTCATCTCGGAGTCGGGAATCTCCGGTGACACTCCAGGGACAGAGGGAATTGGGGTCAGCATTGCCCCAGGTCAGAGTGTTCATATTAGTATTGCCGTCGAAGTCGACGGGATTGATCCTGACTCCAATCAAGCGGTCCTAAATCGGATTACGATACTTGCTATTGCAGATCCTGATCAATCAGAAGCTGGATTGAAACTCGAAGTCGACTGAGACGTTTGAGTCATCTGCGTATGTGCTGAGTGGGCGCAATATCACCGTCTTCAGGCCGTGGATACGCACCGTCACGCCCTAGAAAAATTAGTGTGGATTCAAATATAAACAGTAATATATTGTCAACTACTAGTAAAATAGAGAACAAAGATCGATTAGATTGCTGTCCCAGCGTATGAATCGAGATCAATGCCTGGGATGATATACCCCAGGAGAATCGCTGTGGTTTTCACCTAACCTTTTATTTATGACAATCAACATTATTGTCTCTCGTGTTTCTCGAATACTGATTATCCGGAAGGTGTAACAGCTCAATCCTGGCATCCCCACCGATATCAATTATTCCAGCTAGGTTGCTGAGACAAATTGCTCTGGAATCACGATTAAGCCCTGAAGCACTCAAAATGATTTATTTCAATCGGGACGCTCGTATGAGTAAGATGCCGTATAATAAAATGTGAAATGTATCTATGTAACTGATTCCAGTCTCTTCAATTTCGGTGAGCGCGCTCTCAGAAATACGGACGCGGATCACTGACGGCTTCTGTTATGAAACGATTCGGGTCTGGCTATTCATTACTGGGGAGCACCAGACGACTCGTCGCGTCCTCTTATACAGAATCGATCTCAGGAATCCATTCCGAGTCCCAAGACGTGTGAGCTATAATACCACATGCTCTGTAAACTACCATACCCTACCTCGCTCACGCCATACGGGGTTCGCTCGGTGAGGGTAGGGCTTTGATGTGAACTCCCGGCAGTCAGTCGCCAACAATAGCCTGGTGACTCTCACCGTTCACCGTCCCACCATTCACACGCACGTCTACTTCTGCGTCTCCGCTCCCCAACTTGGGCGAGGAACGGAGTCTGTGTCTGTATGTCCGCTTGCGAGCGTACCGTACGCCAATATTCGTTGCAGCGTTGTAATCCGCGTTCAGTTCATACCCGCTTCTGGCACTCGAAGTGTTCTCCTCGGTGGTTACTCTCGTGGGTGAGCCCACAGTCCGTCCGAGAACAGCGTTGGGATGTGTGGTTCGGTTCAATCTGTTCCACGGAGACACTCGTTCAGGGGCTTTGTACTCGACGTACTCGAACAGGCGTTGGAATGCCCAGACGTGGTGCCACTCTGCCTGTGGAAGTTGCTCTCGAATGTCGCTCAAGTCCTCGAAGACGATCACCTCGCAGTCGTGTTTGACGGCTTCCGAGACGAGTTCATTGGCGATTGTGTGGATGTACTGTTTCCGCCAGGCTCTTTCATGCTTTCCGAGGCGAAGCAGGACCTTGTGCGCGCCGTTGCATCTCGCTACGTCGCTTCTCGAACTCACGACACCAGTGGTCGGAGTCGTCTCCCTGTCAAAACGTGCCGGTTGAGGACAGAGCGAGGCTATTGACGCCGAGGTCAAGGTCGATACCGAGGATCGTTTCATTATCGCTTTGTCCCGATTCCAGAGACGCAACAGCACGGTCCTCACGCTCATGTCCGACACTGGGTCCACGTTGACGAATTCGTTGCGATCAACACCGATTATTCCTCCGAGGACGACTCAATACTGTATCTCCCCGCTCATATTCGAGATGAACCTCTGATTGATTACTCCACAAACACTGTGCGTCTTGGACTCGCAACAGATACTCTCCACAGTGTCATAATATCCTGAACTGGAGAGAATTAAGGGTCTACGTGTTCGGAATTGTGACGTTATTGGGTCATCAAGCCACCAGTTCAATTCCGGTACCGGGTCGTAACTGTGAGTGTAGGTGTAGACGCACGCATACACGGATACAGACACAAAGCCATCGCCAATCGGACTCAGAATATAATATTGAATACTAACACGGTGCCTATTGGATGAGTTGCTGAATTCAGAACTTCATCTGAATTGAACTGACTCTGAACTGATCATTCTGATCTCAATCTGTTTACAATACTTACCCTGTTGATTTCGATGGCGGAGTGTTTAGTCTGGTATATGTCCACTTGAACAGATAAATCCAAAATATGATTACGCGATTATATGATAAACACCCAACTGTTGTATCTCTCTCGAATCATATACTATGCAGGTAATGTAAAATAATTGTTCTTTGTTTCACGACAACGGATGGGACTCGCTGTTACTCACGATTGTCATTTATTATATAAGATCATAATGTTCGCGGAAAACCACTTCTGTATTTGCGGATTGGATTTGAATAAGAATAGTCACCCGTCCACCCTGGTTCTTAACCGACAGAGCATCTGCACTACCCCACCGAACGGATCGGTCAATACTCCGTCTCTCCCCTGGGGCGAGTGTCCCAATTTGTTCTTCTGTTCGATAGACCGCTGTTGCTGTGGCGCTGTTTGTTGATTTCACGTATCCAGGAAACACCTGAGCTGTAATTTCTATATCTGTTGCTTGTGTCGTCTGTTGGTTTGTGATTACTGTCGCGACGTTGAGACATGTTGGACCACATCGCCCCTGTGTCGTTACTGTTACATCAAAATCGGTGTTTCCCTGATCGGTCGTGAGTGATGCGGCTCCTGTTGGCGTTGGAGAAGGTGCCCATCCAAGCAGAATCGCTCCCCCAAGTACAATTCCAATTACAAAAATAATTCCTCGCCACATGAGGCGTGATATTATCATGTTTAGATATTCGAAGTCATATCAGTTCCGCAGACACGCCTCAAATACGCGAATCTAGCGATGAACGAAGGATCCACTCAGTATGAGGTGGCGATATTACATCATCGGTTGACGCACCCATCCTGTGATGCTCAGATACCTTCTGGAAGGAGGGGTTTAGGAAGTTACCCATCGCGGAGGCGCTTGATCTGCAAATGTTGGTTATATCCGACCCTCTCTCGGTGCAAAACAGAATAAAGACACCACTCGGAATAATTCGTCATTCCGAGGGCTCGCTGTTGATATCAATCAGCGCGACGGGCGACAAGCGTGGCGATTTAAATGGCTCATATGATCTATGAGGATACAGCAATTATTTCTACTTCACAGAGTCGTAATTAATTAACATGTAGAGCAACTGAACGTATTTGTTGTCAGGGTCTCTCCCGAGAATTTACCCGACAATGCATTCGTGATGAGTCAGAATAGATGATCTGTGGGAACAATTTTGGGGGGAATGTCACATTCGGATGAGTCAGGAAAGACCCTGCAGCATTTTCTTATACAATACAGATACACAATATTTTCCTCTCTGTGAGAAGCGACCACGTCTTCGCTGTCGGTTCCTCTTGATGAAAGAGTATGTCTGGTTGATTTCAGCCCGTGGGGCTCGTAATTCCGTGAGGCGCCCCCTCGCCAAATTCGATAGCTAAACCGACTGGGCTCCGGCGCTGGGCACCGTTTTATTTGAGCTCACCGCTTATGATTAACGCCGGCAGTCTCAATCGCCCGTCGAAGCGCGACGACAAGGTATAGATCATGGGTCGTCTGACCCAACTCGCAGCGCGTTTGGACTCCTCTTTTAGATCGCGATAGCTATACAGTGCGTTGATGAGACCCCCCGACGATGTCTCCGTTATTGATTAACGGATCATACTCAATGTAATCCAAGTAGTCTATTTGCTCCATCTCACAGAGGAGTCTTGTGCCCTCGGATTTAGTTCCGATTGGAGATGGACGCACCGATTATATAGAGCTCTCTGCTGGCTGGATGTCCATGTTTGACATCGCCTGTATCGTTCGAGTGCTCAAACGACGGTTATTGAATATGGGAGTCTTCCTAGGTTGGACTGTCATGACAAGAGTCTGCTCTCAAAAGGATCGCAAATACCTGAGTAGTATAATCGCATGTAGTGTTTGACGTATTCCAATGAGCGAGTGTCTTAATTGCTCAGCCCACGCTGTGGATTTATCACTCCCTGTTTCGACCCTCCATATTATGATATCTGTTATGTTATTAATATGCATATGAATATCGAAGTCATTCTCCCAACGGTTGAGATTATCAGCAGTGCAGAACTTCAGATCTGATTTCTCATCTCGACAGGTAAGATTCGTCTGTGATCGTCATGGGATGTCTGACCACTATATCTCTATGACTGTGTGTTGACCGTCTCGAAGTGATTCATCAACAGCCTCCGAGAAGAATGCCACAGATATACATTAATAATCTGAGGACATCCAGAAGAGTCGCTCGTCAGGTCTGGACTGTCGGAACAAATATGAGTTTCAACTCTATAGCGTCAATCACTGAATGTAGATTTCATTTGGAAGCATGTAACGCATCGAAAGAGTCGTAGTCATGTCGCGGTGTGGGTAGCAGCCAAACTGAATCTGAACCGAGTCATTTTGAGTTCGTCCCAACGCGGTTCTGAAAATTATACGTGCGACGACCACACTAAATGTCTAAATTTTTATAATCAGAGCGAGGTAATACTAATGCTTCATGATTAGCAATCCACGTATTGTACATACACAGACATGAACCATACGTATTATACATAACTAATATTATGAAGTCAGCATGAACCGCTAATGATTTATTAATTTGTTCTATCAATATACACAGTATGGCGAGAAGGCGCGAGGTAATCGCAGCGATCACTGGTGGCATCGCCGCCTGGATCGCTGCGTCGCCTCTTGACATCAGACTCCAAACATCCGCCAGCACCCCCCCGAGTAGCGTCTCGACAGGGAGTACTCTATCCCAGAATGACGAATTTAATTCATCACGAGCCGCACAGACAATCCATTCACGAGTTAATCGGTGGCGCGCGAGCACAGCCGCCATGTCTTCGCTCGAGTGGGACAGCGAGCTTGCGGCTATTGCCACGGATCATGCAAGAAAAATAGCAGAAACAGCAGAGTATTCACATAAATCACCTGATGGGACTCCCGCCGAGACACGGGTTGAGCGCGGTGCTGACTGCTTCAGCGGTGAAAATATCAACAAAATTAGATGGGACGTGATGGTCATGACAAAATATAGTGATAAAATGTCACGTGAGATTGACTCGTATATAACACTCGCAGACCACTGTGTCATTCAGTTTGCACGCTCAGAAGCGCATCGGAATAACATGTTGCAAAAGCAGATCAGTGCTGAGGGGATTGGCGTCGCCAAGACTGCTGATGATATGGTATACATTGTTCAGGATTTCTGTTGATTGGCGGTGAGGTAGTTTCTCAGAGGTGTCGAGGAAGTTTGCCGACGTGAAATCATAGCTATGATTATCATCGATCAACGCTGGTTGTTATCCATTATACCAGTATTTGCCATCGACAGGGTATTACTGACTCATCGTAAACTCTCGACTGACGGACGCAGTTGATTATCAAGCGGATTACTTCACTTTCTTAAGCGTCATCAACTCCTCATTGATGAGTCCTATCCTCGCTACTGCTGGGAGTACTGCGTACACAGGGATGATTACTATCCACGATTGGCTGAGTTAAGACCGTCTTTTCAGCGTGATTCACTGTGGTTGTCACAGTGTGTTTGGTTAATTCGCCTCCTGTCTGATTAAAAGATACTAAACGATTGAGATAGTATAATGATTTATCAGAAACATGGTGCTGGTGCAGATACTCAAACGGGTCGGTGGCGCGCTAGCACTGTTATTCGTTATTTCAATGCTCGCTGGGGCACTTCTCGGACAGCCAGTCGGTCCGGCATACGTTGAAACGGGAAGTATGGCTCCGACCATTAGCGCTGGTGATGGATTTATTGCGATTCCAACAGCATTAGCTGGACCAATTGAGGAAGGCGACATTGTCACCTTTGACGCTGTTAACCTCAATGGTGGTGGATTAGTCACACATCGAGTCGTTGGGACAACATCAGACGGATATATTACTCGTGGTGATGCGAATGTTGTGACTGATCAGGACGGCTCTGAACCACCAGTGAGTGAGTCACAGATTGTTGCAAAAGCGCTTGCGATTGGTGATTTTGTTGTTGTGATTCCTAACCTTGGAACTGCAGTCACCACAATGGGGTCACTCACAACAACAGCCCAGGAAGAACTAGCAGTATTACTTGGAACACGTGCAATCCTTGGTGGTCAAGGGCTGTCATATATCCTCATTGGATTTGGTGGGGTTGCATATGCACTGTCAGCATACGCAGAAAATACCCGATTAACTCGCCGCCGAGACACCTCACGCTCTGAGGGAAAAATTAATCCAACGATCATTATTGCTATTTTGATATTACTTCTCACAGCCACGCTCACGATGAGTATGATCCTTCCGGGTGGTGTTCATCAGTTTCAGTACGTGAGTTCAGAGAGTGATTCTGCTGGCATCTCTGTGATTGGACAGGGATCAAATGAGACAGTGAGTTATCAAGTCCCGAGTAATGGGTGGATTCCAGTTATCGTGATGATTGAACCAGCAAGTGATAATGTTGCTGTCTCTGATACACAGTTGGTTGTCCCCGCACAAACAACAGCACAAACAAATGTGACGATCTCTGCGCCACCCTCAACCGGTGTATATGTCGATGCAATTGTTGAACATCGATATCTCGCCTTTCTTCCGCGTGAAATGATCGTTGGCTTATATCGTATTCATCCGTGGGCGCCACTCGTTGCAATCAATACTGCCGTCGGTGCTGCATCGTTTATTATCGCGACGACACTTATTGGACTTGACCCGATTCGAATTGGTCGTCGACAACGCGATGTGCCGTTATTGGTTAAAATCCGTCAATGGCTTGAATAGACGATATCATTCATCAACAGAAAGGTTCAGCCACGATGAGACAGCGGTCGGGTCACGTGCATAGTAGTAAATGATATTCTCATCAACGACGCTGTAGGTCTCAAGATCAGCATCGTAGATCACGCGTTTGTTTGTGTCGATTGCAATGTCGACAATCCCCTCAAGTGAGTTTATGTATACGTACTCACTCGCTGCACCGGTTGGAAGTTCACCCTCTGAGATCCACTCGTCATAGCGGTCGCGAACAACAGCAAGTTCCAATTCAGCCGGATCATCCTGTCGACGCGTCCAGACGAACACGCTCGCTCCAGCGATGAATAATATACCACCAGTTCCGGCTAACAATCGCACTTGCTGCATATTTGGCTGTCCGACATACTGCTCTGATGACTGTGTCTGGCTTTTTGTTGTGCTATCTCCAATTTCAGAACTTACCCAATATGCATCAGATGATGATTGAATTGTCGTCGTTGAGCGTAACTGTCCTTCATATCTGCTCCCCCCATCAACTGGTGAACTGTATGTCACAACGAATTGGAGATCTCGTGAGAGTGTTCCTGTGCTCCCAACCGCTGACTCAAACGGATCAATTCGTGAGAGATATTCCGAAATTGTCAGTGTCGTATTATGTTGGACTTGTCCATCTTGCACTGTCCATTTATTACTCGCAATGACTTCCTGTCGGTCCCAGAATACTTCACCACGAAACGTTGCTTCGTAATTGGCAACAACCCGGTATGAGACATCGACTGATCGATCTTGTGGGACAGAGATTGTTGTAGCGAAGGTAACATCAGGTGAGGCGTTTTGAAAATAGACGGGATAATTTTGGAGTGTCCGCCCACGATCGAAAAGCTGCGTTGGTCCGGTTATTGTTGCACGGTGGTCTGCATCAAATGAGAATGATTGTACATTTGTCTCTTCTGGGCTTGTTTGTTCTATTGGTGGATTGGTGAACACAAAGCCTGCTGCAGCAAACGCAGCAATCGCAGACAAGACAAGCAACACGCTGATAATCCGACCGTACTGCGCACCATAATACTGTAATCGTACGTCTGTTGCCATTACGATTTGATTGTTGAATGAGACAATTCTTCCGGAGTCATATATCTTATTATATTCGTCTTATCCCATCGCCTGTCTGAGTACCGAGTGATATACGGCGATTTTATTAACAATATGACAACTTTTGAGACAGCAGCACGAACATTGAGATGAGAACAGTCGCTCAATCTCTCATCAAATTATAATAGTCATACTGCCCTGGTAAGTTATATATTAAAAGATGGGAAATATGAGTATGAGCAGTAACGAAAAACGAGTACTTGTCGTTGAAGACGAACCAGAGCTCGCCGATCTATATGCGGTATGGCTCTCCGCAGAGTATTCTGTTGATGTTGCATACGGAGCCAAAGAGGCGATAGCAAAGGCTGATGAGTCATTTGACATCATGATTCTCGATAGACGAATGCCAGAGCAGCCAGGTCGGAAAGTGCTCCGGAAGGTGCGAGATGCAGGATATCAAATGCGAGTAGCGATGGTGACGGCGGTTGAGCCGGATTTCGATATCCTCGAAATGGAATTCGATGATTACGCAGTCAAGCCAGTCTCGCGTGAGGATATGCTCGAACTTGTCTCAGACCTCATTGATCGAGATTCATACAGTGAGTTGATGAATAAGATGTACCAGATTTCTGAAAAGAAAGCGCTGCTTGAGGAACGAAAGGATCAGCGAGAGTTATCGGACAACGACGAATATCAACAACTTATCGAAGAACTCGATTCAGTTAAACAGCAAGTAGATGAAAAGGCTGGACAACTAAATACACAGCAAGCATTCAAAGATATTTAATTGATATCCTGCTCAGAGCTATTTCACCTATGAGAGAGTTTCATTGCTTGATTCATACATAGCTGATTCTATATTTGTATGTCAGATTACTCTCAGATGAGCGAGATACGCGTTACATTCGATGGATGTCCCGATACTACCCCTCTTGATTGGAGAGATAGCGCATCAGTATATAAGCTCACAACCGCAGCATGGAAACAGCATATTCCGAGAAACGCGTCTTAACTGATATGATAGCTGCTACCATTTTACCTACAAACGGTTGCGTTGATTAAGAAATTACTCACACTCAGCAGCGAATGTATCACGAGATGCGTCAGCTAGATCTACATGTGAGAATTAAAACAAAAGCATATTACTATGTCAGAGAAACATCTAAGTCATGAAATTTGCGCCAGATGGTGTCACCGAGTCAAATCACGCAGGACTTCTTCGGCTTTCCTCTGAACTCAATCATTCGACATCAATCACAGAAGCCGCAGGCGTTGTTGTCAAAATGTTCGATATCGAGTTTGACGCACCACTCTCTGCAGTCTGGCAATATAATGAGGACACCGAGTTACTCACCCCAATCGCTCAATCAGAGCGAGCAGACGATGTCATTGGTGAGATACCAACGCTTCCACCACCGTCACTTGCTGGTCAGACATATGATGAACAACAAACCAAACACATCCGTAACGTTCCCGAGGCTGACTCTGTATACAATCCTGAGACGCCAATTCAAAGTGAAATAATTGTTCCAATCTCAACTTTCGGTGTCATATCCATTGGCATCACTGAGGTGGATGCGTTTTCTGATTCTGATGTTCGACTCACAGAGCTTGCGGCTTCGAATCTTGAAGCTGCAGTCGATCGAATCAGACGAGAGCAACAATCCAAAACGGAGCGTGAATGGCGACAGATTCTCTTCGAGGGCTCACGAGATGCCATCATTGTCAGTGATGTAGATGGATCTATTATTGAGGTAAACACCGCTGCGTGCACAATGACTGGATATGACCGGGATGAGCTGTGTGACCAGCGATTAAAGACGGTATTATTTGACGACGAGACGGACGCATATCAATCATACCACCAACAAATCCTTGACCGCGAGTCATTGAGTGATGAAAGATGGATCTCGCGTGCTGACGGTGATTCGATTGTTGGGTCATACGCAAGCCGGCGTGTCGAGATACACGACTCGGTGTATATTCACACGACAGTACGTGATGTGACTGAAAAACATAAACGAACTCAGAAACTTCGTCAGAGCGAACGCCGATTCAGATCGGTTTTTGAAGACCCACAATTACTGGTTGGACTCACAGAGACAGATGGGACAGTCATTGATATCAATCAACGAGCAATGGAATATGTCTCAGTCGATCATGCAACAATCTGTGGCAAGCAAGTGTGGAAGACACAATTTTGGAATCATGATGAAGAACTTGCAGCATCGATTCGCGACTGGGTAGACCGCGCAGCAGATGGCGAGTATATCAGCTATGAATCCGAGATGCCTGATGAAACCGGCAACACTCGACATCTTAGCGGTGCTGTCCGACCAGTGATAGATGAGAGTGGAACCGTTCAATCGCTTCTCATCACGGCGTATGATGTGACTCAGCGCAAGCGGCGACAACAAGAACTCGAGTCATTCCAGCAAGCAATCGAACAGGCTCACGATGGAGTCGCAATTCTCGAGGATGATGGATACAGTTACATTGATGAGACACACGTCGAGATGTACGGCTTTGAGAGCAAAGCTGATCTCCTTGGTGATTCATGGCATCGGTTGTATGGTGAAGAGGAGATCGAACGATTACAATCAGAAGCGTTCACAGCACTCGAATCAACAGGTTACTGGCGAGGAGAAGTAACCGGGACCCGACCAGATGGAAGTACCTTTCCTGCAGAGATTTCATTGACTGCTGTTGAGCATGGATCTATCGTCTGTACAGTTCGTGATGAAACAGAGAGAAAAAGACAAAAACGGCAAGTTCAACGCAAGCAAAAACGATTTGAATTACTCACGGAGAAGATTGACGAATACGCCTTTCTTATTCTTGATGAGGATGGAGTAATCACGTCATGGAACGATGGTGCTGAAGATCTCTTTGGGTATGACTCTGAAACTGCGGTTGGCATGTCAGCCACTGCGCTTCATCCTGACTCAGATCGACAAGCAAATATCATCCAACGACTGTTGACGCAGGCGTCAATGCAGGGTGAAAGTGCACACGAGGGACGACGTGTATGTAAAGACGGATCAACGTTCTATGCGGATGTCCGATGTACACCACTCGAAACCGATGATGACTCATTCCTTGGATATGGCGTAATTGTTCATGATCTCTCTCCAAAACGACGTCAACAGCGACGGACAGAACGATTTGTCGAGGAATCAGTTGATGTTGTCACAATCGTTGATGAAGATGGCACATTCTCATACGTGAGTGCTGCTTCAAACCGTATTCTTGGATACGATGCTGACACTCTCTCTGGAGCAAACATCTTCGATTATATTCATGTTAATGATCAAGAAGCAGCGATGAGTGACTTCGTTAGTATCATCGACAATCCAACACAGGCATGTGAGTGTGAATTCCGCTTCCGTACGCCCGATGATACATGGATGAGTGTTAATGCACGAGCGCGGAATCATAGTGATGATGAGAGTGTTGGTGGGATATTAGTATATATCCGGGATATCAGCCAGGTCAAAAAGCGTGCACGACGATTTGAGGCTATATTCAACCAGCAATATCAACTCTCTGGCTTGCTTGACACAGATGGAACAGTCATCCGACTCAATAACGCACTCTCCTCAATAGACCCTGAAGTTGCGGATGACCCTCGAAGTACCCAGTTTTCAGAACTCTCCTTATGGACACACTCAGATGATCATACTGAGACAATCCAACAGAGTATTCAGCGAGCAGCCGACGGCGAGAGTGTTCAACAGACGATTGAGGCAATGTCAGCAAGTGGACTTCGGTTACTTGATCTCTCGATTCGACCAATCACCAATTCTGATGGGAATATTGAATTCCTCGTGATTGAGGCTCGCGATATTACCACACAAGAGCGGAAGCGACGACACTTACAGGTGCTCCAGCGGGTACTTCGACATAATATCCGGAACGACATTACGAAGATCCGTGGATTTCTGGGTCTCCTCCTCGAAGCTGATGATCACGAGAGTCGACAGAGCCATAGTATGAACATTCACACAGTACTTGATAGCTGGGAGGAAATTACGCAGAAGACACAGCAAATACAAAATTTGATCCAGAAACAAGGCACTGGAGTGGGGTTTGTTGATGCTCAAACCGGATTAGATGAGGTAGTCGAACAATTTAATTCCCCAGAAACATGCAGTTCTATATATTTTGAGACCGCTGAGGCAGTCAGTGCTGAGATGCCAGATGTCGTGTTAGTCGCAGTTGATGAACTACTCCAGCATTTCATTCGTGAGACAGACGACACAACTCCAGAAACAGCAGTTACTATCGATATTGAATTGCTGACATCGGATACTCATTGGATCGAAATCCAATTTACAGCCAATAGATTACTCTCAAAGATCAAAGCAGCAGTCCTCGAAAGTGGTGAAGAAACACAACTCGAACACGGTCAAGGACTTACTCTATGGCTTGTCAACGTCGTTATCATGCAGGCTGGGGGATCGATTGCGGTCAAGCGAACGGATAACGGCACAATCATCACAATCCGCATCCCAACTCGGAGTCGCAGAGAACGGGCAGGCGCAATTAGGGTTAACTGATAGCTATTCACTTTTCGATCATACAGGCGAAACCCATGAATGCATGATCTGATTGAATCCACAGTCGTAGTTATCGATAATTTAATTTTCTTTCTTTGAATATGAAGCGGAACGCGCACACGGGTGTTCCAAATGAACTGACTCCGGGTGTGGGTTCAAAGAGACACGGTGCTCAGAGTGCCACCGGCTAGTCAGGACATGCCGAGTGACCAGGGCATGAATACGAATGCGGATGTGAGCCCGAAGCGATTCAGTATTTCAGACAGTTCCTGAGATACCAAACGGGTCACTCCTCAGGGCACTCAATTGGATATGTTGATTCCTCTCACATCGAGACTCGGTATTCTCTCAGTGTGAGACCTCTGCGTTGATTTATGCTCACAGAATGACACCGTCTACCACGCAGATGCAGAGCTATTCAGCGCAACTGTGGTGTTTCAACGGAGCCATTATCGGTCAGTGATCGATTCATGAGTGCAGTCCCACTGCGTGTATCGAACAGATGAATCGCCTCCGGAGGAATCTCAACAATCACATGATCGCCACTGTTGACAGTTTGCATGCCACTAATTGTGGCAATGAATGTCTCTGGATCCGGGCTCTTGTCTCCAGCAAATCGAAGATAAATATGATTTGACTCACCGACCGGCTCAACAACATCAACCACACACTCAAAATGATGATCGCCTGTCTGAATTGCGTTTTCAGTCTCTTGATGCATTATGATATCCTCTGGGCGAACACCAAGCGTCACCTCCCGTGTGCTCCCGATAGCTGATTGGATCTCTCCCGAGAGCGGATATGAGAACTGTTGGGCAGTGAGTGTCTCTTGTTTCATTGTCCCATCGAAGAAATTCATCGATGGTTCTCCAATAAATCCGGCAACAAACCGGTTTTGTGGTGTATGATAGCACTCAAGCGGTGTCCCAACCTGTTGAAGAATCCCATCATTAAGTACAGCAATCCGATCACCCATCGTCATTGCCTCCGTTTGATCATGTGTCACATACACAGTCGTGACATCAAGATCAGCCTGAATTCGTTGTAACTCTGTTCGCATCGTCGCACGAAGCTTTGCATCGAGATTCGAGAGCGGCTCGTCCATCAAAAATGCAGCCGGATCACGAACAATCGCACGACCGAGGGCAACACGTTGTTGCTGTCCGCCTGAGAGTTCTGTTGGGGTCCGATCAAGGAGTTCGCTGATATCCATCAGTGACGCTGTCTCTGCAACTGTGTCAGCAATCACATCATCTTCGAGGGTTGTTGATTCTTCGAGTCCAAATCGCATATTCTCACGAACAGTCATGTGTGGATACAATGCATATGACTGAAATACCATCGCGAGATCACGATTCGCAGGCGAGACGTCGTTAATCCGGCGGTCATCAAGTGTAATATCGCCACTTGTCACCGTTTCGAGCCCAGCAATCATCCGGAGCGTTGTTGATTTTCCACATCCAGATGGTCCAACGAGTACGAGAAACTCGCCATCATCAATGGTCATCGAAACCTCATCGACAGCGGTGACTTCGTTGCTCCCCCCGCTATTGAATACCTTCGTCACATCTGTGAGTGTAAGCGTCGCCATTCGTTGTGTAATTAGATAAGTTTAATTTTGATTAACTGTCTTCGGATTGATTCTGCCATCGGATATCGTGAAGATATCTGATAGCTGATAGCTGTTATCAGTACCTTTCTGCTGGGGTTTCTTACTAGAACTCATGTTGTTACTCCTTTTGCAAAGCGATCACCAAAGAAGATGTATATCACAAGTGTTGGGAGGGCAGCAACGAGCGCTGCGGCCATTCGGAGTGGAAAGTTCGTTCCCGATTGTGAGACGCCAATTCCGACGAGTTCCTGTGTCACGACGGATGCATCGCCGAACTGAATAATAGTCAGTGCAAACAGAAGGTCGTTCCATATTTGTGTAAATTGATATATAAATACAACAGCGAACATCGGAATCGAGAGTGGTAGAATGATTCGCCGATAGATGGTTGCTATCGATGCTCCATCAAGACGGGCTGCTTCGATCATCTCTGCGGAGAGTTTTTTATAATGTGCTCGAAACAGTAGTGTGCAGATTGGAATTCCATACGCAGTGTGTGTGATAATTAATGCAAGTAATTTCCAGTGATACTCTGCAACGAATGGGACTGATGCTGCAACTGTCACAAAGATACTCTGTAGTGGGACCACATTATACCAAAACTGCGTCAGTGGAACCAATACTGCCTGATATGGAATAAAAATCCCCGCAACAAAGAGTATATAAATCACGATCTGTCCACGCCAATCAACGGTCGTTAATCCATATGCAGCCATGCTTCCGAGTAATCCAGACAGAATCGTTGCTGGGATTACAAGAACAAAGCTATTGATTAATCCCCCGCTTAATCCAGCGATTGCGTTTATCCACGGTTGGATTGAGAATGACCCTGTTCCAGAAATGAGCGGTTCTAATGGCGGAAGAAACGGAGCGTTTCCCGTGTATGATGCCGGTGCAGTAAAGGCTGTCATTATCCCGGTCTCGATGGGTATTAAATAGAACCCTGCCATCAGTAATAAGATGACATAAAGACCGATTCGTTTGAGCTTCGCCGTTGACGATTGTCGATCAGCACCAGGGATACGTTGCCCACTCATTGTCATAGGTCTCCTCTTCGGTATTGTGAATACAGATATGGTCCGACAATAAACAATGCCATCAGAAATAGCACAACTGCGATTGTCGACCCATATGCCCAATTTTGATTTGCGTATGCTTCTCTCACCATTCGTGTCGCCAAAATGTCCGCAGATGGTCCCGGTTGATATCCTGAGTACATCGAGAATAAGAAATCAAATGCTTTCAGCGCAAACACCGTAATGACAACAAGTGCACTGACTGTTGCTGTTCGTAACTGTGGGATGATTACCCGTCGATACATCTGAACTGTGCTGGCACCATCAACACGGGCAGCCTCAAAGTGACTTGATGGAATGCCTCGAAGCGCAGCGAGATACACTATCATCGCATATCCACTGAACTGCCAAACAAGTGCAAATGCAACTGCGGCGAGTTTCAATTGTGGGTTTTGAACGATTCTGACTGGACCGATTCCAACCGCTTGTAATGCAATATTAATGAGTCCCGTTTGTGGATTATACATGTACAGCCAGAATTTCGCCGTCACAACGAAAGAGAGGCTCATTGGAAGCAAATATATCGTCCGAATCGTATTTTCAAATCGGATTTTTCGGTCAACAAGAATGGCAAGCACCAGCCCGAGGATAAGACACACAACAGCAAACCCAATCATGAGCGCGATTGTATTCTGTGTTGCATTCCAGATAGGCTCAATACTGAGTGAGGACCATGATGGCGTTCCACCGGTAAATGCAATAATATAATTCTCAAAATCCAACGTACTGTAGTCTGGTTCACCAAGTCCAGCAAAGTCCGTCAGTGATAACAGGATATTCCAGATGATCGCACCATAGACAAACAGCCCAACCAAGAGAAAAGGGAGAATCCAAAATGGCGCTGAGCGAACAACATCACGTCGAAGCACTGATCGGAGACGGGTGAGGAGCCGTTGAAGCTGAGTCACACCGGAGTCACGCTGCCCGGATTGTGATTGTCGATTTGATTCCCGCCGGCGCTGGTGCTCACGCTCGCGCTGACGCTGCTGCTGCTGTTCTCCAATGTTGTCGAATCCAAGTCGGGATTTACATTCTTCGATGAATCGATACATACTCTCTGAGAATTCTATATCGTGTCACACATGTCAGGACAGTAAATCGCTTGTCAGTGTCCCTTGGTGGGTGTCGTATGATCTCTCGTTGAACTGTGTGTTTCTCTGATGATCCTTGGTATCTTACCAACCACTGTGTCTTTTCAGCTCTGCGTGAGATGCAGAAGATAGCACATCTGAGGAGACCGTCACTGTGTCATGACCGGTTGTGAGTGATTCTACTTATTTGCTTATTTCGGGGTTGTCTCAGCCGATATCAGCACGCTCCTGGATTGCTCTGGTTACATGTGAGTTCGCTTTTTGAATGTCTGATAGGAACTATCATGTAATGGCTGATCTCCGATTATTCGAAAGCAGTGACGAGCTTTTTGGCTGACTGATCGGATTGATAGCTTTCGAGGAAGCCGCTGAATGCGCTTCCGATATTAGTCGCGACACCCGGTGACACAGCAAGCCCATGCTGAATTGATGGTGGTTGATTATCTGCGGTGGTGAAGTCTTCGTATTGATCCTGCTGGAATGAATTAAGCGCTGAGACGTCAGCATCTTTCCGAGGTGGAATCGATCCTTTCGCTTTATTGAAACGGACCTGTCCTTCAGCGCTTCCACAGTATCGTAGGAAGGTCTTTGTTGCTTCTGGAGATGGATTGTTCGCGAAGTATGGGAATGAATCCATATTGAGTAGATAGCTCCCCTCAGTGCCAGGATACGTAATCTGTCCCCAGTCTTCACCATAATTGAATCCATCAGTTCCACTATAAGCACCAGCCGCCCAGTCACCTTGATGAATGAACGCTGCATCACCCTCCATTACCATCGTATTAGCCTCTGTGAAGCTAATCGAGGAACTATCACTCGGATAGTACTCACGTAATTTATTGACGCTTTCAAGTGCACGCTGCACCTGTGACACGTCGCCGTTTCCTTCGGTGTATGCAGTGTACCCATCGATTCCGGCTTGTGCAAGCAGCGTCGTTTCCCATAGCTGGACTGTTGACCATCCGCTACTTGTCTGTTGTGCGAACGGAACAGCATCGGTATTCTCTGCGACGGTTGCACAGGCGTCGACGACATCTGCTGGTGATGAGAGCGTGGTTGGGTCAACACCTGCCTTATCAAGAACTGCCGTGTTATAGAAGAGATTATTAATCCGATGAATGTTTAGCGGGACTGTTACATATGTCCCATTGAGCTGTGCTTGCTCTTTGGGACCAGCTAAGTAATTCTCTCTCAGGTCATCCGTCCAGACATCCTCCTCAATACTCGCATACGCCTCGCCGAATTTGCTCAATGTCTCTCCGGGCCACGTCTGGAATGTACTTGGGGGGTCATTTGCCTGAAGCCGATTTGAGACGACCTGATCGAGATTCCCGCGGGCAGCACCGTTGACTGGCTCTTCGGCGAATGAGATGTCGGGATGTGCTTCTTGAAAGCCCTCGATAAGTGAAGCAATGGCTGCGTTCCCGTCACCGGATGACCATGCATGAAGAAGCTCAATTGGGTTTGTGCCACTTTCATCTCCGCCAGATGTGCTCTGAGAGCCACTGCCACCGCCGCCACTACATCCTGCTAACCCAGCAAGAGTCGCTGATCCAGTCGCTGCTAAAACATCTCGACGCGAGAGTTGTGTTGTATCCTCTGTCATTGATATCCCCTGCGGAACCTGCCCTGTTTTCCGACCACCGGTTCCAATATTACATCACAATATATGAACATCTAAAGATTATGATTTACCATGTGCAATTGAAATACACGACCGAGATATATTCATATCATTGCAATTATCTTCATCAGTATGGTCCGATGCAAAAACTGTGAGACATCCTTCGAGCACGCTGATGAAGTCAGTGAGGACGAGGTTGATGAGATAGAGACGACCGATGATGACCGACCGCGAATCCAGATTGGAACGAATAAACGCGCGGTGTGGCGATGCCCGGACTGCGGTTCCGTTCTCGGTGTCCGGTGAAGGCTCACCCCGATTATTTTCTCATCACAGCAGTAGCATAATGAGCCCGATAGATGTGTCTGTTTGCATAACCGCGCTCATCAGAATTTGAACGGTCGATGCCTGATGCCAGTTTGGTGGCTCCGCGCCAATCAGTCTCGATTCATGGAACTCACTGTGTCGACAACGAATACTCTCAGTGAATATTCACTCATGAGACGACAGTCCTCTCGGTCAGACTGAGCGAATCTCGATCGCGGGTGACATGCTGAGAGAGCACATCTCAAGAGAATTGGAGAGAAAATTGGATTTGGTTCGCTCACTTAGCCGGGTGGCTGATAATGTATCTGTGATGGCTCACGATATCCGCTCAATTCGCCGTCCGATCATAACTAACGATGCGACAAGTATCACAACTGCGGCTGGGACAAGCAATTCAAATGCTGTGATGATAACCCCGGATGCTTGCACTCCGATCACAAGAAGAATAATTGGTCCACAACATGCCGTTCCTGAAATAAGCCCAGGGATTCCAGCGAGGATCCCGCCTGATGCCCCGTGCAATCCGCATGCAGTCGGTCGACGCCACAGTAGCACTGATCCTGCAACATTCATCCCAACGAGCATCGCAAGCGCGAGTCCAATAATCGAATTGAGTGAGAATAAATACGTGAGTGCTCCAATCTGTATCCGAGCGATGGGGCGATATGAAAACGGTCCAAGTGCGGGTGTGGTAAACGTCGCAAAAGGATCAGAAACAATCGTGAGTCCCCACCCGCCAAGTCCGGGCGCAAGATGCCCAATACCCCAGAGATAGACGCCAAAATAGACACTTCCAACAATGCCAGCAAGTAGCCCTAATCGACGCTGCTGACGAATGGCAGATATCGCAGTCAAGATCCATCGTAGCACCGAGTCGATGACTGAGAGAGCCTTTTGCCATCGTCCGTTTGTGTCTGTTGTGTCTGTTTTGTCCCTCGATTGCTCGTGTGAGCGTTCAGTCATCAGCATACACCGCAGTCTCTGGATAGTATCCTGCCCATGCAAACCACATTGCATCGAAACTGTACACGCGTGTGAGCGGCAGTGATGATGGATCATATTCGGTTCCATCCGGCGCGATAATCTGTCCCTGTCCCTGTCTTTTCGCTCGAGTGTAAATGTCATGTCCGCTGGATTCTCATACACGTATCCGGTGTCAAGCTCTGGGTCATAAACAGCGATGACAGACAGTTCATCAATCGTCCCTGAAAGGACGCCCGCTCGACGAAGACTTTCTTTATGAAACGCAGCGGCGCCATTCGGCGTCCGTGCTCCATGTACAATTGTCTTCTTTGGATACCGATCATCTTGATGGAGTGCTGGGAACAACAACCGCTCATCTGCGTAGTATCCGCGAAGGGGATTGTATGATCCGTATGGATCCCGACCGTAATTTTTCGCATATCCAGTCTCTGTTGAAAGCACGCGTGTCTCGGGATGCTGCTGCTTCCATTGCTTCCATGTCGTCCATGTCACTCGAATCGGAGTCAGCGAGCGAATCGTCGGCGACTCATTCCATGGTCCTGGAATTGCTGTTGCAAGCATTTGTGGCCACCATGTTTCGGTCGCACGGTCATACATGACGAGATTATTGTTAATTAATCGTCCTGAGACACCAAATGTCGTCTCACCACGTCTAAACCCCTGGGCAGTTCCGGTCAGCGGGCAGTACGTTACCGTGATGTTCGCATCACCAAATGTATCATTAACAATCTCATGAAGTACGAGAATTGCTTGTGGATACGCTCTGACAATTCCGTTATGAACGACCCCGAAGACTGGGTCACCTGGGTCGAGTATCTCAGTTTCATCGCTCGAAACGAACGTCGGATTATCGATTGAAGGAATTCCATCTTTCTCCGGTCCTCCTGATTGTGCTGCCTCACGGAGTGCTGATGGCGACAGCGGAAGCGAAAGAGTATTTTCGCGCGTCGGCAGGTATGCGTCTATGTCTGTATCTATATCTGTGTCTGTCGCCGTTGCGGTACGTGATTGCTGTGATGCTTGTTCGGGAGTATCTGACTCACCCCCGCTGATACGACCAGAGCATCCAGCGGTGAGTGCTGCAACAGCAGCAGTGCTAGCGCTTGCGAGGAAATGACGTCGTGCGGGCATATCTTATCAATCATATGGGGTGTACCGAGTTAATGCCCCGGCGTCTGTGTAACGTCAATACACAACATGGAGGAGTCATCACGCAAGATAACGTGTTGATGGACAACAATGCCCCACTCGATGGGTTATCTGAGACCAGCCTTGACTCAAATCAAATCAAATCAAATCAAATCAAATGAAGATGCGGTCAGATACTTCTCTCAACCTGAGTACCTGAGTGTGATTTTTATCGAAAAAGTGCGCCCTTATGTTGCCACTGTGTTGGGTCATCGGCTGCATTTCCCTTGATCCACCCCTTTGCGTTGCACTCACCACACTGCCACTGTTCTTCAAAGGTACCAGCATCGGTTCCCCCTTCTGTATAAACGATGCTTATTGCTTCGCTCCCACAGCAATGACACATCTGCGGGCGTCTCGTTGGGTCGCGGCCTGCTGTCGTTGTTGTCATCTCGTATCTATTCATAGTATCTCCAGTAACTTGTGTTTGTCAGATGTATGGCGTATTCATCATGGATAACCATGGGTATCTGAGAAATCACGCAGATAACGCGTGTGTGATGCGATTTCTCATAAAACGATGTTATATCAAATTTATTTTATCAGACATTCAACTTGCCTGACGATAACACACCAAACAAAAACCCCGTCTCCGGTGCGAGCAGAAATCCGACAATGCTGTTCATCAATTATTGTCTGCGTGTCAGCGTGGATATCCGATACTGAATGGTCATATCTGCACACCTGTCTACAGATACTGATCAGTTATCCGTACTGTGATTTTCTTATTAAAGATGAAGCGGAACACAGAAACAGATGTTCCAGATGCACTGAGCGTGGGCTCAGAGTGCCACCGACTGATGAGGATGGTTGACATTCGGGCAGGAAGGGATCCCGGAGGTATCTCTGGATCGATATAGATATGTAATACTTCTGAGAACAGTTTCTTTCGGTCTCAACAATTGAATGTATGGCAGTGTTTCATTCTCTGAGAGTCAACCAAGAGATTACATACATTTGAACCAATCGAGTGAGTACCTCTCTCTATGCGCAATCGGTTTCTTTCAGTATCAACGATTGTGTTCGGCGGTTTGGGTGTTCTGATTGTGAACCTGCTCCCATTGATCGGGATTGCCGCCGGTGAGTGGAATCTTCGGGCAATTTTACTTATCTATTGGGTTGAGGCAGTGATGACCGTTCTCATCGCTGCCACAAAATCACTCTTCGCTGAGCAGGGATCGCCGGGACTGCAGACCAAAGTGGAACCGCTCCATGAACTTCGCGCAAAACGAGGTGGACTCCAGTTGTTTAATGGATGGCCACCAATCTACCCTCGAAATATTCCATTTGCACTCACAATACTTGGGTTCTGGATATCAGTTGGTGCTCCTCCAAGTGTCCTGTATTTGTGGTTTGGACAGCCTGAATTCATATTTTCAGTTGATATCCTTCTGAGTATTGTGGCGTTAGTCGGTATGCAGGTATTTGAATTTATCACCGAGTATATTGGTGACAATGAGTATGCGGATGTTTCTGCACAAGCAATCGTTCAGACACCAGCGCAGTTTTCCGCAGTCGTTCTCTCTGTTGGCATTCTCAGTACTGCTGGAGACAGTGCAACCGGTGGTGTATTAGTTTTTCTTATTGTTATCATAAAGACAATCATTTCGGTGCGTCGATTTTATGCCGAACATGTTGAGACGTCAATCCTCGCAGGGTTGCCTGATTTCATTCATCAACAGATCACCCGCGTGTTTGAGATGTCCCGCAGTGACGAGGATGAAATCGAACCGCAACCAGAACTGACGCTCCCTGATGCGGAGGTGAGCGCACGGGTGAGCACTGACAGACGTGCGGTGCTTTTAGGATCAATCTGGACGATTATTCTGGGAGTTTTCAATCGGTTTGGTGTTGGTTCGCTCGTGGTTCCTGCGGTTGCTGTCATCATCGGGGACCCGTTACTCATCGGTGTTGCGATGATGATTCCACTTGCGGTCTTCGGTGCCCAAGTGTTGAGTTTTTATCTTCGGTATGGAACAATCGAGTATCAACGGCGTGGTGATTCGATTGTTGCATATGATACCGTCTTAGATGCTCCACAATGGATTGCACCGGTGCATACAGCCGAGTTTGAGGTGAAAAATGCGGTTTCCGACCGTCTCCTTGATACTGGCACGCTCGATATCACTGTTGAGAAGATTGATCGAGACATACAGTTTGGTCCAGTGAGCAACATTGAAACAGCAGTTGAGACGCTTGACCTTCCGGTTACCCAGACGGACCGACCCGATCGCGATTTAGCTGTGATGGGCGCTGCAACCGCACTTGCACTCTCGTTTCTTGTTGTTCCTATCGGAATGTACTTGTCTGAAAAGGTAGCACCACTTACTGCGATTGGATTCACGATCGCGGTTGGTCCATTTTTATTTATTCCGGTTGGGTTATTAATACATGCAGGACTGCGTCGGATTTAACTCATATATGCAATTTGATCATCTCCTTCGGTTATGCTGACGGAAAAGAACCCAATATGTATACCCGCGAGATTGAAGCCACTGGCAGGAATATAGTTGTTAGTGAATGGCGCGGATCGATTCATGTTCTGGGCAACGGCGTTACTCATTGGGATATTGATTCTTGGCGTTATCGTCGCGTTTGCCGCCGGGTGATACTCAATGAGTATCTGCAGGTGAGTGACGCCGCGCGTCTCAGGACGTTGTATTTACTTTTGGGTGCGTTTCGATTCGATTATCCTTCCATGTATGCGGAGGGAACTCTCAGTTAGACCCACTCGTCAAGACCAGTTTGCACAACCGACGTTTCGATACGCTCAAATCCACGGTCAACTTCATCAGCCGGGATTTCCCAGTCATCAATGACGTATGATCGCGCGGCGTCCATATCTGGATTTATGTCTGTATGGAGTGTATACTCGTCTGTTACTGGTGGGTCTAAGAATAATGATCGGACACGATCAGCATGCTGAATAAATTCATCGCGGGCATCCAGAACACTCCAGAGGTTGCCATGATCGGTGATTGCTGATATCGCGGTTGCGGGACCAATCCCCGAGACACCGTCATTAAAATCGGTTCCACACAGGATTGCAACATCAACTAATTGCTCTCGGGTCAGATCGTTGTTTTTGAGTGTTGTCTGGAGATCCATCAATTCAGGATCACCCTTTGATGTGAGTTGTCGAAGCGTGTACGGTGCACCGAATAAGAGTGTATCATAATCTTCACTGCCAACGTAATCAACATCACCGCGGATAGCCATTTCTGCTGCCTGTGCTTCCCCCTCAGCGGGAGCTTCGACGGTTGGAACGTCAAGTCGGTCGAGCAACCCCCGTGTCGTCTCATGAATTGTTTCGGTGAGTCGCTGCGTGCGTGCCTCAAGTCGAGACGCCGCAAGTTCATCACCCCGCTCTTCGGCGGCTGCCTGCAGTTCAACAGCCTCCTCACGGGCGACCTGACGCTTTTGTATTTCTGCATCTTTGAGCTCAGTTGCTCCCCCATCAAACACGAACACCGGTGTGAGATCATGTTCGAAGAATTTTGGAAGCCCCTGGACAATTCCAATTAGATTTGCTACTTCAGCTCCTGACTCGGTTGTGTACGCTGTCTCACGGGTGAATTTGACCGTTGTTGTGAGATATCGATAGAGCCAATTGTGTGCGTCAACGGCGACGGTGCTCCCGGAAATCTCATCGAAAGCAACTGACTCAAGCGCCGCCAATTGCCGCAACGCTGCATTTCCCATTAACACTATTATTGATTGACACAGACTAACCAGTGTCGGTCTTTCGATTATTGCTTAGATAATTCATCGATGCTCGTCATGTATCTCTGTAATGATGATATAACCACCACAACGCCCGGTGGTCGACTGCCTCGGGGTCACATCAACATCAATATCAACATCAACATCAACATCAAAGCCCCGAGGCTTCTCAGTGGACTCCCGCTCTCACTGCGTAGCGCAGTAAATGAACGGACCCATCTAAGAAAGATGAGCATGAATACTCATAATAACAGATACGCAATATGATGTTCAGATGACTGAGACACATCAGTATGAAAAAAACATGTCAGTTACGTATGACTACGACTGTGACCGCCGCGGTGGTGAGTCGGCATCAACTGCGGTATGCAACTCTGGTGGGTCACTGCCCTGTCGATTAGCTAAAAACGTTGATTCTGGACCATCGTAATCACGATTACGATATATATCGAGCCCAGATTGATACTGTTCATATGTCGTTGACGCTGGGGTCTCAGCAGGTCGCTCAAGCACTAACTCTGCAATACCAGTCTCACGACCCGTCCAGGCGAATCCAGCCCGATACATTGCCTCATACGCGAATGGATTATTCACAGCGATTCGAAGACGGTCATATCCTCGGTCAACAGCATGCGGAGTGAGTGCTGCTGCCAGATGTGGTCCAAGTCCATTGCCACGTTTGTCCGCCCGAACACTCACATAACGATAACACAGCGTTGTGTCATCTGTTCGGTCAGCGCTAAATGAAAGCGCTGCAAGCACCGAACGATCATATGGGTCTGACTCAGTATCGGCACCAGCATCAGCATTAGTATCTGTGTGCACTGACTGGTCCTGCGCTGACTCATTTGAGTCGATATATGTGTCCGCCTTGGATGATGTGGGTGTCGGACTCCGAGATGATTCCTCGGTTCTGAGAACTGCTTTCCCGACTGATGAGAGGACGAATTTTCCTGCATATGCAAATGACCGATAATCAAGTCGGAGTGTCGGTGCTTCCGGGGGCCACCCAAGCACGGTGAACTCCATACGGTAATACTGTAACTCAACCGAAAGAGTTCGTCGGTTATCATACTGATATGTTTTCACAGAACCCACTCATTCAATCATTTTCGCTGCCACGGGTGGGCGATGGGAGATGGACAGCGTTGCTCGTCTGCTCATTGGTGTGTCTGAGATGTGTGTCGACAACTACCAATATGATCTGATAGATACTATCTCAGCATCGATTCTTACTCACCGATATCGAAGCGACAGTTTTCATCGACATTATTTGCTTGCCTCTCGCGTGGAGCACTCAAACTATCCTTCGAATATATAGACGCAGATGAATCTAACAGCAATCAGCGGGTATGCACCTCCGACGTGTCGCACAGAGATTGAACATACAACGACAACATATGCAATATCACATATGGCTACAATGATAATTTGATCCGCCGGTCAGTCGGCTTCGGGCTCATGCTCGCAGTCACACCAAGAGACATGTATACAGCATCCACACAATCAGACTGTGTCAGGTCGATACGGTCCTGGTGATGTCAGATTCTTCGATCGCATCGCACGGATTTATGCCAACGTCATGCCATCAGCACCGACGGATTCAATCACGGATGCATTTGTCGTTGCGAACCGACCAATCAACCGTGTCCTTGATGTCGGGGGTGGAACCGGACGAGCTGCTACAGGATTGCAGACGCTTGGAATCGATACGGTGGTTATCGATATTTCTATGCAGATGCTCACATATGCTGCTGCAGACGGACACTCCGTCGTTGCTGGCGATGGCAGACGTCTCCCAGTAGCAACCGATGCTGTTGATGCTGCTGTGATTGTTGATGCGCTTCATCATATTCCGACTCCGAAACGTGCACTCACAGAGCTTACTCGTGTTGTCGCCCCAGGTGGGATTGTGATCATCCAGGAGTTTGATCCAACGACCATTCTCGGACAAGCACTTCGGTGGGCTGAGCATCGAATTGGATTTTCATCGACATTCTGGACTCCCGCTGAGTTATATGATGAATTGCACTCAGCTGCAATGAAAGCATACCTGGTTGATGAGGGATTTGAGTACGTCATTGTCGGTCGGGTAAAATAGCGACTATCTCCTGTATGGATTGTCGCTATCCAGTGAACTCGGTCTCGGTCTCGGTCTCGATCTCGATCTTGCAATCATATATCTTCGTGAGATCGATAATGGCACTCCTGTACTCGATATACCCGAGTGAGCTACTCTGCTGCGGTGTGTTCATTATCTCTGATGTAGATTGCTACTCTTGAGCGTCGGGTGGGGCTGGAGTTGACGTGGTTGTCGACATCCCACTCCTCCCTACTCGCTCACCGTGTTCGCTCCTTGAGGAAGGAGACTCCACCTCGAAGATGTTGAATGTCCATGCTCACTCACATTTGTGTCTGAGTGAGACAGAGATAATAAATCCGGGAAAGACATTAACCACCCGTTATATCTAATCATATGGCACATTCTGAGGAGTCGTTTCTCACACGACGCATCGATGCTGGTGCGTATCCACTCGCGATTGGAGACATTCTAGGGATATCTGCAGTTCTTACCCTTGGTGTCATCTTTCACAACGGGATTGAGTATCTTTCAACTGCCCCCATCGGGTGGGGGCTAACCCTACTGCCATTTTTAATTGGATGGGTGGCTGTCAGCCCATTAATTGGTGCATACTCTGCTGGTGCTGCAGAATCAGCAAAAGCTGCGATTCCACTTGCTATTCGTGCGTGGATTCCTGCTTCGATTATTGGGCTTGGACTGCGAGCAACGCCGTTGTTTGAGGGCGGGGCTGGGATCACATTTGTCATTGTTGTGCTCATCGCCGGTACTGTTGCGGTAACTGCCACACGATGGCTTTTCTTTGTGATTCTTCGATAATTTGCTGTGTCACCGTCCTCATTAGATAAAACCCATAGATAGCTACTATCAGCGGATGCACCCCAATTAATCCGAGCATAAATAGATATTGTCAACGATCATACACAGTCCTGATCGACAAAGCCACCATTTTTTCCTATAGATTGGACAGCACCTCTTCCGTGGTGAACCTACCCCGGGGCTTCCTGCTTTTCCGACAGAACTTACAAACCCATTCTCACCGTGTGAATAGATTCACAGAGGTTCCAGTCTCAACAGGCGACGGTTGATTCGGAACGTCCCATCCCTATCTGTGTTGGACGGTACGAGGTGTCTGACCGTCCTTGTTATCGGACTCTCAGCCAAACACACTGACCATTACGTCACAGTCGTCAACTCCAACTGATCTAAATGTTACAGATATGTGGAGTGAGTGTCGGCTTCACCCTCGGGGTCACATCAACATCAAAGCCCCGAGGCAGTCGCCTCGTGCAGCTTGTACAGCGGTTCCAGATTTAGATCTATGAATTGTCTGCAAACCACGTTGTCGAAGCAGGAACTTCCTTCCGTAAGGAGCGAAGCCACTGGCTCAAGGAAGTCGCCGTCGGCGATTGAGTAGGCAGGGGTAGTTCACATGACAGCAACAGACGATTTGTTTTGTCTTGAGTGGCAAGTTATATCACATAATATGACTTTCTGATGGCGATGTGAAACCCGGTTCACAAAGAGTTTTGCCACCCTCGGTCAAACTGAGCTATATGACAGAACATACGGTTGAGTTCCTTGATACTGGGGAGACAATCGAGGTATCAAGCAAGCAGACGATACTCAAAGCTTGCATCGAAGCGGGAATTGCGCAAGAGTACTCTTGTCGTGTTGGCATGTGTCTGGCATGCTCCGCTGAAATTATTGAAGGTGATGTTGTCCAACCGGCAGCACGTGGACTCACTGATACTGAGCGGGATAATTATGCACTCACCTGTATGGCGCGACCACAAACCGATTTGAAACTCCGTCGGGGTGTCTACCCACCGAGCATCGAACAGGATGCCACTCAGCCGGATATGGCTGCAGATGATTAATTATCGGGGCTGTCTCCTCTCAAGCAGTGAGTAAAGTGAGCACGCAGAGAAACTGAGTCCTGCACTCAATTCCAGTGATAGTTACTTTTGATTCTATCCACACCCCATTAACCGTAGACAGGGCAGTTTCCACAGACACTCGCTCGTAACCACCGATGGATGTTGTCTGACTGTATGACAGTAACTCTCAGGTGATTCTATTTGTTTGTTTCAATATGAACGCTCAAACACTCAAACGCGAAATCGAGACGGAAGCAGCAAGCGCGCTCCGCCAACTTGACTCAGATGAATTTCTCCGCGCAGCAGCCGGTGGTGAGCCGACAACACAGGCACTCCTCGAAACTGCAGCAGCGAGCGAGCATGCAGCAGCAATGACGTTTGAGACCTGGATCCAAACTGAATCCGATACGAATGCACAAGCAGCATTCGAACGTGTCGCTGAACAGGAGCATACACATTATGACCGTGTTACAGCCGTAATGGATGCCATTGGCGTTGGAGGAACCGATACTGACGGGAACGGGAACAGCAACAGTAACAGTAACAGTAACAGTACCGGCGGTGATGATACCAACGCCGAAACACACACTCAGGATGCTCCAGGACCAATGCATGCGTATCTTCGTGGGCGTGAAACCACAATACAACGGATTGCATCTGGGATGGTTGGTCGTCCGCTCGCGAGCCTGCAGACGCATGCGCGACTGATTTCATACTTTGAGTCCCACTCAGAGATACCCGACAATACCCCTCATACTGGAACCGTCCCTGAAACACAGGATAATCCAGCAGCCAGCCTTTTTCGAGATCTTTTCGATGAGACAGAGGACGTTCTTGATAACGGGCTTGAAATTCTCACGACACAATGCACGGTGGAATCCGACTGGGATGCTGCAATCGCTGTTGCGACATACACGATTCGACTTGCAGCAGATGATACACGTGATGCGCTTGCGGGCATGTCATAATCAAGATGTGATGACAACATTGAGATCCTCTCGCGCATGCAGACGCGGGTATTCTCCTTGTTCTGTATAAGTACAAGGGGAAGACAGATGTGAACTTTCGAACATCACACGGATTGCATATAATGATTACAAACAGAACACACCAATACAATTGTTTCTTCTGAACTACCCTGGGGGTCATATAAATCCCCCGGGACAGTTACCTTGCTCATCCGTGGAGTCCCCCTGGGAAGGGTAATTTTTAGCGATTATGATTATAGCCGAATGAGGAGTCAGGCCTCATCGAACAACGTTTCGCCCTCAACCATATGTGCCGCAACAGTATCCATATCAAGCGTTACACCCAATCCGGGTGCCTCTGGAACCGTAATGTACCCGTCTTCGATGACAGATTCCTCGACAAGATCCTCCCACCATCCAAGCTCATATGAGTGATATTCAACAGCGAGCGCATTTGGGATTGCAGCACCGACATGTGTGGCTGCGACCGTTGCAATTGGTGATGAGACATTATGCATTGCGACCGGAATGTAGTATTGATTTGCAACATCGGCGATCTTTCGAGTTTCTCGCATCCCCCCGACCTTTGGGAGATCCGGAGCGATAATATCGACTGCTTGATTCTCGATAAGTCGTCGTTGTTCAGTGACACGATAGCGGTTTTCACCAACAGCAATGGGGGTGACCGTTGAGTCTGTCACAGACTCCTGGACCGCAAGATTCTCTGGAGGCACAGGGTCCTCAAGCCACCACACATCATACTCCTCAATTGCATCTGCAAGTCGTTTTGCAGACCCACCAGAGAATGTCCAATGACAGTCAAAGGCAACATCCGCACGGTCTTTCACACGCTCTGAGACCGCCTCGACAATATCGACTTTATGTCTGATCTCACCCGGACGAAGATGTCGATTTGCACGATCTTTTTCAAGTCCGGATGAAACGTCAAGATCGAATTTCAATGCATCATACCCAAGCTCTTCGACGACCCGCTCTGCCTCGATTGCACATGCTTCTGGGTCAGCCTCGGCTTCGGTGTGACAGTCACAGTAAACACGCATCGCATCGCGGTATTTCCCGCCAAGCAACTGATACGCCGGCACCTGCAGAATCTTCCCGGCAAGATCATGGAGTGCAACCTCAATTCCAGCGATTGCAGTGACAGTCACTCCCTCAATCGTCCCCTCTCCTGACATCTTCTGTATCAGGTGTTCGTATAATCGATCAATATCAAGTGGATTTTCGCCGATGATCATCGGTCTCATCCGCTCAATCAATTCTGGAACGCCTGCACCCCAGTATGCTTCACCGGTTCCAGTCACACCAGCATCGGTGTATACACGGACAAGTGTCCATGGGAAATTGCCGTCAATCATCGTTGTCTGAACGTCAGTAATTTCAACATCTCGCTTGTTCCCCCGGGATGCCGTCACACCCATTGTCTCCGCGGAGAGTTCCCGCATCGTGTACTCCGCGTTTGGGTCATGGAGGTCAGCGTAGTTCTTACTCATATCAAGACATTTACTCGAAAAAAGGTAAACCTTCCGAGAACGCCCGTTTCCTGGCTGCTTCGATTATTATACACCGTTTCGGAACACAGACCATTCTCGAGAGACACCGATCATATCAGGATAACTTATGATTATAATCATGTTCCTGTTCATGTTCATATTCGTACTCATGTTCTTATCCGTGTCTTTGTTCTGATGCTGGTTTTGTTGGGTCAAGGTGATTGAGAACAGAGATAGTGCGGAGGATTGATGCTGCATCGCCCGGTTCAAACACAAGGTCGTCTGTCGTCCGAACGTGCTCTAATACACGTGTTGATGCGTGTCGTGGCGCAGCAGCAATACCCGCATCGTGTGTCTGAGCCCATTCCATAATTCGAAGATCGGATTTGCTGTCGCCCATAATAAGCGCAAATGGGTCTGAGATACCAAGTACATCAAATGCTGCTTGAACACCAGTCGGCTTGTCAAGATCAAGTGACCCAATCTCGGCTGCATCAGCATGATAATATGCAACATCGATCCGATCAAAGCGTGTACGAACGGGTGTTGGAATCGAATCTGAATCCATCGGTGGTGCTACGTCTGCCTCCTCAAGGACAGTTGCGATTTCTGGATCAGCAGATGCATAGTAAGCCCGTGCCCACAGTGCACCGATGTTATCTGCCTCTGTCTCCGTCTGAGTTGTCCGTGTCCCCGAATCAACATCGTCGTCAGAAGCGCCGTCTGACACTGAAGAGATGTCCACATCAGCCGTCATATTGTCCTGTATTGAGGCGACTGTCTCATCATCTATATCAACAGCCTCTGTGACGACACCCCCAAGGAGGTCAATCAGATAGCAAAGCCCATCATCAATTACTGTCTCAGCTGCGTCACTGCCGGTCTCATGATTTGGTTTCAGCGTAATATTGAATTCATTTCCCTGAAGATGCGCTGATTGCTGTATTTTCTCCGGTGCTTCCGGGAGTACCTGTGAACGAACGTGTGTGAAAATAGATTGAATCCCTGAATCGAGCTCTGCATAGAGCAGTCGTTTCGTGTCTGATCCGTGACCTGGGGTAAATACTCCTGTTCCTGCCTCATAGACGATACTAATGTCCCCTGAGTGAACTAATTCACTCCCAAGCCCCTGGATAGCGAATCCTTTGACATTCTCAAGGGTCTGTCCCGTACAAATAATGATTGGAATGCCGTTTTCATGAATTTCTGTTAAATGATGGAGCGTTTCACGAGGAATCTCATTATCTGTCCCACCAGCCGAGCGAAGTGTCTCATCCACATCGAGGACGAGTGCATTTACCTTTCGCTGATACTTCATGGAGAGATCAAGTGCAGTGAACGCTTGCTCACGTGTCGCTCGAGATGCAATTGCAGCCATCGTCTCAGGCGCAAGTGTCCCGTCCTCGGTCGTCTCTAATGATGTCCTGGAATCACTCGTCTGGTCGACCGACGTGTCATGTTCATAAAAGTCCTCACTGTCTGTCTCAGTGTATTGTTCATTACTGAATGCATCGCGTATCTCATGCTTTTGAGCCTGTAGTTCATCATGAGCGTCCTCCCAGTACTCAAGTGCAACACGCGAATCGACAGGGGGAAATAGATCGATGAAATTCTGTCGATCCCGTAGCGTGTCTGTCGAGAAATTTTCATAGAGATTGTAAATACGGTCATATCGGTCCATGTCGTAATAATAATAACTCGGATAGATTATGCTTTTCACTTCTTGATATCCTCCTCGGCGTGAACGCGGAGGGCGGAGGAATCCCGCGGCATCACACCGCAGCGCTGAGCTGAGTCGGAGGTTTCAGGTGCAGGTGCACGTGCAGGTGCATTCACAGACTGCCAAGCTCACGCACCATGTAAATCGGTCTGCACCCGGATCCGGGCAAGGGACAGCCTCTGTCGACTGGGAGTGCCAAGCGCCCGCCCCAAGGACTCCTCTCTTTAGCCAAGAACGCGTTCCTGTGTGAGTCGTGCCACAGGAGTGGTGGTCGGTCGTTGGGTTCACCAGACTTGGAGTTACTTACGGTGACGTGGTTGTTGTTTGCTTCCCACACGGGGCACACCCTGCTTCCAGCGTGGGCGGACACTCACACTCATGCTCATACTCGAACCGCCATCTGTCGGGCATGCGGCGACACTGGGGTCAGAGCCAGCGCAACGACAATTATAGGGATATCATATTGCAACAGAAGTGTTCGGAAACCCCCCGGCTGCGACGGCGCGTATCCACGCCAGAAACGATGTGGGATTGGACCTGTATCATTTATAATATTGTTGATCTGTTTCACCACAATGCTCTGTTTGTCTGGTGTGTGACTCTTGAGTGAGATTGGAAACAAGCACACTCAAACAACGAAGCCGGCAGTGGGGAAACGCTCAAAACAGCTAGTGACTTACGCGAGAGTATGTCTGAGTGGACCGACAGCATTGTCGGCGATCGGATGACAGTCGATAGGGAATTCAATGATCGTGTCACTGCCTCGGAATTTTCAAATCAAGAGTGGGGACTCATCATGACTGCCACTGAGCTTGATATTGAAAACGCCGAGAACCCTGAGACAGCACGGCTCATTGCAGATACAGAAAATCTCTCACAGATTATGCCTGAACTTGACACTGTCCAATCACAGATGTCACAGATGGGAGGGTCCCCAGGAGATGATAAAAGAAGCTCCGGTGGTGGTGTTGTTGAGTCGATAAAAGGCGTCTTGGGGCTTGGAAACGATAATCAAGGGACTGATGAAGAACGACTTGAAGCGGCTGAGCGTCTTGCACAGGCGTATGCTGATGAGTTACAGAGCCATCTTGAATCAACCGGAAAGTGGAACCAGGTTCGTATTGCGTATCAGGAGTAAATAAAGTCAAATAATTTATATGACGCGGTCACGCCCTGAGATACGCAACAGGGATAAATAACATAAATAATCATTCGCCAGTGAATTTAATTCTCATCGGAGCGTCATGAGTGATATGTTAGGTGAATCAGATTCACAACCGCAGTCGCGACAGCAGTCGGGTTCGCAAAGAGCGAGATACATCCGGTTACGACTGGGATTGATACTATCATTATGTCTCATTGCGCCAGTTACGCTTGCGACTGGTCGGGTGAGTGCACACGTCAAATATGTCACTCCCGGTGGTGACCCAGTAGCTGTTGCCGAATTTCTCGGTCGTGCGCTCACCGATCCATTTAATCTCATACTTCTTGCCGGTGGTGGTCTCTTTACTATCGTTGCAGCAACCCTCTATTTACAGATACGCCCATTCCGCCGCGATCTCGCCGTGTTTCGCCGGACAATGGGAGAATACCGTGATCTGCTTTCCTGGCTTCTTCGTTTGAGCGTCGGACTGCCACTTGTCGGTGCTGGATTTTCTGGATATTTCTTCTCACCAGCTGTGACAGTTGGTCCTCCGGCGTTTGTTCGATTATTCGGGGTCACGACTGGCTTTTTACTCCTATTTGGATTTGGGACGCGTCTGATGGCATTTGTTTCACTCGTTGGTTACACTGGTGGTCTCATCCTGGAACCGACCTTGCTGTTAGCATTTGAGTATGTGCCTGCACTCACTGCGATTGCATTACTAGGTGGTGGTCGACCAAGTGCTGATCAAGTCGTTGCACGGCTTGCAGCCGAAGACACGGTTTATTCACGAATTGACCCATTCTATCGTGCGGTCGCCGTCCCGTTTGTGGAGCGAGTGTCTGGGTACACATGGCTCGTCCCGATAGTGATTCGTGTTGGTCTTGGAATCTCTTTCATGTATCTTGGCGTGACACAGAAGATCATGAGTCCTGGTGATGCTGCTGCAGTCGTTGCAAAATATAATCTAACCGCTGTCGTCCCAGTAACTCCAGAGTTATGGATTATTGGTGCTGGCGTCACAGAGATGGCTGTTGGCGCTGTGCTTTTCTTTGGTGCGTTCGCCCGGATGGCTTCGGCTGTCTCATTTGTTCTGTTCACGACGACGTTGTTCGGTCTCCCAGATGATCCTGTTCTGGCACATATCTCACTGTTCGGACTTGCATCAGCACTCCTCATTACCGGAGCGGGTCGATGGTCGATTGATGCGCTTCTTGGAGGCGCCGGCGACCCGCAGGCTGCAGTTGATCCTGAAGCCACTGAGACGCCGGCGGATCCATCTGCTGCGGACTGAATTACATATCTATATTGGTATTCAGTATCGCTTGTGGTCACTGATACATACGCTTGTGGACGAATAGTCGAAGACACTGAGTGTCTTGCTGAATCGCTGCCGGAGATAACCCAGTCACTCCTGTGACAGCGCCCGTAATTGTGAATTCATCTGTCATCGGTGCTATCTTGCCTCGGGGAGCACCGCCGGTCACAGCGGATGAGGATACGCTGCGGTGAGGACACTCGGAGACGAGGGGTTGATTTGGGAAGATGTCTTTCAGTCAGTCTGTGGTTGGTGAATCGAACCGGACTGAATCGAGTTTCATCTGTGCGGTTTCAAGCGCGTCGATATCATCATTTACAGTACCGTCATGTAATTTGCGAGCAATTACTAGGAGCGTCTCGCTTGTCTCAACTGGGATATCTCCCTGCAATGCTTCGCTGCGAGTAAGGTGTGTGCTAAATCGCTCGCGGAGTTGATGAACAGATATATCAGAGGTTCGTATTGCGTTAGCTCCCTCCGCAGATGCATTCATGATCGGTGACTCTTCAGTGACCCATTTAGTGAAGTCTTGATGAAACCGAGAGAGAACCTCGGTATACGCAAGTCCACGTGCGGTTGTCATTGATGACGGGACTGAGTCTGGGGCTGGTCGATGACCATCATCTGCACCACCAAGCAGCTTGGTTACATATAGTTGTGCTTCATCCGTAGGACGACGACGGCGGTCAAGTACATCAACTGCATGTAGCAGTTCAGCCGCTGAAAGTAGTGTATCATCTGGGGGCTGCAACGTTCCTCCATTCAAGAACCCTCGCTGACGGATATAGTCCCGAAGTGTTGTGGTGAGACCGTCTGTGATGGCAGAGAGATCGGTCTCTGCATCAACTGCCTGTCGATGGGGTGAGAGATCTAACTCAATAGCACTATCTGTGTGAGTTTTTCTCTCTCCACGCCCGACACTTTTGAGACTACCACATGCCGGACAGGCAACCTCTCCTGTGTCAAAGTACGACCACTCTTGACCACATTCAGTGCACCGGCGCTGACCCCGAATCTCCATGTCTAAATTGTCGACATCCAATAAGGAAAAACGCGTCGTGGAGAGACAGCCGATAGTATTAAACCTCTCACGCAAAACTACACATATGACGCTTCGCTTTGGAGGGCCGAAGCGTCAGCGGGGACCAATTTAGGGCGGCAGGCGCCCGCGTAATTTACGCGGGCTGCTTTCCGCTTTGAAAAACTACATAACTGTGTTGAGACTGAAGTATTTTACCTGCATCATTAGAATTGACTCCAGCTCCCTGTGGAACGCATAAAAGCCTCGAAATACTTAGCTCCGTGATCTGTAGGATGGTCATTGTTCTCTGTCTCAGTTGTCTGATAGATGTAAATATAGACGTAGATACATATGCTTTTGACATATCCCCTAATCAATCTGTCTCAGCATAAAACAACATAAAAGTAAAATATCTGAATATTATACATCCACACATACTGATATTGAAATCAATACTATTCGTCATTTTACATGATATGGAGATAGATAGATACTGATTGTGAGTATCTGTCTAGACGAGGCAGGGGCACTTCGTTATTCAAGTTCATTCGATATGTTTATTCTTTTGCATACTAACATAACAATATAGTACAACGATGTATGACCTGACAGGATTTCAGCGTGATCTATTATATGTCATCGCTGGCTTGGAGAAACCACATGGGCTCGCAATAAAGGATGAACTTGAAAGCTATTATGAAAAAGAAATTCACCACGGTCGTTTGTATCCAAATCTCGACACGCTTGTTGAGAAAGGACTCATTGATAAAGGGGAACTTGACAGACGAACAAACTACTACAGCCTCACCCGACGAGGGCAGCGAGAGATTGATGCGAGAGCAGACTGGGAGGGGTCATACATCGAAATCTCATTTGACGGATTCGAATAGCCAGCGTGACCTACTCACGGGGTCAAACCATCGGACGGTCACCCTCTCCCGCCAGTATGTTTGCTACTGAGTGACTGGCGAATAAGCGTATACTCCTTTAGGGACAAACGAGAACCCTGAGCACTCATTTTGATTCTCTGTTGATTATCAATCTTTGAACCACTGGGATTTAATTTTGGTTGCAATCTTCAGAAGTTAGACGAGAGCGGACACTGATGTAATTGGATTATTTAGGTATCGTTCAACATTGATACTGATATCAATATGATCCGTTCTCACTGCTCTCATCGTCAGACACATCGACCTCGTCTTCCGTATCAGATTGCTCGACTGACCGACTGTCTGTGCCACCACGACCATCACCGACAACAACATCACTTGAGACCGATATTTGTTGTTGACGAACAGCAACACCCGGGTCAACGCTGTACGGACGTATTTGCTCGCGTGAGATAAGCGTTGGAAGAACATACAACGCAAAGTTCACAACCAATACAAGAATGATCGGTGCGAGAAAGATCCCATACCATCCAAACAAGAGTGGTCCAAGTGTATACGCGACCATCACTGCACCGACATGGAGTCGCCGTCCTGAGACATATGGTCGAAGCACAAGGTCGGGGATCGTATCGACAATAATGAATGATATTGCAACAAAACTCGCGGTGAACCAGAGTGTCTGTGGATCTGTGACATACGATGTCGCAGCCAAGTATACAGCCACCGGAACGTATACAAGTTTCATTCCAACGACAGGAACAAGACTCGCAACGCCTGCAACAAGACCCAACAGCGCTGCTGCTGGAATAGCGACTCCCGGTGGTGCAACGATATTTAATAGCGAGTATGCGAGCACACCAATCGTTCCAGTGATTACTGCGTTGAGGATGTTACCGAAAAAGATACTCGTAAAGTCACTGTCAACTGCATCAAGATACGTCTCAAGAACTCCACGCTCATCGCCAAAGCGACTCCGCACCCATCGTGAGAGTTGATGATCATCTCGGAGGAGATAGAATGCAAGCGCAATCATCACGAACAAATGAACGAGTCCGACACCAATGACTGAGAGGAAATTTCCTGCTGACCCGAGCGAGCTGAGAACACGCCGAATCTGATCAGACGTCAGTTGAGTAGGTTCAATCTGGATGAGCTGTTCAATATCGGTGATCCGTGCCAGTTGCTGGGAGGTGACTGGCGAGTCGACGATTTGAATCAGAGTCTGATTTGTGAGCCGAATTAGTTCATTTGCTGCAATCGCTGCTGTGTATAGCACTAATAACAGCGCTGGAAGTGCAAGTAATAACAATGCAACAGCAGCCGCCAGGCTCGGTGGACCAATTTGTCGATTGACCCGCTGATAGATCGGGCGCGTCGCATAATAAAAGAACAGCCCAAAAACGATTGTCCCAATGAACGAATAGACGACGAATATCAAAGCGCCAGCGAGCACAAGTCCAATAACCCACCACGCGAATTGTGTCCGGTCTACCGTTCGAGACGACATATTAGAGAAGGGCCATCACACGTCAAAAACCTATGGTGAATCCGGGGGGCTATCTGGCAGATACCATCGAATAAACAAGATTGTCTCATGCCTGCGGGAACGCTTTTTATTCCAGGCGGTTCTACATATACGTCAATGGACGTAGACGATCACGCTGAGGAACTCGCCTCCACCCTCGGTGTTGACAAAGCGGAGGTCAAGTCGGATTTAGAAAACCTCGTTGAATACAGTGTTCCGGTTGACGAGGCCAAGCAAAGCATTCGCCGAAAGTACGGGAGTGACGCTGATGATGGTGCCATGCCATCAACGAAGGATGTTGATGCAGTCGAAGTCAGTGATGGGAATGTGACTGTTACGGTTCGTGTCATTACAGTTGGTTGTCGGACAATCCAATATCAAGGTGATGAACAGGTAATCCGTGAAGGGATTCTCGCCGATGAGACAGGCACGATTTCATACACCGCTTGGCAGAATTTCGGATTTGAACCAGGCGACTCAGTCACAATCGGTAATGCCGGCGTTCGTGAGTGGGATGGACAACCAGAGCTCAATATTGGGCAATCCTCAACGGTCGCTGTTGAAACTGATTCTGTCTCGGTTGCTGAGCATGATCTGCCGTGTTCGATCGGCGGTCATACGTCGCTTCTTGAGTTAAGACCTGGTAATCGAGGACGCGTCGTTGATGTCGAAGTCGTTGAAATTGAAGAACGTGTGATCAATGGACGTGATGGACAAACGACAATCCACTCCGGTGTGATTGCTGATGAGTCTGGACGATTACCATTCACCGATTGGGAAGCGCGGTCAACCCTTTCGTCCGGTGAAACATTCCGATTTGATGATGTGTATATCCGTGAATTCCGCGGAGCTCCACAGGTTAACCTCTCGACATTTACGACGGTCGAGCCACTCTCAAAATCAATTGCGATTAACAAAGATGCCCAGCGAGTCGCAATCGGTGAGGCAGTTGATTCCGGTGGCGTCTTTGATGTTGAGGTTACCGGGACCGTTCTTGAGGTTCGCGAGGGCTCAGGGTTGATTGAACGATGTCCAGAGTGTAATCGTGCGCTCCAGGGTGGTCAATGTCGCGAACATGGAACTGTTGAAGGTGAGGACGATATGCGAGTCAAAGCGATTGTCGACGATGGGACAGGCGCCGTCACTGCGATTCTTGATCGCGAACTGACCGAGTCTGTCTATGGTGGCAGTATGGACGAAGCAATGACAGTCGCACGTGATGCAATGGATAAGTCTGTGATTGCTGAGGAAATCCGTTCGCGTATCGTTGGTCGGGAGTATCGCATCCGCGGGAATCTCTCTGTTGATGAGTATGGTGCAAATCTTGAGGCGACCGAATTTGATCGCACAGATGATGATCCGGCGACGCGTGCCCAATCAGTACTTGAGGAGGTGACATCATGAGTACTACTCAGAATAGTCGTGAAGTTGCATATCGACTCTTCGCAACTGAATTTGAGGATGCGACATTATCATACTCAGCAGGTGACGATGAACGGGCGCCAAAGTATGTGGTGACACCAACTGGTGGGCGAATTAATCGATTGTTTACTGTTGGGGCATTAACTGCTGTTGAATCTGTTACTGACAACCTTCGGCGTGGACGAATTGCCGATCCGACAGGTGTCTTTGTTACGTATGCCGGTCAGTACCAGCCAGCAGCGGCTAATTTTCTCGAGCAGGCAACACCACCAACATTTGTTGCACTAACGGGTAAAGCTCGAACATATCAGCCAGAAGAATCAGATCAAGTATTGACATCTGCCAGACCGGAGGGTCTCACACCCGTTGACGCTGACACGCGCGATCGATGGGCAGTCGGTGCTGCGCAGGCGACACTTCGCCGCATTGCAATCATGAACAGCGCACGGTCACTGTCTGTCCGCGGTGATGCATTGCGGAATGAGCTTGTGTCTCGCGGTGTTGATGAGGCATATGCTGAGGGCACAGCACTTGCGATTGAACACTATGGGACGACCGAGTTCTATCTCGAATCACTCCGCAAGGCTGCAATCCAGGTGTTAGAACTTGTCGCCGGTAATCGTGACACAGTTGAGACGCCTGATCCCAATCCGAGCGAAACGGGAGCAGCGAGTTTAGGCGCACTTCCCTCGATAGCAATCGATACAACTCTCCAACTTCAACTTCAACTTCTGACCACAACGAGCACAGTCGCAGACACCACGGATAATGATCTTACTGCTCGCAGGAGTGATGCCGAGAGCGCACCTATAGACACGGACACGAACACCGACACGACGGTCACCGCAGAGTCATCCTCCTCTCAGGCTCAGACCCAGACTCAGGATCAGGACCAGGAGGTCAATGTCGACACTGATATTGTGCAGCCAGCTGCTGACGGTGACTCAAGTGTCGAGTCATCAACCGAACCAGATCAATATCAGACGCCAGATCCAATCGGTACCGAAACCGACGCTGAGAACGGTGTCACAACAACAAAACGACAAACAGAGACAGAGACAGAGACAGAATCAGAATCTGAGGCTGCGAATGCGATTGCAGACGATGATTCACTCGCTGATTTCCCCGGAGGCTCAACAGGTGGCGATGAGCCGACGGAGACAGTTGATGATATCACACAAAATGCCGATTCAACTGAAACACAACTTGATCGTGAAATTCAACGAGAGGTTGATGAATCGACGATATCAACAGCCGCAGACAATACGTCTACATCCACATCTGCGTCTAACTCTGATATTGTATCTGGTGACGAGGGTAGTGACGCTGAACCGGATGACCCCGATGACTCATCAACTGTTGGATCCGCGACCACTGAGGGGGATATAACAGCAGATCCAACGGAGATGTATGAATTCGATGATGACGAGCGAGCTGAGATTGAAAACGAATTCGGGACTGAATTCTCAACGGGTAATGAAGTCGATGCACCCGGCAGTGCCGATATAGATGTTCCGACAGCACCCGATGCGGATCCAAGCGATAATCAACCATCCGCTGAGGTCACTTCCGACGCGAGTAATACAGACTCCGCTGATGTCGATCCCCACGAGACACCGGCTCAACCTGATATCGATACCGATATCGACACCGATACGCAGACTGAAGCCGATGCTGATACGGATGTCCCATTAGATGATATATCAGAAGAGGATACCATTACTTCCGATGACCTCGGTGATTTTGAAACTGAGACCAATTTTGCTTCTGCGTCTCCTGATGACAATTCCCCTGAAATTGAGACTGAGAGTGAAAGTGAGACTGAGACCAGTGAGGAAAGTACACAGGTCACTGACTCGGATGACACACAGGATGTTGATCTTGAGCAAGCAGCAGTTTCAGTGATGAGTGAACTTGATGACGGTGATGGTGCGACTCGCGAAGCGGTCATTGATGCGGTTGTCGATATGCATGATGTCAGCCCCGATGCGGTCGAAACCGCAATCCAATCCGCACTGATGAGTGGACGGTGTTATGAGTCCGGTGACGATGCACTGAAGGCAATCTAATCCGCTGGTGATTCAGTATCGACCACAGCGGATAACATCATTTGTCGGTGAAACTGGGATTCCTACGGTATGATTGCTGTGAGTGAAATATGTATTGCCCTTCGACCGGTACACAAAATAGCATCTATGAGCATACAAAAGCCGAGTGATCACTCTCACCCAGCGATGCTCTCAATTCCGCCCTCGATACAAAAGCGAGCGCACACTCAATCGTTCAACTGCCACCCTGCCTGTGTAATATCTCTTTGATATATGGACACAGACACAACCACAACCGCTGAACCGCTCGTTGAACCACTTCCATCAGTTCCCGCTGCAACAGCACACATTGGGACAGAGACGGCACTTGTCGTTGCCGATTACCACGCTGGTATCGAGATCGGACTCCGGTATGAACGTGGTGTCGAACTTGAGAGTAACGCTGAGGATCGACGTCGTCGTCTTCTTGATTTACTCACACAACATCCTGTCGATCGTCTGATTATCCTTGGTGATGCTGGTCATCGAATCGGCAATCCTGCTGATACAGAAACACAGGAGCTTACTTCGCTGTTTAATGCTGTGTTGAACCGCGTCCCAATTACTGTTGTTCGTGGAAACCACGATGCAGGGATTGAGTCAGTCGCTACAACTGTTGAAACAAACAGTACTCAAACCGGACATGCGATTGAGGTAACTGACGCATCAGGTGTCAAGTTTGGTCATGTCGGATTTGTTCACGGGCATAGTTGGCCTGATGAGACGGTTCTTGACTGTGATGTCCTTTGCGTTGGACACGAACATCCACAACTTCGGGTCGCAGATCATGTTGGAGGAAGCCAACGAACACGAGCATGGCTCCGAGGACCGCTTGATTGGACGCCGTTTCAGGATAAACTAGCACTTGAGGGAATATCTGAGTCATCCGCTGACACTCAGAATATTAACCGTGATCCTCCTGATGTGGTCTTGTTTCCCGCATTCAACAAACGCTCTGGTGGGACGCAGGTAAACACCAACGAGGGATTTCTCTCACCATTCCTTCCAGCGGCATTTCAAAACAGCCAGACTGATGCATATCTGCTTGATGGAACCCGTCTTGGTCCGTATCAGTCTGTATAGACTGTAATATTCTTTTTATGCAGATACAGACATAAAGCCAATTACGATTACAGAGACGGGATAAGGGGCTCTCTCTGGGCTCCTTGGCGGAAGTTCAAGAATTGCAGGTGACTGAAGAGTCATGAATATTCTGAGATTCGTTTCCCCGGGCGGTCACGACTGTAATGACAGCTGATATGTATTTGTTTACGCTCACTATGTTATTCTTCGCTGATGGGTGCTCAATTGTGACGGAGCCAACCTATCGTTCATCATGACTGAGACAAGAGAGATACCCACCGGATTGCATCGTTACAACGAGACGGTCGCCTCCAAAGCGCCCTCTGTATAATATTAACTATCTGAACTGTGATCAGTATTATCGCCTGTCATTGCAGCGGAACTTTCTGATTGTTCATCCTCGGGAGTGACAGTTGTATCAGTGATAAATAATTCACGAATAGCATCTCGGTCGATAGTACCAGAGACGGTTCGTGAGAGTGTCTCAACGACTTGAATCTCTTTTGGGATTTTGAATCCAGCGAGGTGAGTGCGTGCGTGTGATCGAAGATCATCTTTGCTCACCGTCTCCTCAGTCAGTGGCGTAACAGCAGCCACAACACGCTCACCCCACTCAGTATCGGGAATCCCAACCACAGCAGCCGCAGCAACCTCAGAATGTGATTCAAGAACGGCTGTTACCTCGCCGGGATCGACATTTTCACCGCCGGTGATAATCCGATCATCAAGTCGGTTCACCACAGTGAGTCGCCCATCCGTATCAAGCACCCCAATGTCACCAGTATGAAATCCATATGTGCCTTTAGCTATTGTGTGTGGACCAGCGTAGCCTGGCGTTACAGTTGGTCCATCAATAACAATCTCACCAGGATCGCCTGCAGGCTGAGGACTCCCAGACTTATCGACAATTGTGACATCATTCCAAAGCAGCGGTGCTCCAACCGTCTCAGGATTATTGAACGCTGTTCGTGGGCGAGCGGTCGCGACCTGTGAGGCAGTCTCTGTTAATCCATACGTTGGGCAGACGGGAATCGACTCATCTTGACAACGATTAATCAGTGTTGCTGGAGCCGGCGCGCCGCCAAGAAGAACAGCTCGCAGTATCTCTAAAACTGATGGCTCATCGACTAAATTGAGGATTCGACGAAGCATTGTCGGGACAAGCGACACAGCAGTGATGTCATATTGATGAATATCAGCTATCGCTTGCTCTGCGTCAAATTCACCGCGGAGTACAACTGTCATTCCGTACAGTGGACTCCGGAGGATTGGTGCGATACCACCCATATGATGCAATGGAAGTGTAACGAGCCATCGCTCATTTGGGTCGACTCCGAGTCGAAATGCCGAGGAGACTGCACTCCAGAGAATGTTGCCCGCGGTCAATGTGACAGCTTTCGGCGACCCCGTTGTTCCGGAGGTAAAGAGAAGCAATTGTCTTTGCTGTGAATCCCATGTGGCTGCATTGACTCCGGTTGAAGTTGCAGTCTCAACTGTGTCGATTGCGTCGGCTGAATCAACTGTCGATGTATCAAGTGAAATGACGGATATACTCTCTTCTAGTGCTGTTGTTGCCTCGAAAACCGTCTTTTCAGTCCCACGTCCACAGATGATAGTCTGCACCGTTGCACGGGTCAGTCGTGTTTCAATCTCTGTTGCTGTGAGACGGTGACCGAGAGGAACTGCCGTTGCCCCGATTCGCGCTGCAGCATACAATGTGAGCACTGATTCGACCCGAGGAGAAAGAACAATTCCAAGACGGTCGCCTTTGCTCACGCCAAGTGCGGTGAGTCGCCCTGCAAGCTGCTCGACTGCCTGATCAAGCGCTGCAAAGGTGTAATGATCACCTGTCTCCGCATCAATCAGTGCACATGCAGTCGGGGACGTCTCCGCGCGTTGTGAAAGCCACTGCCGCATTATTAACACGCACTCAATTGTCGGTCTTGAGCGTGTTGACTGCTCATTCTCAGCAGTATTCTTCTATCAGACTGCCATTGAATGATTATCCACTCGCCTCATCGGACAGTGTGTGAGTTATTAGAGAAAAGTGGAGAATAAGAGCGAAGTCCCTCAGGGTCACATCAGTATCAAAGCCCCGACCCCGGAGGCACTCGCCTTGATATCTGTAGAATCGACTGCGAGTAGGAACTTGATAAGTTGAAATCTCATTATGAAGGCGTCTTGCCGTGAGGATGGATATCCATCTCATAACCAGCAACTGTGAGCTACCATACTCTGTGGTTCGGTGAGAACCAAGGAGTGATTCTGTTAGTGTTGGACAAATTCACAAAGCACACCACCCGTGGAGCGTGGATGTAAAAAAGCAACCTGATGCCCCCATGCACCCTGTCGCGGTGTTTCATCGATACACTCAATGCCGACCGCACGAGCGGTTTCAAGCGCAGCGGTGATATCTTCGGTCCTCACAGCCACATGATGAATGCCAGCACCATGTTCTGCGAGAAACGTTGTGATTGGACCATCAGCATCAGTGGTCGGTTCTAAGAGTTCAAAATACGACTCATTCATCTCAAGAAAAACAACATGCATGCCCTCAAAAGTCTCTGTGTGAACAATGTGTGTCTCAAATATCACTGCAAAGCGCTCTGCGAGTCCGGTTGCGTCCTCAGTCGCGATGCCGATGTGGTCAAACGTCATTGACATATGTCACCGATTAGTGATAATACAATTTTGTTATTCCGATGAGGATCCATGCACCGATTCCGATTCCGACCCTGATCCTGACGTGCATCTCATCATCAAGTAATCAGAAACGGAATCTCCAAACTAATACTACCAGCACTCCCCGTGGGTATGTCGGAGCACCACAGCGCATAGTGAACTCAGCAGTCCAAATACAGAACAAGCTGAGTATCAGTTGCTTCAGCCACGATATTCTCCAAACTCCTCACGAAGCACGTCAGAAACTTCTCCAACCGTCGCGTATGCTTTTACTGCATCAATAATCGGTGGCATCATATTCCCGTCACCCTGTGCTGTTTCACGAACATCCTTGAGCGTTGATTCGACAGCATCGGTGTCTCGCTCCTCCTTGACCGTTTTAAGACGCTGTTTTTGTCGCTCTTCATCTGCTTCATCAACCTCTTCAATGTCGACATGCGGGTCCTCATCGACTTCAAATTCGTTGACACCAACAATGACACGCTCACCAGCCTCAATTTCTTGTTGCCGTTCGAAAGCAACATCCTGGATCTGACGCTGTACCCACCGTGATTTGACAGCCTCAAGCATCCCACCGCGACGATCTACCTCTTCAATTATCTCAAAGGCCTCAGTTTCAATCTCATCAGTGAGTGATTCAACATAGTAACTCCCTGCAAGTGGGTCGATTGTATCTGCAGCCCCTGATTCGTGTGCGAGGATTTGCTGAGTTCGGAGTGCTGTCCGAACAGATTGCTCAGTCGGTAATGATAATGCCTCATCTTTACCGTTCGTATGAAGACTCTGTGTGCCGCCAAGAACAGCTGCGAGTGCTTGATATGCAACACGGACAACATTATTCTCAACCTGCTGGGCAGTGAGTGTTGACCCACCAGTCTGAGTATGGAATTTCAACTGTTTGGATTTTGGATTCGTCGCATCAAATCGGTCTTCAATTATTTTCGCCCACATGCGGCGAGCGGCGCGAAACTTTGCGACCTCCTCAAAGATGTTATTGTGTGCATTGAAAAAGAAGGATAATTGCGGAGCAAAATCATCAACATTGAGCCCAGCGTCGATTGCTGCTTGAACGTATTCGATTCCGTTCCCGAGGGTGAATGCAATCTCCTGAGCGGCTGTTGACCCTGCCTCACGAATATGATATCCCGAAATCGAGATTGTATTGAAATTTGGTGTTTCCGTTCCACAGAATTCGAAAATATCAGTAATGAGCCGCATTGAGGACTCTGGTGGGTAAATATAGAGATTTCGGGCAATGTATTCTTTCAGAATATCATTTTGGATTGTGCCGCGAAGTGACTCACGTGAGACACCTTGTTGATCACCAATCGCAATATACATGGCTAAAAGGACCGCAGCAGGCGCGTTAATCGTCATTGATGTTGAGACTTCATCAAGTGGAATCCCATCGAAGACCACCTCCATGTCGCGAAGTGTATCAATCGCGACTCCAGCCTTTCCGACCTCACCAGCAGCCATCGACGCATCAGAGTCATATCCCTTTTGAGTTGGAAGGTCAAACGCCATCGACAGCCCCGATGAGCCTTCATTGATCAGATAACGGAATCGCTCATTTGTTTCTGCTGCAGTCCCCATCCCAGCGTACTGTCGCATTGTCCAGAGTCGACCCCGATGCATCGTTGAGTAGACACCGCGAGTGTATGGCTCCTCACCGGGGAATCCAATATCTGATTCATATTCAATATCCGCGACATCCGCGGGCGTATATAACCGGTCGACGGTCTGACCACCTGTATCTGTGCGAAACCGTTCCTGCCGTTCGCCAAATCGACTAAGTGTCGAATCGAGCGTTTGCTCTTCCCACTCGCGTTTTCCATCGCGGATAGCCGCGAGATCGTCATCATCGAACATAGTTATTCATGAAACTAACGCGTATTGAATATACCTTTGGAACCGACAACAGTAGCGCGATATGAAAAGCAGAATAGTAGCATCGACGAATGTCAGCGAACATCGATTAACACCACCATTACCTTCCGACAAAACAAGTGTTGTGAGTAACTGTTTGATTTCTCTCCATCGGCACTTGCGGTCGCGGTCGCCACGTTTTTGCTATCAGCAGCCATCAGCTTAGATAATCATGTTTGGTGGAGGCGGAATGAATCCCCGAAAGATGAAACAGATGATGAAACAAATGGGTATCGACGTTACCGAACTTGACGTCGAGGAGGTTCGGATCCAAACAGCAGATGAGGATCTTGTATTTGATGATGCACAGGTGACGCGAATGGATGCGCAGGGTCAACAAACATATCAAATTGTTGGTGAACCAGAGACGCGCGAGCGCAGCGATACACAGCAGGCAGTGACTGATGATACTGCAGGTCAGGGTGAGACCAGCGAGGACACTGACACGGAAGGAATCCCAGACGCGGATGTTGAGATTGTCGCAGAACGTGCTGGCGTCAACACAGATGACGCGCGTGCTGCGCTTGAGTCGACCGATGGCGATCTTGCAGCCGCAATTGCTCAATTGGAGTGACTGCCTCCAGTTCCAGTTCGTATCTGCTCGTTAACGACGAACACGACCGCGAGTATCTCCGTGCACCAGGCGAGGAACTCCAAACAGATCTTGGTGTAGTTGAGGTTCCGACAGACATTGAACCGGGTGATGTCATTGAAACGCATCTTGATGTGCCGTTTACTGTTCGTCGGCTTCGTGGTCCAGATTTATTCAATCATTTCGAGCGTACCGGTGCACCGATGATTCCTCGTGACATTGGACTCATGATCGGTCATACCGGAATTGCCCGTGGTGATCGCGTGCTTGATGCTGGGACGGGAACAGGTGTGCTTGCAGCGTACCTTGGTCGACTTGGCGCTGATGTCATTACGTATGAGATTGACCCAGAATTTGCTGATATTGCACGCGAGAACATGTCGCTTGCTGGCGTCACAGATACTGTTGAGGTTCGGACTGGTGATCTCACAACAGCGTGTGACACTGTTGCTACTGAGGGACCATTTGATGTATTGACGCTTGATACCGGTGATGCCCCAGCGATTATTGAGCAGGCACAGGCAGTTCTTGCATCTGGTGGGTATATTGGGGTGTATGTCCCATTCATCGAGCATACTCGAGCGGCTGTTGAAGCGGCTCGTGACGCTGGTTTCGAAGCAATTGAGACATATGAGACTATCCAGCGTGAGATGGACTTTGGCGAGCGTGGGTCACGACCATCGACTGCTGGTGTCGGTCATACAGGGTATTTGACTATCGGACGACTCGAGTGAATCGCCTCGGGGTCAAACCCCGGGCATTTGTCTTGAGCTCATCTCAATCGATACACCAGAGCACAGATAGCAGATCCAATCTGATCTCTGACGCTGATGAGGAAACGAGACTGACGTTTACGCTCTTATGCACAATTGAGGACAACACTCCTCTCGGTCAGAAACCAGCGAAGCAAGCGAGTAGTGTGGTATGGAGTGAGTCACTCTGAGTCATACTCCTGATAGCAGTCGTTGGTACTATCATTTTCATTATTAAAAACGAAACACGTACACAAACGTTCACAATCGGATGAGCGTGAATTCCGATATAAGTAGTGGTGAGATTGCCAACGACTGTTGGTGACGATGATTATGAGTACAACCCTGAAGAACCGTCATAAATAGTTGCATTATTCAACAGATCGAATAATATCAAATAACTCTGTACGACCCTGCTTACGATCAAAGTGGACGTGACTCGGAACAGATAATGGGTATGCTCCCCCGGCAATCATGAGGTCTTGATTTTGATCTTGCTCTGCTGATTGCGCCCACGTCGTAACATACGCCTCAACGGGAGTCTGAGCCATCTTCTCAGTCGGGGCTGGGGCAGGGATAACAGTGGCACGATATCGACGTATCGGCACAGTCTCAGCGCCACGGTCAAACCGGCGTGTATCAGCCTCGCGGATTGAGGAAAAACCCCGTTCGTTGAGAATTTCAACGAATCGAGAGGCTGCACGATTACGCACGAGTGTGAGAATTGGGTCTGATATTGCGGCTGACCGTGAGAGTTGGAGACGACTTGCAAAAACAAAACGCCAGGTTGTTGTCGTGTCTGTGTCAGTATCCTTACTGGTATTAATTGCAGCACTCAATTTTGTATCAGTAAACACACAGGTATGTGCGTGAACGGTCACAATCGCAGTCTCAAATGGCGTTGTCGTTTTATCAGTCTGTAATTGCCACCGATCGCTGAGATTCACTGTTGGCGGGGGAACATCCACCGGCACATCTAGATAATCGGACCGTAGGCAGATATTAGTTATCAGTATCTTGCATCCCTGCTCCGCAGTGTCACCCTATCCAGCCATGACGACATGACGAATGTGATGTTCAATACTTACGTCCACAGAACTAACAAGGCAAGTGCCTCACAGAGGTTGCACGGAGATGTGACCCTAAGTCGAGACGAGTCACTGTACTGAGCTATCAGTGATCATCCTCGCGCCACTTATGACCACACTCTGTGCAGGTGAAAAAGCGCGTTTCTGATTCATCAGCTGCGCGGATTTGTTTCATTTCGTATCTTGCTGTGTCGTTATCACACTCTGGACAAATCACAGTCGTTGTTGGTCCAATGTCAGCATCGTCAATATCGGACATATCGACAGCTCCACTTTCTTCTTGACTCTCCGTGGAGGTCATCGTCGCTGTCTCAGCCGCATCGGCTAACTCCTCGGAGCCGCAATCACTACACATCCAAACGTCGCCCTGTTTTTTCATCATTGACCCGCACTCATCACAGAATTTCATTGTACACCCAGTCAGCACCCTCATGAATTTAAATTCTTAGCTTCCCTGCGCAGGTTACAGGGTATGGGTGGTTGCTGTTTCCGTTGAGAATCTGATTGGTCGCATGAATACAGGTAGTGAATGCGGATCAAAGTCGACGACGGAACACTCTCACTCTAGGACGCGACGGATGATGTCCCCCATGCGGAGTGGGATAACCGCGTCAACGAGTACCGGATACAGGCCTATCGGTATCGGGTTCTTCTCGAGTGGGCTGACGTATGGACGGAACAGAACGAGCACTCTCGTCATATGATTGACCGACCCAGATACGGGGCTGCCGCTGTCCAGTCGGACCATCTCGCTCCGGGAGAAACGATGAATACAGTCACTACTAACAGTTCCGGAATGGCAACCGCTACCCCCACCGGGACGAACATCACGGTTACATTCAAGCGCGACGACAATTTGCTCGTCTCTGTCAGCAGTAAGCAGTGCATCCGCCACTGATGCTGAGAGCGGGTGGGTTGGCTCCACTTCTATTATGATAGGACCGCCACACCCAGGACACTCCATGTCGATACCGAACACCGCCGCCGGTTTCAATATATGACGTTCGAGTCATATTATCACATTCTCGTCAAGGAGGCGCTGTCGTAGCAAGATTGTGCGCTGTCAGGCACCGTATTCGATGGTGATTTCAGGGAGGGAGCACGCTGCTGGCTCCAGTTCGGCGAAGGATTTAGCATCTGTGAGAAAAGTCGGTTCGTGGTCCGGTGCCCAAACGCCAGTACGAGGATTGGAACGTCCTTCGACTGGATCTCACAGACGCGAGCGTCTGCACGGGAGGAGCCGATGGCTGCTCTCGCAGAAGTGTGTCGCTCACATCACGACTCAACGACACCTCAATAATTCCATTCCGTAAGTCGCGTCAGAAACCTCGTTTTGACGGTCTCACGGTCCACCACAGAGGGACTCTGTGTCCGGTCGAATGCGACCAGCGCCTTGGAGCATGTACGCGTTGATAGCAGACGTTGTCTCACCGCGGTCGATTTCAGCAAGCAATACAGCGGCCTGCTCGTTGGTTCACAATGTTCCGAAGATCCACAGATTCGTATCGAGGATCTTCACGCGTCAGACCCGTACACCTGCTCGGACGTCTCTTTCCGTGCCTCTTTGACGACCTGTTCGAGGTCGTTTGCATGGACTTTCTCCCCGAGTGTTGCGAGCTCCGCGTCGATATCGCTATCAGACCAGCGGCTCTGTTTGATCTGTGCCAGCAGTTGCTCCAGCCGAAGCGCGGCAATCGCCGTGTCGTCATTGAATTCTCGGAGATAGGACCGACATGCTTCCTTGATGAACTCGCTGTTATTCGTGTAGATCCCCGTTTCATCGAGGAATCGCTCGATCTCAGTGTCGAGTTCGACCGGGAACCTGACGCTGACACTCGCGTATTTCATGATAGTACTGTCGTGCGACAAACATCTAAATGACGGGCTCAGCCTTTATTTCGGGGGGTGACGTACGGACATCGCTTGTCCTCTTTCTTTACTGACTTCTTGGACAAGACGCTCCTCGAGACGACCGAGTTCCACACGGAAGCGCGTGAGCCGCGTAGCACCTTCGGTCCCGCTCCGGCGCGGTGCGCCAGCGACGCCGCAAGCGTGTCAACAACGAGCCCACACCCGTCGCAGGTGTAGTGGTCGCGCTTGTCGGGATCCTACCGCGTCTGGGTGGCACAGTCGATACAGATCCGATGTGTTACCCGATCGTCTTTTCACCACGAATGCGCCTCGCCCATCTCTGCACCGGGCGATAAATCGCAGAACGCACACCCGAAAACGTCTGTTGCATCAGTCGTCCTCCGCGTCGGCGTCGACCTGCCAGTCGCGATGAAAGGCGGCGAGCTGGGTGATTCAGTCGAAGGTCTCGTCACTTGGCTCGTGAACGAAGACGCGCCGGTCTGGGACTGGTGTCACCACATCGTCCTCGATGAGTTCATCAACGAGACGGCGGGCACTCCGCTCGTTGAAACAGGAAGCTCCGCCCTCATTGGAGCCGTATCAGCGGCTGAGTAGAGCAGGGTGGTTCACCCGTCCCGTTCCCCTGCGCTCCATTCGTTTCAGATCACGAAAGTCGCGACGCCACCAGTTGGGAGATAAATATCATACCGATATGATACTGAAAGAGCGGCTCTCACGCACTCTTTCATTGATTTTGTCATTACTCAAAGTCCGGTTCGCGATCCTCAAGAAACGCTGACATTCCCTCGCGTTGGTCCGCTGTGCCAAACAGTCCACTCCACGTTCGGGCTTCATACTCAAGTCCTGTCGAGCGCGGGGCATTATGTGCAGTATTGAGCGCCTCCTTTGCAGCGCGCATTGCAGTCGCCGGTTTGGCAGCGAGTTCGGTTGCGAGCTCCGAAACATGATCTGTGAGATCATCATGTGCAACAACCTCACCAACAAGCCCACGCTCATATGCATCAGTCGCATCGATTCGTTCACCGAAGTAGATCATTCGACGTGCCATTTCATCACCGATAAGTGCTGGCAGACGCTGTGTGCCACCCCATCCCGGGATAATGCCCAGATCGATTTCTGTCTGCCCGAAGACTGCCCGCTCAGAAGCAACCCGAAGGTCACACGCAAGTGCCAGTTCGCATCCGCCACCGAATGCATATCCATTGATTGCGGCAATAGCCGGTGCTGGGAATGATTCAATCAGATTCGCAATCCGATGACCCTGCTCGGTATACTGTTGAGCGGCTTCTGTTCCAAACGATTGCATTCGTTCGATATCAGCACCAGCAACAAATGCCTTCTCGCCTGCGCCGGTAATGATGAGACATCGCGCATCATCGTCAGCAGCCGAGCGAAGATGTGTTTCGAGCAAATCAAGAGCGACCTCATTCAGCGCGTTCATCTGTTCTGGACGATTAATCGTAATAGTCGCAACATCGTCATTCCAATCGAGTGTAACAGGTTCAGCACTCATATCAAAGACTCTTGTCTGGGTCCCTTCTAACAGTTATTATAATTGTAATCAATTACGACTATTGAATCTGCTGTGTGACTCTTCTGTGGTGATTCCACTGAGTCACAAAGCGATAGCAATAGCGATGCCGATGGCAGTAGTGGTAGTGTCTGTTATTTGACACGCCGTATAATGACTGCAGATAGATTGCTCATGTCGCTGATACCGATGCTCAATATTGGATACAATTGAGGTCATCATTATCGCTCGTGTTTATGTAATCGGGCGTGTAACCGCTGATATGGTCCTCTCAGAGCAAGCGAAAAAACGACTTGCAGACGTTGTTCAATTACAACCGACGAAGAACAAAGAACTACAGGAGCGTTGGGGAATTGATTCTGGAAGTGAAATTCATCAATATCTCGAATCAGAACTTGGTGAGTACTATTATCGTGATGATAACAGTCTTATTCGCGCGACTGAGGAAGCAGCAGAACTCGTTGATGTTGCTCCTGGTGTTGAGGGGGGTGAGGATAACGAGGGCATTCCATCAATTATTCGTGTACCAGAACTCCACGCACACGTATTCACCGTACTTGCTGGACCCGATGATCGATCACAGAGCGTCGTGTCTGTTCTCAATGACCTTCGAGAGGAGTATGATATCGATCCATCTGTCGAGGATGTGAGAGAAGCATTACAGAGTCTCCGACAAAAAGACGTTGTCACCATCGTTTATCGGACCGTCCCGACGTTTCAATTAGCGACTTCCCGTGATATGATTGATGTCGAACAAACACAGCAATCAGATATAGATACGGATACGGACACAAGTACGCATACGCACTCGAATTCAACAACAGAGACCGCACAGACAGCAGAGTCAAATCACCGTTCCACCCTCAACGCTAATGCTGATGCTGACGCTGACACTACTGGCGTTCACTCAGATACTCTTGAACAAATTGAGACGGAATTTGAAGATGTTGATTAACAGTCAGTGCCACTCTGAGTAGTCTTTCTGTTTGAACCCGAACCCACAGGTATACTCATACTCATGCTTATTTTATTTCGAACGCCTGTGTGCGCGCTCCGTTTTGTTTCGAAGAACGACACTCAGATCATCAAGACTGTTAAGTTACTGTTGAGGAAAGCAGTTATGACATGATCCAGTTTGCAACAGGAACACATGAACGATTCTGATTGATTGCTATCTTCATTGAGTTGATTATCTGCTGTTGGAGTCTCACCCGATTCAACAGATGAATGCTGAGGAGGAGTGAGCTTTCACTGTGATGTTTCACGCTCTCGCACGCGTTCACGACGTGTTGTGAGTAATTGTTTAATCCGAGCTCCAGGACCGCCGGTGAGTGGCCATCCGCGCATTCGCCAGTTCGGAGGCTCTGGCTCGAATTCTGCGCAATCACCAGCACATTCTGCAGCGGTCTGTGACCGTTGTTTTGCAGCGCAATATGGAACAACAACACCAGCATTCCCAAATCGTCGTAACTCAAAGTGTCGACAGTCAGGACGCATTGTCTCGTGATATGAGCGCCATCCCGCTCCATACGCACGTTCAGCAAGTATCAATCGTTGTCGATATCGCTCTGTGTCAATCACTCTCTCCGTATCAGAGATGGTGGTTGTTGCATCAGTGGTCTGTGGACCAGATGACGACTCGTTCGATGTCTTTCCTTCCCTATGTGATGAATTGGATGCTGTCGTTGTCATCTTTTCTGATGATTGATTTCTCTCTTCGTTCTCGTCCGAGTTTGTCTGTTGTTCACTGGAGCTTTCCCGCTTCGACCAATCTTGAGGATCCGTTGAGTCCAATTTCGTTGGATGCCATATCACCGACGCCTCAGCCCAGTCATGATACTGAACATCAGGGTCGAAATCGAAGGTGAGTATACCAACCTCAGCCGGAAGATCTTTGAGTAACACAGGCTCAACCTGATTGTTGGTTGCCGTCGTTGCAACCCAGACTTCATCCGCAAGCGCAGTCTCAACATCTCTTTGTAGTTGATCACGAAGAGTTCGGGCTGCGCTCGCATCAAGATCTGGCTTGTTCTCGATTGCAATGATACGTCGAAGCCACCGTGGATATTCGGCGACTCGTTTCATCTCGATTCGATTCCCCTGTCGACGGGTATTGATCACGCCGCGGTCGGCGGCTCGATGCACTGCCGCCCGGACATATCGCCAGGGGAAGTCAGGTTGAGGAATCGCATCGCGGTACCATGTCCATGTTTCCGGTGCCCACCGAACAACACGCAGGAGGTCCGAATCAAGTGTGCGTGGACCAAACTGCTCTCGTGCGCTGAGCCCTGCTGGGTCACACTCAAGCACAATTGTATCCCATCGTCGGTGTTGAGTTCCACGCTGTCGTGAAATAATCACTGCACAGTCATCCTCAGCATGAGCCTGCGTCTGCGCCTGCGCCTCAGCATCATGTGGTGGCCACTTTTGTTCGGCCCACCGACACACGAGTAGTTCGAATCCGAACTCAGCATCACTGGGATAGTCAGACATATTCTTATGAATTAAGTAACTATTTGGGTGAGTTCTCTCATATCTGACTCTGAGTGATTAAACCACATCGTTTGAGACAGATTGAGAGAGGTGACGGCGCGATTGAGTGCTATCCGTGCTCATCGTCTCCAGAGTGCACGGATTGATCATCAGACGAAGCCGCAAGATAGGCAATATAAGACACTGCTTGCACTTCAGTCCGTCTCTTTTTGGAACTGAAAGCGACGGCGGCAGCGATGGCGACTCATGAGCACGCAGATAGAGATTATGGGAGATATGTCGGTCGCTCACGATTAGCGTTTTTCGCAGCCAGTTCATCAAGATACGTGTGTGCGTGCTCAAAAATTTCCCGCGGACCATCCTGTGTAATTGTATTCAGCGCCTGTTGATAATCGCGCCACTGAAGATCGCGATGCTCATTCGACAACTCGGCACTTGCCTCAAATGAATGTGCAATGAAAAGATGAACAGTCTTATGAATCGTTCTTCCATTCGCTTCAAACACATACTCATATTCTTCGCGAAAGCCATCGATAAGGCGAAAATCATCGATACCGGCTTCCTCTTCGACTTCTCTGATTGCTGTTTGCTGAAGCTCCTCTTCTCCTTCGACCCCGCCTTTTGGAAATTCCCAATCACCTGGTCGGCTTTTAAGGAGTAAATACTCCCGTTGACCACGAGTGTCGCGGAAGAGGATGGCTCCAGCGCTTACCGCTTCCACTGTCATTACGTGAATACATCAGACATGACGTTAAGAGAGTATCGGACGTCAGAATGTGTATATCTGTCAACTATTGATTGCTGAATTGGTGGATTATTGATGATACCCTCTGTTTATGGTATGAAACATGATACAAACAACAGCCACAAGAGTCTCCTGTGGACCACCTCGGGGTCAAGTCCCGATGCACTCTCCCTCTTTCCCTGTAGACACAGTACAGCTGACACGAAGACAAATACAAAAATAAAGACAATGACTCATGGACAAAGCGGCAATAGATCTTCTGACTGTCTCTGCAAATTTATGGGCTTGTCTGTGAGAGGAGGTATGAGTCGCTCACTTGCTCACCGATATGAGTCTCCTCTTAAATAATTAAAAACAGCGCATATAGATGAATCACGCCATCCAATGAGCCCAGGCGAGGTTTTCTCTGTAATCTGACCATCTCAATGCTGATATACACTTATAAGAGTCTTTATTCACAGCCTGATATCTCTCGCGAGTGATTATTGTCCACTGGCAAATGATCGTGCTCCCCCAAGGTAAATATCATATGCACGCTGGACTGCCCGACGAGTGCCGACAGAAACGACCATCAAAAAGCCGGTGAACACAATTGTCGTTATTACAGCAGCGATGACTGCGGTTACACCTGGAGTACTTCCAAGCGTACTGAGAAGTTCTATTGTCGCCGTGGTTACGAGTGTTGCAACAATCGTCCCGATGGTTAATTTTGCTGCCAGTGGAGCATCAAGTGGAATCCCACCAAGCACGGGTCGTGCATAATAAATAACATATACAAAAATCACGAGATTCATTACTGCATAGCCAATCGCTCCAGCCACAGCACCCATTTGAGTCCCAAGAAATGCTGTGATTGGGACGCTGAACACAAGTCCATATGCCTTTGTTCGAAAGCTTACGCTCGGATACCCAAGTCCCTCCATTGCGTGCGACGACAGCGTCCAAAACCCGCGAAAGACATTGATACCCCCGACGATCAGTGCTGTCGTCGAAAACGAATTAACGGCTGTTCCACCGAATGCAATAGCAGCAATCATATCGTGTCCAGCAAGCAAATATCCGAGGACAAGAAACGTCACCCCTGTGCCACCAGTTACAGCCCCGTCCAGATATGCAAACGCAGACTCACCAGCAGAAGCATCGCCGCTTACCTTTGTGAGCAGTGGGGATGCAAGTCGCCACGAAATCGTTGCCCCGAAGTCTGCGAATCGATCTGCGGTTTCATAAATACCGACAGCCGCGGGAGTTGCGACCACACCAAGAACATACACAGGCATGTTGTAACTAAATCGATCAAAGACCTGATCAGGAATACTCCACCGTGCAAACTCCCACGCACGAATCAACTCACGACGAGTTGGGACCGTTGGGATTGTTCGAACCACAATAATCACAATACCTGTCACAAACATCCGAGTCCCAACAACAACAATAATGAGATCTGCAGGCGTTGTGAACATCCCAGCGAATGCAAGTAGAATAATCAGTTGCAGTGTTCCCTTCGTCGCTGTAATCCATGTGCCAGCACTTGGGTAGCCAATCGCAGCAACAAGACTCTGTGTAATCATTAACGACGCTGTTGAGAGTGACAATAGAATGACCGGACCGACCAATGATGGACCGAACGCTGTCGATTCAATCAACGCCCGCCGAAGTGGTGGAATCATGAATCCACCGAGCGTTATACCGAGATAACCAATACTGAATGCGATTGTTAGACCAAAATACGCGCTGACAGACTCACCCTGCTCGCTTCCGATCTTTTGCAGCGTTTGACTGATTCCTTTGATTGGTCGCAACACGAGTGCAACCCCAATCGCAATAAAAAAGTACGTTCCAGCGACAGTTGGTGTGGTAACAGCGGCATAGACAATACCACTGAGTGCATACACCGTCGTTGAAAACAGAGCTCCACCTGTTGTTCGGATTGATGAGTCAAGTAGGTTTATTTCGCTCCCGTCTCGGTGGCTGACCATCTACACGATTAAAGAGATGATCGAACAAAAACTGACCGCGTTTGCCGCTTGGGAGTGTCGTCGTCAGACAACGAAACGACGAGTTGCATCGTGTGCTTTCATCGGCTGTAGAACCCGCTGTTGTTGATGTTTGCCGTCTGTGACGTGGGTCGTGCTGAAAGACACAGTAATGCTCACATCTCAAAATAAATCCCTGAGATCCAGCGGTATCGATGAAAACATATCAATCATTATTCCCTCGGAGAAACTTCTCAGTGCATATCAGAGTCTCACCAGAAAAACTGTCTTCGACAGATAATTGAGACCCATCTTTCCAATGGGGGTTACATCGAATCCACCGGCAAGATTTTGTTCCGTATACTTTTGTCCATTGATAATAATACAGATTCATGAATCTGTTAGATGAGTCCATCGTGCCTGAGCACGCACGGGCGGTCAAACAGGAGGCTCGGGAATTTGCGGTCGAACAGATTGAACCCGTTGCTGAGACGTACTACGAGTCCGGAGAGTATCCGTGGGAAGTCCTTGAGGCTGGGATGAGTGCAAATCTTGTTGCACAAGATATCGCTGAGGAGTATGGTGGTCGCGGATTTGACCTACAACAGACATTAGCCATATATGAAGAACTCTACCGGGCTGATGCAAGTATCGCACTCACGCTTCAACTTGCGAGTTTTGGCGCAGATATCGTTTACACGCATGGAACGACAGAGCAAGCCGAAACATATGTTCGTCCAGTCGCTGATCATGAGCAAATCACAGGGCTGGCAGTTTCCGAACCTGACTCTGGCAGTGACCTAGCGGGGATGAATACCACTGCTGAAAAGGACGATGACGAGTGGGTATTGAATGGCGAAAAATACTGGGTTGGCAATGCAGTCGAGGCTGATTGGCTAACGCTGTATGCGAAAACTGGCGGCGGAGATACCCGATATGATGATTATTCTGTCTTTATCCTGCCGACTGACATCCCTGGGTACACCGCTGAGCATATTCCGGAGAAGATGGCATATCGCGCATCAAAACAGGGACACATTACGCTTGATCAGTGTCGGATTCCAGAGTCACATCTCGTTGGCGATGTCGGGGATGGATTTGAGATAATCACGGAATTTTTTAATCATGGACGAGTCGATGTCGCTGGACATGGTCTTGGACTAGCCGCAGCGGCAATTGAGGAGGCGAGTCGATTCGTTCATCACAGAAAAGCCTGGGATCAACCGATTAGTGATTTTCAAGCGGTCAAACACGACCTTGCAGAAATGCGAATGGAACTTGCATCCGCCAGATCATTAGCCTGGCGGGCAGCCAAACATGTTATTGCAGATAATAATCCCGGATACTGGGCTGCTCTTGCGAAGACGACTGCCACTGAGGCTGCTGTCAACTGTGCTGAAAGTGCTATGCAGCTACATGGAGGACGGTCGGTTCTGAAAGAGAACAAAATTTCTCGGATCTATCGTGACGTTCGCGTTCCAGTTATCTATGAAGGCGCGAATAACATCCAGCGTGATCTTATCTATAATCAAGCTGATTGGCCGTGACCGTGGATTGAGCTTTCCTCACTTCTGTCGGGGTCAAATGGGTATCACAGAATCAGACAGAAACTGACGATTTTGTGATGACACCACATCCACCCCGCAAACTGTCAGTGCAAGGGACGAATCTCTTTGGATGTGTCTCAGTCATATTATTTTCTGTTATTATCTGTCTCTCGCATATCCAGACGAATTGAGTTTCACTGAGAGGACTGTCAATCGGTGAGACCGCCGCTCTGATGCATTCAGTGACATACCAACACACACCCAAGCATATATGTTCATACATTTCTCATTATCGATAACTCAGTTCATGCGCACGAACGTCTTTATAATCGGATACTTACCCTATCTGCTTACCAATACCATATCCACCGCTGAAGACGGAGCTACCCGATTCAATGCGCGGCGTTCTCCGCATAGACATGCGTATGCATGGCTCTTACCGTGGATATGGTTGGATATGCAGAACCCGTCGTTACGTGGGGATTGGTTATCATTCGGGGGATATTTCCCCTGTGGGATATTTATTTCTTATCTAACATTATTGTCTGCTCGACTGTCTCATACTTATCGACGTATACAATATCGGATGAATTATCTTCGCAATTTGAGCATAACTGCTGCAGCTATTTTTGATTCACATGGTCACATAATCAGCAAGGAGAGTTCACAGTCGGATGAATTATTCACATATGCGTAGCCACGATACATTGTCAATAGTCCGTAGCAACATGATTCATTTTAACGGTAGTTATACTGCATTGATCACCTCTCAGCAGGGATCAACACTCTCTCGATCATCATCGTTAGCGGGGAAGTGTCGTGCATAATAAAGAAATGGCATCCAAAGCCGCAGAGTTCTGGGCCCGTCGTCGCGACATCACCCCACCAACTCATAACTCAAATGGAAAAAAACGACTTGTACTACTTGCTGATGTCAGCGATGCACTTGCTTGCTCGGCGTATGAACGAGTTGTTGGCACACTCAATGAGTTTTCATGTTTTGACCCTGTGCCACGTGAGGTCCTCCATCTGACAGTAAAGCTCTTTGATGATCCGGTCGAATCAGTGACAGTCAATAACAGTCCGAATGAGCGAATTGATGAAATCATCTCCCAAGAGATTAGACGGACGGACCCCTTCGAAATCGAATTAACCCAGTTTAATATCTTCCCTGATGTCGTGTATGGGGAGATTGACGATGGTGGAAAGCTCGCCGACATCAATCGTCGACTCTGCACGTATGCAGAAACAACCACCCTTGACCGTGATGGCGAGGAGTTTATTCCACATCTAACATTTGGATATCTGAATGATATGACCGAATACGATGAACTTATTAGCTATCTTGAGTCGAATCGGGAACTTGACCTTCCGACACTCACTATTGATGAATTAACATTGGTCATCCGTGAGGTCGGCAAACACCCTCCCGTTTCGACTCATCTCAAAACATACGAATTATAATTTATCCTCGGTCTCTGAGCTCCATTGCCCTATTAGTTGTTGGGACTGTGAGTTTCTGTGTCGGTATTCGAAATAAAACGGAGCGGACAAACGAACATTCTAGCTCAACTGAATATAGCTTCAAATCGAAACATTGACACTATTAACAACGGCTGTTAACGTCGTGGGTCGATTTGACGGAAAAAATCTAATTCAGTGTGTATTTTGTTGTTGTATCAAATAATACCCAAGAGCGCGTTTGTTCGACAGCGATACTGATTGGTGTATTCATCACAGTGTGAATGTCTCGTTATATCCAACATGTTCATGTCTGATATCATATACGATGGTCATATGTCCACACAGAGAACATACGTCTGCATATCCTTCGTTCACAGAGCGAACAAAAATGAGTCAACATATGAGGTCATTACCCGCGGAGTCACTCAAGCTGATATTTACAGAGCCATGCTCCGTCGGAAGTATTTAATCAGCGTCGGAATTGCAACAGCTATGTCATCACCACTTCCCTCGTCTGAGTCAGCGGAGATATTTGCCCAGACAGAGTGTAAACTGACTCTTGATGAGATATTATCAGTCGAAACGGTAACGCGAGACATCGCGTGGATAAAACGAACCCTCGACAATGCACTTCCACGGTATTGGGAACAACCAAGTGATGGAATTTATCATATCGGTCCAGATACGGAATACCGTATCCCGAAGTCATACCAAACAGTAAAGCTGTATGCGAATCTCTTCCACCGACAGCTCAATCAAGTGTATGAACACAATCGATACGACTGTGATAACTTTGCATTTGATCTTCGAGATTCATTTACTCGAATGGATCCATTCATCAATTCAGTTGGTGTCATGGTTGATACGCAAAATAGTCATGCATACAACGTCATCGTAGTCGATGAAGAATCACAACGAGGGTACGGGAGCGCACATATGTGGGAACCACAATCAGCTACCGAAGCGGATTATCAAACGAATCGAGGAGTTCTCATCTTATGAATTGTTGGCAATATGATCTAGTTATTCAGTCTGACCGACCTGGACACTGCGGAATCCTTGCCGGTCATTGTTTATTTGTCAGTGCTCCGAGTTCGTCTCTTTTATATGTTTTTTGACGTTTATCTAGAGTGACAGGCTTCAGTTGAAGCTCTCCGAAGCCGTATTTCGAGTGGCTCCCGACGCGGGTCAGCCCGGACAGTCGCCATCGTCGCCGATGAGCACGCCGTGATTGACAGTCTCCAACTCGTAGACATCGCCGCCCTTGATGACCTTCTCCAGGCGGTGGCACAACTATGCTTCGTCGTCTCCGCTCCACCACTACAGCACGTCCACGTTGTTCGCGGTCGGGTACTCCGACTCCAGCACGAACGGCCTCACGAGTTCGAGGATTTAACCGACATGTATGAATGTCTCGACGCATCGTTGGGACAGAAATGTACGCTCAATCGATTGTCTTAATATGACTCTGTCGAATATAAAGCCGCCGAATACTGTTTGAATGTGACGTAGGCTGATCCAAAGAACACCTCACGGCAATGCTCACACTGTGCGTACCCCCTATATGTAGACAACCGCGAGAGTGGGTCATTCAAATGCCAGGAATGTGCCTCCGAAAGCCACGCCGATTCTAACACCGCGAAGAATATCAACCGCGGGTATCTCTGTCGGAACCAAACTGGAAACGACGGAGGCGTGCGCTCGAACAACGGGATATTGAACGTGACTGGAGCGTATGAACCTCCTGCCGATAATTCGGTCAGAACGGGAGTCCGCGTTAAATCGGAATCTCACCCGCTCATGAGTGGGTATCTCAGAGCTAACACAAATGTGACCTAACCAGGGATTCATTCAGGAATTTCTCATCTGCTCATAATCCGATGAGATCGTCAATTTCGACTTCGGAAACGTACCCTCCACAGACAGCACACTCATCAACATTATCGGGTCCAGATCCACCTTCCATATGCAGGTTTCCACACTCAACACATGCTTCAAATTCTGCGTCTAGCATTATAGTCTATCATACCAAGCAAATATAATAGAGCTTGTGCCGAATATACATAAATTGATATTTCTAAATATTCATACGATAATATGCCGAGCACGGCGAATTGACATTCTTCTCCGCGTGAAGGCGTCGTCACGCTGGGGGTGATCGCCCGCTAGACACAGTCTAGCGACGGAGGAATCCTGAGCGGTGGAGGTTGCAGGTTTTCAGTTCCACCGAACTCTGACCGAGAAAAATCCGTGTGGGGTCCACAGGCTGTGGTGAGTGGAGTGCGACGCCTCGGCCCCGATACTCCTCTGCTCAGCTATGTTCGAACTTCCAGAGTTGCTCGTCCCTCGGAGAGTCCGGCAGATGTCGCCGGAGTTGGAGTGAAAATCCGCTACAGTGCCTGGGGCTTAGAGTAAAACACACAGAGTGAGATGTGGAGAATCGAACAACCAGCAATGTGGAACTGTAAAAAGGGAGCGCTCTGATTGATCCTCGTGCCTGCCTCCTCGCTCATTGGCAGACCGGACCAGTGACCGGCGTAGATGAGGCTCATAAGAATCCTGAGTTACAGGCAGGGTCCTCCTCAGGGATTGGAGCAGTCGAGACATAAACAACACCTGTGATTATTACAACTGGTCTTCCAGCGGCAATCATCCACAGGCGGCATGGAACGCGAACCATATGCTTGACACAAACATTAGCTCAGGCTCAGGCGATAAACCAATGCGAGTATATCTCGACAATCAATATTCCGATGAGATAAACCGGAACATCGAGGTGATCAGATTCAATACTGTTGACGAGATTGCGAGGTACGACGGTGAGTTTATGATTGATGTTGAACGTATGGTAGAGGGGGCGGTTATTCGCCCGCTTGACAGTGTTCTTGCGGCGATTGACATTGATGTTCGAAATTCGAACGCACCGACTCGGTCGGCGCTGACGACGGCTGGGATAGTCCAGACGACATCATGCGAGGAGTACTCGGTCGACCCTCTCGGCTCCGACGTAGCCGATTGTTTACCCTCCATGCTGACCAGTTGCTCGACCGGTCGTCGAACCGATCACCGTCAAGTCGATAATTTTTTGATTTATGAGATGGTCCCAGAATCGAACCATCCCCGTTCGGTTTTCATATAGCCAGATTGTGGGGCCAGCTTATTGAGTTCGCCATGTGTCAAACTTCTTCTTCCACGTTTCGCTGTTGCGGTGGTTAGTGAGGACTTCCACGCGTGCACGTTGCTCACCGTGCCCCCAGAGGTGGAGATCGGGGCGCTGAGGGAGGTTGACGCGTGGGTATGTATCGACCATTCACTACACGTTCGAGTGAGCCAAAGAGCTCTTTGGCGGTCAGCACACCGTTCCGATGCTCAAGCAGTTCAGTACCGTCCCTGAACATAGGTGGGCGGGTATGCTCGTCAGGGATCCACTCAGGGTCGAGCTGCTCCCAGTCCGCGAACAGGTGCTTGACTACCTCGAAAAACCTCTCTGTTGGGCCCCACCGGCATCGCTGCCCTGCGGTGTAGACGTTCTCATCCCGACTTTCGCTTTTGAAAAACCCACGGTCGATTAGCTGCTCGTGTGCATCTTCCCACTCTGGCTGCATTTCTCTCCACATAGTCGGCGAAGCGTGGGCTCGTGGTCGGTCGCAATTGACCACGGTCGGTCGTGAATCTCGAATGTTAACTCGTTGAACCAACAGGCGAGTTTGTATAAGATGCGGACTTCAGGGTCTGAGAGTCCAAACGTCTGACCGATCTCGAACGGTGAGCGGTTACCCATGCGATTATTAGTGTATCTTAGATTATTGATCTGTTGCCGCAAGAATTCGGACCTCAGATGACAGATCGGTGGCTGCACCCAGCCAAATAACTCGCCATATGAGGGTGCATACAGACGTTAATGATTTGTCATATGTTGAGAGGGTTCTTTTCCGGATTATTGGAGAACTACTTTGGATGAGTCAGGATTTTCAATAATCCGGGGAATACCTCATGGCATCTAAAGGATATCTCAGGACGAGAGAAGGTATGAGATGGATTGAGATTACTGGACACAACCTGCCGAGTCTTGTAGGAGCTTAACACGACAAGGATATGTTCAAGCAGAAATGTGTAGACACTCTTGTACATGAAGAACCTGTGGCATTCTATTATCCTAACTCAGATTGAGTTCTAATCACCCTGATCGCAATCGTGTTAGGAATCTTTGTTTGCAGGTATCGCTTGGACCACTAAATCTTCCCACGACAATACGTGTTTTTCCGCAAATATTATCAAGTTATCACTCAGCTAACGCGGTTCTAACTCCTCTCTTGAATCAAGAATAGCTGTAGGGTCAACCTGTAAGAAAACTAATATGGAGACAAAGAAATTGATCAGAAAGACTACGCACTTGTCAGTACTATTAGCTGGACAAATCCTCAAGACGCTACAGGAAGCTGTATCGGTTTTGAGATCTGCGAGCACAGAAGTCTACACTAATGAATTGAGCTTGTGAGCCAACGCCTCTCTCTCGGGTTCAGTAAGTGCAAACTTGTAATTAATATATGTTGACACTACTATGACTCCTGCGGATACGGGTATGGATATAATTAACCCTGTAATATGGTTGACTCCAGAGAGTACTAATGACACGGCGATATATACGATGAACAAATGTATATGACCAGTAGTTATGGAGAATATATCCTCTCTGTAATGAAGGTAGAGAAGTTCGACGCCGTTGTTCAAGGTTAGACCAACCGATAATGCGGTGGAAAGTCCAATAACTCCGTAGTTAATTGTCAGAAAGTATGATAATGAGATGGTGATTGACATCAGGATGAACTGGATCACTATATTTTGGTTTTCATTATCTGTCACCATTATCAGGTATCCAACAGTTCCTATCAGAACAGCAATTAGGTTACCAGTAACTAGTATCGGAACTATGATTTCATATTGTACATACGCTGCTGAAAATAGGGATATCAGTTCG